>ERZ777011.1723-NODE-1723-length-21169-cov-10.831344_pt1 | contig 21169 bp, 24 predicted proteins | sample MGYA00374964_ERZ777011 | MGnify/ENA primary metagenome ERZ777011 (study PRJEB29310, sample SAMD00008975) | mouse gut metagenome | study: EMG produced TPA metagenomics assembly of the Metagenome analysis of fecal microbiota from mouse which was promoted... | reverse complement strand
TCGTTATATTAACTTAAGTTTCAACTACTTCTGTAAATTTTACCGAATCATTGTTCCTTTGAAAATACTATCTTTTGTCGTTTCATCAAGAGTGTCTTGATCAGCATAAATAAGCAATTCAAGGCTGGCAGTTTTAAGCCAATCTATAATTTGAGGTATCTTATGCTGATCTTGATATGTGTACATAGAAATCCATAGCACTATAATATTATACCATTCAGGTTTAATTCTACCATTAGGTTGCGTAGCAAACGTTCTTGCTTTTTCAACCCCATGTTTGTATAAATAAAATGCTACAAGCCATTCTCTAAAGGCATTGTGTTCGAAAGAATATAGACCATCCTTAAACTTGATAATACTGTATCTTAAACACTCTTGAATTTTCGTTTCATTACCTAAGCATTTTCCCATCTCATGTTTGGTTAGGGACTGTTTGCTCATCAAAGACATTGCCAATGCGATTCTTTCCAATGTTTCTATAGCGGTATCTCTATCTGATTCAAAACGTTTAAAAGTTGGCTTGCCTGTTTCAGTGGTATAACTTTGTTCTATAAAAAGTTTATACACTTCCGCTCTGGTCCTCGGAAGTTCGTAATGAGCCCGATATGCTTCTATCAATACATTTAGAAAAAAAGGATGCCGGGTAAATTCTGATAAACCACAATCGTATATAAGTTTTCCTAAATTATTCTCGCCAAGGCTATTGTTTATATGTTCTTGCGCATCATAGTCATTCATTTCCATGAGATACAATGTTGAGAAATCATCCATTATATCTTCACGACGATAATTTCCTCTACAAGAGAGTACCATTTTAATATCGGGATTATCATGAGCAAAAGAACAAATGGTCAGTAACAATTCATCTCTTTCTTTTCCATTTATCTCGTCAAGAGCATCTATGATAATTACGATCTCTTTTAAATTATAGAATCGAGTCTGTGGTAAATCATCGCGTTTTAGGTCATAACTGCTCTTTACCTCAAAACTAACCGGAATATATAATCCACTATTCTGTAATTCCCAACATAAATTTCGTAATTCGGTAGTCTTACCTGTTTGTCCGCCACTATATAAAATGAATTTATTAGCGTCGTGAGATACAATCCCGGTTACATAATCAGCCAAAGTATTTCTTTCTGCATTTCGCAATAAATAATACAGAGATTCATGATGATCCGTCTCAGAGGAACAATATCTCTGAATATAATTTTTAACAGGTTTATGTTTGGTCAGCCCTTTTCGAATTGGCGAATTTTCTCTTGAGTTATCTAATAATATATCTATTTTAGAGTTAATGTCTCCAAGGATAGATGCTTGATTGTGTGCAATATCCAATATTCCATCTAACTTACACTCTAAAATGAATGCATAACATAGCTCATCATTTCTGAGTTCTCTCCCCAAAAGATCTATAAGTTCTCTGATAATAACGATATTTTCTGTCTCAATGTATTTAGCAAGTTTCTTTGTATTCTCGAATATATGTATTGACATATTTTTCCGAATACTATCATTTTGGCACCATCGTTTTAAGGCTTTTTGATAGCATTTTTCAATACGTTCATCAAGATCCCTTTTCTTTGAGAACCTATCCTTTATGGTTGGTATATTCCCTGCAAGATATGATAATGCAAAGCTGATTGCAATGTCATCAAGCCCCATCATAGCATCTATTTTTTAGGTTATAAAAATTGAGTGAAATATATAGGGAGCAAAGTCGTGCCTTTGTCTTTCCTGAAATCTTTAGTGTATATTAGATATTTATCCCGGATGCGATGTGAAAATTTCTTCACAAACTCATCAATTGAAGGATGCGTGTTATAACCTCCCGATTTTACTTCCAACGGACATATTTTGTTGTCACGGCTAATCAAAAAATCAATTTCGTAACTATGGTTTGATGTTTCAGAAGGGAATGTATAATAATAGAGTTCATCTCCTATCATTCTTAATGTCTGAGCTACCATATTCTCAAACAAATATCCAAGATTGGTGTCAAGTTTGTCGCTAAGTAATTTTTGATAAATAATGTTGTCAACCGCTCTTTTATCATTGAAAATATGAGTTACAAATAATCCGGTGTCATTCATATACAATTTGAATTTCTCCAGATTTTTTGTCAAAGACATTCCAACATTGGGGTCATCACAATGATTAGCCACGTTAACCATCATACTGGCTTTCATGTCTTCAAGGATGGGGAGAATATTCTCCGCACGTTGGTTTTCGATTACACTCGACACCTGAAACCTACTTCCTCCATGAGAAAGTTGTGCCGCGACATTACCGAACATCATAGAGGCTCTGCCTGTGGCATCAATTTTCCGCATGTCTGATTCGTATAATGCAAGTATAGTTCGCTTCATTTCATCTACGCGGACAAAATTATTGGTTTCCAGATATTCCTTTACTGCTTGAGGCATACCGCCTATGAGCATATACAGACGATAATCACGCAGCATCTGTCGGCACACAGCATCTCCCATCGGTCGTTTATTATCAAAACAGTTTTTTAATAGAGGAACCGATACCGAGTCTCCTAACGCCCATTTGAATTCTTCATAATCCATCGGAAACATCTCAATAATAGTTTCTTCACTCGGCGTGACAATCTTTTCGGTGTATTTGCGAATGCCTATGAGCGATCCGGTTTCTATATAATCATATCTATGATCAGCCACCAGATGCTTTATAGCTTGACGTGCTAATGGTGCTAATTGAACTTCATCAAATATAATTACTGAATCACGCTCATGCAGTTCAACCTTATAAATCATTTGAAGCTGCAAGAATAGAAAATTAAGGTCTGAAATATCATTGAACAAATCTACTGTTTGCCTGGATGCCTTTGAAAAATCAATCAATATATATGATTTGTATTCATTGCGGGCGAATTCTTCAACAATTGTAGATTTCCCGACACGTCGAGCCCCCTTGACAAGAAGAGCCCTTTTCCCATCAGAATTCTCTTTCCAAGATAATATCTGATTATATATCTTACGCTTAAAATTGCCCATATCGCAAATTCTCCTATTTAATACGGTGCAAAGTTAGCAAAATCCCGTAATTCAAGCAAGGTAATTTCAACAAAATCCCCAATTTTCCGCTCTTAAGTTAGTTGTAAAGGAAAACTTGACAACTGAAGTTTCCTATAATTCACGCAAGTATATCCAATTCAGCGGTTAATAATTGCTGAATTGGATATAAAAATTTTGTCTTTGCTGGTATGTTCCAAAATGGAACGATCTTAAATTTGGTAGATTCACCGATACTCCCCTATCAGCCAGTTTAATTCCCACGATTACCCATAAGTTCCAAAATGGAACTATTGATCTCCTATAACTATCGCAAATTTTGCGACAGTTCATTATCACATCATTTTATAATGTAACACCCATGACATTGGCAGGCATGGGTGTTATATATAAAAGATTAAGGAATGAAGAACAGCGCGAACTCGGTTTTGCGGCGTTTCAGCAACCCAGCATGACGTCTGCCCTTGTAGCGGCAATAACTGATATACTCCTGATATATATCGCGGTTGCCGGACTCCAATTTGCGGATAAGGGTGCTTTTCGGTATCTTTCCAGAGCCTAAAAGCCTGTATTCTCCCACATTGTACGAGAGTACCGCAAGAATCAGCGCGTCTTTCCCGAAGCGCCGGAATGTCGAGCAACGCTTTATAAGGTCAGCCCTCAGCAGCGAGTCGGCCTGCGCTTTCGTCAGATTGCAGGTGAGCTTCTCACCGGGAAGGAGTTTATGGCCGTAACCTATACACGGGTGGTGCCGGGCATAGTGCCATCCCTCAAAGCTCTTTATGCAGGCCACAGCCCTGTCAAAGAGCGAAGCCGGTATCATCAGTCTGTCCGGTGGCGGGGAGCCGCCACCCTGTGCCGCCATCCCGGAATAACCGAGACTGACGGACAGGATAATCAGAATCATTCGTACTACCATAGGCACACCTTACTTTTTAGGTTCCACTCCCGGCACCACCGGACGGACGATTATAGAATTCACTGGAAAGCGTATTCCGGGGATGAGACCACCGCCATCGTCACTGCTGTCACCGTCGTCATCATCCTTATTCTCGTTGTTGAACGAGAAAGTCAGCATGAACATCTGGTCATCGTTGTCCTCGAAATAAATGTCTATCTTCTGCTGGTCGGCACACTCCGAGGTGTAGTAAAGGCGGAACACTTCGCGGTCAAGCGGGTAACGGTCGTTGGGTCTCAACACCATGCCGTCATCCATTCGCAGAGTGCCTTTACCGTCAGGCTGGAAATAGCGCACGGTGTATCTGGCATCCGAGAAATGCCCCTCGCGTTTGAGCCGGCAACGGATTTCGGCTGTCTCGCCCTGTGCCAGACGTGTCGGCACGGGCATAGTCTCCACCGTGAACGGATAAGTGCCGTCCACATCTATGTCATCCTCGCATGAGGCAAGCGACAGAGCGGCGAAAATGCAGCCGCAGAGCGCGATAAGGAAATGTATCTTCTTCATGTTCATTATTGTTTTGATTTTAATTGATGATGAATTTCACGCCCACCCCGAACTGGGTGGCGAACTTGCTGACAGAGCCTCCCCAGAGGACACGCTCACGGATGCCGGCAAGCAGGACTATACGGTCAGTAAGGTAGCATTCCGCCTCCAGCGTCACTGCACCGCCGTATATGAAAGCGTCCTTTACCATAAGCCGGGAGCCGTCAGACAGGAGCCTCTTGCCCCAGTTCACCGACTCATATCCGGCAAGAGCCGAACCGCCTATCGACAGGAAGAATGTCTTGGAGGCATCCGAAAGGAAATTCAGGTAATATCCCCCTTCCGCCGTGAACTGCGCACGGGGAATCGACATATCCTTGTAGCGGTAGCTCTTTTGCAGGTATTCGGCACCGAACACCCACCGGTTGGCACGGCCGCTGTAAACCGACATGGCGCTACCGAGATAGAAATCACCCGAAGAGCCTCCGACAAGACCGCCGCGAAGTTCCAGCCCCTTCATACCGGGGAGGCAGCGCTGGGCGTATGCCTGCCCTCCGGAGAAGGCAAGCGACACTGCCGCGATTATTGCTATTACAAATCTTCTCATGGCTATCTAACTTTGAGTTCATTGATCACACGGGCACGGACTATATCCTCACATTCCACCGTGAAAGACTGGTGGCGTCCGCCACTCTTCTCGTTAAGCTCCACCACGAGCATCTTGTCTTCTGGAATGGTGAACTTGTCGAAAGTGAACACTGTGCGCCCGTCCTTCTTTCCGGCGACCTCGGTGACATAGTTGTAGGCGCGCAACGGGAAAATCACCTGTTCCTGCACGGCAGTACGCTTCATCACCTTCTTGTCTACGATCTTGAATGTCACGAAATCCACATTGAAAGGCACGTTGGACGTGTTGCGTACCTGCGTGTGGAAATACAGAAGCCCGTTGTGGGTGTATATGCCCTTCAGAAGATACTGGATGCCGAAAGCCTTACTCCCGATATGCTTCACATGGCGCTTGTTCTCCTTGTAGATGGAGGAATTGATGAAATGCACCAGCTTCGGCGACTCGCTGCCGAGTTCCTTCAGATAGATTTCAAGGGCGTTGTTGGGACGGTTCACCTCGCTGCCGTCATGGATGAAATCCTTCATCTCCACATTCAGGATCAGAGGCTCGTCGGCATACTTGACATTGAAGGTGTAGAAGCAGCCGCTCTCGGTGATGACCGATATGTTGGTCTCGTTGCGAAACCCCTTTACAGTAGATTTCACACGGATCACGTTCTCCGCTCCGTCAGCCTTACCAGCGATAAGGTTAGGCGAGCCGAGATCGACATACTTCACCGCCGCCGGGAAGATGATATGGACCGTCTTGTCGTAAGTCACGTCCAGACCGTAAGGGGGAATCATGCGGTCGAACGTCAGTTTTTGGGTAAGACCGTGGTAGAGGTCTCCCTCGGTTTCCTGTGCGAAAGCACTCACTGCGCCCATCACAAGGGCTAAAATCAAAAATAACTTTTTCATGTCGTTTTGAAATTTAGTTGGTTGATATTGATGTTGGTTACTGTTTCTGATAGAGCATAAGCGCATGGCCGGATTTCAGCCGCACCTTCTCCTGACGCATCTTCCTGGAGATATACTGCGACACACCCTGAATCGCACCCTTGCCGAGTTCCGACAGGAGCTGGTTCCCGGCGGACTGGTTGGTGATGGATATGGTGGTGCCGAGGTTCTGACCCATGTTGGCCGCCATCTCCTTCACGGCGTTCGCCTCCATAGAGCCGGGAATGAATATGCCCGGCTGACCGTCGTTGTCATACACCGCGAGTTCAACAGGAATGATATTGCCCGAATATTCCACCTGCGAGATAGTGATGTCCAGACGCTCCCCCTGTATCCGGCAATCACCCGTAATGAGCGAGTTGCGCGGCAGCTCGTGTCTTCCGACACGCATAGGTTCAAGCAGCCTCAGCCGCACACTCTGGCCGCTTATGACTGTCTGGTCGCCATGCACGCACACACTGATTGTGTTCCTCTCCTGTGAGGCCGTGCCCCCGACAGCCGTGTTGAACCCGAAATTTCGTGGTTCCGACAACCGGGCCATCATCACGGAATCGCTCACAGGCTGTGCGAGAGACGACACTACCGGGACAGACACCCTGCCGACAGGCACTGCCTTGGCCTTGCGGCCGTTGTCCGGTTTATCCTCATCATCACGCTTGGCATTGCCGTTGTCCAAGTTAGGCATATACTTGGCCGCAAGTTCATAGGACTTCTCCAACAGAGCCACCTGCTCGGCATACGATGTTCCCGGAGATTGCTGCTGTTGCGCCACAAACTGCCTTAGCTGCTCGATTTCCTCACGCATAGCCTCCTTTTCCGGGTCTTCCGCAGGCTTCTCATAGAAACTGCCGAGCGTCTCATTTATCTGCCGGTAGGCGTTATGCGATGAAGAGAAGGACCCGCCACGAGGCGAAGTTGCCACAGGCTTGCCGCTATCATCATCCACAATCACCACATCCGAAGGGATATCCACCGTGGAAGTATCACCGGATACGGAAATAGTACCGGGATCAGACTCGGAAGCTGTCATTTCCTCAAGAGTCCGCATCTTCTCCTCGCGTTTCGTGCGCATGGACTCCTGTTCGTAGGCCGTCATCTTGTCATCGACAATGCCGGCGTTCCTCGGATCGGGCAACTCGGTGTTGAAGCCCTCCTGCCTCTCTTTCTCCGCACGGTCGGAATCCGACGGGGCGAAGATGAACCACATGCAGGCGGCGAACACGATGAACATCAGTGCGAAGACCAGATACTTCTTCACGGCCTGATGGCGTTTCAGTTTTTCGGCATCGCTACTCATCTTCCTCTGAATTAAACCGGTTAAAGAACTCTTCCATGCCGCGTACCATCTCCTCCTGCGAGTCCGGACCGGTGAAATCGGGAATCTCAATCGGGGTGATCTCTATGACCTCGCGAGGAGCGTCATCACGCCCGATGTCGTAAATGGCACAGAATATCATATAGAAATTCACCACGGCGAACAGCGCACCCAATATCAGGATGGCGGCAAGCCTCTTTTCCGGTGTCAGGGCACCGCAGAAGGAGCGCAGGCGGTCATCGGCCGCGTCCTTGATTCTGATAAATGTTTCCTTTATTTTCATGTCGTTTCTTGTTTTAGCGGTCAGACACCCTCAGGTCGCGGTTCTCCACAACCCGGAAAGACTCAAGGATGAAACCGTGTGGATTATTGTCACTTCTTGTGGAGTTTATAAGCCGTCCCCGTGTCACAAGGGAGCGTTCGGTGACGCTTTTCTCACGGATGATGGAGAGACGCGAGTAAGCCACAACATCGTAGGGATAGGAATGGAAGTCGCATTTCACGCTGTCTATCTCTATACGCTGTGTGATATTGCCCGATATGACACGGTTGTAGTACCCCTGCTCGGCAAGGTCGCGGTAATGGCCGTAGGCCGAGCGGTCGGCAAGGAACAGGGCGCGCTGTACGTTTCCCTCTATGGCGCTCTTGTCGGGGGCCAGCGAGAAAAACAGCTCGTGGAAACGCTTCACATGCTCCCGTGCCTCCACGGGGCGGTTCTGCGAGAGGTCCTGCGCCAGAGCCAGCATCAGCGACTTCCCCTCGTCAAGCACATATATTTTCTGGCGCTGCGCCTCGGCAAAACGGTATGCCTTCCATACCGAATACCCCACAAGGAGCGTGCAGGCGCACAGATAGACTATGCCGAACAGACGGAGCTGGCGGAAGCTGCTCTCGATGTTTTTTAATGATTTGAACTGCATAAGAACACTGTTTTAATGATTGTCACTTTATAAGGCGTCCGGCCACGTTGCCGACAGCCGCACCTGCGGCACCGCCGGCTATGGAGCCTGTCTTTGAAGCGGTCTGGTTCACGTTCTTGCCGTAGTTTCCGGCACCACCTCCCGCCTGCACTATCCATCCCGCCACGGTGGGTATCGTGAAATACCCGATTATTCCGATGATGAGGAAAGTGATGTACACGGCGTTGGAGCCGTCTGGAATAAAGTTAGGATCCGTGAGCTGCTCTATGTCCTTCTGGAGCATGAGCACCTGTATCCTCGCAAGCACGCTGCTGAACAGGTCGCTGACCGGAAGCCACAGGTAGATGCTTATGTATCTCACGAACCACTGTGTGAGCGTGGCCTGGAATCCGTCCCATACCGATATGGCGAAAGATATGGGACCCAGTATCGAAAGCACCACGAGGAAGAATGTCCTGAGCGTGTCTATCACCAGCGCGGCGGCCTGGAACATCAGCTCCAGAAGATTGCGGAACAGTTCCTGAAACCATTTCTTGGTGTTGTACATGGCGCGGTCTATGTACATTCCGCAAATTTCCGGCGCATCCGTTATGCCGAGGTCGTCGAGTTTTTTGTCAAACTCCTCCTTGTCCACAAGGTAGGATGTTTCGGGATTGCGTTTCATCGCCTCAAGCTCCAGCCGGTCTTTCTGCTCGCGGTACTGGTTCATATCAAGCGTCTGCGTCTGCAATATGCCGTTGGTCCCGGTGACCACGGGTGAAAGCACGCTGTTGATGGTCCCCAGCACCACTGTCGGGAAAAACATGATGCAGAACCCTATCACGAAAGGACGGAGCAGCGGATACACATCCACAGGCTCGGCACGCGAGAGCGACTGCCACACACGGTAGGCCACATAGAACAGTGCGCCGAGTCCGGCGATGCCTTTCGCTACTCCCGTCATCTGGGAGCATAGCGGTATCATCTCCTCGTAAAGATTCCTGAGAATCTGGTGGAGGTTGTCGAAGTCAATAGCCATCAGTAGCATAGTCCGAAGGATTTATGATTACCAATAGCGTTCGCCGGGAGTGCCGTAGAGCGATAGCACGCGGTCCTGGTCGTTCTTCTTTTTTGCCCGCAGGTAGGACACGCCGATGTTCTTGTTGGTGTAGTATCTCACCAGCCCACGGTACTCGTGCATACGGGTGTAACATTTGTCGATGACATCCATGCGGTCCATGTCGCCCATCGAGAGACCGTTCTCGTTCACTACCGTCTTGAGGTCGGTTAGCACCGACGCGCTTTCCTCAAGCAGCTTGGTGTAACCCACGGCTATGGCGCTCAGTTCCTCCGGCGAGAAATACGGGTCGGAGAGCATACGCTGGAAGTTGTTCACATAGATGTCGGTGATCTCGCCGACCATGAGGATAGTCTGCTGCACCTTGCGGGCGTCGCGGAGCAGGTTTTTGACCTTTTTGAGCGCGTCGTAATAAGCTTTACCCTGCTCGTAGATTTTAACAGTCTCCTGAAAGTTGTTGAGCATGGTGCTCGCCGTGGACGAGGTATGCACGATATTTTTCGAGGCGTTGATGATGCCTTGCGCGAGGTTGCCGGGATCGGAGACCACCCACTGCGCGTTCGCGGTCAGCCCGGCCAATGACAGGACTGCGCATACGATAAGTGATTTAATTTTCATGATTCTAAAAAATTTGTTGGTGAATAAATCTGTTATTTTCATGTCGTTTCGGAATCTGGATTGCGTTTGCTTTCAGCGAGCTGTCTGATAGCAAGCTCGATATTGCCGCCGAGTTTCTCCGTAAGCCGCATGAGTTCAAGCTTCTCGGTCTCTTCTGTGGTGTAGCACACATATTCCTCAAGCGACACTTCCGTGGCATAGACAGCGGACTGCGAACCGCCGAGACCAATCCATACCTCCTTGTATTTACGGGATGGGTTATTGGCCATATTGATTGACAGAATCTGGGCGCGCTCCTTGTCGGTAAGCCCGAGTAACGCCTGTATCTCATTGAACTTGTTGACATACTTGCGCTGATCCAGGAGAATCTTGCAGTCGGAATTGTTGATGATGGTTCCCTTTACAATCGGAGATGATATGATGTCCTCCACCTCCTGAGTCACCACCACGGCCTCACCGAAGAATTTTCTGACGGTCTTGAAGAGATATTTGAGATATTCCGCCATCCCTTCCTTGCTTATTGCCTTCCAAGCCTCTTCCAGAAGTATCATCTTTCGGATACCTTTGAGCTTCCTCATCTTGTTGATGAAAGTTTCCATAATAATTATGGTGACTATTGGAAACAATACCTTGTTGTCCTTGATGTTGTCCAGCTCGAAGACAATGAAGCGTTTGTTCAGCAGATCCAGCTGCCGGTCGGAGTTGAGCAGGAAGTCATATTCGCCCCCACGGTAGTACGGCTCAAGCACGTTCAGGAAATTGAACACGTCGAAATCCTTCTCGCGAGTGCGCTTCAACTTCAGTATCTCCAGATACTCGTCACGGATGAACTCATAGAATGTGTTGAACGAAGGCACCACCGACCTGTCGGCGCGTATTTTCTCCAGAAAGAGATTGACTGCGTTGGACAATGCCACTTCCTCGGCACGGGTTGGCGGCTCGTCATCACGTTTCCACAGGGTGAGGATAAGCGTCTTGATTGACTCTTTCTTCTCGATGTCAAACACCCCGTCTTCAACGAAGAATGGATTGAACGCTATGGGGTTATCCTCCTCGTATGTGAAATAGATGCCGTCCTCACCGTGCGTCCTCGCGTTGATAAGGTTGCAAAGTCCCTGATATGAATTGCCGGTATCCACAAGTAGCACATGGGTTCCCTGCTCGTAATACTGCCTGACCATGTGGTTGGTGAAGAATGACTTGCCCGAACCGGAAGGACCGAGGATAAATTTGTTGCGGTTGGTTATCACGCCGGTCTTCATCGGCAGGTCGGAAATATCCAGATGGACAGGTTTCCCTGTCAGGCGGTCAACCATGCGCATACCGAACGGGGAAAGCGAGTCCTTGCCGGAGGTCTCCTCCACGAACAGGCATAACGCCTGTTCGATGAAGGTGTAGAAACTCTCTTCCGCCGGAAAGTCGCCGGCGTTGCCTGGTATCGCCGCCCAGAACAGCGTGGGGAGGTCAACGGTGTTGTGGCGCGGCTTCGCCTCCATGAGCGCCAGCTGGCTCCCCACGTCGTTCTTTACACGTTTCAGCTTCTCGCGGTCGTCGCTCCATGCCATCACATTGCAGTGCGCCCGTATCGAGGTTAGCCCCTTGCTGTGGGCCTCGTTCAGATATTCCTCTATCCATTCACGGTTTATCTGGTTGGAGCGGCTGTAACGCGACAGCGAGTGCATGTTGCGGGCGGTCTGCTCGAACTTGCGCAGATTCTCGGCAGAGTCGTCGATGAACAGGTACTGGTTCACGATATGGTTGCAGGTCAGAAGCACACCAATGGGTGCGGCAAATGACAGGCGGCAGTCGCTGCGGTCGGTGGAGAGCCGCTCGTAACGTGAGTCCGTTGCGACACTTGACGGCAGATCCTCCGGGTCCGACAGCGTGTGCAGGCACAGGAAGTTGTCGCCTATGCGCATCTCGCCCGGTTCAAGGGTGATGTCTTGCAGGCAGGTGGTGTCCTCCTGCGAGAGCGAGAAATACTTCTCGATGATGCCCGCGCTTTTTTCCGTGCCGGTAATGTCGGCATCGGACAGGCGGCTTATCCTGACAAAGCCGCTGTCGTTGATTATGCGCTCGAACTGTGAGCAGGCTTCGAGGAAACGTGTCGCCGTCTCCCGGTCCTGCATCTCCTTTGGAATGATGAATCCCCGTGTGAGCGCGTTGAAGTTGCTCATCGTGCGGCTCCGCTCCTTCGTGGTCTTGGTGAGGAACAGGTAGCAGTCGTGGCGCAGGTACGGACGCTCGTTGAAATGCCGCTCGAAGGAACGGCTGAGGAAACTCAGGTCGTCACGGCAGATATCCGGCTTGTAGCTCTCCTCGATGAAGAAGTCCTGCTTGTGCACGATGCTGTATGCCGGCAGAACCTTCACCGCCTTGGCCCATGCGGAATGCACCGCCTCATATTCGGCCTGCGTGAGCGTGAACAACCCCGGCAGTTCCACACGGTATGCCACGGTGAGGTCTGCGTCCTTGCTGATGATGCAACCCTCCTCCACAGAGAGCAAGGGAAACTTGCTCTCAAGTGTGGCGGCTTTCATTACATTTCTCATACGCTTCGTTTTTTTGAGGTTGCTGAAAACAGCCGGTGGAAACTCCTGCGGCTGATGATGTGGCGGGGACGGTTGCGCGATGCCTGCAATTTCATGAGCCCGAACTCGCCGTAGCGGGCGTTGAGCCGGAACGTGCCCCAGACAAGAGCCGAGGCGGATACCGTTCCGAACCCTATGCACACCCACTGGTCTATGCCGGTCATGTACATCACCACGAAAATCACGAACAGCGCGAGAAGTCCGCCGGCGAAGATGAACAGGTACTGGCTTTTGAGACCCTTGAATTCCGGGCTGCGTCCTATCCCCTTGTTTACCTGGTATTCCGCCATGATCAGAGGAAGAATGAACGGAGAATGGTGGCCGCCACTATCAGGAAGATGCAGGCGCCGAACCAGGATGCGGCGGTCTTGGACGTGTCCGGATCTCCCGACGAGAACTTTGAATAGACCTTGACGCCTCCGATAAGGCCGACAACGGCTCCGATGGCGTAGATGAGCTTGGTCGCGGGATCGAAATAGGATGTCACCATGTTGGTGGCTTCCGTGATGCCGCCGATACCGTTACCCTGGGCGTATGCCCCTGCAGTGGCGAGGAGTGCCACCGCTGCGAAAATGATTCTTTTTTTCATGTGTCGAAACATTTAAAAGTGAGACAAAAAATGATTTCGACCACAAATATATAGCGCTTAATCCTTTGATTTACAAGTCGGACGATGAGTGTCGCCGTATGTCATCACGTTGCATCGCCGACACTGTTGCGGGGTGCGGAAGAGATATAAAAAGCATGGATGACAGAGAAAAGATAAAGGCTAAAAGATGTGTGCCATGATTCCGATTTTCTTGACGGCAAAATTAGCCGTGTCCTCTGTGGATTGAGCAAGGCCGGGCCTTGCGGTTTTTGGAAAAATCATCCTCGCTGCGCTCCGGTATTTTTCCAAAAAAATTAAAAATTCTGAATATATGAAAATCAGCATCAGTCCCGAAATGAAGTCACGCCTGCAAAATGCGGCGGCCAACGGAAGCGTGGTGGCGGAGGATATATTGTCCGAACTGGGAAAGAACCGCGACGCCTCGGAAATCATCAGAGGCACATACAACTATTTCACGACCAAGCGCATCAAGGCGAACCATGATTCGTACCACAAGATACGCATCATGTTCACGGCCTGCGCCAAGAACCTTGAACATGAGAACTTCCCCGACAAGGGAAATCCGAGCGCTCCGTGGTTCAAATAAAACCGCACGGACATCGACCCCTCGACATTTGTGGGGCTGTTCAGAAACCTTCCCGAATATGACTCCGAGGAGATAAAATACTTTATCAGCACCATCACGCTCGACAGCCGTGTGACGATAAGGATCTATTCGGGCATGAAGGACTTTTACGAGGCGTACTGCGAGGACAACTACACCATAACCACCGACAACGATGTATCCACTCTCCACAGTTCATGTATGCGTACTGAGGAGAAAGCCCGTAATGCCGCCGATTTCTACCGTAACTTCGCAGGAGCCAAAATCCTTGTTGCCAAGGACAAGGATTCAAATATCCTCGGGCGCGCAATTATATGGGAAGGGCTCAGATGGCATCGTGAATATGAGGCGGATGTGGATGTGTCACTCATGGACCGTATATACACATCCCATACATTCGTCATCGACATGATGAGGGATGCGGCAAAGAAAGCAGGGATAATATTCCGCAAGAAGTACAACGATTTCTCACATCAACGGGAGGTCGTTGCCCTGAACCCCATAGCGGAACTGGAAGAAGATGGCGAGACCTCCGCCGACCTTGTGCTTGACGTGCCGGTAGGTCAGTGGCACAAAAGAGGGGTTCCCTATCTTGACACTTTCATCAATCTGACTGTGAACGGGGAGTGTCTTGAACTCAGCAATTATTACATCGGCAACCAGATTGCCGATTGCCAGTCAACGAGCGGATATGCGACGCGGACCGCCTATGTGTGTCCGCGTTGCAATCGGGTTCATAACGATTCTTATAACAAATTCTGTGGACAGTGCATGTCGGAAATATATACTGAAACAATATTCGGGAGGGTGTTGAACGGGCATCCGGTTCCCTATAAGGGGGAACAGTATCCCTCCTCACTGTTCAAAAGGGGGAAACCTATACCTCAGCTGAAACGCTATCTGCAAATCGAGAGACTGTTCAATAACGACCGGTAATGGAGGATGATATGGAAAAACTGATAGAACTGTATAATATCGCGTCACCGTCGGGCAAGGAAAAGCTTATGGCGAAATACATAATGGCGGAGCTTAAAAAGATGGGCGTCGCCTACCGGAAAGACAAGGTCGGCAATATCTATGCCGTCAAGGGCAATGCCGACACCTATCCCTGCGTAGTGGCACACATCGACGAGGTGCACCGTAACAAGACCGGCAACTATGGCGCGTATGTCGTGGCCGATGAAATGGTGATAGGCTATGACAGGCGCAAACGATGTCAGACAGGCATCGGTGCCGATGACAAGAACGGAATCTGGATATGTTTCAAAATGCTTGAGCGTTTCAAGAATATGAAATGTGTTTTCTTCGTCGGTGAGGAAACGGGCTGTGTCGGAAGCGGTCGTGCGGATATGGATTTCTTCAATGACTGCCGTTTCGTGATACAGTGTGACCGCAGAGGGAACAGCGATATGGTGACACGGATAAACGGTACGCCGCTCTGCTCCGATGATTTCATTAGAGCGGTTGAACCGGAGAAATACGGATATGCGGAATGTTCCGGGATGCTGACCGATGTATATACGCTCAAAACACGGGGACTGCCGGTTCCCTGTATAAACCTCTCATGCGGATATTATAATCCGCATACCGATACCGAGAATACGATACTTAGCGACCTGACGAAATGCTACTGTTTCGTATGCCATATCATCCGTACCCACAAACAGGTAAGCGAACATCGCTATGAAAAACCGAAATATGAATCCTGCTATCCCTACGGGATGTTCAGTATATTGGATAATGACTGGCGATATCTTAACCGCAGGAACAGGAATAAACAGAATATGCAGGATAATCAGGATATGGATGACTTTGAATTTTAATCCTCATAATAGAAAAATTTCACTAATTTTGCAATGTAGATTGGTGATAATAGCTACGTGTAGAGCACCTCTTCCCATTCCGAACAGAGAAGTGAAGAACGTAAACGCCGATGGTACTTTGAAAAAGGAAGAGTAGGAAATCGCCTCAGTAAGATACATCTTTTCAAAAACAAATTTTACAAAAAAATGAAGAAACGTTATTTTTAGAGATGTCTTACAGGGATAAGGCATCTCATCCGGAACAGTAGCCTGCTGATATGTATGTCCGTTGCAATGTGCTTGACATAGTAGGCTGTCGAGTTTTTCGATAATCCGTCCACAGAGACTATATGCCACTGTAGTTAGCACTTATACGAGATAGACGAGTGGCTGAAGGAAAAGATGAACCCAGAAATGTAAGATCCTAAGGCTAATCTACGGCCGGCCAGCCCTTCGGGGCTGGTTTTTTACTAACTAAATTAAGAAACAGGAATGGCTTGTACAAGACACGTCATTCCTGTTTCTATTGTTGGGGATTATTGACTTACATATAATCATCCCAGTTCACTTGTGCTATTGCCGGTACATCTTCATTGAAATCTCTACGCTCTCCGTTATCAGTCAGACACTCTGCAATAATCATATCCAATTCTTCCTGAGGGCAGATATTCTCGGCAAACAATCTGAATAAATCAGTGTCCCTCAACTGGAATAGTGTTTCTGCAGTTTGCATTCTTTTTTCCATATTATCGGTTCCGGACATAAGGACATCTGCTGCATCGCTTATTCGGCTAATGGGAATACCGGTTGGAAAATCGGGATCAGGTTCAGTTTCAACCGGAGCCATCAAAGCCTGCATATCAGCGTCAGTCAAATCCGATGATAAATCCTCATCGTCCGTAAATGTGTAATCCACATCGTCAGCCAATATATCCTCATCTTCACCAATGAAGTCAGATTCGGGAAGAGACTCGCTCCGCACCGGCTCCCTTGCTTTTTTAGGGTCTGGAATATAGACACTCTTGGTCTTTCCAATCACTTCACAATCGACAACAGAATGCGGCACAGTCTTTTCTTTCTTACGCCGTTTCACGCATCTCGTGACGTTTCCTGCGCTCAAGTCTGGCAGCCTCCAGTTTCTTATCCCAGCGTTGTAATATAATACGTATTACACGTGCCCAACGGTACAACTTGTCCCACAAGCCATACATCTTACGACGGAACAGGAAGCCCCACAGCTCGTACAGCAGATGGAATGTCACATATACCTTGACCGCCAGATAGATTTTAGTCATCATATTCTTCTTCGGTATTTAGGTTGATTGGTGAAAATTTTTTTTTGTATCTTCTGTTTATTTCGCCGATGTATTGCTCGATATGATCCGTTACTATATTGGTGATATAGCTTGACAGACTTACATTAGGAGCTATCACGGGAAGAAAGCGCTTGATGTTCTCGTAAAGGCTACGGTCCATGTAAACCTGTATCCGTCCTCCTTGCGGAGTGTTTTTCAAGAACCGACGTTTATAGCTTGATTCGTCACAACGCTTTTTTCGCGGTTGCCCCTTGCCGATAACGGAATTGTCGTTTTCTTCCGTAGTCTTTGTTTCCGTTTTGTCAGTGTAAACCGGCTCGACTACTGTGACCGCACCGATGTCCGACTCGGAAGTATCTCCGGCCATGTAGCTGCGGATAGCGTCCTCATTGACCTTTACTGTCTTTTTTGCCATGATTCTTAAATATTTAGTTTGATAATCAATTCCTCTGCGAGTTCTTTTAGGCCGCTGCCTTTAAGGTATTGTGCCGGCGGAGGCAAAAGCGAGCACCGGAAATAGGGTTTTACGGACTCCGATATCTCTTTGTCATAGCGGCATGTATCGGGAATGACGGTTTTAAGTACTGTCATACCCAATTCTCCGAGTTTCTCGCTGAATCGACTGAGGACATCGGAGTTGCTACGGTGTTTTACCTTGATCCACAGAAGAAGTACGTCCTTCAGAGGTAGACCGTTATTGCTTCTAATTACCTTTACTGTGGTTCTGGCAAAACTAAGGCTGCTGTCCATGACGATATTGTCAGCTACTATCGGTGTCAGTACATAGTCTGAACTGAATATTGTAGGAAGCACTCCTTTTGCGTCCATCGTGCCGGGCATGTCGATGAAGATTACATCGTAATCTCCCTTTGCCGCAAGATCGGCGGCAACTTCTCTGGCATTCTCTGGTTTGGCGGCAACAATGGGATAGATTTTACGTCCGCTCTCTCTTTGCCCGTCAAGCAGCGCCAAGACGGTTGCTCTTTCCTATAGTGGTCTTGTCGCGCTCGCGCAGTCTTACGAGACTTCGCTGTGTGGGGTCACAGTCGACAATAGCCACATTCTTGCCTGCCGAATAGTTAAGATAACTGGCGAGTGTCACAAGTATTGTGCTTTTGCCGACCCCGCCTTTCTGGTTGCTTACTGCAACAATTACTGTTCTGTTGTTCATAATCTTTATTTATTGGTTAGTTTCAATAGTCGGCCTAATATCGTATCATCTGAGACATGGTTATATGACACCATGGTGATAAGGTGATAATATTGCAACCGATATTATGGCCTTTCATCGGGTATTATCATATGCGAATCGTCATGTAATCACTCTAACGGGGATATACTTGCAACCATGCTTGTGCATTTCATCACACAGCCTATTGGTGACCCGCATATTTTAACCTTTCACACTGCAAATAAAAGGAGATTTTTTCGACTTTCAACCATCTTGTCAAGGCCCTGACATTACGTGTCACCGTATGTCATCACGTTGCATATAACACTCTATTTTACAACCGGATAAATGCCTGTAACTTTGCCACCGACAAGGAAACGGACCGATGCAATCGGTGGAAATCCCTGCTAATGTCAGGCAAGAGGCCCGGAAACAATTTGACGAAGGAAAATTCATGTTCAAGCGAACATAGCAAGTTGTGTTTCTCGGCACACGAAATAAATTTCGTGCCTTGAAACAACTTGCCACTCGCCTGACGGCTCGGGAGGGGATTTCCTCCAAAGTCGGAAATCCGTGCCGGATTATCAGTAACTAAAAAATGTATTGAACCGTATGAAAAAAGAGAACCCGCAACGAAGAAAAGTCGGGCGAAAACCTAAGGCCAAACCCGAAAAATACCGTTATGTTGTCCGTATGGACGAGGATGAGAACCGTCAGTTCAAACTGATGTTTCAGAAATCAGAGGCGGTGCATCACTCCAAATTCATCAAATCCGTGTTGCTGAATAGGACTATTAAAATAATCAGGATAGATCCTGCGACGACGGATTTCTACATCCGGCTCACCAATTTTTATCACCAGTTCCAGGCGATTGGCAACAACTACAACCAAGTGGTAAAAGCCGTAAAGACCAATTTCGGGGACAAGAGGGCCTTCGTGCTGCTCCGCAAATTGGAGAAGGAGACCGTCGAACTTGTGATAGTGAGCCGCCAGATAGTGGCTCTCATCAACGAGTACAAGGAGAAGTATCTTGACACCCATCTCCCGGACTAACATGGTGGCGAAAATCAACCGGGGCGTTTCGCTCTACGGGGCACTCGCCTATAACTGGCAGAAGGTGGATGACAGGACCGCGCGTATAATATCGGGGAATGGAATGATTACTGATTCGGCCAACTGCCCCGATATGAATATGCAGAATGCCATCTACGGCTTCCGGAAATACCTTTTGACAAACAAGAACACGGACAAGCCTATAACTGCATATATCTCTCAATCCGTCGCTTGATGACAATCTCTCGGAAAAGCAGCTGGCAATGCTTGCCGACGAGTATATGCGCAAGATGGGCTATGGTTCCCAGCCATACATAGTGTTCCTTCACGAAGACATAGAGCGCCGCCACATACATATAGTGTCAACCTGCGTGAACGAGCGCGGAGAGAAGATCGACGACTCATACGAGTGGAACCGCTCCATGCGCGCCTGCCGCGAGCTGGAACGGAAATTCGGTTTGCAGCAGGTGGCTGACAAACGCCGCGAGCTGCTGGAACCATATCTGAAAAAGGCCGATTACCGTGACGGTGGTGTGAAGCGTCAGATCGGCAACATACTCAAGAGCGTGTTTTCATCATACCGATTCCAGTCGTTCGGAGAATACAGCGCGTTGCTGTCATGCTTCAACATCGAGGCGAAACAGGTGAAAGGCGAACATGACGGAGCTCCCTACAACGGTATCGTCTATGCGATTACCGATGATTCGGGTCGTCCGGTCAGCACACCTGTCAAGTCATCGCTTATTGGCAAGAGGTTCGGGTATGAGGGGATACAGAAACGTATCGGCTACAACGCGCGTGACTACAAGGCGAAGAAATGGCAGCCGAAGATTGCGAATGATGTCACCTTTGCCAAGCACGGTTGCCGTGGCGACCGTGACACTTTCGTGTCTATACTGGCCTTGCGCGGCATAGACGTGGTGTTCCGTGAGAACGATGACGGGCGCATATACGGCGCCACTTTCATTGACCACCGCAATAAAGAGGTGTATAACGGCTCCCGGCTCGGCAAGGAGTTTTCGGCAAACGCTTTCGAGAATCTTTTCAATTCCAATACAGATATTCCGGGGCTTGACGGACTTAACGATGGCCTGCGTATTGGCACACATTCCAATGCTGTCACCGACATGGGCGAAGCGATACAGCAGGCTTTCGGAATACTGTCTCTCGACACCAATGGTCCCGATCCGCAGGAGGAGGCTCTGGCGAACCGTCTGCTCCGAAAGAAAAAGAAAAAACGCCGTTATCGCGGCCTGCAATGACAACCAATATTATAAACCCATTAAAAATTATCCCATATGCAACAGGAAGATGACCTCCGGGGATTGGCGAAAGTCATGGAATTCATGCGCGCCATCTCCATAATATTCGTAGTGATACACGTTTACTGGTACTGCTACCAGGCTATAACCGACCTCGGTGTGAACATCGGTGTCGTGGACCGCATACTGCTGAACTTCCAGCGGACTGCGGGACTTTTCAAGAACCTTCTTATCACCAAGATGTTCGCACTGATATTCCTCGCCCTGTCATGCCTCGGTACCAAGGGTGTCAAAAATCAGAAGATGACATGGGAGAAAATCTACGGAGCCTACATATCGGGACTCGTGCTTTTCTTCATGAACTGGTGGATGCTTTCCTTGCCATTGTCTCCGATGGTGAATGCGGCGTTATACACCGCAACACTCACGGCCGGATATATACTGCTGCTCATGGCCGGAATATGGACGAGCCGCATGTTCCGCCACAACCTCATGGACGATGTGTTCAACACGGCCAACGAAAGTTTCATGCAGGAGACTCGCCTCATGGAGAACGAATATTCGGTAAACCTGCCTACCAAGTTTGTGTATCAGGGACGGGAGTGGGACGGATGGATAAACGTGGTCAATCCGTTCCGTGCGTCGATAGTCCTCGGTACACCGGGTTCCGGGAAAAGCTACGCTGTGGTGAACAACTATATCAAACAGCAGATTTCCAAAGGGTTCGCGCTATACCTATACGACTACAAGTTCGTGTGACGTGAAAAGTTGCATCAGTGGCTGTCAGCCGTTCACTCAGAGGAGT
>ERZ777011.1722-NODE-1722-length-21170-cov-16.604262_pt1 | contig 21170 bp, 18 predicted proteins | sample MGYA00374964_ERZ777011 | MGnify/ENA primary metagenome ERZ777011 (study PRJEB29310, sample SAMD00008975) | mouse gut metagenome | study: EMG produced TPA metagenomics assembly of the Metagenome analysis of fecal microbiota from mouse which was promoted... | reverse complement strand
GTGAACCAAATTTATTTAATTTTTAACCCCGTCCATTTTTAGTGGACAGTAGTGTAAAAAAACCTATTGTCATCCCGACAATAGGTTTCTAAAAACAAACTACTTAAAAACTAATCTACTAAAACAAATCAAAAATATCTTGTATATGTATCATCTTATCACATTGATATTTATAATCTTCTTACATTGCAAAGGTATGTACTTTATTATTCCTTACAAAACAAAATCGGTAAAATTTTATACTTATAAGTGTATAAAATACAAATAAAGGCCGATGATTTCATCGGCCTTTATCATTTTGCTATCTATGGTTTACAATATCACATCATTCCGCCCATTCCGGGAGCGCCACCCATAGGCATTGCCGCCTTATCCTCTGGTTTGTCTACTATAAGGCATTCCGTGGTAAGGAAAAGGCCCGCGATAGAAGCTGCGTTCTCCAAAGCCACACGTGCTACCTTTGCAGGGTCTATGACACCGGCCTTGCGCATATCCTCATAGACATCCGTACGGGCGTTATATCCGTAATCACCCTCGCCTTCGCGGACTTTCTGCACAACCACGGCACCTTCACCGCCGGCGTTGGTTACTATCTGACGGAGAGGCTCCTCGATGGCACGCTCAACAATGTCGATACCGGTCTGCTCATCGGCATTGACACCTTTGACATCCTTCAATGTTGAAAGAGCACGGATATAAGTTGTGCCTCCACCGGCAACAACACCCTCTTCAATGGCCGCACGTGTTGCGCATAAAGCGTCATCGACACGGTCTTTCTTCTCTTTCATTTCCACTTCGCTGTTGGCTCCGACATAAAGAACAGCCACACCACCTGCCATCTTGGCCAAACGCTCCTGCAACTTCTCCTTGTCATAAGAGCTTGTCGTGTTGCTTATCTCATTCTTTATCTGTGCCACACGGTCTGCGATAGCTTGTTTTTCGCCTGCACCATTCACGATAGTGGTGTTGTCTTTCGTCACAACCACCTTGTCGCAAGTACCAAGCATCTCGAGAGTTGCCTGCTCAAGTTTCAGTCCTTTCTCCTCGCTTATCACAGTTCCGCCTGTCAACACGGCTATATCCTCAAGCATTGCCTTACGGCGATCGCCAAATCCTGGAGCCTTGACAGCGCATATTTTGAGACCGCCGCGCAAACGATTGACAACAAGAGTGGTAAGCGCCTCAGAGTCCACATCCTCTGCCACCACGAGAAGAGGACGTCCGCTCTCTGCCGCAGGCTGAAGAACAGGAAGAAAATCTTTGATATTGCTTATCTTCTTGTCATAGATGAGGATGTAAGGATTGTCCATCACGCACTCCATCTTATCGGCATCGGTCATGAAATAGCTGCTCAGATAACCTCGATCGAACTGCATTCCCTCCACCACATTAATATATGTGTCGCGGCTCTTGCTCTCTTCGATCGTGATAACACCGTCCTTGCTGACCTTACGCATAGCGTCGGCGATGAGTTTTCCTATCTCGGGATCGTTGTTTGCTGATATAGTAGCCACCTGCTCTATCTTATCGTAGTTGTCGTCCACTTTCTCAGCATTGCCTCTGATGTATTCCACTACGGCGGCAACAGCCTTGTCTATACCGCGCTTGAGATCCATGGGGTTAGCTCCGGCCGTCACATTCTTCAAACCGACATTGATAATACTCTGTGCCAATATTGTGGCTGTGGTCGTTCCGTCACCGGCATCATCGCCGGTCTTGCTTGCCACACTCTTGACAAGCTGCGCACCGGTATTCTCGAAATGGTCTTCAAGCTCCACTTCCTTTGCTACCGTCACACCGTCTTTTGTTATCTGTGGAGCACCGAACTTCTTTTCGATAATCACATTGCGGCCTTTCGGGCCGAGCGTAACTTTCACTGCATTAGCCAACTGATCTACACCCTGCTTCAATAAATCGCGGGCATCCATGTTGAATTTTATATCTTTTGCCATGGTTATTGTTTATTATTTAAATAGTATTCTCTATTTATTTTCTGAAAATATGATGAATTATCGGATATCATGACAAGAACTATTTGTCATAAAGACAACATCTTTTCACCATCCGGACAATTCAATCTAAACATTATATATTATATTCCTTTTAATCCTGATTTATAGTCTACATGTCAGGAATATCTCACCCTATCACCGCGAGCACATCACTCTGGCGCATCATAAGGTACTTTTCGCCCTCAAATTCAAGCTCTGTGCCCGAGTATTTGCCATAAAGCACCTCGTCGCCCTCTTTGAGAACCATCTCCTCGTCCTTTGTCCCCTTGCCTGTCGCAACGATTTTACCGTGCAACGGTTTCTCTTTTGCCGTGTCGGGAATAATAATACCGCCAACTTTCTCTTCTGCCGGCGCAGGAAGCACCAATACTCTGTCTGCTAATGGTTTAATGTTCATAATTCTAATGTATTTATTGTTTTATTTTAAACTATTAATTTTCTATTCATTTATCCTATTTCATCGTGTATTATGCCAAAACCATGCCAAACGCATTATCTGCCAAAGTGGCAGACGTTTCTTATCCGATACAACAAATAATGGTATCGTTCTTTCAATTTCATCTTAAAATCGAAACAGGCATATACATCTTCGAAATTGTCTATTATCATTTTCCGTTTATTACGATGCCTGCTCATATTCTCATATAACAATCTTGCGGCACGCCAAGCGAACAATTCGTGGTACTTTCCACCGCTGTACTCATCAAGACCGGACAACATGTCAAACTCCGACCGCCAGCCTTTCATCAGATTTTCTACACTTGCCCGCTTAACCCTTGCCGTCCATGAGTTACCTGTAGTGAAATATCTGTACACAGCCGTACGGTCAATCAGATAATAAATACCTCCGTTTATCAGCGCAAATGTCTGCAACGGGAAATCACCCACATGGCAAGTAAGGCAACACTCCGGGTAATTATCTATAAGACTCTTGCGAAACATGAACGTGGCAGTACGGGCAAAACCACCGCCTATACGCATCACATCCTCCGTGGAAGCTATCCCGCTCTCACTATATCGGCCTTGTTCGTCACATAATCCGTTTTCTGATAGTTGACAGGCATTTGTAACACACATGGCTATTTCCGGATTACCTTCCAATACATCCACTTGCTTTTGAAGCTTCAAAGGGTCTGTCCAGTAGTCATCTCCCTCACAAAGAGCTATGTATTTGCCCCTTGCCGACATTCTGTTCCATATTCCGTTATAACGTGTGTCTTTCCCGTCTATAATAATATGTGAAACATTTCTGTCGCGTACATATAGCCTTATCTTGTCCTGATGCGCAAAAGCATATTCCTTACATATTTCCGCTGTCCCGTCCGTTGAGCCGTCATCACCTATCACTATCTCATAATCGAAATTCACATCCTGCATAAGTATTGCATCTATACATTGACGTATGAACTCCTTGTGCTGATAAGTAGTCACTACTACCGATACCAACGGATGCATACTGTTCACCGGTTTCTTGTCGCCAAGATACTCGACCTGCATTCGAAAACGATTATATAATTCCTTTATAAACATAAATTCCGTATGTCTTAATCTTTCATTTGATTTACAATGTACCTATAACGGCTTTCCGTTGATATTATACGGCCATCATCGTCAACGACACGAACACTACCATTCTTTACCGCCGTCTTCCACATCGTGGCCTTAGGATATTTCCGCTGATGGTCAAGCAGATAAGGAACAGGCAGGAAACCTTCTGTAAAAACCTTCTCAAAACCTTCCGGAGTATATAAGTTCGGTATATTGTCTTCCAGTATACAAATAGCGGTTTTGCACTCCTCATACAGTTCTTCTGCCCGTTCAAGTGTCTCCATATGGTGTTTCATGTCCGGTACGAGTCCCTTAATCCGGGCTTGCCTATACTCCCTCAGGGCAGACAACGTTATCTGTATACTTTCCTTTATAACAGGAGGTGTTGCCAGCCTGACTGCCTCGCAGTAATTCACCACATGCACAATTTGCGGACTGTCACTATTATCCGGTTCCAAATCATCCATCAGACAAGTGACGGCGGCAAGCTGTATTTTAGCATCTTCCAAATCAGGAGAGAAATAATCAAGCCCAGCACGCGACTGAAGACTGAAACGAAAGTTCCCGTCTTCCAACTCACGCACAAGCCGTATCAGCGTCCGCCCCTTTGCCAAATCCTGTATACCGATTGTATATTTCGGCGTATTCAACATATTCTGCAATATAAGATGACGCACCCCAAGCCTCTTACATGCTTTTGCCGCAAGATAACCTGATATAATGTAACTAACATCGTCGCATCCACGGAACGCGAAATGATGAGGGACATTAGGTTCGACAGGCTTACCTGTGGTTACGATATAACCAATAGCATCAAAATGCTCTCTCAAATTTTCAAGCAGAGTATTACTTCCGCGCCCATCCAATTCATTAAACCACCAAAAAGACAGAGCATGCCATGAAATATTAAGAGAACGCTCATGTATGCGTGCCAGTTCAGGAACATTCTTTGTCCCTGAATATGTCCGTGTAAGCATCGGACGTGCGTTTTCTCTTATCACCCGATATTCGATTTCCGAATTTACTGGTATTCCGCCGCCGTTTGACAGTCCTTCCCAATTTTCTCCAAAATGAGATTGTGTCAACTGCGAGCTGCCTATCGACAAAACATCAAGCAATCCGGATGCCGCAAGTTCCTCACACCATGAATTGTATTCTTTCAATGCCTCCTCACGATTTACATTATAAGGTCCGGAATGTGTTCTTATTATAGGTAATGTATGCTTGGCTGTCGCATAATCAAGGCGGGCGAGATATGAGTCATCATCTTTGCCACATTGCGCATAGCCGAAATGATCAGGAGAGACAATATGCCTATATCTCTCCGACTCAATCAATTCCTTGGCAAAATTCCATCGCATCCTATCATACTCGTCATCCTGAGAGACTGATACTGGTATACGTTCCTGTGGCACACCAAGCATAGTCAACGACCGTACAGGCGGTTCGTCTCCACGAAATACAAGAACAGAACCTCCTGTTTTCCCCGACACCATATCGCAAGTATCCGGTAATCCGGCGAAATGAATGCCTTTCAGCCTGCCTCCGTCTTTTGAGAACATCTTGTCACCCAACAGCCGCTCATATAAAGAAAGAAACAATTCACAACCTTTCTGCGGGTCAAGTCTGTAACTAAAGCCGAGACGTGTTATCCCGTTCTCCCCTATCCAACGCTTTACCAGACCATAATTGTTAAGACGGGTCAGGTTTTCCAACGCTCCATTCACGTCATCGCCGGCAATACATACCTTGTAACCACAATCTCTCAAAAGATTGGCTATTGTGAACAGTCCCATTGTGTGTACATCAACCAATGGCTTTATTAATCCATAAACCTCCGATGTGTCCATTCTGTTAACCTTGAAAAAGTTTTATTATTTCGTCTTTCGACATTCCGGAAAGGTTCAAATTGTCAAGCGTACGCCCTTTTTCACGAAAATCAATGTCAAGCAAAGAAGATGTCAATACTATCAGCGAGTCCATCAAAGGGGTGTCCACGCCTGCCAAACGGGCAAGCTCGCTCATCGGCAAAAGACCGGTAGGAATGTCTTCCGTCAATTGACGCGTAAATATAGTTCCCGGCCCGAGAATATCGTTATAAGCAGGATTGTTCCTGAACCGCTCTTTCAATGTACACCCTTCGGTTTCCGGATACGCATACCTTATCCATTCAAAAACAGGCATAAGCCTTATACCATACGCTCTGCCGATACGTAACCGCTCTTTATCAAGTTTCTCGATAAAAGCCGCAACTTCATCGGTCATATCACGATAGAAATAAAACTTATCGTTACGCTCGATGGTAGCCACATTAAAAATAACTATCGACGGATGAAATATAGCTCCTATATTCTCCAAACCTGTATGGATAAAGTTCACAGCAGGAATAAACCCAGGGAACAAATCACCGAACCGACTTATTATAGTTTCGGTTTCCAACGGAGTACGGCCGGTCAACGGCACATTGTCTTTTACTCCTATCACTTTCACCACCCCGTCCCTGACCTTACGACACGCATATAATAAAGTCTGCGCCTCGGCTATCATGACATTGAGTTCTTTCCGTTGTGCCAACACTCCGTTCAGTTCAACTATTCCCAGCGTTCTTCCCGGATTGAGGATAATTGCCTGCCCGTTACGGAGAAATGGCAACATCAGATTCGCTATTTCCCTATGTGCGGTAGAAGTTGTGACAATCATTATCAAATCGGCAAAACACACAGCCTTTTCAATACTGTCCGTTATAATTTCCACCACCCCTACGGCATTCAATGCCCCTTCGAGTCTTATTATGTTATCCGGTATATCAGGTTTCCTTCGTCCGTAAAGGCATACCGGCAATCCCATGGCAGCACAATATCCCGCTACCGCCTGTCCTCCGTTGCCTGTTCCGATAACAGTAATCTTCCGCATAGCACCGCTCTTCACTTAAAACAAACCATGTATCATCATATCTTCACCGATTGATGATATAACCTTAACGTGCGAATCCACAAAAAACTGTTTGTCATCAAGCTCTTTCGCCGTGTTAGCCGTTATGAGGTAACCCGCAGGGCGGTCACCGCTTGTCTTGACATGTTCTATCTTCATCCCTGCTGTCTTATATTGGAAATAATCATCTATCACACCAGTATCTTTCAACATGTCGAAACCTTCCAGATGATCAAACACTCCTGGGGTACAATATATATAAACCATCTTGGCATATTCGACTTGCTTTGAAGGATTCACGGAGGGTGTCTCTCCCAGTATCAGACTCACATATTCCGCCATTATGTCAACCCCTGTCAACCTGTGGATCAAACTGTACTTCGAGCCGCCTCCCATTCTTGCGCTGAACTCGATTACACTCATACCCTCTTCACCGTCTATCAATTGTACCAACAGCGGGGCGTTAACTATGCCGAAAGCAGCCGATATACAGTCTGCTATTCTTTCCAACTCACGTTGCTTTGCCAAATCAACCACCGGATATATGCTTGCGAGAATAGTGAAAGACGATCTCTTCGGTATTTTCACGGACTTGGTGGCAGACAGGAATATCGCTTTCCCGTCTTTAATATAAAAATCAGCGGAAATCTCATCTCCTTTTTTGTATTCTTCCACAACGGCTGTGCAAGTGCGGCTCGCCTTTATGGCATTCTCGATACATAAAGCCAGTTGCTCTTCTTCATCCACAAGACTGACACCTTTCGAAGAATTACAGTCAACCGGCTTTACAACCAGCGGAAAAGTGAAATTTTCCAATATACCAACATCCTGTTTGTCGATAATAGCATATCGGGCCGTCGGAATTCCATTGTCCGCCAGTATCTTCTTCATATACGACTTGTTGGTCACATTAAGTCCCAGACGATGAGACAGGTAACACGGCAGCCCCAACTGCTCTGAAACATTTGCCACGGTGAGCAGAGCCTGATCGGTGCAAGCCGTACAAACAAGCCCCACCCTTTCCGCGACAGCTATGGCTTTCACCCGCTCCACATCAAGAGTGCTCGCCACTATATGTTTATCCGCATAATCACGGGCTGGCGGATTTTCAAAATAGTCTATCAGTACGACCGTATGTCCGCGACGTTTCAATTCGCATATCAGAGCAATCTGATCGGCCCCTCCGGCCAACACAAGTATTTTCATCTTTCTATCAGTGATAATATTCTTTCCACATCCTCACCGCCCAGCTCATGGTGCATCGGCAGGCATATCACGCTGTCGGCCATGCGGTGGGCCTCGGGAAGATTCGACGGTGCAGCAGAAGGAAGGCCGCGATAGGTAGAGAACGTGCTTATGAGCGGATAGAAATACCGTCGGCCGAACACTCCGGCATCGCGCATTTTGAAATACAGCTCATCACGCGACATGCCGTATTCGCTCTCGTCCACAAATACGGGGAAGTACGAATAATTATGCCTTACGCCTGGCATGTCGTTGAAAAACCTTAGGCCGGCAACGTCTTTCAACCTCTCACGGTATTGCAAAGCCACATTCCGGCGTGCCGCTATCGCCCTGTCCACCTGTTTCAAGTTCAGCAATCCGTAGGCCGAGCGTATCTCGTCCATCTTGCTGTTTATCCCGGGAGCCACCACTTCCGTCTCACTGGCAAATCCGAAATTTTTAAGATAATCGATACGTTTTTTTGTCTCGGCGTCTCTCACCACCAGCGCTCCCCCCTCAATGGTATTGAAAACCTTGGTGGCATGAAAGCTGAGCGTCGACATGTCGCCGGCGTTCAGCACGCTCACCCCGTCTTTCTCCACACCGAAAGCATGAGCCGCATCGTATATGACACGAAGTCCATACTTATCGGCTATGCTCTGTATGGCATCGGTATCGCATGGCGTACCATACACATGTACCGGCATTATGGCCGTTGTCTTCGGTGAAATGGCGGCCTCTATCCGCTCCGGATCAATATTTCCCGTCGCCGGGTCTATGTCCACGAACACAGGCTTGATACCGTTCCACCAAAGAGAATGGCTCGTGGCCACGAAACTGTAAGGAGAGGTTATCACCTCGCCCGTGACCCGCATGGCCTGCAATGCCGTAATGAGCGGAAGCGTACCATTGGTGAAGAGACTTACATAGGGTACTTTGAGATACTCGCACAACGCGCTTTCAAGACGCTTGTGGAAAGCGCCGTTGTTGGTTATCCACTTACTTTCCCAAATCTCTTTCAATGACTCGCTGAAACTTTCCAACTCCGGCAGAAGCGGCGATGTCACGGTTATCTTCTTGTTGTCCATGGCCTGTTTTTTATTTCCGTTATTTGACGGCTGTGCCGTTTATCTTCAAGTTCTTCACCACGCAGTTTTCTATCACAGTCTTGTCAAAGGCATTCTTCTTGTCTTGCACGTCACAGTTCTCGAACGTGAAATCCGTAAGGCGGTATTTGTCCGACTTGCCCACGTCGAAGAAGTTCTTGCAGTCCATCTTTATATTGCGCAATGTTATGTTGTTGCATGTGGAGAGAGGCATGTCGTCACGCTGTTCGGGCTTGAAGAACTGTGTCCACGGACGCACCACGAGGAAGCTGTTGCAGTCTCCCGTGAGGTCTTCCACCGTCACGTACTCATAATGCTGAGGCGTGTCAGGACGCATTTTGAGCCACAGCACACGGTTTGCCTGAGTCACGGTACACCGGCGCAGGATTACATTACGGTCGTGCAGGCTCTCGCTGCCGAGAGTGAGGCATCCGTGCACCTTGCCGTATGTACAGTCCTGGATGATGATGTTCGAGCACGGACCGTTGTTCGGATCTTTGTCCGCCCAAGTTCCCTTGCCGCCTTTGAGCACCACCGCGTCATCGCACACGCTCATGTAGCATCCGTGTATGAGTACGTTCTTGCACACGTCGAGGTCTATCGCGTCGGAGCTGGGGGCACCGCGCTTCGGGTCTACCGGTGTCACTCCGCTGTTGGGCGCATAAATATAGCAGCCGAGATAGCGCACATACTCGCTCTTATATAAGTGGTTTGTCCAGAAAGGGCTGTTGATGAGGCGCACATCCTGCACGGTGACGTTCTTGCTGTTTGATATGTATACCAGCCTGGGGCGCATGGCTTCGAGGTTGGTACACTGACGGTTATACTGGCGGCGTATCCAGAACTCCTCCCAATAATTGCGGCCGTTACCGTTGACAGTTCCTTTTCCCGCTATCGTGAAACCGTCCACACCGTCGGCGTTCACCAACGCGGCGAAATACTTGAGTGTCTGGCCCTCCATGCGGGTGGTAAGCAGTTTGAAGTCGCGTATGCGGTCGCTGCCTTTCAGTGTGCCGCCCTCTTCGACATAGAGGTGCGTGCCCTGCTTGAAGAACACCGAACCGGAAAGGAATGTTCCTTTCGGTATCACCACCACGCCGCCACCGGCCGCTGCCGCCTTGTCTATCACGGCCTGTATCTGCTCCGTCTGCACTATCGTAGAGTCATTCTTCACTCCATAGTCGGTGATGACATACTTACGGCCGAGCGTCTCCACGTCAACTTTCGACGTGTCACTGAACCACTCGGGAACAGGTGTACCGTCAGGGAAAAGTTCGACTTTCTTTTTCTTCGCGAACGATGCCGTGCAAATCACTGCGAGCGACAACGTGACAATCATTCTGATATTCATTTTCCTTAATACTGTTTTGTTGATTAGTTTACTGACCGCAAAGATAATATTTTTTTCCTAATAAAGGACAACCGGCACACCGATAATTTCTTTTCAAAACGACAAAGCGCATGAAGCGTCAAAATAAAATGAAAATCACGCACATACGGAAAAGAACAAGTCTCCGGCAGAAACACATGGGAATACAACACACTGGACAAAGCTCTCCATCATAAAAAAGCCGTTCTTCCATGAATCCGCAAAACACCTTACGCACTATCATGAAAGATATCAAAAAATCCGACAAAAAGCCTTTCAAAACTCACCCGTTTTGAAAAAACTACCGCCCGACCCGATTTTCCCGAAATATCACACTCCCCTCACAACAGCCTGAATATCAATACAATACACCAAACCTCGCCTAAACCTGCACTCCTGGCATCGGTTGCCGGGCACTATTTTCTTGCAACGGGATACCCGTTGGAGTCCATTCAGCGGCATATCGCGAGGTAACGGGTATCCCGTTGCAAGACAACGAGCGGCCGAATGCAACCCAACGGGTGTCTAAACGTGACATCACCCCATACCACCGACCCTTGAACCACATCGCATATAGCGCATTGTATATCGCGTTCACGTTCTATTTCGTCCAAAAACAAAACGTTAAATTTATGACATTATTTTTACATTTGCCATACCTTTCAACACGGTCACAATTCCCATTGTCATAATAATTCAAAATAATTTCGTTTATTACGGTGATTATTCGTATCTTTGCAAGATAAAGCATGTGCCTGACACCGGCCGGCGACAGCGAACGAGACGGATTGACCGGAGACACGCTCCTTTCGCCATATCCGCGTTATATTTGCTAAAATCGTAATTTATCTATAAATATATCATTATGAAAGATTTCATCAAGTACACACTGGCCACCGTTACCGGTTTAGCCCTATCCGTCTCGCTGATGACCGCCATCTGCATTTTCTCACTGATAGGCATGGCTCTATCCGGAAGCGCTACAATGGCAGTGAAAGACAACTCCGTGTTTGTACTCTCCCTGTCGGGAATCCTACAAGAAAGAGCGAAAGACGACCCGATGAGCATTATCATGGGCAGCGCAGGAGAAAGCCTCGGGCTTGACAACATACTTGAAGCAATAGAAAAGGCCAAAGAAAACAATGACATTAAAGGAATATACATCGAGGCCGGCATGTTCGCCCCCGACGCTCCCGCTTCGGCACAGGCAATACGCAACAAGTTGAGCGACTTCCGAAAGAGCGGCAAGTGGATTGTGGCATATGGAGACAGCTATACCCAAAACGCATACTATATATGCTCTGTGGCAGACAAGGTATTTCTGAACCCGCAGGGAATGATAGACTGGCACGGCCTGGCGTCACAGCCTTACTTTCTGAAAGACATGCTCGCGAAGTTCGGAGTAAAGGTGCAGCTGTCTAAAGTAGGCAAATACAAAAGCGCCCCCGAAATACTCACGGCCGACGGCATGAGCGAGCCTAACAGAGAACAGGTGACCGCATACCTGCAAGGCACATGGAACTCAATGGTGAAAGACGTGAGCGCCAGCCGCAGGGTCTCAACGGAAAAACTCAACGAATATGCCGACAACCTCATCATGACGGCCGAGCCGGAGAGTTACATATCCATGAGACTCGTAGACAAACTTATGTACACGGACGAGGTCAAAGTCGAGATAAAAAAACTGCTCGGCATCGACAATGATGAGACTATAAACCAGCTGTCACTCGGCGACATGGCAAACGTGGAGCGCAAAAACAGCGACAAGGGAGACAATATTGCCGTTTACTACGCTTACGGAGACATCGTCGACATGGCACCCGGAGGGTTGTCGAGCGAGAATTGCATCAACGCCCAAGTCGTATGCAGGGATCTTGACAAGCTCGCCGACGATGACGACGTGAAAGCAGTAGTCATCCGAGTCAACTCAGGCGGCGGAAGCGCATACGCATCCGAGCAGATATGGCACTCGGTGGTTAACTTGAAAAAGAAAAAGCCCGTGGTGGTTTCCATGGGAGGATATGCCGCCTCCGGCGGTTACTACATGAGCTGCGCCGCAAACCATATCTATGCAGAGCCGACGACACTCACGGGAAGCATCGGCATATTCGGTATGTTCCCTGATTACAGCGGCCTGCTGACCGACAAGCTCGGAGTGAAATTCGATGAGGTAAAGACAAACCGGCACAGCGCTTTCGGCACACCGGCACGCCCGTTCAACGAGGAAGAGATAGCCTATCTCAACAAATATATAGACCGCGGATACAATCTGTTCCGCAAACGTGTGGCCGACGGCCGCAAGATGTCGGTAGACGCCGTGGAGAAAATAGCCCAGGGACGTGTATGGACAGGCAGCGACGCACTGAAAGTGAAACTCGTCGACGAGCTTGGCGGTCTTGACAAGGCTGTGAAGAAAGCCGCCCGACTGGCAAAACTCGACGAATACCATACGACCGGCTATCCGGCACCTCCGAGTTTCATGGATCAGTTCGTGTCAAGAATGTCGGGCAGAAACTATCTCAACGAGCAAATGAAGAGCGTGCTCGGAGAGTTCTACGCACCGTTTATGTTCATCAAAGACATAAACAACCAGAACGCCATACAGGCCAGAATGCCTTACAGGATAGTAATGAAATAACCCGGAAACGGCACAGGACAAAATGGAAGGAGACCTCATAAAGATAAACTACCGGCTGTTGCCGCTCAGTTGGATATACGGCGCTGCCGTAAGACTGCGCAATACACTGTTCGAAGTGGGAATATTGAAAAGCAGGGCTTTCGACATCCCGATGATATCGGTGGGCAACATCACAATCGGAGGCACTGGCAAAACACCGCACGTGGAGTATCTCGTAAGACTGCTGAAAGACAGATTTAACGTGGCGGTGCTCAGCCGGGGATACAAACGTAAAAGCCGCGGCTTCGTGCTCGCCGGCGCAGACTCTACAGTGAGGGACATCGGAGACGAGCCTTACCAGATGAAAACCAAGTTTCCCGACATAACCGTAGCTGTCGACAAAGACAGGTGCCACGGTGTGGATCGGCTTACAGACGACAACACAGCGGAAGACATCGACGTGATATTGCTCGACGACGCGTTTCAGCACCGGTATGTCAAACCCGGTATAAACATACTGCTTGTAGACTATCACAGACTGATAATATACGACAAACTGTTGCCGGCGGGACGCCTGCGGGAACCCCTGTCAGGCAAGAACAGGGCAGACATCGTTATCGTCACGAAGTGCCCGAAAGGACTGAAACCGATGGAGTTCAGAGTTATCACAAAGGCTATGAACCTTTACCCATACCAGCATCTGTACTTCACTACACTCGACTATGACTCGCCACGCCATATATTCGGCAACGGCGAGAGGCAGCTCGGCACGCTGAAAGACGAGAACATACTGCTGCTCACGGGTATAGCGTCGCCAGGACAGATGATGATAGACCTCAAAGAACATACCGGAAGCATCACACCGCTCACGTTCAGGGATCACCATGCGTTCACGAAGAAAGACGCGGAGAAGATCAACAGGGCATTCGAGCGGCTGCCGTCACCGAAGATTATCATCACCACCGAGAAAGACGCGACGCGACTTCAAGGTCTCGAAGGACTGGACGAAGAGGTTCGCAACAGCCTCTACGCACTGCCGGTGAAAGTGCGCTTCATGCTCGAACAGGAAGAACGGTTTAACGAAAATATAACAGGTTATGTACGAAAGAATTCAAGAAACAGCATCCTGGTTAAAGCAAAGGATGACAACAAGTCCAAAGACGGCCATCATTCTGGGAACAGGCCTCGGACAATTAGCTTCAGAAATAACTGACGCATACTACTTCCCGTATCAGGAAATACCCAACTTTCCGGTGTCGACGGTAGAGGGACACGCCGGAAGGCTTATCTTCGGAAAGCTCGGCGACAAGGACATCATGGCCATGGAAGGCCGCTTCCACTACTACGAGGGCTACTCGATGAAGGAAGTGACGTTCCCCATCCGCGTGATGTACGAGCTGGGCATCGAGACACTGTTTGTCTCCAACGCCTCGGGCGGCATGAATCCGGAGTTCAAGATAGGCGACCTGATGATTATAACAGACCACATCAACTTCTTCCCCGAGCACCCGTTGCGCGGCAAGAACTTCCCCACCGGTCCCCGTTTCCCCGACATGCACGAGACATACGACAACAAACTCATTGCCGAGGCCGACGCAATCGCGGCCGAAAAGGGCATCCGCGTGGTTCACGGCGTATACGTGGGAGTGCAAGGCCCGACATTTGAGACACCCGCGGAATACAAGATGTATCACCGGCTGGGCGGTGACGCCGTTGGCATGAGCACCGTGCCTGAAGTCATCGTGGCGCACCATTGCGGCATAAAGACCTTCGGAATAAGCATCATCACCGACCTCGGACTGGAGGACACACCCGTGGAAGTGAGCCACGAGGAAGTGCAGATAGCCGCCAACAAGGCTCAACCGCTCATGACGGAGATCATGCGCGAGATGATAAACAGGGCGTAATAATTACGCCGGCCGATTATGAATTTTGAATTATGGACGACATACACAACGGTCATCCATAGTTCAAAATTCATGGCTTTATGCAGAATATTTCATTTCACCCGCCATACATTCGCGGCAAACAGTGCCCATGATGCCATAGCAACCGGAATATCAAGACATCAGGCCGCATAAACGAACCCGCATATACAGGAATGCTATTAACAAGCAAACAGTCCAACATTAACAGTATAATTACAACCCAATTAAAGAATGAACATCTCAGAATTAGGTGAGTTCGGCCTCATCAGCAGACTGACAAAAGACATCAAACCGAAAAACGAATCTACAAAATACGGTGTGGGAGACGACTGCGCCGTTGTTCATTATCCCGACAAAGAAGTTCTCATCACCACCGACATGCTCATGGAAGGAGTACACTTCGATCTCACATACACCGACATGAGACATCTCGGATACAAGTCGGCGATGGTGAACATAAGCGACATATTCGCCATGAACGGTACCCCGAGGCAACTCACGGTGAGCCTCGCGCTGAGCAAACGGTTCACAGTGGAGGACGTGGAGATGTTCTACGAAGGACTCCGCATGGCGTGCGACAAGTGGAACGTGGACATTGTCGGAGGCGACACCACATCATCATACACAGGGCTTGCCATCAGTATAACATGCATCGGAGAAGCCGACAAAGATGAGATAATATACAGAAATGGAGCCAAGGAAACCGATCTCGTGTGCGTGTCGGGCGACCTTGGAGCGGCATACATGGGCCTGCAACTGCTCGAACGGGAGAAAAGCGTATACTACCAGCAGGTAAACGAGGCAAGAAAAAAAGGAGATCAAAAGGCATTAAAGGAGCTGGCACAGTTCCAACCGGAGTTTGCCGGCAAAGAATATCTGCTGCAACGGCAACTGCAAGCCGAGGCACGGGGCGACATCATCAGGCGACTGCACGAGGCCGGTATCCGCCCTACGGCCATGATGGATATCAGCGACGGCCTTTCGAGCGAGCTCATACACATCTGCAAGCAAAGCCACACCGGATGCCGCATCTTCGAGAAAAACCTGCCGATAGACTATCAGACAGCGGTAATGGCCGAGGAACTGAACATGAACGTGACCACATGCGCACTCAACGGCGGCGAAGACTACGAGCTGCTCTTCACCGTGCCGATAGGAGACTACGGAAAGATAGAAGCACTGGAAGATGTAAGACTGATAGGACATATCACCAAAGAAAGCCTTGGAACTGTCCTCGTGACCAGAGACGACAACGAGTTTGAGCTCAAAGCGCAGGGCTGGAACCCGCTAAGCAAGGAATAATACGGCAAATGACAAGACAGCACAGGCCGTATTGTTAAAACACCTTAAACAACAACTTTTTAGCATTCGTTTATGCTGTTTTGTTAATTTTAATGCGTATCTTTGCACCCGCAAAACAAGGAGGTGCCATAGCTCAGTTGGTAGAGCAAAGGACTGAAAATCCTTGTGTCCCCGGTTCGATTCCTGGTGGCACCACTCCTCCTTTCATTAGCCCTGTTCGCGCAAGCGGCAGGGTTTTCTTTTTGCCCTCACCCACCCCGTCACGCCTAAGCGGCAACGCCTTTTTACGGGGCAGTAGAAAATCAGTGGTGATAAGGGGGGCAGTAGAAAATCCATGTAAATCCAATTTCCATATCAGGTGTCATCCTATAACTCGATTGCCGGTTCACCTCCCTAAAAAATAACACTGCGGGCACATACGGTCAAGACGTGACAATTGCATACAGTACAATATAAAAAAATGTTATATAAAAAAGCCAACAGCAAGCCGTTTCGCCACAATATATTATATTTGCAGCACGGACAAAATATTTTTGCCTATAAAAACAAATAACTAAAAAAATGAGAACCCTCATCGCCATTTCCATACTATTCGCGCTTGCCGCCGGACTGGCAGATACCATCATGCCAAGAATGAAGTACAAGGATTTCGCCGACGTGCTGGAAGAAGAAATAAACAGAAGCCCGCTCATATCATACACCGACCCCTATATAGGCTTCACTGTACAATACCCGGAATGCTTCAAAATAGACAAGACGGAAGACGACACGACAGGCTTGGTGACATTCAGGCACGACACCACCACACATATAATAATGGAATGCTTCACGTGCAGAATATCGGACACCGCCAATCCGGACAGGGCCATTGCGAAGCTCGCCGGCGACATAAACGCACAAATAGCGAAGACCGACGACGGATATATACTGCACGGGCGGATATATGAGAACGGAGTGCCGATAGAAGGCTACCGGCACTACACCAAATACACGCCCAAGGACAAACTATGGATCGCATACTCGCTGGTATACCCGGAGGAATACGGTGAAAGGCTCGGACGGCTCTTCAACATCATAAAGCAATGGCAACCGTGGCAGGACAGACACACATCCACAGCCTGACAGCCACAAAGTCAAACTTAATCAATACGACATAAACGGATATGAAAAAGAAAATAAAGACACTGCTGTTAGTCTGTATCGGATCCATTCTCGGAGCATGTGCCCAAAGCGAAGACATAAACAGCGTAGGAGCGGAAGAATTTGAACAAGGGATTAAATCCGACAGTGCGACAGTGCTCGACGTGCGCACGGCCGGAGAATATGCCGAAGGGCATATAGCCGGCGCAAAGAACATAGACGTGCAGAAGGCCGGCTTCAGGAACATGGTGGCCGCACAGCTGCCGAAAGACCGCACGGTATGGGTATACTGCCGGTCGGGCAGGCGCTCGCTCACAGCCGCACGTATACTGAAGAAAGAAGGCTATGAGGTCGTAAACCTGAAAGGCGGAATCATGGAGTGGGAGCAGAAAGGGAAACCAACAGAGAAATAACCGCTCCGAAATGTCATCGCCATATCACTGAAAGGGCATAACGATGACATCCGGGTCCATCTATCGGCAAACAAAGCCTCAGCAAACATAAAACAAGAACGAAAAAAAGCCCGTTTAAGAATAAATATATTACCTTTGTATCGGTTTATATTTTCAAAATGAGCGGCAAATTGAAATCCGATAAAGAACTGGCAGTCTCAAAATACATGACCGATACCGAAGCGAAAGAACGGCTTTGGAACAAAGAGTATTGCAAGGCCATGTGCGGAAATTTCATGATGTTTTTCTCTTTTTACCTGCTGACGCCCCTGCTTCCGATATATCTCAATGAGCACTTTCATGCCGACAAGGACTTGACAGGACTGGTCTTGTCGGGCTATGTGACGGCGGCGCTGGTGGTAAGGCCGTTCAGCGGTTTTATTGTAGACTGTTTCGACCGCAAAAAAGTCCTAATGCTCTGTTTCTTCTCATTCTTTATATGTTTTGCCGGATATATCGGAGCAAGCACGCTCCTTATGTTCGCCATAGTACGCACACTGCACGGACTGCCGTTCGGAGCCACCACCGTGGCCAACAGTACGGTGGCGATAGACGTGCTTCCGTCTTCAAGACGCAGCGAGGGAATAGGCTTCTACGGACTGAGCAACAACATAGCCATGGCCATCGCGCCGTCGGCCGGAATATGGATATACAGCGCAACTGACAATTTTGCCATCCTCTTCTGGATCTCTTTGGCCGTGGCCTTCACCGGTTTCCTATGCGCATATTCGATTAAACTACGTAAACGGAAGCCGATAGAGGACAAACCACGCATCAGCATGGATCACTTTTTCCTCACTCGCGCATGGCTTATGGCAATAAATATTCTACTCTTCGGACTATGCTGGGGAGTGATGAGCAACTACGTGGCCATATACGGAAAAGAGAGACTCGGAATTACGGATGGCACGGGAGTTTTCTTTGCCATACTGTCAATAGGTCTCGCGGCATCGCGCCTATACGGCGCAAAGTCTCTAAGGGAAGGCCGACTGACGGGAAACGCTCTCCAAGGAGCAATACTAAGCTCTTTCGGATTCTCGCTTTTCGCTCTATCACCCGGAATGTGGGCATACTACCTGTCGGCGCTGCTCATAGGACTTGGCAACGGCAGGATGTTTCCGGCATTCATGAACATGTTCATCTCCGTGGCAAGAAAAGACCAGCGGGGCACAGCCAACTCATCCATTCTCACATCGTGGGATATCGGTATGGGAATAGGCATACTTTCGGGAGGACTCATTGTGGAACATATCGGCTACACAGCGGCTTTCCTGTTTACCGCCGGCTCACAGATTACAGGCACTCTACTGTTGCTTTTGTCCACAAGAAAATTCTTCATTGCAAGACGGCTTACCGATTAAACATATTATACTTAAAACAACATCTACAAATCAGAAACAATCAATTATGAAAAAAGCATTATCAATCATTGTCATGATAATCACTTCACTTTCAGTCATGGCACAGCAAAAAGAAAACTACGACTTCATCGTTGCGCAAGACGGCACAGGAGATTTCAAGACCGTACAGGAAGCTTTCAACGCAGTTCCCGACTACCGAAAAGCCGGAGAGACACGCATATTCATACGCAACGGCATATACAAGGAGAAACTAATACTTGCAGAAAGCAAACAAAACGTCACCATAATAGGCGAAAGCGTAGAGGGAACGATACTCACGTATGACGATTACGCATCGAAGCCGAATAAGTTTGGCGAGAATACCGGCACATCAGGTTCTTCGTCCTGCTATATATACGGACCTGACTTTCACGCTTTCAACATAACATTCAGCAACACAGCGGGACCTGTAGGTCAGGCTGTCGCACTATTTGTAAGCGGCGACAGGGCCGTGTTCGTCAATTGCCGATTCAAAGGTTTCCAAGACACTCTGTATACTTACGGCAAACGTTCCAAGCAATTATACAAAGACTGCTACATCGAAGGCACGGTGGATTTCATCTTCGGTGCGTCCACATGTTTCTTTGACAACTGCCAGATACACAGCCTCAGACGCGGATACCTCACTGCCGCATCGACCCTGCAAGACGTGAAATACGGCTATGTGCTGCACAAATGCCGGCTGACGGCCGAGCCGGGAGTGGAGAAAGTAATGCTGGGCAGACCATGGCGTCCTTACGCCAAGACAGTATACATAGACTGTGTGATGGGAAGCCACATATCGCCTGAGGGCTGGCACAACTGGGGAGTGGAAAAAGAGAAGACGGCTTTCTACGGTGAGAGCGGCTCGGTAAATACGGACGGGAAGCAGACAGACACAGGAAAACGCGTCAAATGGGTGCACACCATCGACAAAGACGACTACACGATAGACAAAGTACTTGCCGACAAGGACAAGCCTGAGTGGTATATAATAAAACAGCAATACTGAAACACGCCCGGACATGAAAAGACCGGTTACCATCGCGATGCTGTTCACTGCCACCCTCATGATGCCTGCTCTCGTTATCGCCCGTATCCGGCTGTCGAGTATGGTGTAACCACCCCACGAGCCGCTGCCGGCCGGTGCGAACACCTTAGGCTACGAGTGGCCTTCGTTCTGCCATACGGTAATGCCGTCGCTGAACGTCATCTTCTTTTATCCCACCGGCAATGGCACTGTTTTTGCTGTTGTCTGTGTGTGGGGTTATAGACGAACACAATGGCACGGAGACGCAGACGCAAACATAGCTCTGTGTCTCCGTGAATCTGTATTAAGCAAATAAAACCGTTGAAAAACATTACCGGGTATCCGGATTTCGCAGAAAATTATTATCTTTGCGGTGTTTCCATGCTCATGAAAGCGCGGAAGCGGGGAGCGGTTACGGCACATGCTGAGGGGCATGGCCGTTGCGGTATGCCTCGTTGCAGGTGTCATGCCGACAGAAGCGGATGATCATCATTATGTGATTTCCAAAAAGTTCTCTTACAGCGGAAAGCCCAAGATCTCGGCAATGTACATAGAGACAAACACGGCAAGTATTTATGATGAGAATATGAATTTGGTTAAAACCGTGTCGTATAAGATGCCCAAAACATGTACTAAGACAGTGACAGAGGAGCGCTTTATCATTCCCGGAGAGTATGTCAATTCGATACAAGGTGAGTTTTATACATCTGTAAGCGGCCTCGAAGAGGTTATTATTATTGCGAACGCAGCTGGTTGTGAATCGTATACCAAGAAAGGAAACGTGCACACATTCCTGCCCATAGATTTGCCCGAAGACCAAGGTGAATATCATAAAATCGTATATACGGATGGTGAAGACCATTGCATTATGTATCATATTATTCGTTATCCGAAGTATTCCGACTGGCAGGTTACGGACGAGCAGACAGTTGAGAATTCGTATCATATCCCCACCCCATTTATCTATAATTGTGATGCGGATATTGTTACAGGTTACACCACGTTCTTCTTTACGCAGACAATGTTCAACAACGACGATAAATACGAGTATATAGTGGGTCAGTAGAAAATTAGTGGGGATAAGCGTAAAGGTTTGCTATACGGAACAGGAAGAACTTCTTGTCAGCAACAC
>ERZ777011.1721-NODE-1721-length-21175-cov-4.642756_pt1 | contig 21175 bp, 30 predicted proteins | sample MGYA00374964_ERZ777011 | MGnify/ENA primary metagenome ERZ777011 (study PRJEB29310, sample SAMD00008975) | mouse gut metagenome | study: EMG produced TPA metagenomics assembly of the Metagenome analysis of fecal microbiota from mouse which was promoted... | reverse complement strand
TCTCCTTGTTGACGATCTTCTTGTTGGCGATGATGGTCATGTCCTTCATTTTGTTTTCCTCCTGATTATGTAGTATGTGGGTGGTGTGTTATCCGGTTGACATTTTGAATTTTACCGTGTTTGGTAGGGTTTGTATGCCGACATAACAGCCGGGGTTTTACCGATTTTGTTAGGCGGTTTTGCCGGTTCACTTATAGAGTAAAATCCCGGAGTCGAGAATCCTTTGTGCATGATCGCACAGCGGGCGCCATACTTCCTCGGGGACCTTTTTAAACTTGGCGAGCCAAGCGATATAGTCGCAGCAGTAGCTAAAGCTGAGCTCGCTGTACCGACCGAGCTCAATAGCGTCCAGGCTTTGCTTGACGCGCTGAACCTTCTTGGCGACGCCGTTGGTCGTTGCAGCCATTTTTTTTGTGCCTCCTTTACTTGAGGGTGATGATATAGCGCCGAGCGCCGATGTTGCCGGTCTGCCGGCTACTCCTGACGGACAAACCGCTTACGACCTTTCAAGAACTCCGCGAGCGACTTCCAGCCCATCTCCCACAGCGTCGTGCGAAACTCGCCAAAGATGTGCTCGTCATTCTCACCGCATACATTGCGCTGGTGATAATTGCCGTCGCTGTCAACGGTTGTAATATTGCGGTATTCGCCGCGATCCTCAATGCAGATATAGACTTTCGTCATATGATATACCCCTCTCTTTAGTTTACTAAAGCGTCTTGCGCAAACCTAACGCCGAGCGAAAGATCAGCTCTTCGCGTTCGGCGCCAAAAGGCCTGCTATAAACATCTTACATTGCCGGGTCTTATCCAATAGGCTCGAGGCCTGCCCGTGATATACCGGTGCCCATTCCTCTTTGTAGCCGATCCCCGTTTGCGTTGGAAGCTGGGAGTCATAAACCGCAGTATGCGCCCCAGTCCGCTTGTTGTGAAAAATTGTAAACGCGGCCACTATACTGCACCTCCCAAAATTGCCGCTCGGTATTCCCGACGCTCCAGGCAATCTACAAAGTCAGCCAAGGTCTTTGCGCCTGCGGTCAAATCCTCGAATGCTTGAGCGCAAGCATGGCAGTCGGGGAAGTCAAAGCCCGCGCGGAACTGCTCACCGGCCTTCGGCGCGAACGAGCCAGGGATCGACCACTTACTGACCGGGTAGGCCGCGAGCGTGCTGGCCTGGGGGTAAATATCCGGGTAGACCTCGCTCCAGTCCTCAATCTGGATCGCCGTGCCGTCGGGCGTCATACCCTTGCGGCAGACCTTCAACGCGCCATGCTCTTTTGCCATTGTCGCTCCTCCTTCACTACCAAAGCTTGTTGCCCTGACTCTCAATCTCAGCGCGCACGGCTTTCAGCTGTTTGGCCGTAAGGTCGTGATGAACGATCGTGCAGTTGCCGTCCCGCTTGATAACATTATAGCGGATTTTGACGCGACCAGGACCGCGGCGGCGGTTGTTGATTCGAGCGACCGTCTCGTCAGTATGCGTGACTGCGTACCCGTTCTCGTAGTCGTAGGTCATTGTCGTTTCCTCCTTGCGGCGCTTATCAGCTTCCCGCGACTGCGGAAGTCCGCAGTTTCGGCCGGTCGCTGTCCGGCTCTCATCAGGCGGGGAAATACTTAACCAAGCTTGGCGGCAAGGCTTTTCACGCTGAGGTCAACGTACTGCTTGCGGAGCTTATCGGCTTTATCGAAGTTGCCCTTCGCGATCTCCTTATACATGCTGCGCTGAATGCGGTCCATCTTCTGCGCCATCTGAAAAATAGTCATTGTCATGTCCTCCTGAATTTGATTTAGGTTGTTTGCTCTTGACATTATGAATTTTACCGCATTCGGTAAGATTCGTATGCCGACAGAGCGCCCAAGGTTTTACCGATTTTTCTGGGCGATCTGACGCATTGCCGCCATAAAAGACGCTTTTGGGTCCACAATAAGCTGAAAGGCTTACAGGTGATGATTATACTTGAAGCGGCTGTTGTTCTTGCCGAGCTTGATCTGCGTGACCTCGAAGCAGCTGCCGCTCCGATCGCAATGCTCGGTCCAAGCTCTGCCGCCGAACTCGCGGAGCAGCTTCTTCGCCGTAGTGACCGAGCAGCCGCAGATCAAGGTCTCCGCCTTGTCGCAATGGTAGCGCGGGCACTCGGACCACCCGCCCTCGCAGACGGTACAGTCCCGGCAAGAGGTATGACCACGCTCGCAATGGCCGCCTTTGTTGCTCGCGCCGTTGAGGTATCGGGTATGAGGGTCAACGCCCTCAGGGAACTCGTAATAATTTAGTCGCATGGTAACGCTCCTCTCTTTTCTGACAGCTTGCACGCCCGTTAGGCGAACGCACAGGTCACGACGTAAAAGCCATAGCTCAGGTCGACCAGGCCGCCAGATACCGCAGCGGCCTTCAGGGCCTTCGCCCGGTCCTTGCAAACGTCCACGACCTTGCGATCAGGGTACCGCTCCTCATAGGCCTCTTTGACGCGGGCCGCGTCATAGCTGCACTTATGAGCGGGCGTGTGATAGATACGCTTCCAGTCTTCGCCGCGCTTGCGGCTCGCGTAGGCGATATTGCCGCGATAGATATGGACGTCGTAAGCGCCGCAGCGAAGCAAAGTATCGCCCTCTCGCTTTGCAGCCTTGACCGTCTTATGTACGGTACTCATACCGTCGCACTTCAAAATATACATAGTGCTCCTCACTTTCTGCCCTGCCATCATCAGACCAGGTAGGGCGGTTCCTGGTGACGCCCAAGCGGGCGTTTCGGCTATTACATAAGAACTGTTTTCACATACTTAATTTGCGCCTTGAGGTCTTCAATCTCCTCAGGTTCCAGCACATCTTCATTAGTTAGCAGGTACGCTTCCAGCGTATTAAGAATCTTTTCTACCATTTTGAATAACCTCCTTAAAATGTTTCGGCGTGTTGCTCTTGACATTTTCAATTTTACCGTATTCGGTAAGGTTTGTATGCCGACGAAGCGCCCAGGGTTTCGGCGATTTTGTTGTGCGGTCTCGCCGAAAACAGAAAAAGCGCCGGCCTGGGGGAGCGATCCCCCAAACCGGCGCACAAGTCTATTTCCATTTACCCTCAAAAAGCTCTTCGCGGGTGCCGTCGCGCCAATATACGTTGCGACGGGTCCAGCCGTTATTCTGGAAGGTCACCACGTCGATCCGATCCTTGGCGACAGAGACCATAACCTCTTCCAGATTTTCATTGTCCCCGAAAAAGGGGACCTCGCTGTCTCCGTGCTCGTCCATAATTCGGCGCAAGCCGTCGTAGTCGCTGGGATCAACCATAAAGGTCAAAGGTTTTATTTCTCTTTCCATACTCAAAGCTCCTATTTACTTTTTTCTGATTCTGCGTTATAATAAGCGAAGGCGGCCGGGTGTAAGGTCCCGGCCTACCTTCTTGGTGATAGCTCGCGGTCATTGTTCACGTGGCCCGCGAGCTATTTACTTTTGGTCTTCGGCCCTGAGCTTTTGAATCAGCTCGTCAATGTCTTTGCAGTCGAGAGCCATAAGCAAGATTCTCAACCGCTCGGCCTTCTGAGCTTCTTCCCGAAGAACCTCGGCCATATTCGGCGTTGACATTCACCTCACCTCTTTTCGTACCGGGCTTAGCAGCTCGTCCTTACGTTATCTATTTTACCGCATTCGGTAAGGAATGGGAACCGACGAACCGAACAAGGTTTCAGTGAAAACCTCGGGCAGTTTATCGGCATACAACTATTTACCAATCGTGGTAAAATGGGTATTGTGAGGGGAGAGGCCCCTATAAAAATAGCTCCCGACCGGCGCGATAATACGAGCCACCCTATACAGCCGGAGGCCAGGGCCTTTCAGGTAGCAGTTAGCACTTGCAACAAAGTTTTCTTATATATTTCAAAAAGGCTATATTTCTATTTTTTACCAGTTGCAAATAAGAATTATGAGGTTTTAGTCTATTATAGAAAAGTTTGTTGCAAGTGCTACCAAACCCAAAAAGCCTTGCGGCCCAACGCTCGGGCCCGGTAGCAGTTTAGGTAGCAGGTACCAGGTCAAGTGCTGCCTGCTACCTATTTAGCAAAATTGAGAAAAGGCCGTTTACAAACCGCGGATAGCGCGATATAATAAAAATCGCTCCTCCTGGTGGTGCAGAAGGAGCGGGGAGCTTACTCGCCGTAGGCTTTCAGCATTTCTTTTATTTTCGGCCTCAGGCCGGGGTTATCCTGCGCAAGCAGCACAAGGATAACTGGAAGGGCGAACCTTGGAGCTATGATCCAGAGGTTCGTCTTTTTATTTTTCTGTTCCATCCGTATTGCCTCCTTTCCGCAGGATATTATACCGCGTTCCGCTTAGTCTGTCTATCTGCGGTATTGGTAAATCAGGATAAAAAGTTGTCGAATTTCGCCGGGTTTATCATGCCTCCATTATAGGCCAAACTCCGACTTTCCTTTATACTATTTACCAACATTGGTAAATAAGAAAGGCGGGTGACGGCATGGCCTACGACGCGCAGCGGGAAGCGACTGCACGATATAATCGGAAAAAGTATGAACGGGTCGAGCTGCGGGTCAAGAAAGGCCAGAGGGAAATAATCAAAAAAGCCGCAGAGGAGCGCGGTAAGAGTCTCAATCGTTTCGTTCTGGATTTAGTTGCAAAGGAGCTGGGCCGGGATGATATATGAGCTGATTTGCCGGTATCTTGACGCCGGAAGAGAACGATCCGAGCCGCCCATACCGGCGCAAAGCCTCTCAGAGTGCGTGGCTCTCACCCGAGCCTTCATTCTAAACAATGACCTCGGAGCGGGAGAATGGATCGCGGGCGAGGTCTACGACGGGAAGGAGCTTGTCGCCAAGTTGGCGTATAACGGCCGAGTTATAGCTTGAAAAGAGGGCCCCAGTACGGAGAGAATCCGCGCTGGGGTTTTATAACCGCTCTGGACAAGCTCCAGGTCTCCCGTATCGCGTTTCTGGCTTGGGGCCCTGGTGTTTATACTCCTGGAACCTCGGACGCGATACGGAGCTCCTGGGACTTGTTTCTGGCTGTTAGACCTTTTTGGCGTAGTCCAGGCTGATCCAGCCCATTCCGCTCTTGAGCTTACCCCACCTGGTCGCGCCCTTTCCGTCAGCCTCTTCCACAATGGTATAGACTCCGGGCTTGATATAGCCGGCGCTGTGGAAGTTGGTACCCGCGCCCTTGCGGATATTCAGGTTTGTGGCGGTGACCCGAACCGTATAGGACTCAAAATCCGTCGCCGTATTAGGCGGCGCAGGGGTCGGCGCAGACGCGCCACCGAGCCGCTTGGTCACCTCTTCTGCAATCGCCGCCTGCCGACTGAAAAGATACTCGCCGGGGCAAGCCTTGGCGGCATACCACCGATGAACCGTCAGCAGCATTTCGTCGGCGGCCGGCTTATAGGCGAGGGTCTTAGCCTTGTCCCCCAGCCACAGGAGCTTGCGCTTGCCGTTGCGCCGGCAAATGTCAGTTACCAGGTCCAGCAGAGCCGCGTAGGCCTTAGCAGTCACGGCATAGGGGTGGGCCGTATCGCTGGCAACCTCGATGGTGACGGCCCGGTTGTCGTTGGCCGCGCTGGAGGTGCACCAGGAGCGGTCTTTCTCTTCTACGCAGAGACCGATCCCGCCGTCCAGTCCAACCACATAATTACAAGAGGCGTTCTTGCTCGTCGGCTGGAAAACCTCGCACCCGCGCTTGGCCGTCACTTGCCCGACGAAACAGTGAATGGTGATAATGTCAAGCGGTTTATTCCGGGGGCTGTTCTTGTTGGGGGAAATCAGCTTGACCGTAGCCAAGGAGCTGTTGGTATATCCCATTACGTCAGCACTTCCTTTCGCAAATTTGTCATAAAAGGCTTGTCCATATCCGGCGCGTTTGTTCTTCACGCTCTGGCTCTGATCTGCGGGCCGCTCGAAGTTCAGCAGTACGCAGTCAGAGGCCTCCTGAACCGACGTCGTAGATTTGAGATCGGCCAGAACACGGGGAAAGCTCCCGGCCAGCTCCGTAATAAGAAAACCGAGCTGCGCCTCCAAGTCGCCGATCGAGCGCCCCATCGTCTTGACGAAGTTGAGGAGTGCCTGCTTGCGGGTCGGATAGGTCCACTGAGCAAGGCCATACCCGGCGCGGTCGGACACAAAGCCGGTATAGGCCCCGCTGTCAACCGCGGCCGTATAGCTGGCGTCGGTGTAGCCCATGCCTCCCGTCTTGGCGGGCGCGTTTTCAAAGCTGTTCTGGAGGTTGGTGGAACTCAGGCCGCTTTCGGCCTGCAAATTTCCAATGAGCCCAGCTGCGCCAAAGTCGGTTAGGCCCTGAGCCTTGAGGTAGTTCCAAATCTTTTCGTCAATCGTTTTTCCGATAAGCGGCATATTGCCTCCTTTCTACCCCGCGCCGTCGAAGTCGTCACGCGGGTCGTTGTTGTCATACTTAGAATCGCCGAACCGGATCAGGCCCAGCACGCCAGCCTCTCCGCCGGCAAAGGCAAAAAAGGCGGTTACTAACGTATCGGGAACCGAGCCCATTTTCAGGAACACGACGATCATGGTTATAGTGAAGGCCGCCACGCTAATAAGCATGGCGGCCACCACCTTCTTTGAAAATTTGACGGGATCGGGTTTGCGCTCGCGCCGGCCAGAGGGGAAAATCATTTCCGGTCACTCCAGTTCATAATTTCCTTGAGCTTGTCGAAGCCGAACATGGCCGCGTAGGCCACCATAAAGCCCGCGACAACCAGGGCTGCGACCATGTACCAGGCCAGCGGGATCGCGTTGATTTGGCAGTAGGCAATGCCGACGCCGATGGTCAGCACCTCGGCGACGATCAGAGCCAGCAGGTTCGTGGGCAGCTTCTCATAGGTGGAGGTCTTGAGGACCTGCACGACGATGTTGGTCAGCGCCACCAGGACGCCGATGATAGTGATAATAACAGACAGTTCCATAGCATACCTTTCCTTTCTGTGTTGCGTTCCCGCCAAGCCTTAGAGGAAGCCCCCCGTTTTCATCAGCTCGTCGAAAACCCGGTTGATGTTCTTGATTGCGTGCACGGCTCGGTTATTCGGATATTCCGGGTGCGCGTCGCAATAGCGTTCGTAGCAGGTGATATTGTGCATGATCTCGTTAAAGTCCTCTTCCGTGTGCTTGAGCCCGCGAATGAGCTCGGTATTGAATCGCAGGATCGCGGCTCGGTGGAGGTCCATGCTGCGCTCGTCGTCCATAGTAACGTGCTCGTCGAGCTTTTTCTTGGTCGCGGCCAGCTCGGTCTCTACGGCGTCCAGCTTATTGAGCACATCGGCGTTGATACACCGGCCGAGCCACTTGACGACCGCTGACCAAGGATTGACCTTGATCTTGGAAAACTCGATAAAGCCGGAAAGAATGAACAACGTGCCGAACCCCCACGGGAGGACTTCTTTCAGCTCAGTCAGCAGGTCTCTCAGGCTCATTCATCAAGGGCCTCCTCCCAGCCGTGCGTTCCGGGTTCCCAAACGTTATCGTCAACGGTGGAGACCCAGTGCTTGTCCGCGTGCGACACCTTTGCGCCGAGCGGGTAGGCGTCGTGGGCGCCGATAGGCTGACTCCAGGCGGGCCATTCCTCTGCGGGATCGGCCACTTGGGCCCACATGCTCTTGGCCTGGTCGGGCGTCCAGTCGTCTTGCGATTTGTGCGCCTGCACGCAGCGATAGAGCGCACCGCCGTAGCGCCGGATGTTGCCGACCGCATAAGAGACGCCAGAGGCCCAGGACGCGAAAAGATCGGGGTGCTCGGCGGCGGTCGCGTCGTCTACCGCCCCCTGCTCCGCGCCGATCACGAAGAGGATCGACTGCACCTCGTTCTGACTGCGGAGCACCTGCCCCGCGTCCGTCTGGACCAGGGAAACGGCGTCCAGGCCGTCCAGCTCGCCTTTACCCTCCAGGGCATAGACCTTGCCCTCCCAGGCGATCCCCTTCGCGATGGACTCGTCGCAAAGCCCATACGAGCCGTTGTCAAGCGGCTCGACATAGGTCGGACGCTCGGTTAATCCAATCGAAATCCCATTTTTCATGATTTGATACATTGCTGGCCCTCCATTTCGTTTTGTCGTCGGGGTGGAACCCGAATAGACGTTTGAAGTAATTGTCGATACGCCGCACAGCTTTCCAAGAGTCGCCGCGGCGCATATGACCGCGGAAACTCTCATAGGCGGCCCGGACGTCCTCTAAAGTGAAGCGGTTCTCTTCGACCCATTTGCGGAACTTGAAGAGTTTCCGCTTCATGGCACGCATAGCGGCCCGGCTCATTTTCCGCAGGACCCGCCCAGTTTCGGTCAAGATGAACTTGGTTTTAAGAAACACGATCCCGCGGGTGATCGGCCGGATTTTGGTCTTGCGTTCGTTGAGCCTGATCCCCAGCTTGGCGCAGACCTCTTTGATCCGAGCGAGGCATTTCTTGAGGTAGCCCATATCCTCGTGGATCAGATAGCCGTCGTCCATATAACGGCCGTACCCCTTGATCCCCAGCTCCTGCTTGATAACGTGGTCAAGCAGGTTTGGAAGCATGAGCGCGGCCTGCTGAGAGATTTGACTGCCAAGCCCATAACCGACCGGGCCAAAGTTCTCAAGGAAGGTATTCGCCAGGTCGCGGGTCCGAAAGTCGTGCACGCGCCGGGCAAGCTCCTCCTGGACGGTCCAGTGCTGGGCGTCGCCGAAGTAGTTGGTGAAGTCGAAGACGAGAATCCCGCCCTTGAGTCCATGCTTGCGGAAATGCCGCTGTAGATGGCAGTTGAGGCGGTCCATTGCAAAGTCGATCCCTTTGCCCTTGATACTCGCCGCGTTGTCGTAGATAAAAGCCGACTGAAAGAGTGGCGAGACTACCTTGTCGCATAGGGTCCGCTGGACCACCCGCTCGCTGATATGCACGCTTCTGATATGCCGCCATTTGCCGCGGTCATAAAGCTCGAACTCGTAGAAGCCGCGGCTCTTGTAAGTGCCGTTAATAAGCGCCCGCCTGGTCTTTGCGGTGTTTCCTACAATGTCCATGCGGTATCGCTGCGTCGAGCATTTCCAGCCTACATTTTTGCAGCAGAGATGGCCCGACTGAAATAAGTTGTCAAAAGAAAAGACCTGCTCGAAGTCGCCGCAGGCTTTACTCCGAGCAAGCCGTTTCTCTTGTCGTTCCCGGACGCGGCGCTGGTATCTCGCCTCGCGCCGTTCTTCGCTTGTCATAAAGAATTGATCCCCTCCGCACAGTATTGTTGTAGGGCGCGCGTTCTAACTGCGTAGCGGCGCCGTCCATGAAACTCGGTAATCGCGCGTTCCCGAGCCATGCAAGCAGCGTCCGGACGGCCGCGTCGAAGTTCGACCCTTTTTCAGGGTTTGGGTGTTTTTGGCCCGACGGCCAGGGTTGCAAGTCCTCCTTCCGTATAAGGTCCTGCGTTCGGCCCTGAAAAGGGCTTACTTGGTCTCACCAGGAAAAGAAACGGAATCCGAAGGCCACGCCATTCGAGTTGTTGGCGTTGTTGTTGTTGGCGTTGCCGTTGCTGTTGACATTGCAGAAGTTGTTGGAGTTGGTCGCATTAGGAGAACGCTCCCACCAGTTGTTCGCAGACAGGGCAACAAAACAGGACTTGACCCACAAGCGTTGAATTAGTCCGGGAGGTCTTTATATCGGGCGCGGTCTGAGCGCCTGATACCGGAAATAAGTTTGGCCTCCTCGTTGATAAGCTCGCCCCAGGTCATGAAGGCGCTCTCAAAACCTTTGAAGTTCTCAGGATTTTTGCGGAGAACTCCCGCAAGGAGACCAAGTTGACGGTCAAGGGATTGCAGCGCCGCGTTAGCGTCGATCAGGTGGTCCCGGCGCGTTTGCGCCTCATGCTGGTTCGTAGGGTAAATGCTGTTGGCGGAAACGACATGATCGTACACGTCGGAGGCCAGGCTCATGACCCTCGTCGTCAGCAGAAAGGTATAGCGCTTGGGGACCTTGAGGCATTGCTCCAGGGTGTGACATTCGATCTTGCGGGCGACCTCGATAAACTGGATCGAGCTCTCGCCGCGTTTAGACTTATAAACTGACATCGCTACTCCCTTGCCCCCGCCCTTTCGGGCGGGGGATATTTGTAGATTTATGGATTAAACACAGAAGCCGAAGGCCACGCCAATCGAGCTGTTGGCGTGGTCGCTGCCGGCGCTGCCGGTGCTGCCGACATAGCAGAAGCCGTAGGAGTTGGCCGCATAAGGAGAACGCTCCCACCAGAGGTACGCAGAGCCGTTGACCTTCTTGACCTTGCTGTTGCCGGCTTTATACCATGCGTACTGGTCGCCCTCACCTACGGCGGAGTAAGTAGTCGAGCCGAAAATCTCGACCTCAGCCAGCAAAAAGAGCGTGTCGGAATAGCTGCTGATCGTGGAGCTCGTGCTGCCGGCGCTGGCCTTTTTGGTAACGGTCTTGATAATGCTTTGCCATGCAGAGGGGAGCTGGCCCTTGATGGTGTTCTGGAGCGTAGTCCGCAGTGCGCAGTTGCCCCAGCTCCCGGAGTTGGTATTGGAGCTGTTCATCTGATACGTGGTATTGAGACAGTCCTTCATCTGGAGAGAGATACCGGCCTTGCCCGTGGCGGTCGCGCTGCCATAAGCCGTAGCGCTCGCCAAGGTGTCATGGTTAAAGCCGATAATCACAAACGCATAGCTCGTGCCGCCCAGAGAAATATTGACCGTATCGCCGACGCTCAGCTTGAAATGGCTGGCCCCGTCGTCGATATAGACCGACGTCGTGGTTTTGGTGATCCCGCTGTTATTGGAAATGGCCTTGGCGTAAGCGCTGAGCTTGGCCTGCGTGATACTGCCAAGGCCGCTGGTATAACTCACGCCGGAGGCCGCCGACGTACCGGCCAAAGCCTCGAAGGAGACGGACACCGAACACGTTTTATTTGCCGGCGCGTTATGGTTGGTGCCGGCCGCGACCTTAACGGTAATGGTAGCGCTGCCGTTGGCCTTGCCGGTCACAGTCACGGTATTACCGCTGACGGAAACGGTCGCAATGCTGGTATTGCTGGAGCTTGCGCTAATCGCGCCGTCGCCGGTTCTCGTAACGACGATCTGCTTGCTGGGCTCGCGGGAACTCAGCGCCATACTGGATACATTCAGGCTCAATGACCCGGCCGCTTTTCCGATCGACCAGGAGACCGTCTTGGCTGCGCTGGACCCGTCCGGCCATTGGTAGTTGGCCTTGGGCGTAAAGCTGGCGCTGTAGCTGCCCACATTGGTTCCCTTGGTCGTACCGCCGAGCGTCATTTTGGCGCTGTCATAGCCGGTCCAGCCGGGGCTCAGCTCGGCCCCGGTATAGGCCAGACTGCCGCTCTGCGCGGGCACCTGAATCGTGGCCTTAGAAATCGTCCAAGAGACGGTTTTAGCCGTAGTCGTGCCGTCCGACCACTTAAAGCCCTCTTTCGGCGTAAAGGTAGCCTGATAGCTGCCGGCGTTCGTTCCCGTGGTCGTACCGCCGAGAGTCAGCTTTTCCGTGTCGAAGCTGTTCCAGCTTGGCGACTGCGTGGAGCCAGTGTAAAAGAGAATTCCGTTCTGGCTGGGCACGGCGTTGATGGTGCTGGTCAGGTCGGTCAGGCCCTTGGCCGCGGCGTCAGCGGTCGCCTGCGCAGCCGCGGCGGCCGCAACGGCCGCTTCAGATTCAGTCTTTGCGGCCTGCGCCAGATTAAGGGCGTCGGTGGCGGTCTCGCTGGCCCCGGCCGCGGTATTGCCTGCGGCCATAGCGGCCTCAAGCGCGGCGTCAGCCGTAGTCTTTGCGGCACCGGCAGTCGCACTCGCCGCGTTGGCGACCTGCAAAGCCTCGGCGGACTCTTCCTTGGCCTGCTCGGCCAGCTCCCGCATACCCTCGTGGGCCTGCTCGTTTTGGTCGTGCGCCTCGATCAAAACAGTCAGAGCGGCACGGAGCTCAGGGTTAAGCGTGCCCATGACGTAGTTCTTCACGTCCTCGGCGGTCATCCAGGCTTCAGCAGGATGGGCCGAGCCAGGAATTACGCCGCTGGTCACCGCAATACTGACAGGGTAGCGCCGAACGTCGGGGACACTGCCGGGCACGTAGGCCTTGACCTTCTGCTTGGCGTCGCCCAAGGTCCCATAGTAGACCATGATCTCCTCAGGAACCTCGTCCTCCGGGTTATCCTCGCTCAACGGAAGGCCCTCGCTGAACGCAGGGTTACGGACATAGACCGCAAAGCCGCCGATCCAGAAGTCCTCTTTCAGGCCGCCGTTCAGGTCGCTCCGGTATTCCACAATAAAGTTGACGTTGGAATCCACGCACACCGGGACGGTATGGACGCCATTGGGGCCAGGGTCGATAGGTGCAGTCAGTTTGATCGCCTCCTCGGCGCTCTCGCAGGTGCCCTTGTCCATGACCACTCTGGAAATATCCAGGTGATCGCCGGCGACCTGCCGCGCGAGAAGGCGGTTGCCCGCTTCCGTGATTACAAATCCGTAAAACATTCGCTTCCTCCTTTGATTTATTCCGCGGCGGGAAGAGCCGTGGAAGTGTATGTGCTGAACGCGCCGCCCGTAATGAGCACGGCGGTTAAGCCATAGTCTTTTGAGACCTCCGGTAAAGCCGTCTCCGTGTAACCCTTGCCCAGATACGAAGCGGCGGTGACGAAAGCACGGTGGTTATAGTTCTTCGCGATCTCCGGCAAGCCAGTTTGCGAGAAGCCCTTACCCATAAGCGAGGTAAGCAGAACCGGCGCGCGGTGCCCGTAATCCAGCGGGGCCTCCGGCAAGGTAGTCTCCGTATGGCCTTTACCCATGCCCGAAAGAAAACGCAGGTCGGCCGCCTGCATGGTAGAAATGACTTCAACCAAGGCCAGTGCAAGGTGCGCGGGGATACGTGCCAGCAGCAGAGCCCGGCACGCGTCCAGGTCAAAGGTCTCCGTGACCGGATGGCTCACCATGACGGAAATGACGCCGAGCGCAAACTCCACGTCGACCACGCCAGAAGTAAAGGCCCCGGCGATACTCTTGATCTCCGGGGCCCCAATGTGGTCTTGTCCTCGTACATAGGTTGCGACGACCTGCCGGCGCTCCTGGAGCGTCTGCGACGGCGTCGGATGGATATGCAAAAATGCCTCCAGGGAAATGATCGTGCGGAGGTCGGCCGTCATGATATAACCGTTATCGATCAGGGCCTCGACCGTGGCGCGCACGCCGTCCAGCTCTGTCCCCTGGGCCCGCCAGATAGCGTCCATTTCCAGCACGTCTCGATACCATACGGGGTAGAACCGTTTGATCTCTTCGTAAACGTGCGGCCAAGCGTTATCATACAAGCCCATCGAAAGCCACCTCCTTCAGGACGGCGACCGAATCCACGGCAATCGTGATATTTTCCATACCGCCGTTGAGGGCGAGGTCAGAGTAGTCCAGAATCTCGTCCAAGGAATAGAGCATTGCTCCGATACTGGCGACACGGACGACAATGAGCTCGTCCTCAGGAGTCCGCAGCGCCAGGTTTTTGAGATAGGCCGTGATGGCTTTCTTTGCAGAGTCGATCGCGCCCTTCATGGTATGGCCCGAAGCAAGCGCTATGGAGCAGGTTACCGTGAGCTCAACGGGCTTGGCAGCAACTGCCGTAAAGTGCGCGCCAATATTGGCGACGCCCTCGCCGAGGCCCGTTCCGCCGGGGTCGATATACTCCTGAACGCGGGCGACAACAGCCTCAGTGACGGGAAGACCCTCGTTGTCCAGAAGCACGCCTTTGACCGTGTTCTCGCCGGCCCACAAAGGAATGATCCGCGCCCGGCCCACGCCGGAATTGAGCTCGCACCATGTTTTGTAGTGCTGTTTGTTGCCGTTCTGCGCCTGCCCGGCCAGCTTCTCCTGCACTCGCGCCCGATAAGTCTCGTCGTCTTCCTTGTCGGTGCCGGGCTCCACCATGGGGCCAAACTCGGAAATTGCGAGCCCTTGGATCGCGTTGACCGGCGTGGCCGGCGTATGCTCCAGAACAGTGTTGGACTCCTCGCCGGGCGTCTCCGCCACGAGCTGGAGAACGCCGTCCGCGTCCTCAAGGAAAAAGTAAAGGCCGTCGGTAAAAAACCTCGTACCGAGCGCGGGCTTGGTGCCTTCATAAACGTAGCGGTAGCGCGCCGGCGTCGCCAGCCCTCGTACCAGGCCATACTCCTGCCCCTTGCGGTCCAAGTAGTCGCCAGAGGTGGTGCTGATAAATACCAGGTCAAGGACGCACCCGGCGTCAATGTAGAAGTTCGCCAGCTTGAGGGCACACGCGGCCACGGCGTCGTAATAGATCGACCCCTGCCGGGTGTCAATTCCGTCAGGGGCCATAGCGAGCATTTCTGCCAGAATGTTGTCAAAAGTGCGGTCATCAAAAGCCACTAAATCACCTCCTCAATGACCGTCGTCCCGTAGACCGTTTCGGCGGTAAAAGAGATATAGCATTTGTCCTCCTCAAAGGAAAAGTTGAAGCTATGCACCCGCAAAACGCGGGTATCGGGTTTCAGCGCGTCCTCGACCATGCGAGGAATCTCGGTCTCGATCAGCTCCTGGCTGGCGTCCTTGGCGGTGATCTCGTTCTTGAGCTCGCTGCCGTACTGATTATCGTAGACCAGGCACTTCCAGCGCGGCGTGATAATTGCCTTTCGGATCGCCTGCTCGGTCGCTTTCAGGCCGTCCGCTTTTCCAATGATCCGGCCGCGGTCTAAGTCGAGGGCATAGGTCAAACTGGGCTTTTCACGGGCCGTCTGGAGGCTGGAAATAGGAATGGGAATAAAGGTCGGCATGTCATTCCTCCTTGCGGTCCAGAATAAAATACTTTTTCCCGTCGTTGTAGCGCAGCAGATAGACTATATCGCCAACCTTGAGCGCGTTGTAAACGGTAATGGTGCCCTTATACAGGTTGAACGTCCGCAGGTGGTTAATGTGCGTACCGTCGCCGCCCACATGACCGCCGTGCGGCCCATCGTTGTAGGTCTCGCTGTCCAGCGTTCCCTCGTCGAGCCGGTAGGTCATTTTGGTGGTGTAGTCGGTCAGGTGCCAGGGGACCACAAGGGAACCGGCGTTGAGGATCAGCTTGTCGTCGTTCGTGGCCTGCACTTTGAGCGGGCCGACGCCGATCACCTTAGCCTCAATTACGGACCCATCCTCGCTCATAGTAGCGCCGCGAATGATCGACATAATGCTTTGGGCTTCATTCATTGCTCCGGCCTCCTTTAACCGTCAATATCCGCCGCAGAGACCAAGGAAAGGCTCATGCTATGATACTCGCCCTCGAAACTATGGTCGTCCCGCTCCACGTAATAGGTCTTGGAAAGGTTCAGGTGTGGAATGCGAATAAACACGCCGATACCTGAAATGACGTCGGCCTGCCCGACTGCGGAGACTGACAAGCTCTCCTTTGGCCGGCTTTTCTCGGCCAGCATAGACTTGACCAGGGCGTTGAGCTGGGCCTGGGAGAGAGTGTCGTCAGGCTCGTCGACCTCCTGCCGCATACCGATCTTGCTCTCAAGCCCGGCGTTCGCAGCCTCGGCCAGAACCGTACCCTCTTCGGAGAGGAGGCGGATACGGGTCTTGACGTTCTCGATATTCTTCTCGGCGTCATAGCTGATAAGGTTCGCGCCCGACTCGATTACCCATTGGAGAATGGTGTCCTTGCGCCGCTTGAGCTGCATTTTGCCGCCCCAGCTCATGGGCCAGAAACGTACGCCGGTTGCGTCGTAGGTCAGCGAAAGGGCGTCCGTGATAACGTCCCAGCCCGTCGTCTTGGGTTTCGGCAACTCGTCGATTACGTAGCCCGTATCGTCCACCGCGCCGGTCGGAATACCGAACCGCCCGCACACGTCCGAAAAAATTTGGCTCGCGGTCTTGCCACTGTAGGAGAAGGTGTCTTTGTTGGTGGAGAGGTAAATCCCGTTGTCGTGCGCGGTGATCGTAAGGAGCTTTTTCTGGCTGGTTCGCTGCCGCTCCACGATACCGCGAAACAGCTCGACGTTATCCCAATAGAAAATGCAGTGGACGCCCTCGCCTACATCGATCTCCGGGCGGGGGCGCCCATAGTTGTCGTCGTCCAGTAAAGTCGCGATCAGACTGCGGGAAGAGGACCCCTTGCGGCCTGAGATTTTGACCTTGCTGGTTATGTTGGTCATGTCCCAGGTCGCGCCGGCCTTAATGACCAAAAAACGCATACGGCTCATGGGGACCTCCTTACGACGGCATTTTTAGCACCTGGTTCGGGTAGATAGTGTACGGGGAAGAAATACCGTTCAGCTTGGCGATCTCAGGCCACTTGCTGGCGTCCCCGAGCTGCTTCTTCGCGATATTGTAAAGGCAGTCGCCCTTGACAATGTTGTAGGTGCTCGGGGCAACGGTGTTGTCCGTTCGCTCCTCCGCGTCGTCTACAGTGGCGGTCTCGGTCTTGGGGTCAACTGAAACTTGCCGGATCGTAGGCTGGCGGTACTCTTTCAGCCGAATGGTATAATTGAGGTCGCCGATCGCGCCGCCTTCCTCGTCGCAGTCGAATTGCTCGATCGTGCAATGGAGGTTGATTTTGGTGCCGGTGATAATCAGGTGACACGGTTTCTTGCTCCCCATCCAGGTTTTGATTTTGAACTTGATCTCTTCCGGCCACGTCAGGCTACTTACCTGCATGCCGGGAAAGGGGTTGTTGGGAAAGAAGCTACTCCAGGAGACCTCAGCCTCGGGCTTCTCCTGCATGATGGTGACCTCGCCCAGGCCGACAATATCCACGCTTTGGTTACTGCTGCCCTGCTTGAGGTTGATCTTCTCAGGGTGGACGGGGAACCGCAGCTTTTGCCGTTCCCCGTCAAAGGTCAGCCAAATCTGATAGGCGTTAGAAGTCACGAGACCCGTCCCCCTCTTCGAGAATTTCCTGCTTGAGTGTGCTGATAAGAAGCGGCCGCAGATTATCCGCCAGCCACTCAGCCGCGGTATCGGGATCAAAGTTGCTGCCGGAAAGCTCCAGCGAGCCGCGGCCCGCGAGCTCCAACACGATACGCCGCTCTTCGCCGCCGTTTGGCCCGGAGTCATGCGCGTCGGTCACGTCTGGCACGGACGTCTGGAGCGGTCTTTGCCCAGCAAGATATTGCCGGGTGTCGTCTGCGTCAAGAACAGTTTCACCGCCTCGGAAAAGAATGGCCTCGGGCCCTTCCTCGCCGACGATATGCACGCCTGGCTCCGCGTAGGTCGTGCCGGTCGCGTACCCGGTAACGCCCGAACCGTTCCCGGAGAGGGCCTTTGCGGTAGCTGCCGCTACGGCCTCCGCTGCGTTGCCGGCCTCGGCTGTACCCGCTCGAATACTGGCAATGTAGGCGTCAATGGTCGCCTTAGCAGCAGACGCGGCCTCGGTGTCCATGTTCATGTTGCCGACGGCCTCGTTCATGCGTTCCTCAATACTGGCAAGCGAGTCGTTGAAGTCGGTCTCCAGCTGGGCCAGACTGTCCGCCGTCGTGCCCTGCACGTCCTGGAGGCTCTGCCAGTTGGCGACCATCGCGGCGAGCTCTTCGTCGGTGGCGCTCGCCATACCGGCGACGGCGTTCACGCTGTCGGTGCTGCCGTCCGCAAAGCTGGCGATCATATCGCTCAGGCCCTCAATATCGGCGCTGCGCTCCGTCAACCCTGCGAGGTTCGCATTGTACTTCTCCCAGTAGCTTACCTGACTCTCCAGAGCCGAATTGATGGAACTGGCGCTGGTAGCCGTGACCTTTTCGGCCTCGTCCCACAGCGCATACTGGCCTTGAACGCTTTCCAGGGCCGCGCCGTAGGCCTCTTGATACTTTTCGGCCAGCTCGTTCAGGTCGTCCGATACGGCGGTAATGGCGTTGCTTACGGCGTCCTCATAGCTGATCGAAGCGTCGGCCGCCTCAGCCGCGGCGTCCGCGTAGTCTTGCATAGCCTGCTCGCACTCGCCTTGCATGGCAAGGTTGTCTGCCTGCGCCGCTTGCAGCTCCTCAAGCGCGGCCTGATAAGCCTCCAGGTCATCGGTGCCGGTCCAGAACTGGTCCCAGCCGCTCATACCGTCAAGCCGCTCTTGCTCCAGGCGGATATTTTCCTCAGCGGCTGCGATCTGCTCCTCAAGCTGCGCCTGCTCTTTCAGGAGAGAAACGTAGGTATCATAATTTTCTTGATACCGCTCCTGGTTAGCTTGCTCTTCCGCCGCCTTTTTGAGGGCGGCGACCATGGCGTCGGTGTTCTGTGTGACGTTCTCAATACTGAGGCCCAGGTCAGGAAAGCTCTGACTGAGGTCGTCGACGATACTCTGCATTTGCATTTGCGTCGCCGCCGTCTGCTCTGAAGAGCTGGCAAGGTCGTTCAGCTTCTGGATCAGGGCCAGAGTCCCGACCTCTTCGGCGTCAATACTGGCCGTACTCTCCGCGTAGCTCTGCGCCAGCTCCTCATGCGAGGCCGCCAGGGCGTCGCACTTCGCGGTGAACTCCTCGACCGTCATTTTCGAGGCCTCAAATTCGGCGTTGAGGTCGTCGATCTGATACCGCAGACGGGAAGCCTCTTCCGAGGTCGCGCCGTAGGTCTCGACAGCTCGCTCATACTCGCCATTGAGGTCTTGCAGGGCGTCATACTGCTTCTTGGTGCTGGCCGTCCAGGTGTCGTATTCGGTTTCTTCCTCTTGGAACATGGCGATCAGCGCCGCGCCGGCCGCCACAAGTCCAGTAATACCCAAGGCCACCCAACCGATCGGCCCAAGCGCCGCATTAAGAGCAACGCCAAAGGACGCAATCGCCGGGATCGCAACCTGCGTTACGAAGGTAAAGCCTGCGATACCGACCGCAACCGCTCCGACGCCAACCGCGACCGCCGCCAGAGCCTTTACCACAATAGGCTGATCCTGCGCAAACCGTGTGGCAACGGTCAGGGCGCTCGTCCCAATACCGTAGAGCTTTTCAATGGCGGGGTTGAGATTCTGGCCGATCACGATTTGGAGGTTGGCCGCCGCATTCTGCATTTCCTCCTTGGAATGCGCGGTGGTGTTTGTCATGGTCGCGTAAGCCGCCTCAGTCGCGCCGAGGGAGTTTTGCATGGCGTCCAGGGTCGTATTAAACTGCGCGGCGCCCGCATTATAGAGAGATAGCGCGCCAAGGCCCGCCTCGGCGCTGCTCCACAGCTCGTTGAACGCGCCGGCGTCTCCGCCAACGGTCTCACCGAGAACGTCCAAGACGTCGCCCAGCGAATAGCCCTGCTGCATAAGCTGCGCGAAGGAGTAGCCGGTTTCCTCAATCAGGGTCTTGCTGACGGTAGAGCCGGAGTCACCCAGTTCCCGGAGCATACCCTTGAGGTAGGTGCCGGCCTCGGCGGTCGCAATGCCGCCTTTAGTCAGTTCAGCATAAGCGGCCGACAAATTGTCCATCTCTACGCCGTAGGCCGACGCCAAGGGAATCACTTTGCCGACGGACGCCGCAAGCTCGTCAACAGTGGTTTTGCCGAGATTTTGCGTGGTGATAAGCATATCGGAAATACTGCCGGCCTTATCGGCCTCCAGCCCGTATGCGTTGAGCGCAGTGGTCAGCACATCGACCGAAGTCGCGGAACTTGTAAAGCCGCCAGTGGCGAGCTTGGTAGCGGTCGCGGTAAACTGGACGGAGTTGGCCGTATCTACGCTTGCGGACAAAGCCGAATAAAGGGCCTCGGATAGGTCCCCTACGGCCTGCCCGGTGTCCAGCGACATATCCATGACGCCATTTGCGAGAGTGTCCAGAGAGACCGCATTTGTGTCGGCGATCGTAGAAACTTTCATGGTAGCCGTCTCAAAAGCGGCAGCCGCGTCGGAGGCCTCGAAAAAGGCGCCGGCGAGCTCCTGCACGCCCTTAATGATCCCGGCCGAAGCCAGAATATTCGAGACGGTTTGCAGTGCGTTAGAAGCGCGTTCACCGAACCGCTCGGAGTCATTGCCCGCGTCGTCGGCGTCGTCGCCAAAGTCGTCCAGGTCGTCTCCCGCCTCGTCGAGGTGATCCCTCAGGTCGTCCAGATGGTCGCCTGCGTCGTCTACCTCTCCGTTGAGTCGATCGATCCGGTCCGCAGCGTCGTCAGCTTCTTCGCCGAGCCGGTCAAGCTGATCCTGCGTGGACTCAATTCTGTCTGCCGCGTCACTGGCCGCCCGCCCTGCCCGCTCCGCGCCATCGGCGGCGCGGGAAAGGGCGTCGTCAGCCGCGCCGGCGCTGCGCTCCCATCGTTCCAGGGCGGTCGCGCCGGCCGCGCTCATGCGGTCCAGTACGTCAGAGAGTTGGTCTACTGCCTTGAATACTGCCGATAAAACGGCCATGCGCTACCGCCCCCTTCTCGTCAGTAGTCCGGCCCGCCTCATGGGGTGCTCCATTTCATACGCCTCAGAAGCGATATAGAAAAGCCGCCTCAAGTGCGGCATTTCCAGCCACTCCTCAAAGCGGAGGCCATGATTTTGCCAAAGAAGGTGGCCCCAGTATTCCAGAGACCCCGGGCGGGCAATCAGTTTTTTGCGTCGTTGATCTGCTCGTCGTCGTTCTCGTCGGCCTCGTCAACCGCAGCGCCCAGGCCCAGCGCGGCCAGAACGACGCTGCTGACGTGCGCGTACTCGTCGGCGGAAGGAAAGACGGCGTCGACCATGTCCACCATGTCGTAGCACTTGAAAAATTCCTGGAGCTCCTTGCTCCGCATGTCGGGGAAGACCAGGGCCTCGGCAATCAGGTGACGGGCCGCACGGGCGCTGTCCTTCTCCACCTTGAAAACGACCTCGCCGTTGGCGACCATGGGATTGCCCTTTTTGTCGGTAGCCATGCGCCGCGTGCGATAGGAGTCGTTGATCTCGCGAATGCGCCTGTTGTGGAGGACCCTCACCTCCATGGTGATGGGCTTGCCGTCCTCGCCCTTGATGGTGCTGGGGCCGGGGACCTTAACGATCTTTTCCTCCTTAGCCTCGGGACGCATGAAATAGCGCAGATTCTTGTCAGCCATTTTGCTTTCTCCTTTCAAACTTGAATAGACAAGCCCCAGGAGCTCCACACCGTGCTTTGCGGTCAAGGAGTATAAACACCAGGGCCCCCGCCTTAAAACGCGATACGGGAGACCGTGGAGCTCCTGGGACTGCTTCTGGGACTTGCTTAGACGAAGTTCTTGCCGTTGAAGCTGATCACGTCGTCCAGGACCTCGCCCTCGCTGTCGAAGCTGCTGAGGTTGAAGTCGCCGGTCAGGACGCACCCGACCACGGTCACGAC
>ERZ777011.1719-NODE-1719-length-21197-cov-4.599376_pt1 | contig 21197 bp, 18 predicted proteins | sample MGYA00374964_ERZ777011 | MGnify/ENA primary metagenome ERZ777011 (study PRJEB29310, sample SAMD00008975) | mouse gut metagenome | study: EMG produced TPA metagenomics assembly of the Metagenome analysis of fecal microbiota from mouse which was promoted... | reverse complement strand
TGATAGTATAGGTTGTTCAACTTTTCCTGTCCACACTTATATACTAACACCAAGAAACCATATGAAAATACTCATAATCGAAGATGAAAAGCTTTTGGCAGATTCCATTCAGACCCTTTTGATAAAAAAAGGATTTGAAGTAGAAGCTGCATATGATGGAGAACAGGCGAAGAATACGCAGAATTGGGCATATACGACCTGCTGATTCTGGATGTCATGATGCCCAAAATGAACGGCTACGAGGTTGCAAGAAAAGTGCGTGCCACAAAATGCGGAACGCCTATCTTAATGCTGACTGCAAAATCGGGATTGGAAGACCGTATTACAGGTTTAAATGCCGGGGCTGACTACTACCTGACCAAACCCTTCGACACCAGGGAATTATTGGCCTGTATCAACGCCCTGCTCCGCCGCCAGGGAAACCAGATGGATGAAGTCACTTATGGCGATACCTCTCTGGATCTGGCTTCCGGCATGTTGGTGTGCGGAACAAATTCCGTCCGCCTGTCCGCAAAGGAATTCGATATCATGCGGTTTTTACTTCAGGCCGGCAGCCGCAATCTTTCCAAAGAGACTATCCTTGCAAGGGTATGGGGTTACGATTCAGATGCGGTGGAAAATCATGTAGAGGTTTATGTGGGGTTTCTGCGAAAAAAGCTTGCCAGCATCGGATCCAATATACGCATTGAAGCTATCCGCAGGATGGGATATCATTTGGAGGCAGACGGATCATGACCAGAAAACTGCGCTATAAGTTCATTATAATCATTATGGGTATTGTAACCATCATGCTTTGCATCATTATGTCCATGATCTATTTTTTTACGAAAAGGAACCTGGAGACCGGCAGCATTGCCATGATGCAGAATATTTCTGATAACCCGTTTTTGCTGCGCCTCCCCAATGAACTGCATGACGACATCCGTTTTCCCTACTTTACTCTCCAGCTGGATATGCGAGGGAATCTGATTGCCACAGGCGGCGGGTATTACGACCTCTCAGATGAAAGCTTTCTGAAAAACCTGATTGACGCAGCTTTTTCTGCTGATGCTCCTGTCGGCATTATTGAGGACTACAATCTTCGTTTTTTCCGTAAAGATACCGCTGTCAACCAGATCCTTGTCTATGCCGATATTTCCAGCGAACTGGCAGCCTTAAATAATTTACTGCAAAACTGTATCTTTATCGGCATTGCCTGTTTCCTTGCTTTCCTCCTAATCAGCTTTCTGCTGGCAAAATGGGTTGTACAACCGGTAGACAGGGCATGGCAGCAACAACGCCAGTTTATTGCCGATGCCTCCCATGAATTGAAAACACCCCTGACCGTCATTATGACAAATGCAGAGCTACTGCAGAATGCGGATTATGACGAGACCAGCCAATCCGCATTTTCCTCAAGTATCCTTGTCTTGTCCCGGCAAATGCGTGATCTGGTGGAACAAATGCTGGAGCTGGCCAGAACCGATCATGTACAGACCCACACCGTTTTTTCCTCATTGGATTTCAGCAGGCTTGTCTCCGATGCTGTCCTGCCCTTTGAACCTGTGTTTTTTGAGCGGGGGCTTACACTCCGCACAGAGATAGCCGGAAATATCCTGGTCAGCGGCAGTCCTTCCGAGCTGCGCCAGGTATTGGATATCCTGCTGGATAACGCACAAAAATATTCCCGGAGAAACGGCACCACATGGGTCACCCTGAAGCGGCGTGGCAAAAACCACTGTCTATTGGCAGTAGCCGATGAAGGCGAGACAATACCCCCACAAGATCTGAAAAATCTTTTCAAGAGGTTCTACCGTGCCGATCAGGCAAGAAGCCGAAACGGCAGTTTCGGTCTTGGCCTTTCCATTGCAGAATCTATCATAAAGCGCCATAAAGGGAAAATATGGGCAGAAAGCAAAAACGGCATCAATACTTTCTTTGTGGAATTGAGAAAAAAGCAAGCCTGTCACTGAAATTGTACAAAAACAATCGCATGGACATCAAATTCTCCACGGAAGCATATGCCCTGCAGCTTGTCAGCGAATACCCGGGCGACATCTGTTCAGAATGTGATCAGGATTGAAAATCTATAACGTAAGGGTATATGAGCTGGAACATACTTTGGCATTCAAGGCACATTACAATAAACGTGTACTTGGCTCTTGAGTCCTGCTGCCAAATGTGCTATAGTAAGCATAGAAAAGGGAAAGCCATAGAAGCGGCTCTACCCCTCACAATGAACAAATTAAATGGATTTTACAATCCAACAGCCGTCACTATTCGCAGTAGGGGCGGCTATTTCTTTTTCCCTTGTAAACCTGATAAATCAAATTCGCCCACGCATTTGTATTGCTACAAACTCATGGGCGAATCGTTTACAGTTGACTATAACCAAAGAGGACATTTTGTTGCAGCAGCATGGTGACAGGTGCCTGAAACCCGCAATAGACAGTGTATTTCTGCGAAATCCACTGGATTTCTCAATCAAGTTGACGCATGGTGGGGAACAACAGTACATCCCTGATCGCCGGGCTGTTGGTCAACAGCATCACCAGCCTGTCGATGCCGTAGCCGATACCGCCGGTAGGAGGCATCCCGATCTCCAGTGCATTCATAAAGTCTTCGTCGGTAGTGTTGGCCTCCTCATCGCCGGCTGCCAATGCCGCCTCCTGAGCCTTGAAACGCTCCCTCTGATCAATAGGATCATTTAACTCCGAGTAAGCGTTGCACATTTCACGCCCGTAAATAAACAGCTCAAACCTCTCCACATGATCCGGTTTGTCAGGCTTTCTCTTGGTAAGGGGGGAAACCTCCACCGGATGGTCCATGACAAAGGTAGGCTGAATCAGATGCTCCTCTACAAACTCTTCAAAGAACAGGTTCAGTATATCACCCTTTGCATGGCGTGCCTCATAATGCACGCCTTTCTCGTCTGCAATCCTTTTGGCCTCTTCGGTATCATGAATCTGGTCAAAATCCACACCCGCATATTTCTTTACCGCGTCTACCATGGTCAGCCTTTCAAAGGGCTTCCCCAGGTCTATCATTTCCTCTGCGTAAGGGATCAGGGTGCTTCCGCATACCTCCTGCGCCACATAACGGAACATATTTTCCGTCAGGTCCATCATCCCGTAATAATCCGTATATGCCTGGTACAGTTCCATCAGCGTGAACTCCGGATTGTGCCTGGTGTCCAGCCCTTCGTTGCGGAACACGCGTCCGATCTCAAACACGCGCTCCAGCCCGCCCACAATCAGCCTCTTTAAATAGAGCTCCAGCGAAATACGCAGCTTGACATCCTCATCCAAGGCATTATAGTGAGTCTCAAACGGCCGGGCGGCCGCACCACCGGCATTGCTCACCAGCATGGGGGTCTCCACCTCCAGAAAACCCTCGCCTTCCAGATAACGGCGAATGGCACTGATGATCCTGGAACGCTTTACAAAGGTATCCTTCACCTCCGCATTCATGATAAGATCCGTATATCTCTGACGGTAACGTATATCCGTATTGGTCAGGCCGTGAAACTTTTCCGGCAGAATCTGCAGGCTCTTGGAAAGCAGCGTCACCTTTGCCGCATGCAAAGAAATCTCTCCGGTCTTTGTAGTAAATACCTCACCCTCTACGCCTATAATATCTCCTACATCATACTTCTTGAAATCCGTATAGGGTTCCTCACCGATACTGTCTCTGGCCACATAGCACTGGATGTTGCCCGGCAGATCCTGAACATTGCAGAAGGAAGCCTTGCCCATGACACGTTTGGACATGACACGTCCCGCAATACGAACGGTCTTTCCCTCCAGTTCTCCGTACTTTTCCTTAATCTCCGTGCTGTGATGAGTCACCTCATATTTCGTGATTCTGAAAGGATCTCTCCCCGCCTCCTGCAGCGCGGCAAGCTTTTCCCTGCGCACCTGCAGTAACTGGTTCAAATCCTGTTCCTGTACCTTTTCATTCTGTACTTCCGCCACTTTCGTCCTACCTCTCTTAGCCGCCCTATAAGAACATCTGTTATTCTAAGTTCAATTGCTTCTCTGAATTTCCAGTACCTTATATGCAAAATTGCCTGCCGTCGTCTCTACCTCTACCGTATCGCCGATCCTGCAGCCTATCAGCGCCTTGCCCACAGGGCTCTCGTTTGAAATCTTTCCTTTAAGGCTGTTTGCCTCCGCAGAACCTACAATCTTATATTCCAATTCCTCACTATATTCAATATCCAGCAGCCTCACCTTACAGCCAACGTTGATCTTATCCAGATCCACTTCGTCTTCCACCACTACTTCTGCATTCTTCAGAATCTTCTCCAGTTCCTCGATTCTCGCTTCAATATCCCGCTGTTCGTCTTTGGCCGCATCATATTCGGCATTTTCAGACAGGTCGCCCTGCTCTCTTGCTTCCTTAATCTTCTGAGCTACCTCCTGACGTTTTACCACCTTCAGTTCATGCAGCTCACTTTCATATTCTCTGAGTCCCTCATAGGTTAAGATATTCTTTTTCTCCTGCATTTCGCGCATCCTTCCTGCTGTTTCAGCTTCTATTGTAAAAGCCTTATATTTTCGAAGGTATTATAACCACTTTTCCCCGTACTGTCAAGGAATTCCGAAGCTCTGCGCAAAAATCGGTTTCCGCTTCGTTTTCGCTCCCCAATACCTTTTCAAAGAGAAGTAACTGACAGCCGGAGCCTGTCTGGCCATTCTGCCGGCTTTTGCATCCGACGATGCGAAGTCCAGCCATACGCTGCCCCCGGGAAGATTTCCCGCAAAGGCCGATCCTTCCTCGGTAAAGTCCAGCACACAGACCGGATTATCAGCCTTAAGCTGCAGCTGCCGAAAGGCATTCCGCCCTGCCAGTCCCTGTATCGTAACGGCAAGTCCATATTCATCATAGAAGTCCTCTGCCCAGCTCTGTATTGCCTCGTCCAGCTCTTCCCGGGGCAAATACCACCGCAGGCTTCTCATCCGGCGGACAAGCCTTTCCGCAATGTCCGGAGCACAATCCGCCGTGCCCAGAAGTATAAAATCAGAATGCTCCACATACTCCAGCAAAGGTATGACCCAGCGGATCTTTTTATAATCTCCGAACTCACCGATGTCCCACACCTGCTTCCAGCACAGCGCCGCCTCCCCACGGCCCTCGTTCAGGAAATGCAGGCTGTCCTCATAGACGCAGCGGATGTCATCCGTTCCTCCTGCCCGCTCTACCTCTGAATATACTTCCTCCCGCAGCTGCAGGATGCTGCCCGCCAGCTCCCGCCTGCGCTCTTCGTACTCCTGCATCTGCTGCATATATTCCTGCTGCCGCTTTTTAAGCCTGCGCCTGCTTTCCCGTATTGCCCTGCGCCGCTTCAGCCATCCGGCGGGCCCCGTTTTTACTCCGTCCGGCTCCCCTCCGTGAAACTCTGCGGCAGTCAGCTCTGCCGGATTCCCCGTTTCGGATTCCTCCACCGGCACAGGCTCATCCGGCAATGGACAGCCAAACCAGCTGTGTCTGTCCGTGCAGATTCCAACCTTTGCAAACAAATAATCCTCCTGGTACATCAGAGATATTTCTCTCTGCACAGGATCTCTTTTTTGATAGAAATATATAATAGTGTCCATGCCTAAAATATATGACACAAACCGCAAAACTATGATCCGAAAATTTCCTCTACCCCCGCAAAAAGCGCCTCCATGGTATCAATGGAATTAATCATGCCCCGGAACCTTGCGGAATGAGGCATCCCCGATGTATACCAGGCCAGGTGCTTGCGCATCTCCCGCACGGCGGTGTATTCCCCCTTGATCTCTCTTTGCAGGGCTGCATGACGAAGGACAAGCTCTTTCTTTTCCTTCCTGCCCGGCCCGGGCACAGAAACTCCGTCCTCCAAAAAACGCACTGTTTCCCGGAAAATCCAGGGATTCCCCTGGGCTGCCCGCCCTATCATAACACCGTCACAGCCGGTAGACTCCAGCATGGATTTTGCTGCCTCCGGGCTGTCTACATCGCCGTTTCCGATGACAGGTATCTTCACGGCCTCCTTCACCTGCCTGATAATATCCCAATCCGCCCTGCCGCTGTAATACTGCGCCCTGGTACGCCCATGCACCGCCACGGCCGAGACACCGCAATGCTCCGCAATCTTTGCAATTTCCACCGCATTTACGCTGTTATCATCAAAGCCCTTGCGAATCTTCACGGTTACAGGCTTTTTCACCGCCCTCACCAACGCCGTCAGCAGTTTCTCCACAAGCCGCGGGTTTTTCATCAGGGCCGAGCCTTCCCCATTATTCACCACCTTAGGTACGGGGCAGCCCATATTAAAATCCAGCACGGAAAAGGGGCGCTCTTCAATCCGCGCCGCCATCTCCGCCACAATATCCGGTTCCGAGCCAAAGAGCTGCAGGGAGGCAGGGGCCTCCCCGGGGTGAATCGCAAGCAGCGCTTCCGTATTCCTGTTATTATAATAGATAGCCTTGGCACTGACCATCTCCATGCACACCATGCCGGCCCCCATCTCCCTGCACAGCAGCCGAAAGGGCTGGTCTGTTACCCCCGCCATAGGTGCCAGGATCACATTATTCTTCAGGGTCACGCCGCCGATTTCCAGTTTACTCATTTCTCGATCCTGTTCTTTCTGTAAATGATCTGCAGTCCGTCCAGTGTCAGGGAGCTGTCGTAAATATCAATGGATTCGGTTTCATCGGCAATCAGCCGGCCTAGGCCGCCTGTGGCGACTACCTTTAAATCCCGGATACCGCTTTCCTCTTTTACTTTTCTGATGATATATTCCGTCTGCCCGATCTGCCCGTAAACCAGCCCGGCCTGCATACTGGAAATGGTTTCCTGGGCAAGAATGGACCTGGGCTTTCTGATTTCAATATTTGGCAGTTTCGCTGCCTGCGTCCACAGGGCCTCAGAGCTGATGCGTATGCCGGGGGCAGTAATTCCTGCGGTAAACTCCCCCTTTTCCGTTATCAGGTCATAGGTGGTCGCCGTTCCGAAGTCCAGCACCAGTACGGGGCCGCCATATTTCTCGTATGCTGCCACTGCGTCCACGATTCGGTCTGCCCCGATGGCTCGGGGTTCTTCCGTGACAATACGGATACCTGTCTTGATCCCGGGCCCCACATTCACCGGTTTGGTGCCCGTATACCGCACCAGCGCCCCCATCAGAGAGTGCATGACATCCGGCACCACGCTGGCGACGATAGAACCCTCCAGCTCCATGGCCTCAATGCCCCTGTTTTTCAGAAGCTGAGTAATAATCACCCCGTACTCGTCCGAAGTTCTGGGCGTCCTGGTCATCATGCGGAATGTAGCCTTCAGCTCCTGTCCCTGATAACCCCCCAGAGTCATATTGGTATTTCCAACATCAATCACCAGAATCATTTATCGAATCCTCTTTTAACAAATCAGGTATATTTTCCTTTAATATGAATATCCGGTAATAAAGACGCAAGGCTTCAAAGAGATCCTGCCTGTTCCTTCTTACCTCACCCACCAGCAGGCCGCTGCCCACTTCATCATAATAAATATCTTCCTCTTCCGCCTCCGTCTCCAGAACCACATTTCCGTCCTCCTCAAAGGCTATGGTAAACACACCGCCTACCTCCTCTGTAAACAGAACACAGATAATGTGCAGCTCCTCCTTTACGGACTCCGGAATTCCGTTAAAGCGCTCATTAAAATAATACTTCTGCTCATATGCACTGGCACCGCAGAGCACAATTTTCGTTTCTTCCATCCCCGTTCTTCCCACTCTTCCAGACACACCGCCATGAGGGGCGGCGCCTGTCTCTTGGGCAGTACCCGCCTCTTGGGCGAAAAACACTTCTTCGACGACGCCTGCCTCTTGGGGCAATACCTGCCTGCGGCATGTATAGGAATGACTTGGATTTTCTTAACCGGCGCACTTAGGCCGCCGGGAAAATCTTCATTCCGCTCATACCGTGTAGCCATAAATCCCCCGCACAGACACCTCTCCTGCATAGACCTCCGTGATACTGCCGTCTTCACGCTCCACAAGAAGCTCCCCGCGCTCGTTAATTCCCCGGGCAGTCCCCTGATATTCTCCCTTGGGGTCAAGAACCCGTACCACTCTGCCGCGGTTTACCAAACACCTGTTATATTGCTCTCTGATGCCGGAAAGGCTTAATTCCCGGCAAAAGCTTTCATAGTATCCTTCAAATGCCTTCAGAATATTCGCCACAAGGGCTGTCCTGGACACGGGCCCTTTGCACTCCGCCTCCAGGCAGGAAGCTGTAGACGCAATCTCCGGCGGGAACTCCTGCAGGCCTACGTTTACCCCCACGCCTGCTACTACATACCGGATCCGGCCTTGCTCCACACTCATTTCCGTCAGGATGCCGCAGACCTTTCTCCCGTTTACCACCACGTCGTTGGGCCATTTAATCCCCGCCTCCAGGCCGCAGGTACGGAAAATTCCCCCGGTCACGGCAAGGGCCATGACCAACGTAATCATGGCCGCCTTCTCCGGCCGAAAATCAGGCTTTAAGATCAGGGTAAAATATACATTGACCCCGGCGGGACTGCTCCAGCTTCTTCCCCGCCTGCCCCGGCCTGCGGTCTGCGCATCCGCCGCCACCAGGGTTCCTTCAGCCGCTCCCCCTTCCGCCTCCTGCTTCGCCCGGAGATTGGTGGAGTCCAGTTCTTTAAAATAACATATGTATTTCCCAGCCCAATTCGTATTGATTGCAGCTTCCAGGGCTTCCCTTCCAAACATCGCATCCACTGCTTCCGCTTTGCCAGACACTTTATCCCCTGTCTCCGGCATTTCTTTCCCAATTAACATATTCTCTTAACATAGCGTGGCATACATGACGGCTTTGATGGTGTGCATACGATTCTCTGCCTCCTGAAACACCAGGGACTGCTTTGATTCGAATACCTCATCGGTCACTTCCATCTCCGTAATGCCAAAACGCTCTCCCATCTTTGCGCCGATCTTTGTCTTCAGGTCATGGAAGGCGGGAAGGCAGTGCATAAATACGGCGTTTTCCCCTGCATTCTCCATCACGGCCCTGTTCACCTGATAGGGGGACAATTCTTTGATTCTTTCCTCCCACACCTGGTCCGGCTCTCCCATGGAAACCCAGACATCCGTATAAATAACATCCGTATTTTTCGTTCCTTCGCCCACGTCCTCCGTCAGGGTGATGCTTCCCCCGCTCTGTTCCGCAAGCTCCCGGCATTTTTTCACCAGCGCTTCCTCCGGGAAATATTTCCGGGTGGTGCAGGCTGTAAAGTGCATTCCCATCTTTGCACAGGTCACCATCAGGGAATTTCCCATATTGTAACGGGCGTCTCCCATGTAAGTCAGCTTAATCCCTCTCAGATGGCCATAATGCTCGCGTATGGTAAGCAGATCCGCCAGCATCTGTGTGGGATGGAATTCGTTCGTCAGCCCGTTCCATACAGGAACCCCGGAATATTCCGCCAGCTCTTCCACAATATCCTGCCCGAATCCCCTGTACTCGATTCCCTCAAACATCCCCGCCAGCACCCTGGCGGTATCCGCAATACTTTCCTTCTTACCGATCTGTGATCCTTCGGGATCCAGGTAAGTAGTCCCCAGCCCCAGATCATGGGCTGCCACCTCAAAAGCACACCTGGTGCGGGTACTTGTCTTCTCAAAGATCAGGGCCACGTTTTTGCCCCTGAGGGTATCCACAGGAATTCCCTTTTTCTTTTTCTCTTTTAAGTCAGCTGCCACATCCAGCAGATAAGTAATCTCCTCCGATGTAAAATCCAGCAGCTTTAAAAAATCTCTGCCTTTTAAGTCCATAGCATATCCTCCTTGCACTGATTTCTCATCTGTTTTCCTCCAGATACAGCTGCACCCTGTTCTGAGTGTTCCCGACTGCGTTATTCAGATCCTGCGCCCCCCTGGAAACAGGCAGCCGCTGCCTCTTCGACAATTGCCTTTACCTTGCCAAAACGAATACCTTCCAAATGGCAGACTGCCACCGGAAAGTATTCGTTTATTTATTGAACCCTGATTTTTAATTATACCGTTTCCCCGGCTGCATTATTTCAAAGTCTTTCCTGTTTCTTTCCAGGCAGCCGCCAGACTTGCAATCCCCTGAAGCTCGGAGGGCAGGAGAATGGTATTTGCCTTGCCGTCCGCCACCTTTTCAAAGGCTTCCAGGCTCTTGATCTTCAAGACTGCCTCGTCAGCACCGGCCTCCTTCAGCATCCTGATACCGTCGGCATGAGCCTGCTGCACCTTCAGGATAGCCTCTGCTTCACCTTCGGCCTCACGGATCATCTTTTCTTTCTGAGCTTCCGCACGAAGGATTGCGGATTGCTTTTCTGCCTCTGCACGCAGAATCGCGGATTCCTTTTCCCCTTCTGCCACCAGCACGTTAGCCTTCTTCTCACCCTCTGCCCTGGTCACCGCTTCACGTCTCTCACGCTCTGCCTTCATCTGCTTCTCCATGGCATTCTGGATCTCTGCAGGAGGAATAATGTTCTTCAGCTCAACACGGTTGACCTTGATACCCCAGGGATCGGTTGCAATGTCCAGCGCCGCCCGCATCTTCGTGTTGATGGTCTCACGGCTGGTCAGGGTCTGATCCAGCTCCAGGTCACCGATAATGTTACGAAGCGTGGTGGCTGTCAGGTTCTCGATTGCCATCATGGGATTCTCAACACCGTAGGTAAACAGCTTGGGATCCGTAATCTGGTAAAACACCACCGTATCGATTCTCATGGTTACGTTATCCTTGGTGATAACCGGCTGGGGCGGGAAATCAGCTACCTGCTCCTTTAAGTTGACCTTTCTGGCAACCTTATCCAAAAAGGGCGTTTTCACATGGAAGCCCACAGACCAGGTTCCCTGATATGCACCCAGACGCTCAATCACAAATGCCTGGGCCTGAGGAACAATCTTCAGACATGACACCAGGATCGCCAGGATTATGACAATCAGTGCAATCACAATAATCAACGGTAAATTATCCATATTAACCTCTTTCTGTACTGTATGTGACAGTACGCACATAATTTATGTCACCCCATTCACCGTAAACTTATGATACCGGCTTGGGAGGTTCCATCTCCTCCATCTGCAAAACACTCATTGGCTCCGGCACGGGCGACGGTTCAGGACCCTTGCCCTCCATCTGTTCATCCGGCCTCACAATCAGCTTGACCCCGCTGATGGAAACGACGATCACTACACTTCCCACCGGAATCCTTTGCCTCTCGTCCAGACTCCTTGCACTCCACTCCTGGCTGCCGACGGTAACCTGGCCGATCCCCTGCAGATTGTCTATCTCACTGGTAACGATAGCCTGACGTCCCACAAGGCTCTCCACATTTGTCCTCACACGATCCTTATTGAAATATTTTACCGCAATCGGCCTCGTAAAGAACAAAAGGAGCAGAGAAACCACCAGAAACAGAAATATCTGAAACCAGATCGGAGCGTGCACAACCGCCGCAAGAATAGCCACCAATGCACCTCCTGCGAACCAGATAGACGTCAGTCCCATGGTCAGTACCTCGATAACAATTGCAATAATCAACAGTACAAGCCAAATAATAATCATACCTTCACTCCCCTTCTGTTTTCTATTATATAAGTTCCATAACAGAATTATAGCACAAATCAACATAAGGGGCAATCTATTTTCAGTGCACGTTAGGACGTGCAAAAGTGCGGGCACCAAACCTTTATTCCACAAAGGCGGCATCGCAAATCCGCGATGCCGCCCGATAAATCCTTCTTCTCTATCCGTCAGTAGAATACATGGTTTCCGATCACCAGTCCCTCACGCCCGTTGACGCGCCGGAAATGTGTCAGATCACCCACGTTGGACACACCGGACAAAGCCTCCTCTGCTGCCCGGATACAGCTTTCGTAAATACGGCCGGACTCATATACCCTGTTCACCTTGCCGCTCATAGCCGGTGTAAACTGACCGGAAGCATAGATGACGCCATGGATACTGTCAGGATATGCCGGACTGCGCACACGGTTCATAACCACTGCACCTACAGCCACCTGGCCTTCATATGCCTCGCCCCCGGCTTCACACTGAATCAGTGCTGCCAGAAGCAGCAGGGTATCCGCATCGGTAGTATACTCGCCATAGTTTACATGACGCTTTGCCTCACGCTCGGCCTCTTCCCGGGCCTTAATCTCTGCCACGGTCTCCCCCGTATCGATCTTGAAATCCAGATCCACGTACTCAGAGGATACATAGCCGTCATTTCCTTCATAATCAATACAAACCCAGCCGGTCTCCTCGTCGTTTCCCAGCACCTCAACGATCTCGCCCTTAGGAAGCAGCCCGTACATTCCGGCCTCCGTACTGGGCTCCATTCTGACCCAGACTGCCTCTGTATTCACCATAGCGATCATTTTGCCCACATCATTTGCAAGCATGCGCGCCTCGTCTCCAAATAGAAGGAATTCGTCAGAGGCCCATCCGATAATATTTCCCGACTGCAGCTTTGTCCATCCGTCCCTGCGTTCCAGGATAAGCCCTCCACAGTCCTTATACAGCTTTCCCACCTTATCGGCGTTCTCATTTGCTTCGCTTCGCACATTCAGCGCGCTCTTTACATTTGCCATGACCAGGGTGCTCTGCGAATCTCCCTCCTGATGGGGATTCACATTGGGACTCCCTGTTTTAACGCTTGCCACCGCAAGAGATTCTGCAACACCGGGGTTCAAAAGTGAAGCCACTCCCCCACGCATATCATGCAGGCCGCTGTCCTCTTCGGCCCGGACTTCCATGCCTGTCTGAATCAACAGCGTCAGGGACATCACCAGCCCCAGCACGGCCGCAAGCATTCTTCTGCCTTTTGACATTTTCTTCACCTCCGAAACAAATCTTTTAAGAATCATTCCACTTTCTTAATAAATTTATTACAAAGTTGTTAAATTTGTTACAAAGGCATCATAGCAGACATTTTCTCGTTTGTCAAGTTTCCGATTTACATCCTTTTTGACTTTTCCACACAGGCCTCCACGGCGTCCATGACGGCCCCGCGAAATCCCCTTTCTTCCAGCACCTTTACCGCCTCGATAGTAGTTCCGCCCGGCGAGCATACCATATCCTTCAATTCTCCCGGATGCTGCCCCGTCTCCAGAACCATCCTTGCACTCCCCAGCACAGTCTGGGCGGCAAACTCATAAGCCTGCTTTCTCGGCATACCGGCCGCTACCGCCCCATCCGCCAGCGCCTCTATAAACAGGAAAACATAAGCCGGCGCACTGCCGCTGACTCCCACCACCGCGTCCATTAACCTCTCGGGAACAATGCCGGCTCTGCCGAAGGCTCCCATTAGTCCCGCTATTCTCTCCAAATCCTCCGGAGGAACCTCTTCTCCCCCACAGATCCCCGTACACCCCTCCGAAACCAGCGCAGGAGTATTGGGCATGCAGCGGACAATCTTCAACTCCGGCCTGCCAAAAGCTTCTTTCAGATAAGAAAGGCTTCTTCCCGCCGCAATGCTGACGATTAAAGTCTTTGCCCTCACGGAATCCCTGATTTCCGCAATCACCTTCGGAAAAAGCAGCGGCTTAACCGCAAGAATCAATATATCTGCTGCTTCCGCAACCGTCCTGTTATCCGGAACAGTTGCTATATTAAATCTTTCCTTAACTTTTTGCATTGTGTCATCGGTTTTGGAAGATCCGATCACTTCCTCCGGCTTTACCATACCCTTTGCCAGCATACCGCCAATCATGGCTGTTGCCATATTCCCCAGTCCTATAAACCCTACCTTCATCCTAACCTCCATGCCGCGGCTCCGCCGCCCTTTCTCCGTTGCCGGTACGCTTCATACATTAATATGGAAGCAGACACCGCCGCATTCAGCGACTCCACCCTTCCCTCCATGGGAATCTTTACATGCCGCTCCGCCAGTTCCGTGGTCTCCCGGCACAGTCCGTTTCCCTCATTTCCGATCAAGAACGCCGTCCCCTCCCGATAAGAATAACCGTCATAACACTCTTTCCCCTCCAGGTGGGCCGCATAGGTATGGATCCCTTTTCCATGCAGTTTTTTCATTACCTCTGCAAGGCTTTCCGCATAGAGAAAGGGAACCCGGAATACGGAGCCCATGGTAGCCCTGATTGTTTTGGGATTAAACAGGTCCACTGTCTGTCCGCTCATAATAACGCCTGTTATTCCTGCTCCTTCTCCTGTTCTGATAATGGTTCCCAGATTGCCGGGATCCTGGATATTTTCCAGAATTACCAAAAGAGGGCACTGAACGTCAAACAGCTGCTCCGGGGAATAATGGGGCTGCCCCGCCACCAGCAGAATTCCCTGGGGTGCCCGGGTATCAGACATTTTTCGGAAAACCTCATCCGATACAATCTCCCACCCGGTGCGCTCCAGCTTTTCCCGCAGCGGCGCTTCCATGCACACCCTGGAATAAGCATCCTGAGACAGGTATACCTCCCTCACGGAATCCGCCGGCACCTCCTCAAACATTTTGAACCCTTCCGTCAGGAATACTCCCGCTTCCTGCCGGTCCCTGGATGACCTCTGCCATTGTACAATCTGCTTTACTCTGTTGTTGGAACAGCTGGTAATCATGGCATCTCCTTCCGTGTGTCTAAATACGGCTGTCCCAAATAAGGACAGCCGTTATCTTTTCATTTTATTAACCCCTGAGTTAATTTATACCGTCAGCAGATGGGCAACTTCAAACTGATACTCGTCAATGTTCTTCTGCATCTTCAGGGCATCTTCTATATCAAAGTCGGTGAAGACGCCGTTTCTGTAACCGACCACCCGGTTTGTCTTGCCCTGCAGCATAATATCCACCGCATAAGCTCCCATAATGGAAGCGTAATACCGATCCATTGCCGTGGGATTACCGCCCCGCTGCATGTAACCAAGGATTGTAGCCCTGGTCTCAACACCGGTGGCCGCCTCTATCCTTCTTGCCATGGATGTAGAATGGCCAATCCCCTCCGCATTGATAATGAGGTGGTGGGTCTTTCCTTTCTTGCGGCTTTCAATAATATGGTTAATGATCTCCTGCTCATTGAAATCATATTTTTCCGGGAGCAGCACATCCTCCGCCCCGTTGGCAATCCCGCACCAGAGGGCAATATATCCTGCGTTCCGCCCCATTACCTCTATGATACTGCAGCGCTCATGGGAAGAGGAAGTATCTTTTACCTTATCAATTGCTTCCATGGCAGTATTGACCGCCGTATCGAAACCGATGGTATAATCGGTGCATGCAATATCCAGATCGATGGTTCCGGGAACCCCTACCGTATTGATTCCCAGCCTTGACAGCGCCTGCGCACCACGGTAAGAACCGTCACCGCCGATTACCACGATGCCGTCGATTCCGTGCTTCCTGCATATTTCCGCACCCTTCTTCTGATACTCCGCCTTCTTGAATTCAAGGCATCGCGCCGTTCCGAGAATCGTGCCGCCTCTCTGGATAATGTCGGAAACATTGCGGGGCTGCATATCTATAATGTCTTCGTTCAGCAGGCCGTTGTAGCCCTTCTTAATCCCCTTGACCTTCAATCCTCTCGAAATAGCAGTGCGTACCACCGAGCGAATCGCCGCATTCATCCCCGGTGCATCACCGCCGCTCGTCAAAACCGCAACCGTTTTTATCTCATCTGCCATAACCAGCCTCCATACCCCGTCTGTTTGTAAATGTCTGTTTTCTCATACGTTTATATATTTTACTGCTTTTCCGTACACTTTTCAATAGGTTTTGAACGGATTTTTACATTCTCCCCTCCAAACAGTACTCCCAGCTTCTGCTGCAATTCGTTGTCGGCCTTCACCCGGCGGTTCGGGGGCAGTATCTTAATCCCCCTGGTGCTTTTCAGATAGATCACCACGTCGTCTTCCCCGTCGGAATCTGCTATCGCCAGCAGGAGCTCCTTTTCCCGGGCATGATAGCTTTCCGCATCCGCGAACTGAATCCAGATACCGGAAGGCACTTTCCCCGCCAGAATGGCATCCTGTGCCGATTCTTTGCTGCCTGCAGGCCGCTTTTCCCCCCCGTGCCGGAATGTGCCGGCACTTCTGTCTGCCGCCGGCCGGCCGGAACCACCCGCGCTGCCGAATCTCCCTTTGAATATCTGACCGCCCTCTGCCCGGCCGGCCTCCTCAAAGCTGACAATCTGTTCACAGATCACCTTGCCGTTTTTGTCTTCTTCCACGGAGGTTCGTCCTTTTACAAAAATCTTTGCATCTTCATTCAGCAGCATACCGTACTTCTCATAATCTCTGGGAAAGACCACCACCTCCACACTGCCCACCAGGTCCTCCAGGGTGATAAACGCCATCACCTGATTATTCTTGGTGTACTTCACTGTCTTATCCGCAATCATGCCTCCTACCACGGTCACGGCCTGATCGTCCACCCGGACCTCACCGGTCTCCTCGTCCAAGGTAAAATCACTTGTGTTATTGTTTGCGTATTGCTGCCAAAGCTCCTGATATTCCTCCAGCGGGTGCCCGCTCAGATAGATGCCCAGTACCTCTTTTTCAAAGGCCAGCTTCATCTCCTTGGTGTATTCCCCCACATCGGGCAGGCGGATGTCAAACTCCTCCTTCTGAGACTCCTCCGCAATGTCGAACAATGACATCTGCCCTGCCAGGTTATTCTTTTTATCTTTAATAATGTGATCCATGATCTGGACATATACACTCATGAACTGCTTTCTCGTCCCGCCCAGACTGTCCAGCGCCCCCGCCTTGATAAAGTTTTCAACCGCCCGTCTGTTTAAATCCTTGTCCCCCATACGTGTGATAAAGTCTTTCAGGTTGGTAAACGGCCCCCTTGCCTTCCTTTCCTCCACCATTGCTTCAATGAACTGCTTTCCCACACTCTTGATAGCCGCCAAAGCATAACGCACCTTCCCCCCCGTAACGGAAAAGCCGCTCTGTCCCTGGTTCACATCCGGCGGTAAGATCTCAATTCCCATACTCCGGCAGGACATAATATACTCGGACACCTTGGACGGATTGTCAATCACGGAAGTCATCAGCGCCGCCATGAATTCTACCGGGTAGTACACCTTAAGCCATGCCGTCTGCAGAGCCACCACGGCATAACATGCCGCATGGGACTTATTAAAGGCATATTTGGCAAAGTCCATCATATCATCGTAGATGCCCCCGGCCACCTGCTCACTGATCCCCTTGGAAACACAGCCCGGCACGCCTTCCTCTTCATTTCCATAGATAAAGTTCGCCCGCTCCTTCTCCATGACGGACTGCTTCTTTTTGCTCATGGCCCGGCGCACCAGGTCACTTCGGCCCATAGTATAGCCGCCCAGGTCACGGACGATCTGCATCACCTGCTCCTGATAAACGATACATCCGTAGGTAGGCTTCAGGATAGGCTCCAGCTGAGGACAGGAATACGTCACGTCGTCATGACTGTTTTTCCCCTTGATATACCTGGGGATAAAATCCATCGGCCCTGGCCGGTACAATGAAATCCCGGCAATAATGTCCTCCAGGCTTTGGGGACGAAGCTCCTTCATAAAGTTTTTCATTCCACTGCTCTCCAGCTGGAATATTCCCTCTGTCCTGCCCGTTCCGATATAATTCAGCACCCTGGGGTCGTTGTAGTCAATCCCGTTTATATCTATCCGCTTCCCTGTAGTCTCTTCTATAAAATCCACCGCATCCCGGATCACCGTCAGGTTACGCAGGCCCAGGAAATCCATTTTCAGCAGCCCCAGCTCCTCCAGCGTCGTCATGGTAAACTGCGTTACGATGGAGCCGTCACTTCCTCTGGACAAAGGCACAAATTCATCTGCCGCCTCCGGGCAGATGACCACACCTGCCGCGTGCATTCCCGTATGCCGCGGTAAGCCTTCCAGACGTTTGCACATATCGATCAGGCTGTGAACCTGCTCGTCCTCCTGGTACATCCTGCGCAGCTCCGGATTTCGTTCCAGGGCCAGATCCAGCGTAATATTCAGTTCAAAGGGCACCAGCTTGGCGATGGAATCCGCAAAGCTATAGGGAAGATCCATGACCCTGGCCACATCCCGGATGACACCCCTGGCCGCCAGCGTACCGAAAGTGATAATCTGTACCACCTTCTCCTGCCCGTACTTGCGGCTCACATAGTCGATCACGTCCTGCCTTCCGTCCGGCCCGAAGTCCACGTCAATATCGGGCATGGACACCCGCTCGGGATTTAGAAAGCGCTCAAACAGCAAGTCATAACGAATGGGATCAATATCCGTTATCTTCAGGCAATAGGCAACAATGCTTCCCGCCGCGGAGCCACGCCCGGGTCCTACGGGAATACCGTTTTGCTTCGCATAATTAATGAAATCCCACACGATCAGGAAATAATCCACGTACCCCATGGCACGGATCACGCCCAGCTCATAGTCCAGACGTTCCCGCAGCATCCGGCCGGAATCCTCCTCCCCTGCTCCTGCCCTCTCCCCATAGCGTTCCCGCAGTCCGTCCTCACACAGCTTATTCAGATAAGTCCAGGAATCGTATCCCTCCGGCACCTCATAATGAGGCAGCTTGGTCTCGCCAAACTTAATCTCCACATTGCAGCGGTCGGCAATGACCTGGGTATTTTCCACCGCTTCCCAGGCATAAGGAAACAGCCCCTTCATCTCCTCCTCGCTTTTGACAAAATACTGTCCGCCTTCATACCGCATCCGGTCCTCGTCTGCCAGCTTCTTTCCGGTCTGCAGGCACAGCAGTATATCGTGGGGCTCCGCATCCGCCGCATACGTATAATGCACGTCGTTGGTAACCACCAGGGGAATATCCAGCTCCCGGCTCATCTTCAGCAGCTCCGTATTCACCAGCCTCTGTTCCGGCACTCCGTGATCCTGCATCTCCAGAAAATAATTGCCCTTTCCGAAACATGCCTCGTATTTCCGGGCCGCCTTCCGGGCCTCATCCGTCAGTCCCTTGACAATATAGCGCTGTACCTCACCGGCCAGGCAGGCAGACAGGGCGATGATGCCCTCGTGATACTGATGGAGGATCTCCATATCCACCCTTGGCTTATAATAATACCCTTCCGTAAAGCCCCTGCTCACAATCTTTACCAGGTTATCATAGCCGGTATTATTTTCCGCCAGCAGTACCAGGTGATAATAACGATCTTCTCCCCCTGTCAGTTCCTTGTCAAACCGGGAGCTGGGTGCCACATAGACCTCACATCCCAGGATCGGCTTAATACCCGCCGCCTTCGCCGCACGGTAAAAATCAATCACCCCGTACATGACACCATGGTCCGTGATGGCAGCGCTGTCCATCCCCAGTTCCTTCACCCGGGCCACATACTCTTTTATTTTATTGGAACCGTCCAGAAGGGAATACTCCGTGTGGACATGAAGATGTGCAAACGCCATGGGATGCTCCTTTTCCAAAGAAGGCGGCTCACGTAAAAGCTGTGATGCCGCCTGATTATTTCCTATATGTATTCCGATCTTACAGATACTTCTTCAGGCTGTCTGCCTTGTCAACAGCCTCCCAGGGCAGCGATACATCCTCCCGCCCGAAATGGCCGTAAGCCGCTGTCTGTTTGTAGACAGGCCTGCGCAGATCCAGCATCTTGATAATCCCTGCGGGGCGAAGGTCAAAATTCTCCCGTATGATCTCCACCAGCTTTTCATTGGGAAGCCTGCCGGTTCCGAAGGTATCTACTGCCACGGAGGTAGGCTGGGCCACGCCGATAGCGTAGGAAAGCTGGATTTCACATTTATCCGCAAGCCCTGCGGCTACGATATTCTTCGCCACATAACGGGCAGCGTAAGCCGCGCTCCTGTCCACCTTGGTACAATCCTTGCCGGAAAATGCCCCGCCGCCGTGACGGGCATAGCCGCCATAGGTATCTACGATGATCTTTCTGCCTGTGAGGCCCGCATCCCCGTGAGGCCCGCCGATCACGAAACGGCCGGTAGGGTTGATAAAGAATTTCGTATTCCCGTCGATCAGCTCCCCCGGAAGAACCGGATCAAACACATACTTTTTAATATCCTCATGGATCTGCTCCTGGGTCACGTCCGGATCATGCTGGGTGGAGAGCACCACCGCTTCCAGGCGGATGGGCTTCCCTGCTTCATCATATTCTACGGACACCTGGCTCTTACCGTCAGGGCGAAGGTATTTCAGAGTGCCGTCCTTGCGAACCCTGGTAAGCTGCCTTGTCAGCTTGTGGGCCAGTGAAATCGGGTAAGGCATAAGCTCGGGAGTCTCGTTGGTGGCATAGCCGAACATCATGCCCTGATCCCCGGCGCCGATGGCTTCAAGCTGCTCATCATTCATGCCTGCCTCTGCGGCAGCTTTTCCCTGCTTTGCCTCCAGCGCCTTATCTACGCCCATGGCAATATCGGCCGACTGTTCGTCAATAGCCACCAGCACCGCACAGGTATTCCCGTCAAACCCGTATTCCGATCTGTCGTAACCGATCTCCTTTACCGTATCCCTGACGATTTTCTGAATATCCACATAAGCATTGGTGGTGATCTCACCGGTCACCAGGACAAAACCGGTGCAGCAGGCCGTCTCACAGGCCACGCGGCTCATGGGATCCTTTTCCATCAATGCGTCCAGAATGGCGTCGGAGACGGCATCACACAGCTTATCGGGATGCCCCTCGGTCACAGACTCTGAAGTAAATAAGTGCTTTTCCATTTTTTATCCTCCTTTTCCTGTATAAAAGAGCGCTTTGCACTCTTGATGTACGCGCCTGGCGGCGCAGTTTCCTGTAAAGTAAAAAAGTCCGCTTAACACAAGCGGACTGATTTATCACAAGCATCAAATCCTCTTATTGTTCGAATGTTACTCGCTCAGGTTGGCACCTTCCGTTCCAAACGGGGTTGCCGTGGCTTCATTGATCCTCTGTATCTCCACCACTCTGAATAAGAGAAAACTTCCCATCTCACGATGCGAATTCACCATATGCAGTTTTCTATACAGTAATTTACTATGAAAAGCATCCTTTGTCAAGGACAAAATACAAACTTTTCACGGAGGAACCGTTCCCGTAAAATGCCCGGCATTATCCCACTCTCATTTCAAACTTCTGGAAGTCCCTCTCCTTCTGCACCAGTTCAATCTGTGCTCCCAGCGCCTGAAGTTTCAAATGAAAGTCCTCATACCCTCTCTGGATATAGCGAATGTCGTCCACAATGGTGACCCCTTCCGCTGCCAGCGCCGCCGTCACAAGGGCCGCCCCTGCCCGGAGATCCGGTGCCGAAATACTTGCGCCCGTAT
>ERZ777011.1716-NODE-1716-length-21231-cov-3.152815_pt1 | contig 21231 bp, 12 predicted proteins | sample MGYA00374964_ERZ777011 | MGnify/ENA primary metagenome ERZ777011 (study PRJEB29310, sample SAMD00008975) | mouse gut metagenome | study: EMG produced TPA metagenomics assembly of the Metagenome analysis of fecal microbiota from mouse which was promoted... | reverse complement strand
ATTTGGATCTACTACTTGTGGATTTCCTGTGTATGTTCCTGTTTGACTACCGTTCCCTGAAATAGTGATATCAGCCTTATTAATTGTGAAAGTAGCTTCTCCGTTAAGATCGCTATCTGTTATCTTAACGTTACCTTTACCCCATTTACCATCAATTGCACTTTGCAGGTTAGTAAGAGCCTCTGGGCTTAGCTTAAATGTATAGTCACCTACATCGGTTGGAGCATCCCCATTTAGCGTATTCCAAGTGTAGTCGGCGTCTTGTAACTTATAAGTTACAGTTTCACTACTGTTTGGAATGGTAATAGTTACTTCAACTGTACCATCTTTGCTATTAACCTCAGTTGTAGTTACTGGATTACCATCATATGTTTTAGATGAATTACCCGAAAGATTTGCAGTAGCATTAGCCTCAGTAATTATATATGAACCTTGACCACTAATCTTTGCATTAGCCCAATCAAGATTTTCTGTATTATTACTATTTTGCAAGATATTATTCTTACCTGATTCAGATAATTGGATAGTGTAGCTACCAACATTGCTTGGCGCAGTTGTATAAGTAACACCATCTTTTATCCAAACATAATCGCCTGCTTCCAGAGTAATAGTTGGAGTACCTGGTGCAGTTACGGTGACACTTGGCTGAGTCTTGTAGTCACCAAGAGCTATTGATGTGCCATCAAATATCTTTTCAGCATTGGCCTTAAATTCAACGCTTGGAGTAGCTTTTTGAATTTCAAAATTACCAGTACCAGTATTATCAAAGTTGTAACTATAATGAGTTGAATCCACATTAGCAATATTTTCCTTACCTTGTGCAGACAATTGTACTTTGTAGGCTCCTGCATTAGTTGGATCTTGACTCGGACCAAATTCCAAATCGCCAGCAACTAACTTGTAAGTTTGACCATTTTCAAGAGTTACTTGATAGTCGTTAACATTAATATCACTATTTGCAAATGTATTACCGGTATAAATTACTTCTTGATTACCGATTAAGGTTACAGATACATCAGTTGCCTTAGTTACTATGTAAGTACCTTTTGCATTATTTACCCAGTCATAATTATTAGTCTGTGATTGAAGTTTCTTAAAGCCAGCTTCACTTAAAGTAACAGTGTAAGTTCCTAGCCCAGTTGGAACGGTAGTTGTTGTATTTCCATTGGCATTAGTAAACTCAAAGTCGCCAGCTTGTGCAGAAAGGCTCACCCCCTCTGGGACATTAACAGTTACATGATTATTTGTGGAAATACTTGGTTTGAAGTTATTTACATCAAAATCATTCTTCCCATATTCAACTGTTTGACTAGCTGGTTGAGCAAAGTTAACTGTAGCTTGAGCCTTAGTGATAGTGTACCTTGCATTTTCACTAATTATTACATTTGACCAATCAAGATTTGCAGCGTTTACTGCTTTGATCTTACCAATTCCGTCTAAAGTTAATGAAACAGTATAATTTCCTGCATCACTTGGAGCGGTAGTAAAGGTCTGACCATCATTAGTCCAAACATAATCAGTACCAGCAACTAAAGTTACATCATTTTTGCCCGGAGCTGTAATCGTCACCTTTGGTACATACCCACTAATTGGTGTACCATCGTAAGTCTTTTCCCCTTGACCAGTAAATGATGCACTTGGTGTGGCTTTAGTAATATTGAAACTACCTACTCCAGTATCATTAAAGCTATACTCATAGTTTTTACCTTGAACAGTAGCAATATTCTTCTTACCTTGATCAGACAATTGAACAGTATAAGTACCGACATTTGTTGGATTTTGATTTGGAATAAATTCTAAGTCTCCATCAACTAGCTTGTATTCTAATCCGTTACTCAACGTCACCTTGTAGTCACTAACCTTAATGTTGCTATTGGTGAATTCTTCAGCAGTATAAGTCTCATCTTGATTACCTGATAAAGTTACATTGGCGTTAGCCTTTTCAATAGTATATTTTGCACTTCCAGTAACTTGGCTGTTAGCAATAGTTACATTGCCGTTACCGTACTTATCGTTCAAGAGATCTTGTAAGTGACCAATTCCAGTACTATTCAAAGTTAAAGTGTAAGTACCCACATTTGTTGGATCAGATACATTCCAAGTGTAATCACCAGTTTGCAAGGTGTAAGTAAATTCTTGATCGTCAAGTCCAGTAATTTTAACAGAGATAGTTCCACCATTATAGATATCATTAATTGAAATAGCTTTACCATTGTATGTTCGACTATTCTCACCACTTACAGTTGCACTTGCTTTAGCCGCATTAATCTTGTAAGTAAAGGCATTCGTACCTAAAGTTAAGGCATAATTTGGATTTGCTGCAGCAATCTTATTAATACCAGTTTCACTCAACTTGATAGTGTAATTACCTACATTCGTTGGGGCAGTACCGCTAGACCAAGTAAAGTCATTAACATCAAGCTCAGGAATAACTAAATCTTGACCACTAACTGTATTAGATGAAGAAATTGCATCCTTAAGTTGATCCATTGGTAATTCTACCGCAGAACCAGTATAAGTAGTTTCACCACTGCCTGACATTTGATAGTTCGCTTTAGCATTAACAATTTCTAACACTCCATTACCAGTATTATTCCAAACATAGTTTTCACTAGTTGAAATCGCCTTTTTAATCTTTTCAATACCTGAGTCAGTCAGTGAAACTTGGTAAGTTCCTGGTGCAACTGGTGAAGGAGTAACTGTGTAGTCACCAACTGCTAAAGTACCAGCAGGAACAGTGAGCGTCACACCATTATCAGTGGTAATAGTTGGTACAAAATCAGCTGGATTTATAGAAATTTCATTTCCAGTCCAACTACTTGTTTGCTTGTTCTCATCAGGAGTTAATGAAATAGTGGCTGCAGCTTTAGTAATTTCATAAGTTGCACTGCCTGTAATTGCATCATCAGTCCAATTAATGTTGTAGCTATTGCCATAATGAGCTTTAATGTTGGCAATTCCCGTACTGTTTAACTTAATCATGTAATTTCCAACATTAGTTGGTGCACTACTTAATCTAGTTGAACCATCTGCGCTATACCAGTCATAGTCACCCGCTTGAAGTTGATATGCACTTTGAGTAGTGCTTGGAACATTCGCAGTAACCTTGATATTACCATCTTTAGTAACTTCAACATTAGTTACACTTTGACCATCATACTGCTTAGAATTATTTCCTTCTAGCTCAGCACTTGCTTCTGCTTTTTCAATAGTGTAGTTAACGTATGATTTACTTGGATTATAGTTAATTGTTAAGCCGCCAGCTACTTTATTTAATTTATCCAAACCATTTTGGTTCAAAATAATGCGGTAATTACCAGCGTTAGTTGGAGTGCCAGTTAAAACATTACCTTGGCTATCTGTGTATGAATAATCATCTGACGTCAAGTTAGCATTTTGAATAGCTTGAGCAATATTTTGAATAGGTACATTATTATTTGATGAAACAACGGTATGAGTAATTTCACTAATTATATCGGGAGAAACTGGTTGTTCACTACCATTGTAGGTATTAATAATAGTGTCATGGTTAATCGTTAAATCAAGATTGACTTTGTTGTAAACCACATTAACGGTTATCGAACTCATCTTTGGAGTCACATCGACACTATTTAATCCAGTAATAATTCCATTTGCATTAGTTGTTACTGTAGGGTAGTCAGTATTACCAACTTTTGCACTTTCAATATAGTAGCCTTCTGGAACAGTTGAGTTAGTCCAGCTACTCCAAGTCGGATTATCACTTGTCCATGCAGCATTACCATTTGTAATTGTCTCAGTACTATCACTTGGATCTACATAGCCAATTACTTTACCTGTTACTTCATCAACGATTGCCGTTCTAGTAAAGTTAACATTTTGTTCAACAGATGGAACATTTGTAGGAAGTCCTGACACAGTAATGGTGCGAGTAATCGTTTCAGAAAGTGGAACTTTATCTGCATTAGTACTTGTACTTGGCCACGTGTCATTAGGTCCAACAGTCTTATGTTTATGAACAAGTGGAATAGTAATTGGAGTGTTAGTTGCTTCAAAAGTATAACTTGTTGGTAAGCTTGCTCCATTAGCCAGTTCATAGCCTTCTGGAACAGTTAAATTAAGATTGTTATCGGTTTCTCCAACACGACCACTAATGGTAATAGTTTCTCCAACTTGTTTATTGTTATCGTCAGTATCAATAAAAGTAATCGTATTGCTTACTTGGTTACCTTGATAAGTAATCGTTACTGTAACATCACTTTCATTAGGTGCAACAGTAGTTTGTGCTACACCTGTTAGTTTGCCATCTGTGCTCGTAACATTCGCATAATTGCCATTGGCATCGGTAATTGATTTGATTGAATAACCTACTGGAATATTTTTAGGGGTAAATGCTGACCAAGTATTATTAACACTAGTCCATGCATTATCGCCATCAGTAATAGTTTGGCTAGTATCACTTGGATCTACATAACCTATTACTTTACCTGTTACTTCATCAACAACTGCTGTTCTAGTGAATGTTACTGTTTGGGTAGTACCTTCAACAGCTGTTGGTAAGCCTTCAACTGTGATAGTTCGAGTAATTGTTTTAGACAGTGAAACCTTATCTGCATCAGTACTTGTACTTGGCCATTGATCTGGTGTACTTACATTTATAGTCTTATGAGTTACATAAATTGTCAATGCAGTATTATCTGGACCAAAAATTGTTGGTACAGTACTACTCTTTGAACTAATAACATAGCCCTTAGCTTCTAAAGCATTCTTAACTGCATCATATGCAGTTGTTGCATCAGGTGGAACATTACTTCCTTGATTACCAGTAATTACTTGACCATTGTTTAATAAATCAGTGTTCGGCTGGATAGTTACTGGGTTTGATGGATCATTTTCATCAATTACTTGGTAAGTAAGTGTACGTTGGATTGGCACAGCTTGTAAGAGGACAGTAGCATTATTATAGAAATATTGTACTTGCCCACCAAAGACAGGAGTTCCTTCCGGCGCATCAGTTTGCCAAGTTTTACCACCAGATTGCAAAGTCGCTGACTTAATTTCATAGTTTGCAGGAATAGACGATGCTGCATTTTTATTAGCTAATTCGATAGCTTCTTGCTCAGTCAATATTGTATTGTTTTGAGCCAAATTATAACTAGTACTTAAATCAGGAAGATTAATCGTCTGCAACTGCCCATTTTCATCAGTATACTGAAGCTTAAAATTAATATTAGCCTCACCTGTAATAGTAATATTAGCTGGCTTAACTTTGTTCGCTACAGTACTTGAATTATAAACTGCCAAACTGCTGATAAACGGCTTAGTAGTATCGGAATAGAAACCAGTACTAATATATCCCGTCTTACCCGCATCATTTACCAAGTTAGGATCTATTCCTGTGAAAATCAAACGATCGGAACGGTCATTATTATTTAAGGACGAAGTTTTAATAATAATTGACTTAATCTTAGACCAATCAGTTACTTGATCTGCTGGAACATATCCGGTCTCATCGGGCTTAGTACCATCAGGATCGTTATTACTCTTAAGATTACCTAATTCCGTAGAATACAAGAAAGTGTACCCTGTCTTATCACCATTATAAACTAGTCTACCATTTAACTGGAAAGTAAAACTAGTATCTGAAGCTTGTGGTAAGTTCACCATCGCAACAACATTAGTTAATTTAGTACCTGATCCATTAATTAAACGAACAGCATATTCCATTTCATTAGAGCCATAAAGATCAGAGACACCAGAATCAACCAATATATCATTTTGATTACCTTGAGCAACACTAGCAGTATTAGCACCACCGACTTGATTAATGTTAAAACTTGAATTTCCGACATAGTACAAGTTAGAAGTGTTGCCCTGCACCCAATCTGGATTAAAAGTAATACCACTAGGAGCAAAATTGCTTGTGTTATTAGGATTATAAGCAGTGTTTGTTAATTTTGTCGTTGGACTAACAATATAGATCATCCCTTGATATGTACCATTAGTTCCGTCAGGTAACGTATTAAGGTGAATCTGGTTGTTAGCACCTTGGCCAGCAAGAAAGTTATAGCCAGTACCAGAGTAATCAATTTTTACAACTTGACGAGAGAGTCCCGAAATTTCTGTTGGAACAGTAAATACTGACAACTTTGGCGTACCAATAACACCATTATTAGTATTAGGGACAAAATCAGGTAGCTTGGTATAGTCGGTTGAAAAATCATAAACTGAGAACCACTCCGGTAAAACATAGTAAAAAATTGGTTCATAAATATTGTTGGTTTGTCCTCCGCCAGCGTAGACAGAAAGATACCCCACATTAGATTGCCCTGTTGCTGTGTTGCTTTGATAGCCAAATATACCTGAGCTTGAAGTTAAATCAGCTGATGAAACAACTGTTTGATCAACTTGAATTTTGCTGGTCAAATATTTTGTTATATTTCCCTGTTGGATTGTCCCAGTAAAGGTCAGGTTAGCAACTAATTGTGTGCCCGATTTAACTGTCTCTGGAACAGCCCCATATGCTTCAAAAGCATTCACTGACTGAGTAGTTTGATTTGCAAACTTATTAGTTGGCAAATCAACAGCTGTACTTTGATCTCTTTCAAAGTTATCAGGGCTAACCACAATGTTAGTAATTACTCCAGTTCCCGTAATAGTGTTACCAGCATTTACTTGACCTTCACTCGTTGTACCATCTGCGTAAGTAATTGTGTACTTATAGTTACTTGTACCAGGAATAGTAGGTGTTTTTAGTTCAGTTACACCTAGTCCCTCATCAAAATTAAAAGTAAGATTACTACTGTAATCGTTGTATGAAGCAATTGATTCATTAGTAATACCAAAGTAAGCAACAATTTGTTTATGACCATTATTTAAAAGCTGATTACCATTATAAGCAGCTTTAGCATAAAGTGGCATTTGGCCTAGTGGAATTTGATCATTTGCACCATAAAAATCTTGACTTACTGTTGGACCAGTCCAAGTCTTCGTTTGACTCCCGTCATTATTAAGCTTTTGCACAATCGTAATCGGAGCGTCAGCCGTATAAGTAGTAGCTGTATTGGGCATTGGAATATTATAAGAACCCACTAGTTGGTAGGGTCCCCCGCTATTCCATTTTTGCGTACCGGAACCTTTTGGTACGGTAATAATAATGTTATTACCGTCCTGGGTAATGGTAGTTTTATCCCCAAAATTATTGAGTTGCATTGTAGCAGATTCATCTAGCACATACCCTTTAGGCATGGGAATCGTAATTACCGTACCATAGTTAACAGCACTATTAATTTTTGAGGAAGGATAAGGAAGACTATTTTGATAATCTTGTCCAGGAGCAACCCCATTCGTTTCATTAATTGCGAGTTGATAGATAGATTCATAGTTAGGAATCATCTTTTTTAATGCATTTTGATCAGTAGAATTTGGGTTAGGCTTACTTAAAGAAAACTTTGGATTCCATACAGGGTTAACATCGATATGAAATTCAGCTGATGTTTGTTCTACTCCATTAATTGTCCAAGTAATATCCTTAACCGTAGGCTGAGTAATTTGCATTGGCGTGGGTTTAGCACCATATCCATTGTCAGCGGGAATCGTAACGATCGGATTAATAACCCCAGAAGTGGTGAAGTTATAGATAACTACCTTATCATTACCCATATCCTTTAGAGAAGCACTCCCATAGTTAGCATCGATAGTTGGCGAATTGACACCGACAATACCATAGCTTGGGATTGAAATAGTTACAGTATCACCACTAAGAACATTTCCTGAAAGTAAAACCTTAGTTGGTTGATTACCATCTGTAGTATTTCCCCACGTATTTCTTGAAATATATAAAGTATAACGTCCGTCAGTACTTGGAATTGTCACTGCTGCGTTGGCTTTAATTTTATCAGCCTCAGCGATATTTTCTGTTAATGCTGCCAAAACTTGGAAATTAGCTGCATCCGAACTTCTAAGTAAAGATGTAACTGATTTAGCATCTAATGCTTTTCCATTATTTTCCTTAGCTTGCTGTTCAAGACTTTCTTGAATATTTTCCAAGTCTAAATTACTAGTATAGCTGGAAACTTTTGTATTCTTAGTGTCAGTAGTGGTTTCAGCTACATTTTTGTTTACATCATTAACAGCCTGACCTGACGTCTTTTGCGTAACTTTTTTAGAATCAGTTTGTGTATTAGCTTCTTTATTTGTAACTTCTGCCCTATCAGAATTTACCGTATTCTTAGTGTTATCAGTGATTTCCGAAGATTCTGCATTATTAGAACTTTTATCTTCAACTGTAGACCGATTATTAGTAACTACATCTGCAACCTTTTCCCCACTTTGCTTGTCTTGAGCTACTGCAGATTGAGAGTCTTGTTGCTCATTACCAGCAGAAGTTTCTTTCTCATTAACTTTAGTAGCTGTTTCATTTACTTCACTAGAACTTAGGTAAGTATTTTTATTTTGATGATTATCTACTAAATCTGTCGAACTGGCAGTGTTAGAAGTTTCTGTAGTAGCAGCCTGAGCTTTTGAATTTTGCTCTTGAGTTCCTATTCCTAAGATTAATGTAGACAATAATACGGAACAAGCCCCTATAGTTAATTTTCTAATGCCGAACCGTTGTTTACTATCGTTATCTTTCTTATTAAAAAACATACCCATCCCTATCCTTTTTTCTGAATCTCTCTCATCGTTTCAATTATACCTAATTTTCAATATAATAACGCAAATGATGTCTTATTATTGTTATTTTTCAATAGTTTACCTATATGGTTTTTTGATATTCCTTCCTTAAATTTATACTTTATCTAATGTATTAGGACCTAATCTCAGTTATTGAAAAAAACAATAAACTTTTCCAAACAAAAATGAGAAGGCAAAAACCTTCTCATTTTTTACTACCAAATATGTAACAAACGGGTGGGATCAATTTTGCTTAAATTAAATTGATGAACATGTTGATGCTCATTTTCTGGAAATTCTTTTACAAAATCAGCAATATTATATAGACCAGTTGAATAAGACCAAACTCCCTTTACTTTTCGAATAGGATCTAACATTTCATTTCTAATTGGATATGCAGAAATCAAAAAGTGCTTATGATGGAATTTAAATACAAAATATGGAAGCCTAAATTGCTCAATTACTTCTTCCCTAGTTTTACCTAAAGTTATGACATTTCTATATGTTCCGTATTTCTTAGTAAATTCATCATTAAAAGAAAAATAAAAATTAGAAATATGCACATGTGGAAAGTCTTCAGGTCTTACCTTATCTGGCACACAAATCACATGTGAATAACGATCTAAATTCTTTTCCTTTTGACTTAAAGCTCGTTCCATCCCATTCGGTAAAATTGAATAGGCCCAAGATGGAACTTCTGGATGAGCCTTATATTGCTCATACATCATCTTAATTACGTCTGGTTTTACCCAATCATAATGCATTCTAACCTGATTACGTTGCAATAAGTTTTCTAGACTATTATTTTGCATTAAATCGACTACAAATAATTCATAGCGATACTTTTCAACCCATGGACGAAAATGTTCAATTTTATCTGGCGTAATGTGAGTTCCATCGACAATGATAGTTTCTCCATAGGCCATCTTATGCTGCACCAAATTATCAACCATTTGCTCTGTCCGTACAGTAACATGGCGTGGAATAACTTGATGTAAGTGATCTGTACTTTCCTCATAATACACCGTCAAATCAGCTAATAGCAGCCTAATTTCATCACGAGAAATAGCGTAAGGCTGCAAGTGGTGACGAGCAATAAAGGAAGATTTACCAGATCCAGGTGCTCCTCTTAGTAAAAATATTTTACGCATTATTTTCTCCTACTCTACAAGAATTTGTTCAAATATACTCGTAAAAAATTTTACCATAAAAATACCTATACAAACTATTAAAAAAGAGTAGACCAGTCGGCTACTCAATCAATGTAGAACTTCTTTCTTTACAATATGCAAATCAGTATCAAAAGTATAAACAATTGGCTCCGCATTAGGAACTTCTACTTTTACAATATCCTCATTACTGATATCTTCAATTTTTTTAATCAAGGCACGTAGACTTGAGCCATGCGCTACAACTAATTGATCATGTCCTGCCATTAATTCAGGTGCAATATGATCCCAAAAATAAGGCATTAGTCTTTCTTGAGTTTGATGTAAACTTTCTCCCTGAGGCATTAAACGCATATCATACTTTTGATATCTACGATCTTGGACGGGCTGCGTTAATAAAGGAGGCACACTATCAAAACCACGTCTCCATTCTAAGACTTGATTAGTACCAAAAATTTTCTTTGAAACATCCTTATTAATACCGCGAAGTGCTCCATAGTGACGCTCGTTTAAACGCCAAGTCTTAGTGATCGGTAAATATAAAAAGCTACAAACATTTGCAATAATATTAGCCGTCATAATTGCACGCGATAAGACAGAAGTATGGATATGCGTTGGTGCAAATTCAGCTATTTTTTCTACCTTAAGGCCTGCATTTTTTGCCTGCTCAATCCCTTTTTTACTTAAAGGTACATCATTCCAGCCCGTATAAACATTGTCACGATTAGCTATACTTTCACCATGCCTAACTAAAACTAATTTGGCCAACTTTCTTCTCACCCGTCTCATTTAAATCATAAAAAACAAAATAATTCCAGTAATGGTAAAAACGACACCTAAGATTGTAAAAGAAATAATGCCTGCTTTTCCACTTGATGGAAGGGTTGTTAAGGCTCCAATAGTTCCTTTTGCTAGATTGTCTTTGACATCTTTTTTGGTCATTCCTTTTTTCTTATAACGATTATATGCCGTATATAAATCCCATAAGCCAATAAATAAAACTATTGCTGCGACCCAAATATTTACCTTCATTATTATTTATTGTCCTTATGTACACTTGTACCATTTACTTTTTGGTCTAAGTTTCGAACTGCTTTCTTAAAAGCATTAACAGAATTTTGATAAACTTTTCCACCATTTTGTTTCAAAAAATCTCCGGCTTGTTGTCCTTTTTCAGTTAAGTGGTCTTTAATATCAGGCCAATCATTTTCAGCAAAATCCTTAAACTGGTCTGTAGCTTTTTTTTGATAATTTTTTAGATTTTCTTTTAGATCATTAGTATCGAATCTCATTTTTTTCTCCTTAAAATAAAAGGCTTTGCCCCTATTTTACCAAATAGCAGCAAAACCAGATTAACTAATCTTCTTTATCATCAAAAATCATTTTATCGCTAAGTCCACGTGTACATTCAGCTTGAAGTGTCACATGGTTAATTCCAAGCGGCTTTAATTTTCTAGCAATTTCTGTGTATATCTTTTCTAACTGCACAGCGTCTAAATTTTTATCCACATTAATATGTGCATCTAACATCGTCACATTGTCTGAATATTGCCAAACATGTACATGGTGAATGTTGTTCACATGTGGACAAGATAAAACTAATTCATTTATCTTATTTAGATCAATGCTAGGATTCGTTTCCATTAAAATATTAGCTGCTTTGATAGTAACTTCATAAGCTTCTTTAAGTAAAAAGACAGAAGCCGCTATCGTTAAGACTGGATCGACCCAGTAAATTTTCCAAATTGAAATTACAATTGCCCCAATAACAACAGCTACACTAGTTATTGCATCTGAAAGCATATTTAAAAATGTAGCTTTCGCATTAAGACTAGTCTTAGCTTCCTTCATAACTACTAACATGGAAATCAGGTTAGCAGCTAAGCCGATTAAAGAAACAATTAGCATAATTTTTCCTTTAATTGGTTCTGGATGACTAAATCGCTGGATTCCTTCAATAAACAAATAAATACTAATTACTATTAAAATAATCCCATTAGTAAAAGCTGCTAGTATTTCTGCGCGATCATAGCCAAAGGTTTTACTATCATTTCGTTTCCTTTTAGCAATCAAATTAGCAACAAAGGCTAAAATAATTGATCCGACATCGCTTAAATTATGTACAGCATCTGAAAGTAAAGCAAGTGATCCTGACACTGCTCCTCCAATAAACTCTGCAATTGTGATAATAATATTCAATAATGTTACCCAAAAGTAACGTAATGATGATTTATCTTTCATATTTTTTCTCCATAAATATATCGAATTTGGTATACTTATTGCAGAAAGTATAATATTCCATTTTTGATATATTGTCAATAAGAGGTGTTAAATTATGACACGAACAGATACAAATTTAGTCAGTGAAGCAGCTAAAATCTATAAAGTTTTAAGCAACAGTAGACGAATTTCAATTTTATTTTTTTTACGCAATGCTTCAAAAGAAGTCGACGTCTCCACCATTGCTACTACTCTCGACCTTGCCCAGCCGGTTGTATCAAAACAATTAGGTATTTTAGAAAAGTATAATCTAGTTAAACATCATAAGCATGGAACTCATGTCTTTTATTTTTTAAATGATCCTGATGTTTTATCAATGATTGATGCCATGATTGAGCACGTAGAACATACTGCAAAAGAACATCCCACAAACTTATACTAAAAAAGATGCAGCTTTGATAGCTACATCTTATAAATTTGGAATGTCAGTGTTTTTTACACCGTAATTAATTATTTTAAATTTTCCATTATCATCAATTATTCCACGCGTTACACTGCCATTATCTGGAAACGGAATATCGTGATCATGCGTAGTTTGATCCCAGTATTTAATTCCCAAAGTCTTAATAAAATCTCCGTGAGATACAATTAAAACTCGTCCTAGACCTTTTGTTTCTTCAGCTAGTTGACTAATTGCTTGATTCATTCGATTATCAAGAGCTTCTGCATCTTCTGCTAAATGGCGTGGATCAGCCTTTTTAGTTGCTTCACGAAAGTCATGAATCCCTAATGTTTGAATGATTTTTACCACATCATTTGTGGGCTTCATCCCTCCAGCGACAGCAACTTTTTCCCAAGTTTCGTCAATATCGTCACCTTCAAAAGTACCGAAGAATACTTCACGAAATGCCGGTAGCTTTTTTATTTTACCAATCTCAGAAACTTCATTTGTATCTGCAATTAAGTGAACTGTATCAATGGCTCGCTTTAAGTCAGAACTATACATGTTATCAAAATGAACCTGAGATAAATTAGATGCTGTTACTTTTAGGTCATTAATTCCTTTTACAGTTAGTGGAGAATCCGCCCAGCCTTGAACTTTATTCAACTGATTAAACATTGTTTCCCCATGTCTTACTAAATAAACTTCAGTAGCCATTTTTACCCTCTTTTCTTAAATTGTTTCACAAATTTTATTTCAATTATCTCAATGTTACCAGAATATTGCGGTAATTCAAGTATTTTCCAAAGCAGTACTACATTTAGTGTTTCACAAAGTTCTTAGTACAACATATCTTAGTTTTATCTATAGTTATATACGCAATTTTAAGTTTATAATCTTTAAATTAAAAAATACTATTTTAATGGGTTAAAATAAAAGTTGTATAGTACTTTAATAAAAAGGAGGACTTTTTTATGACAAAAGTTGCTGTTGTCTTCGCAGATGGGTGTGAAGAAGTTGAAGGACTTAGTGTCGTTGATGTACTACGTCGTTTAAATATTGATTGTGACATGGTCGGTCTTGATAAAAAAGAAATTAATGGAGACCATCATATCTTACTAACCTGTGATAAAGTTGTGGATGATTCACTTTTAGAGTATGACTTAGTAGCTTTTCCAGGTGGAAGAACTGGAGCTTTAAACCTTAGAAATAATGAAAAACTAGCTAAGCTTATGATTCAAAGAAATAAAGAAGGCAAATGGGATGCCGCAATGTGTGCTGCTCCGATTGCTTTAGGTCACTACGGCTTGCTAGAAGGAGCCAACTACACCTGTTATCCAGGCTTTGAAAAGGAAATTGAAAAAGAATGTCCAAACGGCCACTTTAGCACTGAGATTACTGTTGTAGATAAAGAACACAAAATTATAACGAGTCGTGGACCCGCTACAGCCTGGGCATACGCTTATACTATAGCCCGTACTTTGGGATATGATACCAAAGAACTAGAAAAAGCAATGCTCTATGATTATTTAGCTAAAAATATCGATCAAAGCCTTTAATTAAAAATCTAATATCGAAAAAAGAGATCAGGTGCCATATCTGATCTCTTTTTTTCGTATATAACAGCTAAAATATAAGCTAAAAACTTTTAATTTATCCCTTAAATTAAAAGCGTGTGTAGTTAATAATAGCAAGCTTACGGTCTTGTCTCAGCATTGCACTACACTTAATTACAATTAATTTTTCTTTAAGCACTTACTATATTTAGTATAACACGTTTTATTTTTAATTAAACTAATTTATCTTATAAACGTGCAATTTGATAGCCATTTCTTAAAAAATGTTCCATTTCTTCTGGTTCTCTACCCGTTAAGCGATGAAAGTCATCAGATGTTGCACTAAGAAGTCCCTTAGCTCCGCCTGCATACATCGATGCAAGTTCTTTTCCATCGCCTTCAGCAGCATAAATCTTTGCAAATTCACCCGTTGTTACAGGTGTATAGCCAATTTTATGGTCAGTGATCCGAGACATAATATATGATAATTCAACCATATTATAATTTTTATCCATACTTAATAGATAAGTTTGACCTTGATCTCGCATTACTGGCTGCATAGCTAAACAAGCAATTGCATGAGCACTATCATTTCTTGTAATAAAGGATAGTGGTTCTGCTCCGACTGGATAAATAATATTTTTACGTTCAATTAGTTCTTCTAGATATGGCACCAGTGGATCCGCATACAAACTATTTTTTATAATACTGTATTCAATTCCTGAGCTAGCAAGTCTTCTCGGAACATATGCATAAAATGGTGACATAACGAATGGATTATTTTCTTGATCTGCGAAAAAACTTACAAAAATTAATTTAGTTTTTGCCTTTTTTACTACTTGAAGTATATTCTCAAATTCTGTAATTCTTTTTTGTAAATTATAAGTAATGCTTGGAATGTAAACAACAAGATCAATTCCGCCAACAGCTTTTTCTAACGTATCCAAATCAAAATAGTCTAGTTTTACTTTTTCCACAGCTAAGTCACTAAACTTATCAGCCTTTTTTAAATTATGAATTCCAACTCGGATGTTATTTTCCGAAGTCATTGTTCTAAGCCAACGAGTAACTTTTTCTCCTAAATTGCCCGTTGCTCCTGTAATTAAGTATTTCATATAAATAATATATAACCTTTCTTAAGATTAACTTTCTATATTATTATAGTTCAAAACCTTTAGAAATCCTTAATGTTAGTTTAAATATACGGTTTTAGTTATTGGGGTATTTATTATAAGTTATTGAATTTTAGGCATATAGTAAAAAAGACATCCCTTTCGAGATGTCTTTCGCATAAAGCGTAATTTAAATATTAACGCTTTGAGAACTTTTAAAATTTAAAAGCAGAATTATATCCAACATAAACCATTAGTTTGAAAAATATTGTGACCGATTGTATCCATTTTGTCAGTTATCTTACTAAGCTTCATCCCTGTTTGGGAGAAGCTTTTTTATTCTTCAATTTCTAATTTAGGCAATTGATTAATTAAATCAACTGTTTGAACAGATACATTAATTATTCTCAAAAGTAAATTAAAAATATATTTAGCATCATCACTGTAATCATTTGGATCATCTGTAATACCAGATTTTTTATCTGTCTTAACCTGATATTGATCCATAATCCATTCAATAGCTGACTTACCATTCACTACATATTTATAAGCCTTTTCAGGAATATTTGAAATTGTAATGCTGTCATTGAAAATAATCGCAGATCTGTAATTTTCCACTTTTCCTTCAGGGGTACGCTTTTTAGCGAATTTCATCTTCTTAACTTTATAATCTAGTTTGCCCAAATGTTGAATATTAACTTTATCATAAACAGGTACATCTTCATAATTTAAATGAAGATTGATTAGTTTTTTACCTACTTCTATATACTTTTCTTTTTTACTAACACCGGGAATACGAGCAAGATCTTTCTTTAGATCATTATTGTATTGTCGTATATAATCTTGAGAGTTTAATAAGCCATAAATAAAAGGGAAAACATCTTCTTTTTTAAATTGTATTTCTTAACAAATTCAGTATTTATATTATCCCTATTTATAATCAGTTCATTTGTATCCTGGTTATTATATTCAAAGAAGCCTTGGCCATTCATCATAAACTGATAATCTGGAATATTTTTAGAAATTAATGAACTAAAGTCTCTATTGGTTCCTGTTCCAGTAGTTACGATAACTATATTTTCTTTACCCCATTGATCATAATAATTAGAACGTCTATGTAACAATGACTTATCAAAATACATCCACTTTTTAACAAATGGTCTATAGGAAATCAATTTTTCCTTAGGATAATACTTTATTTTTTCAAATTTAAATGCTTTTTTCTTTAACTCTTCACTCCAATTTAACTTAGTTGGATCATAATTAAGATCATTTTTGCTTATTACTTTATTTAAAGACTTTAACCGATCTATTTCTTGATTATAATTATGGATTAGTTTTTCAGAGTTCAAAAGAATCTTAGCTTTATTGAATCCACATACCCAGGCATCCCTAGAAGAAACAATTCCTGTGTAATTATTCAAGAAAGGTGAATATTTTTCTCCAGAAATTGATACGTATTCTTGGTAGTTAGGGTCTCTTTGATTAATCCAATCATTATTTTTATCAGGTTCTATTACTTTCCAATCAACCTTAGCTATGGAACTATTATCTTTTATAATATTTAATTTTTCTTTTCTGGATAAATAGTCTCCAATATCTCGATACAAAAGTTCATGCTTATCGGATCCATCTTTAATTAGAATGCTAATTGAAATTGGTGTTCGTGTCCCTTGGTCAAATACACTCCCTCCTTCTTTTTGTCGTTGAATTCCTTGTGTACGTGCATTTCCACGTAAATTATAAATATAGAGATAATTAAATTCTTGATATAAAGAAGCTCTTAATCCATCAGTACTATTACTATCAAGATAACTCCCGTTTGTAACAAAACCAATGACTCCTTGCTCACCAATTCTGTCACTCGCCCATCTAAAAGCTTTTATATAACTATCTAATAATGAATTTTTCGCATTTGACTTTGATAATTTTATGTATGTATCAGATATTTGCTTTTCTAAATGAGAATAATGAATATTCTGATTATTTTCGCTTTCAGAGTTCTGTCCCTTAGAATAAGGCGGATTAGAAATAATAGCGGTAATAGGAACTTCCTGTTGCTTCTTTAGCCTCCTATTATTTACACCAAACATATCATCATCAAGAGTCCCCTGAAGTTCTGTGCTTTCGAAAGTATCAGTTAACACAATACCCTCAAATGGTTTATAACCACGATCAGGTCCATTAACTTTATCAAACACAGCTTCGATGTTAATAGCTGCAATATAGTAACTCAAAAGAACAATTTCATTTGCATGAAGTTCCTGCATATACTTCCGTAAAATATCATCATAAGTAATTTTTCCTTCATCCATTTGCTGCTTTAGATAATACAATGTTCGAGTGATAAATGTACCCGTTCCCGTAAATGGATCAAGAATATGCACATTTTTACTTGCTAATGATTTTTCAAAGTATTTATTTAAAGCCCAATCGACTGAATGAATAATAAAATCTACTACTTCAACCGGAGTAAACACAATACCCATTGATTCAGTTACCCGTGGAAATGCCGTTTTGAAGAAACTGTTGTACAACTGAATAATAAATGTTTGTTTACCCTGAATATTATCGATACCCGAAGCACGTAATTTAACAGATTCATAGAATGGTTTTAATTGTTCTTGTTCTTTAGCAAAACCAAAGACTTTAAAGGCAGAAATAATATCGTTCATAGATTTTGAAACAGCATTATTTCTTACAAAATCATAATCACTAAATAAAGCATTAAATACAGGCTCAGTGATTAAGTGTTGTGCTAGCATTTCTACTGCCTGTTCTTGATCAATTGAATCATTAATGTTGTAACGTAATGATTTAAGGAACTTTTCAAATGGTAATTTGGCACCTTGATTACTATCAATCAAATCATTAATTCTACGGACATACATTTTAGCAATATCTGCTACATCTTTAGACCAGTCTTCAAGATATCTACGGTCTCCAACATGTTGAACAACCTTCCCATAGAATGCATTACGCATTTCTTTCCAATCTAACGGAAGTTCCAATTGTTCTGATCCATGTTCATTAAACACATCTTCTTTAACAGGTTGATCTGGACTTGAATCAACACCAATAAAATCTATTCTTTTCGACTTATTTTTATTTAAGTCTAATGTATTTACTTCAGCATCAAATCTTTCATCAGTTGATCGTAAAGCATTAAGTACCTGCCATACCTGTTTATACTTTTTATCATTATCTAAAGCTAAATGAGGATCAGAGCCATCCGCAACCACAATAGGTAAAATAATATAACCATATTGTTTATTTTCTGCTTTACGCATAATACGTCCGACAGCTTGAACAATATCTACTTGTGATTTTTTAGGACTAAAGAAAATAATGGCATCAAGATTTGGTACATCTATACCTTCAGTTAAGAATCTGACATTTGATAAAACTCTAGCATGGTTTTCTTCAATATCGTTATTTCCTAGCCAGTCAATTTGTTCTTCTTTTTCAAGAGCATTCAATCCACCATCAACATGGTGTACATCAACTTTAAAGCTCTCAGTTGATTGAGTATCAAGATATTCATTCACCACTTGATTAAATTCTTCAGAAATCACCTTTGAGTGCTTAATAGTATCTGTAAAAGCAATAGCACGTTTTAAAGGTGCACCGTTAATTTCATCAGTAATACCGTTTCTTTTAACCATGGCATTCCAAACACCAATAATCTTCCCAATATCATCAACTTTCAATTGATTATCTGATGATAAGATTGTTTGCATATCTTTATTAACATAAGATTCACTAACTGCTAAAACAGAAACTTTATAGTCAGTTAAAATGCCTCGTTCAACTGCTTCTCCAAAGCCTAACCTATAGATTTCTTCTCCATAAATAGATTTATCATCCATTGAAGATACAACAATACTATTTTCTTTAGCCTTCTTTTTTGCATTTTGATCATAGATTTTTGGCGTTGCAGTTTGATATAGTCGTATCTTTCCTTTTATATTGTGATTTGAGTGAACTTCAGTAAAAGTACTATCTCCTTCTCTTTCGGCGATTGCTCCCGTAGTTCTATGTGCTTCATCAGCAATAATTAAATCAAATTCAGGAAAACCATCCTTCTGCGCTTGCTTAAGTACATCAATAGATTGATAAGTACTAAAAACAACTCTCATATCGTTAGGAAGATTATTACTTTCAATTAATTTATAGTGATTAATTAAATCTTCCACTTTTGTAGTTGGTTCAAATCCAATTTCTCTAGCACCTAAATCGTCATCATCTTTATTTTTCTTTTTATTAGCTTTGGTATCAGAAACAACAGAAAGTGATGTCATGTGGATATCTTCAGAGACGTCAGCATTCCAGCCAAAAAGAGTTTGAGATAATAATTGAATACTTGGAACAAGATATAAAACATTAAATTGTTTTTTTCCTTGTTTTTTCATCAAAGCCTCGGCAATCTTTAAACTAGTAAAAGTCTTGCCAGTTCCTGGAGCCATAATCAATTTACCTCGATCATGCTCTTTAAAGTATTCTAATGATTTATTTATTGCTATATTTTGATAGTCTTTTATTTTTTTAATTACTTTATTAGAAAGATCTGTATTTTCTTTTGCAAAATTAAATTTTTGCCAACTAAAATGTGCATGACGTAATTGACTTAATCCAATAATACTAAAAGGTTTAGTTGTATCTTCTAATGTAGCTTTTGCATTTTTATTCCACTTATCAGTAGAAGAAACTATGATCCCAGCAGAATAAACATTTTTCCCTGCTTCTGCAACAAATGAATCTATTTCTGCTTTACCAACCTTGCCTTTATAAAATTTAGCTTGTACAGCAGTTAAGTTACCATCGTAATCTTTAGCTACAATATCAACACCTATATCTTTTTTAGAAATATGATACTCTTCTGGAACTTCATTAAGCATCCAAACATCTTTAAATTTTTGCTTATAAGCTGGTTCATTTTTAAGATAAGCTACTACCATTTTTTCAAATGCAGTCCCTCTATCACGTTGTTTATCTAAATTATTATTAACTTGATCAACCAGTTCATCAAAAGTAGCCATAATCAACATTCTCCAAAACATAAAGATAGCTTAATTATACATGATTACAAAATTTATACTAATTACTATTTTTACAATATTTAAATAACTACAAAAAATTGAAAAAAATCACACAAAAAAGACATCCCTTTCGAGATGTCTTTTGCATAAAACGTAATATAAAATATTAACGCTTTGAGAATTGTGAAGCTTTGCGGGCTTTCTTCAAACCTGGCTTCTTTCTTTCCTTCATTCTTGGGTCACGAGTTAACATGCCAGCCTTCTTAAGAGGACCACGGAAATCTGGGTCAACTTCAAGAAGTGCACGTGCAATACCTAAACGAATTGCACCAGCTTGTCCTGAGAAACCACCACCGTTAACGTTAACTAAAATGTCGTATTGACCTTCAGTTTCAGTTAATGCTAATGGTTGCTTCATATCTTGAACCAAGTTAGGGTATGGAATGTACTTAGTTACGTCTTCTTTGTTAATGGTAATTTGACCGTTACCTGGTACTAAACGTACGCGGGCAACAGAATCTTTACGACGACCAGTTCCAGCGTAAGCTGCTTGTTGTGCCATTATTTAAAACCTCCTAGATTAATTCGTTGATGTCTAACTTTTCAGGCTTTTGTGCTGCGTGTTCGTGGTCTTCACCAGCGTAAACATGCATCTTCATGAATTCTTGGTGACCAAGAGTATTCTTTGGCAACATGCCTTTTACAGATAATTCAACTAATCTTACTGGGTTCTTAGCTAATAATTCACCGGCAGGAGTAGCTCTTAAGCCACCACGGTAATCTGAGTGGCGGTAGTAGATCTTATCAGTTGCTTTTTTACCAGTCAACTTCAATTTAGCTGCGTTAACAACAATAACATAATCACCAGTATCAACATTTGGTGTATATTGAGGCTTATTCTTTCCTCTTAAAATTGATGCTACAGCAGTTGATAAACGACCAAGTGAAACATCAGTCGCATCGATAAAATACCACTTACGTTTAATATCACTAGTTTTAGCTAATGGGGTAGTACGCACTTTAAATTCCTCCGTTTTT
>ERZ777011.1715-NODE-1715-length-21241-cov-3.263523_pt1 | contig 21241 bp, 15 predicted proteins | sample MGYA00374964_ERZ777011 | MGnify/ENA primary metagenome ERZ777011 (study PRJEB29310, sample SAMD00008975) | mouse gut metagenome | study: EMG produced TPA metagenomics assembly of the Metagenome analysis of fecal microbiota from mouse which was promoted... | reverse complement strand
TGCAGGAGGTAACGCTCCAGAAGCCGCGGCACGGCATAGTCGCCCACGGCGGAAGCGTCGACCGCCAACGCCTCTGCGGAGGCGGTCAGCAAAGGCGTGCGGATACGGTAAACGGTCGCATGAACGGTCTGGTGGGAGAGCTGGTGACGGGGCATGGGCACCGTCGCCACGAGCTGCCACTCCCCGTCTCCCAGCAAGTCGCGGAAAGCGGGCGACGCGGCCAACGCGGCGAAATCGGCAGGCCCCTCCGTTTCGAGAAGCGGGAATTCGTAGAGCCCCTGCCAAATATCCCGCTCCTCGCGGCGACGCAGCAACGTCCGGCCGTCGCAGGTAACATGAAGGTAATGGAACCATCGGTCGCGCACCTTCGTCCGGCCGCGCTTCACGGGTCTTTCCGCTACCGTCCCGGCCGCCAGCGCCCGACACCTTCCGGCCAACGGACACTCCCCGCAACGGGGCTGCACGGGCGTACATTGCAAGGCTCCGAAATCCATCATCGCCTGGTTGAACTCCCCGGGCCGCTCCGCATCCAGCAACGACTGCGCCAACTCCGCGAACAGACGCCGTCCCGCACCGGTATCGATGGGCGCATCCAGATCGAAAAGCCGTGCCAAGACCCGGAACACATTGCCGTCCAGTACGGCAGTCGGCGCACCGAATGCCATCGAAGCCACCGCAGCGGCGGTATAGTCGCCCACGCCGGGCAAGGAACGGATAGCATCCGGAGCCGAAGGAAACTCCCCTCCGAACCTCCCCACGATCTCGCGGGCGGCTGCATGCAGGTTCCGGGCCCGGCTGTAATACCCCAAGCCCTGCCACAACTTCAGCACCTCGTCCTCGGAGGCTGCGGCCAGCGCTCCGACGTCGGGAAACCGCTCCGTGAAACGGAGATAATACCCCGTACCCTGAGCCACACGGGTTTGCTGCAGGATCACCTCGGAGAGCCAGATCCGGTACGGGTCGCGGGTACGGCGCCAGGGCAGGTCCCGGCCGTTACGGGCATACCACTCGAACAATATGGGAATCATGCTATCCATTCGTCGACCGCAAAGGTAATCCATTTCCTCCAACTCCGTCGAACCGGGGGCGCGGCCTTCGCCCGACGATCGCGGCCGAAATGTGCCGCGACTCCATTCGCACCAAACCATCCGGCGGCCGCCGCGAACCGGCCAAGGGCCGCCGGGCGCAACGCTGTGTTCAACAAATATTTTCTATCCTTATACTTCGCAACCGTGCACCGCCCCTTCGGGACGACCTGCACTTTCGTATTTCAGCGAATATTTTCCTATATTTGCTTCAAACGAATCGCTTCGCGAGGGAACACCTCCTCCGGGCCGTTCGGCAGACACACCCCGATACGAACGAAAGAACAGCCTAAACAGACCACTACCATGAAAACCAACCTGACCTTCATCGTTTGTCTCCTGACAGCCCTCCTGTCGTTCAACTCCTGCACCCCCGTACAGGACGAGAAATACACCCTTTCGGCCGACAAGACCTCCGTCGGTGCCGACGAAGAGGTCACCTTTACGGTCACCTCCTCGCAGGGAGAGGACGTTACCGCAGCGTGGTGCCTCTCCGACGACACCGGCATCCGCGAAGGCCGGCGGTTCGGCTGGTCCGAACCGGGCACCTACACCGTCTGCGCCGCCCTGGGGACGAACCCTTCCCTGAAGGCGGCCAACACCGTAACCGTTACGGTAAGCCCCTCCGCCACGACCTACCGCATCTCCTGCGACAAAACCGAGGTGAAAGTCAACGAAGAGGTGACATTCACCGTTACCTCGAGTACGGGCGAAGACGTTTCGGCATCGTGGAACTTCTGCGACGAAAGCATGTGCCGCATAGGGAACCGCTTCGGCTGGTCGGAACCCGGAACGCATACGGTAACGGCCCACAGCCAGGAGAATCCCGACCTGGAAGCGGAGAACACCGTAACGGTCAAGGTAACCGGTTCCGTCTATAAGCTCTATGCCGACAAACAGATCGTCTATGTCCTCGACGAGGTGAATTTCCATGTGAAGGAGGTCGTCGACGGCGTGGAACAGGAGAAAGAGTCCACCGGCTTCGTAGCCGGCATCCGGGGAGGCGAGCAGTTCGCCCTCTTCGGCCCCATGACGAACGTCTTCGCCCAGGCAGGCAACTACATGATAGAAGCCGTGAAATACGACTTCGCGGGCAAAGAGATCGCCCGCGCCGAAAACACGCTGGAGATCATCGTGCGGGAGCGCAGCGCCATCGACTACGAAGACCGTTACTTCCGGCGCTCGTTGGTTGCGGAGGGCTCCGGCACCAACTGCACGACATGTCCCATGATGGCGAGGGCCATCGAATACGCCCAGACCTATCTGCTCCCCGACCGGATGGTTCCGATCTCGTTTCATCTCAACGACGACGCCTGCAACGTTCCCGTCCCCATCTACCGCCACTTTTTCATCCTGAATAACGATTACGCCCTGCACGCCTATCCGTTCTACATCGTGGACTGGAATGCCTCCTACAGCTCCGTCAACTCCAAGACCGAAGAGCTGAAAAACAAGGTCGAAGCATCGCAGGCAAGGTACTCCCACACGCCGGGACTCGCCGCGGAAACCGCGCTCTCCGGTCGCGACCTGACGGTGAAGATCAGGACCACCCCGCGCGAAGCGGCCGAATATCTGCTGGGAGTCTACATCGTGGAAGACAACATCCACACGAAACAGGCAGGTGCCGACAACGGCATGATGATGCAGCAGGACGTAGCGTACTACTGCCTGACCGCACAAGACGCCCCCGAAGAGGAGCGGCCGGAAGAGGGAATCGGACAATACGGCCAAATCGGCGTGACCCCGCTCGGCAGACTGGAAGAGCGGACGGAGTACACCTACGACTACCGGTTCACCCTGCCCACCCGCACGCCCGACGACCACGACCTGTCCGAGTGCCGCCTCGTATACTTCATCTGCCAGGTCGATGAAGCGACGGAGCCCTACGGCTACTTCTGCGCCAACGCCGCCACTTGCCGGTTAGGCGAATCGCAGGATTACGAATTCGAACCGATTTACGAAGAGTAAGCCGCCTCGAGAGGAACGGCCCTTCACTCCGTCGGGGCGGTTGCGGAACGTACGATCGCCCGCAACCGCCCCGACGGAGTGCATCCGCACCGGAAAGAGAGTCAGGAGTTCATGACGGCATTCTGGTGGGCGATGCTCTCCATGTGCACCGCATCGAGAATGGTACGGATGAATTCGGGACTGAGGCCCAACTCGCCGGCCCGCCCCACGATGTGTTCCACGATCTCATCCCAGCGCCGCCGTTGCAGGATGGTGACGTCGTTCTCGCGTTTGATACGTCCTATATTCTCGGCGATCCCCATGCGGCGCGAAAGAAGCGAGAACAACTGTGCGTCTATCTGGTCTATCTCGAGCCGCAAACGCTCCATATCCGCCTCGAACTGCGGTACGTCCACCGTCTCCCTGCGCCACCGGAGCCCTGCCAGCAACTCCCCCAAACGCTGCGGGGTGATCTGCTGCCCGGCATCGCTCAACGCCTCATCGGGACGGATGTGGCTCTCCATGAAGAGTCCGTCGTAGGAGAGGTCGGCGGCCTTCTGCGCCGTGGCGGCAAGTCCCTCGCGGCAGCCGCAGATGTGCGAAGGATCGCAAAGCATCTTCAGCTCCGGAAAGCGGCGCCGCATCTCCAACGCCACATGCCACACGGGCGGATTGCGGTAGCCGCCCCCGGAGGCCTGCGAAAAGCCGCGGTGCACCAGCACCAGCCGTTCCGGGGGGATACCGGCCGCCGACAGGCGCTCGACGGCACCCGTCCATAATGCCGTGTCGGGCATCTGCCCGTTCTTCACCAGCACCAGCGCGTGCGTTCCCCGGAGCGCGTCGGCCACCTCCTGCACGCTGAAGGGATTGCCCGTGGTCCGCGCCCCGATCCACACCATGTCGGCTCCCGCATCGAGCGACGCCTCCACATGGCGACCGTTGGCCACCTCCACACCGAACGGAAGCCCCGTCTGCTCCTTCGCCTCGACCAACCACCGCAACCCGATCTCGCCTATCCCCTGGAAACAGGAGGGATAGGTGCGCGGTTTCCACACCCCGCCCCGTATCATATCCACGCACCCGCAGGCGGCCAGCCCGCGACACGTGGCAAGCGTCTGTTCCCGGCTCTCGACACTGCACGGCCCGGCTACGATCATGGGCCTTCTTACTCTCTCCTCTGCCATACCATCGAATTCTCCGCCGGCAAAGGTACGAATAATGCGGGAAAGTCGGCCGGCTCCCGCCGGCAGCGAAGGCCTCCCCGGCGACGGAGCGCAACTTTTTTCCCTACACCATATATTATTGCAAATTAAACGATAAAAACCTATCATTGTCCCAATATTCACCATTAACCAAAACCACACACTTATGAAAAGCTCCCTTTATCTTTCGCTCCTCGCCGCGGCGGCGATCCTGCCGGGCGTCACCGCCTGCAACCAAGAAAAAGAACCGATGCCTCCCGTCGACAAAAACGGCATACACTACATCGCCTCTCTCAAGCAACTGCGCACCTTCGCCGACGGCTCGACCGCTTCATGGGAGTACGCCATTACCTATACCGAACCCGACGAAACGGGCGTTCGGCAATTCGCAGAGGTACTCGTCACCACCGACAAAGAAGGAACAGAACGTACCCGTCACGACCATTACGTCTACGACAAAGGAGAGGTTTTCGTTTCGGGTACCTTCGAAGACCAACCCGACCGTCCCCGCTCGGCCAAACTGAAGTTCAACAAGAACGGCACGATCAAACAGATGGACCTATTGGCCGACAAGACCTACACCTACCACCCCTACAACTACCGGCACGACGGCAAACTCTGCCAGTTCGGGGAGGGCACCTTCCGCGGCCTCGAATACCGCTATGACGCTATGCAATGGACCGAAGAAAACATCACGCAGATGACAATCAGCAACGCAGATCTGAACATCTATGCAGAAAAGATTACATGCACCTATAGTGAATACGACAACCGCTACAGCATAGACCCGAACAGTCTGCTCGACAATTTCATACAGCACCCGTTCGACAAAGTAATGCCGGTTTTTCCCCGCATGACCTGCGAGAAACTCCTCAGCAGCATCCAAGGGCCCCGGACAACCGTTGATTACGATACGATGACGAGCGAAACCGCGATCGGATACGAAGTCGACGCCGCCGGACGCATCGCCCGCATGACCGTCTCCATGAAAAGCGCACCGAAGGAGGGCACGGGAGAAGATGCTACGGCACGTTTCACCTACACCGACGTAATCGAATTCACCTACCTCTGACCCTTCGCACGACGAGCATCGCGAATCAATCGATGCCTCGTTCTCCGGAAGGGCTCCGCCGCGAAAGCGGCAGGGCCCTTCCGGATTAAAGAAAGGCCCCGCCTCTAAGAGAGCCCCTCCCGGCATCCGGAGCGGAACGTGCTCCGCAAGGGCTTCGCCGCACCGCTTCGGGCCGCACTACGAAACGCTCGCCACCGGTCCTCGGAAAGCGGGAACGGAACGGACGGGCCTGCCGGAGCCCCCCGGACGAAAATGAGGTGAACCGCCGCAACGGCGGCGGACCGTCGCCCGCAGCCCGATTGCGGGAAATAAAAATCCCGTGTCCTTCGCGGATACGGGATTCGAATCATCTCCAATCATTACACCCTATAATATTGCAGCAAACCTTTGTTTTTTCCATTAATCATCCCTCCAGCCGGAAGGAGATATGGTTATAAGAGATGATGTATTAAAAATTTCTATATTGCAAATATATACATATAATCCATATTCACAAGAGGTAACTGCATGTTTTTTTGATTATTTGCGTTGCATTCGCGTTTTTATGCAAATACTTATTCCGTATGCAGGACCGGACGGACCAAACGCTTTCAAACCGCCCCATGCGCCGCCTCCCGCCCCGATGGGGAAGGCGGTACGGGAGATCGTTTCAAAGTGAGGAAACCGCTCAGAAAAGCGTCGTTCCGTCCGACGGCGGCGCAACGCCCAGATGCGAATAGGCGAGCGCAGTCACCTCCCGACCGCGCGGAGTACGCTTCAGGAAGCCCTCCTTGATCAGGAACGGTTCGTACACCTCCTCGATGGTACCGGCATCCTCGCCGACGGCCGTAGCGATGGTGTTGATCCCCACCGGCCCGCCGCCGAACTTATGAATGATCGTGGAGAGTATCTTGTTGTCCATCTGGTCCAGACCGCGCGAATCGATGTCGAGGGCCCCCAGGGCCGTCCGGGTGATGGGGAGATCGATCGTACCGTCACCCTTCACCATAGCGAAATCCCGCACGCGCCGGAGCAGGGAGTTGGCGATACGGGGCGTACCGCGGCTACGCATGGCGATCTCGCGGGCGGCATCGTCCTCTATCGCAATGGCGAGAATGGAGGCCGACCGACGGATAATCCCCGTCAGCACACCGGCGTCGTAATACTCCAGATGGCACTGGATGCCGAAACGGGCACGCAACGGCGAGGTCAGCAACCCGCTGCGGGTCGTGGCGCCTATCAGCGTGAACGGATTCAGCTCCAATTGGATCGACCGGGCCGAAGGGCCTTTATCGAGAACGATGTCTATCTTGTAATCTTCCATGGCGGAGTAGAGATACTCCTCCACGATGGGGCTCAGACGGTGAATCTCGTCGATGAAGAGCACGTCGCCGGCATTGAGGTTGGTAAGCAATCCGGCCAGATCGCCCGGTTTGTCGAGCACAGGACCGCTGGTGACGCGCAACGTAGACCCCATCTCGTTGGCGATGATGTTGGCGAGGGTGGTCTTGCCCAGGCCCGGAGGCCCGTGCAGCAACACATGATCGAGCGAATCGCCGCGCATGAGCGCCGCCCGAATAAAGACGCGCAGGTTCTCCGCCGCCTTCTCCTGGCCGCGGAAGCTGTCGAGCTCCTGCGGGCGTATCCGGTTCTCGAACTCCGAATCGCTCTCCATGTTCCGTTTGTCCCTGTCGAGTGCCATACCGCAAAGATAACGCTTATCGGGGACTTTACCTACATCCCGCCCGCATCGGTCTCCGCAGCCGCGACGTACTCCCCCGCCCGACGCCGACGCCGGGGAACCCGACCTCCCGCGATGCAAAGGGATTCAGAGGAACATCGTCCTCACGACGACAACGGTCATCGCGATGCACGCCGCGAGTTTCAAACCCGTTCCGAGGATAAAGGCGAGGAAGGAACCGAACGCCACCCGGAAAGCCTTCGCATTGTCGCTGCGGTCGTGGAGCATCTCCCCGATGAGCGCTCCGGCGAAAGGACCGAGCACCAACCCCCACGGCAGCAGGAAGAGCCCCGCCAGGGTGCCGATCGCCGCGCCGCGGGTGGCTTGCCGCGAACCTCCCAGCCAGCCGGTTATCCAGGCCGGAAGCAGGTAATCCGCCAGCGTCACCGCGCCCGTTACGACGGCCCACAGCGCGAGGGACTCCCCCGAAAAGTGCGCATAACCGGTCCAATGGACCAGCAGCATCCCGAGATAGGCCACGGGCGGTCCCGGCACGACGGGCAGAAAGCACCCCGCAACGCCTGTCAGACAGCACAACAGTGCCAGTATCGAAAGCAGCGTATCCATATCGTATTTTCCCCGGAGCACCGGTGCAGGGTTCGTCGTCTCCGACGCAAGGCACGCCTCCCGCTCCGTCTCCGCAACGGACACGGCAGGCCCCCGCATCGCTCCACCGGCACAAGGTTCTCCGCTCAGCACTTCTCCGCCCGGGGCGCCTCGGCTCCCCGCGGCATCGCCCAACGGTAACGCTCGTTCAACCGGGAGAAGAGCCACCACATCAAAAGCGCGACGAGCACGCCCAATATCCAACCGAACAGGATCTGGAAAGGCCAGTGCACGCCGAGGTAGATGCGCGAATAGGTGGTAAGCAGCATGTAGACAAGCATCATCCACGTGAACCACTTCCTGCGCACGACGAGCGACGTGAAAAGGAAGATGCAGAAACTGGTGGAGGCATGCCCCGACACCGTCCCCATCAACCCGCCCAGGTACCCCTTGACCGTATGCAGGTAAGGCAGCATATCCTCCGTATGGGTGGGACGAAGATAGGGAACGTTCCGTTTGAAAAAGTTGCACACCTGATCGCACAGCCCCACGCCCAGCCCCACGAAGAGCAATGCGAAGAGCATATACTTCCACCCGTAATTGCGGTAGACGATATACAGTACCACCAGGTAGAGCGGGATCCAGTTCGGGATTCCGGAGGCGAACCACATGATGGCGTCCATGACGGGACCTCCGTCGAAATTAAGAGCGAGCATCAAGCTCCTGTCCAGTTCATTCATATATCAAAGAGTTTGTATTCCTGTCCGATCGTCAGAATTGAAAATAAATGAAGGGCTGTATCTCCGCCGACTTTACCTGCATGACCGCCCAGATGATCAAGGCCAGGAGCAGCGCATTCACGACCAACGGATTGCGGACCACACGACCGCACACCCCCTCCTGCACCCGCTGGGGAGTGAAATGAGCGAGGTAGCCCGCCAGCATGAGGGCAAAGATTTCCCAGTATCCGACCACGATGTTGGGAATGAGCGACACGTCGAAATTGGTGAACACCTGTTCGAGTATCTCCACCCCCGTCCCCACGTCGCGTGCACGGAAGAAGATCCACCCCAGACACACGAGATGGAAAGTCACCACGATACCCGCTACGCGCCATCCCCGCTTCATATCCGCACCGACGACCTTCATCCGCGGGAAAAGCCGCATCAGGAATTTGTGCAGGGCCAGCAGCACCCCGTGAAAGCCGCCCCAGAGAATGAACCGCAGCGCCGCTCCATGCCACAGACCGCCCAGCAGCATGGTGACCACCAGGTTCACGTAGGTACGGAACCGCCCCTTTCGGTTGCCGCCGAGCGAAATATAGAGGTAATCCTTGAGCCATGCCGAAAGCGAGATGTGCCACCGCCGCCAGAACTCGGTAATGGTGGCCGACTTGTAAGGCGAATCGAAGTTCTTGGGGAAACGGAATCCCAGCAGCAGGGCGATACCGATGGCCATATCCGAGTAACCGGAGAAGTCGCAATAGATCTGGAGCGCATAACCGTAAATCCCCATCAGGTTCTCGAATCCGGTGTAGAGCATCGGATTGTCGAAAACCCGGTCGACGAAGTTGACACTGATGTAGTCCGAGATGATCGCCTTCTTGACCAGACCGGTCATGATGAGAAAGAGGCCCCGCCCGAACATCTCCCGGGTCACCCGCAGGGGAGTCTGCCGTATCTGCGGAATGAAGTCGCGAGCACGCACGATAGGCCCCGCAACGAGCTGAGGGAAAAACGAAAGATAGAAAAAGTAGTCGAGCCAGTGCCGCAGCGGACGGAGTTGCCGACGGTAGATGTCGATCGTATAGCTCATCGACTGGAAAACGAAAAAGGAGATTCCCACCGGCAGGAAGATATTCCGGAAAGCCAGCACATCGCGCCCGGCCAGGTCGTTGGCCACCTGGATGAAAAGATTGGTATACTTGAAATAGGCCAGCATGCCGAGATTGATCAGCACGCTCAGCGCCACCAGTCCCCGCCGGTAGGGCCGCACCTCGGTCTTTGCAAGCAGCCGCCCTATGAGAAAGTCGGTAACGGATACGAGCACCAGCAGGAAAAAGTAGAAGCCCCCCGTCTTGTAGTAGAAGTAGACCGAGAAGAGCGAAACATAGACCATGCGCAGCACGGGTGTGCGACGCATGAACGCATAGAACAACGTGAATCCCGCGAAGAGAAACAGGAAGAGTCCGCTGCTGAAGATCAGCGGGTTGGCCGGATCGTACCTCAACAATCCGACGACGTTCTCCATTATGCGGGAAATATCCACCATCTCGTTTCTCTGAAGAGCCTATCGTTCGCACTCCCCGCCGGGGAACTTGTCTGCGGAAGAGGACACCCGCTCTCCGCACGTATCGCTCCCCTCGGCCGCCGGACAATCTTCCGACAGAGCCTCCCGGCCCTGTTCTCCGGCCTCCTTTCCCGCAAGCGTCTTCCCGGTGGAAACCTCCTCTGCGGAGGCCCCGAACGAGAATACGCCGCCGGAAACCTCCCGCAACCTGTCGGAAAGCGTATCGTCGAGCAAGGTGCCCCGGCCGAGGAGGCTCTCCGCACGTATCCTCATCTCCTCCTGCAAGCGTTGTTCTTCAAGCCGGGCCCGCTCCGCATCCTGCTCCCGCACGCTCTCTACGGCTGCAAAAATGAACTTCACGAACTGTTCGGCAATATATTTGCCCCCCGGATAACCGATATGGGTATAATCCTTCGCCGCCCAATGGCGCTCCACGAACTTGGGCATCGAGTTGTCGCCCCCCATCGCCTGGTAGGTGTTCCAGAAACCCACGCCGCACACCTCGGCAGCACGCTCCTGGGTCCGCAGCATGGCCCGCACGGCAGGCATGGTCACGGCCGTGCCGTTCTGCATGGTACTCCGGTCGCCCACGCTCATCACCACGACGGCACTCCCGGGAAAACACCGTTTGATATAGTCGATGATCCGCACGAGCTGCTTCTGGTAATGACCGTAGTCGGTCACGTCCGCCGACATGGCGTTCAGACCGTATTGAAGGATCACCATGTCGTAATTCAGGTAATCGGCGAACTGCCGGTTGATCTCCCGGGAGGTTCCCAGCAGGGCGAGTCCGCTGTTGCTGCGCACCGAAAAGTTGTGGACGCTCACCCCCACGCTGTCTTCGAGCACCACACCGTAACCGATAAAGCCGGCAGGATTCGCAAGATCGATGCGGAGTTCCGAAATGCCGGGTTCGCCGAGGGCGATCCGTTGCACCTGTTCGCCGGAATCGGGTATGTAGCGGCACGGCTCCCCCCCATTGATCGCCACGTCCAGTTGCGTATGCTCGCGGTTCACGAAGAAAAGCGTGGCCGTATTGCTCTTCTCGATGCGACGCCGGAACTGCACGCCGCGGTACTCCGTCGAAGCGCCCTCGCCGGGAATGGCGAGCATGCCCGACACGAAAAACCACTCCTTGTACTCTTCGGGAACGGTCTTGCGCCTGATCAGGTTGTAATCCGTCCATCCGCCATGGGTATGGGACACCGTACCGCGGTATTTGGAAAGCGGAGTGGAGAAAGGAACGAATCCTACCCCATTGCCCCCATAGGCCATCTGGAGTTGTTCGCGCAGGTCGGCCGTAATGATATCCGCCTCGATGAACGAGTCCCCGAGCACGGCGATCCGCACCGGCCGCCGATCGGCTTCGTAGGCCAGCGCATGATAGAAACGGGCCATCATCTGTCCGTCGGCACTGTAATCCGTAATCCGGACGATATCGGCCCCTTCCACACGAGGCACCGACAACCCCGGCGGAGCCGGCTCCGTCCCGTCCTCCTCGGAGAGCGTCCCCCCCGTAGCATCCACCTCCTCCTGCAAGGGAAGGGGCGGAAGCGCCTCTCCCGAGGGATCGTCGAGCGACTCGACATCGGAAACAGGCACCAGTCGTTCGTCCTGAAACGTCACCACATCGGAGAGAATATTCGCCCGCTTGAACGACACATGTCCCACACGCCCCCCCGGAACGAACGAAACGCACACCAACAGCCCGATAATCAGTAAAGCCATGTAGCATGCGCTCCTTGTATAATCTTTCGGCCCCGACATAAGATTTCTGCGATATAACGCGCACAAAGATACGGAAAGTAGAGTGCAAAACCGAATAGCATACGGGTTTTGCCCAGACGGAGTATCTAAGATAAAATCAAAAATGCGGAAAGTCGAGCGCAAAACCGAACAGCATGCGGGTTTTGCCCAGACGGAGTATCTAAGACGAAAGTCAAAGATACGGAAAGTAGAGACGGAGTACCTAAGATAAAATCAAAGATGACTATCATATTCACTTAAAATCGAAAGCGCAGTCGTACCGTAAGTCCGATACACAGTCGCGGAGCGATCCAATTATAGGAAAAAAGGGAGAACGCACCATCGGCCGAGCGCCTATTATCACCCCGGACGCCCCTGGCCTGCGGTCCGTCGGAACGTCGCCGCCCACCCTTTCCGGCCCGAAGCCCCGCCTTGCACCCGTACCCGCACACGGCACTTCCCTACCGGCAGTTTCCAACAACTCCCTCCGCCGAAAGTTCCCTTTCACCGACACCTCGCGGCCGTTCCGCCTCCCCTGCTACAGTGCACCCTCTCCTTCATCGCCCCCAACGCTCCCCGGCCAACATTCCCAAACCTCCGGCACATCCATCGCTATTTCCCTACGCCATACGATCGCCATTCAATATTGCACGGTATCGTCCCCTGCTCCTCCCACCCCGCACTATCTACGAAACCAATCCAATCTCAGCACCCTCCACCAAAGCTCCCAGACCATCGCACCCGACCAAACATCCGGCCCACGCCCCGATACCATGCGGCCCCCTCTTTCCAGCGCCACACGTCGGTCGGAGCAGCCTCTTCAAACAAAAAAGGCGGTGCTTCGAAGCACCGCCTTCTGAGTTATCGTTTCCGACCTTAGAGAGCCTGGAATTCGGGCGAGTTGAAGAGCCTTGCGAACTCTACATCGTTCTTGGCAGCCTCCCGGAGCGACGGCTTGAGAGCAATCGCGTTGCGCAGGTAGCTGAGAGCACCCTGGCTATCGCCCTCCCTCATGGCGATCACGCCACGGAGGTATTCGGAATCTGCGCATTTGCAGTTGCCGAGCGCCTGTTTTGCTTTCGCATAGTTGCCGTTCAGCACCTCTACCACTGCGAGGTTGTAACCTTCGAGGTCGCGGGTAGCTACCACGTAGTCACCTTCGTGGAGAGCGACGAGACCCTTGTTCATCTTCGCTTCCTTGCTGTTGAGTGCGGACAGGTATTTCTTTGCCGACTCCAGGTCGCCCTGTGCGATGGCAACCGCTGCGAGGTTGTTCGTAACCGTCGGGTTGGCATTGATGCGAGCCGCTTTGTCGATAGCCTGTTTTGCACCGGCCACGTCACCGTTCATCATCAAAGCGACAGCGAGGTTGTTGTAAGCAGCTACATCGTTGTACTTCTCGGCAGCCATCCTGTAAGCGGCGATCTTCTTCGCCGGATCGTTGATGAGGGTTGCACCGTAAAGCATTTCGTCGAGCCTGAGCGTGCCGTCCTTCGCCTCTACGGCAGCTACCACCTCCTCATCGCTGAGACCGATTACATCGGCGGAAGCGACGATCTGGGTACGACGGAGCTCGGGAAGAATCTTGGTCTTGAGTTCGTTGTATACTACCGACAGGTTCTTGATCTCCTGCTCGCGACGTGCGGAGGAATCATACATGGAGAGCACCTGAAGGATGAGGTCCTTGTCGGCGATATCGGAAGCGGCAACCAGTTCGCGGAAACCTTCCCAGTCCTCGCCGTAAGCGGCAGCATCGTACTGTACGTCGATACCCTTGAGGTTCTGACGGATGGCTTTCTCACCGCTCTTGCTACGCTCTGCGGAGAGCTTCTGGTTGAAGTTCTCGGGACCGTCGGGCGAAGCGTAACCCTTCGCATAGATGGTACCCATCGTCACGTCCTCGGCAGCGGAGTTCTCACGAACGAATGCCTCGAAGAGCTTCACCTGCTCGTCGGAGAGTTGGCTCTTGCGCACTACCGGGCTGTTGATCTGGTAGTGGATGTCGGCCTCGCCGGTCACGGTCCTTACCCTCTTGAAGTTGTGGTCCATGAGGATCATGTAGGGCATATCGGCCAGCGTCTGTACGGTGCTGATACCCTGAGCCACTACCACCGAACCGAAATCGCCGAAAGTTTTGAACTTGTCGCGACGGCACTGGTCTGCGGTACGGCCCTCTACGCGGAGCACGAGCGTCGACAGATTGGCCCTCTCGTCATACGGGAACACTACTTTCTGGGTGAAAACACCGCCCTTCTTCCACGAAACGGGAGTGTAGTTGTCCCTTACATCCTCGCCCTGGAAATATTTCGGCGTACCTACCACTTCGCCGCCCTCGAACACGAGCACGGGAGTCACCTTAAGAATCATCTCCTCATAGAAGTACTTCTTGGGGAAGGTATACGTAATATCGGCCTCAACGCTCTGTCCCTTAAGCGTAAGCACCTCCGGGGTAGCATAAGCATCTATCTTGCCGACATTCTTCTGCATTTTGTTGTACGGATTACATCCGACGAGCAGAACCATCATTGTGGTAAGCGCCAGGCCCACCTGAGCTAATCTTCTCATAATTAATGTATTAAGATAGTTATTATTATTTTATGAATCTTTTTCCCGAAAAACTAAACAACGTTAGCAAAGCAAAAATAAGAATATATTTTTATTTACGCATAATTTTCACCTACAATTCTTTCTTTGCCGGAAAGGCTCCGGAAACGCGTGCTTCGTTTCCGGAGTTCCCATCCTGCGGTCCAAATCAATAGGCAAAAACCATACCATTATTTCCTATGTTCGCGTTTTTCGTGCCTGCCATCACGTTTTTCGCCCCGGTCGCGCCTTTCGCGCTTCTCCGGCTCCTCGTAACCTTCCGGTTTCGGAAGCAACGCCTTGTGGGAGAGCTTGAGCTTGCCGGTCTTGGCGTCCTGACCGATCAGCTTGACCTCGATCATATCGCCCTCTTTCAGGCCGGTTTCGTCCATCGTCTCGAAACGCTTGTAGTCGATCTCGGAGATGTGCAGGAGCGCATCCTTGCCGGGAAGGATCTCCACAAAGGCGCCGAACGCCACGATGGAGCGGATCTTGCCGTTGTACACCTCGCCCACTTCGGGAACGGCCACGATGCCCTTGATACGGGCGAGGGCCGCATCCATCCCCTCTTTGTTCTCACCGAAGATATCCACAATACCCTTATTGTCCTCCTCGGTGATGGTGATGGTCGTACCGGTAGTCTTCTGGATCTCCTGGATCACCTTTCCGCCGGGGCCGATCACGGCACCGATAAAGTCGGACGGAATGACGATCTGTACGATACGCGGCACGAACGGACGGAAGTCTTCGCGCGGTTCGGCGATCGTATCGGTCAGCTTGTCCATGATGTGCAGACGACCCACGCGCGCCTGTTCGAGCGCCCTGGCCAGCACCTCGTAAGAGAGGCCGTCCACCTTGATGTCCATCTGCGTGGCGGTGATACCGTCGCGGGTACCGGCCACTTTGAAGTCCATATCGCCCAGGTGGTCCTCGTCGCCGAGAATATCGGAGAGAATGGCATATTTATCCGACTCGGAATCGGAGATGAGTCCCATGGCGATACCCGAAACGGGCTTCTTGAGCTTCAGACCCGAATCCATGAGGGCCAGCGTACCGGCGCACACCGTAGCCATCGAAGACGAGCCGTTCGATTCGAGGATATCCGACACCACACGCACCGCATACGGGTTCTCCTCCCCTACCGGCACCATGGGCTTGAGCGCCCTCCATGCGAGGTTGCCGTGTCCTATCTCGCGACGCGAAAGACCGCGGGCGGGCTTCGCCTCGCCCGTCGAGAAGGGCGGGAAGTTGTAGTGGAGCACGAACTGCTCGGAGCCCTGTACGAGCACCTGGTCGATCTGTTTCTCATCGAGTTTCGTGCCGAGCGTTACGGTCGTGAGCGACTGGGTTTCGCCGCGGGTAAAGATCGCCGAACCGTGTGCGGCGGGCAGCGGGCCCACTTCGCACCAGATCGGACGGATCTCGTCCGTGCGACGGCCGTCGAGACGCTTGCCCTCGTCGAGGATCATGCGACGCATCGCCTTCTTCAGCACGTCGTCGTGGAAGTAACGTTTGATGAGGGGCAGCTTCTCGGCGAGCTCCTCCTCGGTATAACGGGCGCAGAACTCGGCCTCTATCTCTTCGAATTTCTCGGTACGCTCGTGTTTGCCCGATGCGCTCGTAGCCACCGCGTAGACCTTGTCGTAGGTCTCCCGGATGACGAGCTGACGCAGCTCCTCGTCGCTGGCCTCGTGGCAGTAGGTCCGCTTCACATCCTTGCCCAGCTCCTTCATGAGCTCGATCTGCACGGCGCACTGTTTCTTGATCTCCTCGTGGGCGAACTTGATGGCCTCCAGCATGTCGGCCTCGCTCACCTCGTTCATCTCGCCCTCGACCATGAGAATGTTGTCGATCGTGGCGCCGACCATGATGTCGATATCCGCACGGGCGTTATCGCTGAAGGTCGGGTTGATGACGAACTTGCCGTCGATACGCGCTACGCGCACCTCCGAGATGGGGCCGCCGAACGGAATGTCCGACACGGCCAGCGCCGCAGAAGCGGCCAGTCCGGCCAGGGCATCGGGCTGGATGTCGCGTGCGGCCGAAATAAGGTTCACCGTCACGAAAACCTCCGCATGGTAATCCGCAGGGAAGAGCGGACGAAGGGCCCTGTCGATGAGTCGGGCCACGAGTATCTCGCTGTCCGACGGACGCGCCTCCCTCTTGAGGAAGCCGCCCGGATAACGGCCGGCAGCGGCGTATTTCTCCTTGTATTCCACCGAAAGCGGCATGAAATCCACGTCCGGTTTGGCGTCCTTGGCGGCGACTACGGTCGCAAGGAGCATCGTATCCCCCTGCTTGACCACGACCGCACCGTCGGCCTGCTTGGCAAGTTTACCAGTCGAGATGGTAATCTCGCGGTCATCCCCCAGCGGAATGACCTTCGTCGTTTCTTTGTACATCGTCATTATCTTAAACCTCTAAAAATGTCTTATCCAATAAAAGCGAAGGCAATTATTTGTCTAATTGCCTTCACTTGACCGTCAGCCTGCAGGGCCGGACTATTTCCTCAGGTTAAGGGCTTTCACAATGGCCCTGTAACGCTCTATGTCGACCTGCTTGAGGTAGTCGAGCGACTTGCGGCGCTTACCTACGAGCCTCAGCAACGCGCGCTGGGTACCGTAATCGTGCCTGTTCCTCTTCAGATGTTCCGTAAGGTGGTTGATACGGTACGTGAATAACGCGATCTGGCTCTCGGGCGAACCAGTGTCGGTATTCGAAGAACCGTACTGCCCAAAAAGCTCCTGCTTTTTCTCAGCTGTTAAATAGCTCATGACTAAATTGTTATTTTAGTGTTCCGCTTTACGATGCATCCGCCTTACCGGGTGACACCAAAGCGTGGCGCAAAGATAAATCTTTTTTCTTCTCCAAGCAAAGAAGCGGCCTTTTAAAATTATTTATTATCATCATTTTAGACGAAGCCGCCCCCACGAAGGAGGAAACACGGAGCGAAGCCTCGATTCCTAAAATTTTTTAATAACCCCGCTCCCCGGAACGAAGGAAGAAAAACAGCGTCCGATTGGCTATATTTGCAACCGGAACACCCCCGCACCGAGCAAGGTGCGGCACGCATCCCCGATACCCACTCCGCAACCATGCACAACGCCCTTCACTCCCTACTCCTCTCGCTCCTGCTCCTGGCCGCTCCCGCGGCAGGACATTGCACGGAAAGCGAACGACCGCACGCCCCGACGACCTGCACGCACGACGACGCACTGATCTACGTCCTTCCCATCCGCGAAGAGATCATGCCCGCAACGACGCGCCTGGTCTCCCGCTGCCTGGCGGAAGCCGCAGCACTAGAAGCCGCCTGCGTCGTAGTCGACATGAACACCTACGGCGGCCTGCTCGACGCGGCCGACTCGATCCGCACCATGCTGCTGAACTACCCCGCCCCCACCGTCACCTTCGTGAACAACCAGGCGGCCAGCGCCGGAGCGTTGATCGCCCTGGCCACCGACAGCATCTACATGCGCCCCGGGGCGAGCATCGGTGCGGCCACGGTAGTCGACCAGCGCGGCGAGGTGATGCCCGACAAATACCAGAGCTTCATGCGCTCCATGATGCGGGCCACCGCCGAGGCCCACGGGAAGACCGCTTCGGTCGAACGGGGCGACACGGTATGGCGATGGCGGCGCGACCCGCAGATAGCCGAAGCCATGGTGGACCCCTCGGTGGAGATTCCCGGACTCGTGGACGACACGAAGGTCGTTACCATGACCGCCGACGAAGCCGTCGCATGGGGATTCTGCGAAGGGAAAGCCTCCTCGGTGGAGGAGCTGCTCGCCCTGACCGGCATCCGGAACTACGAACTGTACGAATACAAGCCCACCCGGCTCGACCGGTTCATGGGATTCCTCACCCACCCCACCCTGCAGGCGATCTGCATCATGCTCATAATCGGCGGCATCTACTTCGAACTTCAGACACCGGGCATCGGCTTTCCGCTCGCGGTCGCCGTTCTGGGCGCGGTACTCTACTTCGCACCGCTCTATGCCGAAGGAGTGGCAGCCCATTGGGAGCTGCTCCTGTTCCTTGCCGGCATCGTATTGATCGTCCTCGAACTCTTCGTCACGCCCGGCTTCGGGGTACTGGGCATCCTGGGCATCGTCGCCGTCGTCACGGGGCTGACTTTCGCACTCATCGACACCAGCCTGCTGCACTACATCCCCACGGGCGAACTGCCTGCATCGATCGTACTCGGACCGTTCCTGACGGTCATCATCGCCACAGGTGCGGGACTTCTCCTGTCGATCTGGCTCGGCAACCGATTCCTGCGCGGGAAATCGGCACTGCGCCGACGCATCGTGCTCGTGTCCGACATGAAACCGACCGACGGATACGTCTCCGTCGCCGCCGAACGGGGGCTGGTGGGCATGGAAGCGATCGCCTCCACGCCACTCCGCCCGGCCGGGAAAGTAGTGATCGCAGGACGCCATTACGAGGCCGCAGGCGATAACGCCGCCTTTATCGACAAGGGCACACGCGTAGTGGTCGTGCGCGACGAGAACGGCGTGCTCTACTGCCGGGAGCAAACGGAATGACCCGACCGACCTATCAAAAAACGCACACCATGAAGCACCGCCTCTTCGCCCACGGCCGCCTGCGACGCGCGGCCGAAAGATTCGCCCGCACCGCAACCCTTTGCGCAACCACGCTGTTCGCCGCCTGCACACACTCCGCCGGCGGTACGGAAACGATCGAGGGATTCGCCCTGGGCACCCTCTACCAGGTGACCGTGTCGGGGCCGGCACCGGCCGACCTGCGGACCAAGGTGGAAGCGGTCTGCGCCGAGGCCGACAGCACCATGTCGGTATTCAACCCCCGTTCGCTGCTGAGCCGCATCAACCGCAACGAAACCGACTCGCTCACCGAAGACATCGCCCGCAACATCGCGCTCGCCCGCCGCGTCAGCGAACTCTCCGGCGGCAAATACGACATCACCGTACAACCGCTCGTGGACGCCTACGGCTTCATCGGCGGGCGGCAGGAGGCCGCGCCCGACATCGATTCGCTTCTGCGATACGTCGGTTACGACAAGATAGCCGTCCGCGACGGACGGCTCGTAAAGCAGCACCCCGAGATACAGATCGGACTCAACTCCATCGCCAAAGGATACACCGTGGACAAGATCGCCCGCATGCTCGAACGGGAGGGCGTCCGGGACTATCTGGTCAACGTAGGCGGCGAGATCTTCTGTCGGGGCGGCAATGCCTCCGGAGAGCGGTGGCGCATCGCCATCGACACCCCCTACGAAGGCAACTGGTCGCCGGGAGCGAACACCAGCACCCTGCTCCACGTATCGGAAGTCGGGGTCGCCACCTCCGGCAACTACCGCAACTTCCACACGGGACCGGACGGCCGGAAATACACGCACATCATCGATCCCGCTACCGGCGGGAACACCGAGAGCAACCTTCTCTCGGCCACGGTGGTAGCGGAGAGCTGCACGCTCGCCGACGCCATGGCGACCATGTACATGGTCCTGGGACTGGAGGCTTCGCTGACGCTGCTGGAGGAACACCCCGACTTCGCGGTCCTACTCATCCACGCCGGGGAACACGGGGAGATGAACCTCTACGTCTCCCCCGCCATGGAGCAATACATGCAGCCATCGGCTCCGCCCCGCTTCCGCCCGACAGCCTGACCGACGACACCGGCCCCCAAACGACGACACGCCGAACACCCCGACCGGGCGCGGCAGCCACGCTCCGCTCCCTAACACCACAAACACCATGTTACGCAAAGTCCTTTTTCTCTACAACCCCTCCTCCGGGGAGAATCCGATAACCGGCCATTTCGACCGCATCATCCGCCTCTACCAGGCCCACGGACTGCACCTTCTTTTCCACCGGATTTCGTTCGACGAAACCGACGCCGACGCCCTCGATGCCGTGGACGACAGCTTCGCCCACCTGCTTCTGGCCGGGGGCGACGGGAGCATCAACTACGTGGTGAACCTGATCAAGCAAAGGGGCGTGGAACTCCCCGTCGCGGTACTGCCCGCAGGCACGGCCAACGACTTCGCCACCCTGCTCGGCATGCCGGCCGACCTGGAAGAGGCGTGCCGGGCCATCCTCGAAGGAGAGCTCCACGCCATGGACCTGGGTCGGGTGAACGACCGCTACTTCGTGAACGTATTCAGCTGCGGACTCTTCACCGACGTATCTCAGAAGACGCCGACCGCATGGAAAAACAACCTCGGCAAAATCGCCTACTACCTCAACGGCCTGGGCGACCTGCCGCGGTTCCGCCGCATGGAACTCGACATCGCCTCGGACGGGGGCGACTTCCGCGGCAACGCCATCATCTTCTTCGTCTTCAACGGCCGCACGGCGGGCACATTGCCCCTGGCCTACCTCTCCGAGGGGGACGACGGCCTGCTCGACATCCTGGTCCTCAAGGGCGACACCCCGCTCGACACCCTCCACACCGCCATCGGCTACCTGCCGCGCCTGATCCACCGCCGACGCTACCCGGAAGGGATCGTCCACATCCGTTGCAGCCGGCTGCACGCCACATGCGACCGGGACGAACACACCGATGTGGACGGCCAGCCCGGTCCCCCGTTCCCGATCGACATCGTGTGCGAACACCGGGCCCTGCAAGTGATCCTGCCCGCCAAACGTGCATGAGCGAAGAGGCAACACGCACGGAGAGACACACCGCACGGACGACGCGGAACGGACGACATATTTTGCCGCTTTTTTTGTAAAAACAAAAAAGTGTATTACTTTTGCATCCGCATAACCCGCCGAGCGAGTTATGCCAGATGGTGGATGTAGCTCAGTTGGTTAGAGCGTCGGATTGTGGTTCCGAAGGTCGTGGGTTCGAGCCCCATCTTCCACCCGAAAACTCCTGAAAAGGAGCACACAAGAGAAAAACCTTATGTATCAACGATATGTAAGGTTTTTTCTTTCCCCGCCCCGGCAAGATGCCTCCGGAAAACAGGTCCGGCGGCACCTGTTCGCCTCCCGTCCGTCCTGAACCGGAAACCAGTCTGGCCCTCAACCATCCCGCCCCGGCTGCAAAACATCGGACGGCCTTCGCC
>ERZ777011.1713-NODE-1713-length-21267-cov-3.851311_pt1 | contig 21267 bp, 19 predicted proteins | sample MGYA00374964_ERZ777011 | MGnify/ENA primary metagenome ERZ777011 (study PRJEB29310, sample SAMD00008975) | mouse gut metagenome | study: EMG produced TPA metagenomics assembly of the Metagenome analysis of fecal microbiota from mouse which was promoted... | reverse complement strand
GTATTCGCTTCCGCTGACTTTTGCACGCGGAAAATGAATGGCGTCCGGATTGCCATCTTTAGAAACTTTATCAATTTTAGGTCCCCCGGGATATCCTAACCCTATGGCGCGGGCAACCTTGTCAAAAGCCTCCCCGGCGGCATCATCTCTGGTTCTCCCTATAATTTGGTATTCTCCGTAATCTTTCACTACTACCAAATGAGAATGCCCGCCGGAAACCACCAGGCATAAAAAGGGCGGCTCCAATTCTTTATTTTCTATATAATTAGCGCTAATATGTCCTTCGATATGATGCACTCCTATAAGCGGAAGACCGGAAGCAAAGCTGATTGCCTTGGCGGCTGAAACGCCTACAAGCAGCGCTCCCACCAGTCCCGGTCCATAGGTAACCGCAATCGCATCAATTTGTGAAAGCTCCCTGTCCGCGTCGGAAAGAGCTTTTTCTATTACCTGATTTATTTTTTCTATATGCTTACGGGAAGCAATTTCCGGTACTACCCCTCCGTATTCTGTGTGAAGGGCAATCTGGGAATAAATCACATTAGACAATACTTCTCTTCCGTTTTTCACCACCGCCGCCGCCGTCTCGTCACAGGAGCTTTCGATTGCAAGTATATAAATGTCTTTTTCCATTTCATTCCTCTATGCTTATACTAGTACAACGAATATTAAGTAACTGGCACCTTGACTTGCCTGATTGTTCATCTGCGGCGTTGGTCTACGCTCCGCTTCGGTCCGTGCTAAACGTGTGCCACCGGCACACAGCACCGTCAATCGCCGTAGCCACCGCTACGACTCTTTCCTCCGCCTTGCATCTGAAACAATCATTCTGCGTCAATGTACCAGAAACTTAATTTTCGTTGTACTTGCCCGCAAATTGGAGCCGGGCTCAAATTTGTTTGTCACACATTTTCGTCATCGGCCAAAGTCCAGCCGTAAATTTTCCAATGCCCATTATCGTCCTTGCGCAGAAGAAAAATTTCTTCCGTATTTTGGAATTGGGTTCCTTGTCTTAAGTGAAAGGTACAGCGGGTTTTCGCCCAGCTGTAGCCGTCCTGCGTAAATTCCTCCACGTCCGTACTGGAACCGGGCGAATAGCTGGATATCACGATCTCCTGACCTTTTAGCAGATCAATATCCACTCCAAGATCATCCAGATATTGCTGATCGGTCTTGTTGGCAGCGAGTTCATCGTCATACAGTTTCCGAATCTGCATGGCCATATCGTGAAATTCTTCTTCCGTGTAGCTTTCCGCATAAAAGCATTTGGTGATCTCCGCATAATATTTGACCACTTCCCTGGGCGTCGGCGGATAATTATTTTCCAAATCCCGCATCAAGACTTCCTGAACCGCAGTGGCTTTTACCTGCTGCTCCGACTCTTTGTCATTTCTTTTGTTTGACAAATAATAGTAATAGCCAAGCACCAGGCATACTAAAACAATAACGACAACAAAAATCTTTATTCCTCCCTGACCTTTTTCTTTGTTCATCCGGCTCCCTCCTTTTCCTTCCCTTTATTCCCACGGGGTTTTACTTTTCGTTTTCTTCATCCTCAAACATAAGCTCAATGGTTTTCCCGTCCTTACAGGTTTCCGCCGCCGGGAAAATTTTTCTGACTGCCGGCAGGTATTCTTCCGGCCGGTTCAGGGACGGGCTGTAATGCGTCAGCCAAAGTCTCGATACCTCCGCCCGCCTTGCCAGTTCTGCCGCCTCATAAAAGGTCATGTGTTTATTTTCTTTTGCCTTCGCTTTTTTATCAGGCTCCCCGTACATGCCCTCACAGATAAAAAGATCCGAACCGGCGGCATGCCTTACAATTCCTTCCGTCGGCCTTGTATCCGTGCAGTAAGTGACTTTCAGCCCTTTCCTCGCAGGTCCTAAAACCATATCCGGCGTCAAAATCCGCTCTCCCGTATCTATTGTCTCACCTCTTTGCAGCCGATTCCAGTACTTTTTTTCTATTTCAAAAGAAAGCGCGCGCTCCACCTGAAATCTGCCGGTTCGCTCAATGGACATGCCGTACCCATAGCAGGGGACATTATGGTTCACTCTGAAGGCCACAATTTTATAGCCATCAAAAAAAATCGTATGCTCCGCATCATTTAGTTCCAGACAGTCTATCACAAAAGGCAGCTCCGGCGCAATCACACGTAAAGACGCCACCACCTTCGAAAGCCCCTTAGGCCCCACTAAAAGAAGCGGCTCTGTCCGCTCCGCATTCCCCATTGTCAGAAGCATTCCCGGCAGTCCGCTAATATGATCCGCATGAAAGTGGGTAAAGCAGATTACCTCAACAGGCTTTGGGCTCCAGCCTTTTTCTTTCATGGCAATCTGCGTTCCTTCCCCACAATCAATCAATATACTTTTTCCATTGTATCTGGCCATCATGGATGTCAGCCATCTATAGGGAAGGGGCATCATTCCGCCTGTCCCGAGCAAACAAATATCCAGCATAAATTCCTCAAACCTCTCTTATGCCATTCCCCATCCATGCCGCCTTAGAGTAATTCCGTTATTTCCTCCTCTTCTACCGGAATGGCAAATTCTTTAATCATTTTATCATAACATTCCTCGCACAAGTCAAAGGAATGTTTGCTCCCATCTTTATTGCTGAAATATCCAAACCGGACATTTCCGCTAAAGCATCCTTCTTTTAAAATGCCCTTTTCGACTTTCAATTCTTTCTTGCATTTATTACAGATAACAGCTGACAATTCATTTTTATTTTCATCAAAATAAATTCGCATGGTCTTATCCTCCTTTGATATCCTCTAACACTTATTATACATAAAAGTGCGTCCGGGACTAGTGGTAATTCTTCCATGCACTGTCTATCTTTTCCACATAATCAGGGCGTCTTCCTTCGGCTTATCATAAAAGCCCGGCCTTACCCCCTCCCCCTGAAAGCCAAGACTTTCATACAGCCTGATGGCAGCCTGGTTGCCGACCCGAACCTCTAAAGTACAGTCGCCTATGCCATCCTTCGCCGCCTTTTCCAACATATATTCCATCATTTTTTTGCCGATTCCCTTTTTTCTGTAGCCGGCAGCAACCATCACATTGGTGATTTCCCCTTCTCCCGCTATGTTCCTGATACCGCAGCATCCCACAATCCTGCCGTCTATTTCCGCCACATAGTAACAGGCGTAGTCGGCTTCCACCATCTCCAAAAAATCCTTTGCCGACCAGGGCATGGAAAAAGTCTCGCTCTCCAATTTGCTGACCGCTTCCACATCGGCAGCTTCCATTTCTCTTATTCGTAACATCTTTCTCCTTGTGTGTTACCGCTTCGCCTTCTTCGCTTTCTCTCTTTCCGCCTGGGATAATCTTAAATATTCCGGCGCATGGTCTCTGGCTGCAACAAATTTCCCTTCTTTTAAATAATCAAACGCCAACATGGCAAAGGATGCCGCTCTCTGCCTGTTCATATGGGCAGGGGCAAAGCCGTAGGGAACCTTAAGAATTTCCGAAAGCCTTTTTGAAAAAACAGGCACACCGTCTCCCAAAAAAATAACTTCTTCGCCTAATTCATTACACTTTTGCGCAATTTCATCTATCGAAACGGCGCACTGCTCTACCAGGCTTTTCAGATGATAGGATGCAGGATTTCCCTCTCCTCTTACAAATCGATATATCCCTGTATATACCTGGTTTCTTCTTGCGTCCATAATCGGACACACCAACTTATCCGTGCCATACAGATTGCATGCCATTCCATCCAGGGTAGGAATTTCAACTAAAGGCGCCACCATTACAAGTCCAAGCCCCTTAGCGGTAGCGGAACCAATCCGTAAACCGGTAAAAGAGCCCGGCCCCTTCGCCAGGGCAATGGCGTCTACTTTCTTTAAATCAAGTTCTACCATTTTTTTAAGCTCATCCAACATAGGAAGCAGGGTTTGGGAATGTGTTTTCTTGTACTGGACATTGTATTCCCCTATCAGAATATCGTCCTCCACAATAGCCACCGAAGCCACCAGCCCCGAGCTATCTATTGCAATGATTTTCATACTCCTTGTATTTCCCCCATTCTTTCCTCCATTCCAAAGCGTTTTACGCTAAAGAGACAAGCAAAATGTCAGATTTCGCTCTGCCATCATGGAAATTGTGACGCCACGGCGCAAATTCACGCGAACTCCTCTCATGCTTTTAGCAGCCCACAGTTCCTCAGCAGTCCGTAATATGTATTTTTCTATAGTCAAAGCCCTTTTCCATATCCTTCAAAATGGTTATTTGGGTATATTTCTCCGGAAGGATTTCCCGTATCAAATCAGCCCATTCAATCAGGCAAACGCCATCTCCATAAAAATAATCCTCGTACCCAATTTCATCCATTTCACAAAGGTCGCCTATCCGATACACGTCAAAATGATAAAAAGGGCATCTTCCTTCGTCATAAATCTGCAAAATTGTAAAAGTAGGACTGTTTACCGTTTCCGTAATGCCAAGTCCTGCTGCCAGTCCTTGTGAAAAAACAGTTTTTCCCACTCCCAAATCCCCAATTAAAGTAAGCACTGTGCCGGGAGATACCTTTTCACCGATTTTTTTACCCAACGCAAATGTCTCCTCAGGACTCATCGTTTCCACAAACATTTTTATACCCCCACATACCGCAAGCTGTGCTTGCCATGCTTTTATGGCACAGACAATTCGTGAAATATCAGCCGCGTATCTTCACCTTCTTAGCCGGCATATGCGTGGAAATAATCCGGATAACCCCGGAGGCCTTATCCCCTAAGTCCTTCTTGGGAAAAATAGACGCATTCACCGAAGAAGTATACAAAATCAGACTGCGCGGCGTGGACGCCGCCTTGTACATGTCCTCCCACTTCTGGCTCTGCACTTCCTCCCCCTGGGATACCTCCACCCCTTCCTCCGTCATTTTATAGTGGAGAGGGTTTTTAAAAGCCGGGTTCGCCAGATATTGCTGTCTGGATTTGATAAACAACGTCCACGGCAGATAAGCCAATATCACAATCCCCGCAATCAAAAAAATCACGCCGCTGCCCATAAAAAATCCTACCACCAAAAGTGCGCCCACCACAGCCCCAATCAGCCCGGAGGCGCTTGTATAAGTGTGAAATAACATATAATCATAAAGAGCGCCCGGTGTTATCTTAACATCAAATTCAACTTCCATCCTGAATCCTCATCCTAAGTAATTGTCACAAAGTAATCTGCAAGCCTGCGACAATTCTTTCTTATCCTCTATTGATTCAAAAGGCACCTACCAGCGCAGGTGCCCTCTACTCTTTTTCATTATACTAAAAATACAACAAAGTGCAATAATAAATTTTCATATCTATGATTATAAACTAGCACTTACTTTTCATAAGTTAGCCGGAAACGTAGCTTCGCCGCGAATAAAAATTCAAAGAGGAGCCCTTATAAAAACGCCAGCGCTTGGCGAGGTTTTTTCGAGCCTAGCGTCTGCTGCGTTTTTATAGAGCGAAAGCGCGGCGACGATTGAATTTTTATTCGCGGCGAAGCGGACGGGACTAACATACCTCTTTTTATTCATGCCGCAGCGCTTCAATCGGGCTCAGCTTCGCCGCCTTCCTTGCCGGATAAATGCCAAAGAAGATACCCACCCCGCAGGAGAACACGGAAGCGCCGATAATCGTACTCACATTCACCTGCACAACAATATCCATAAACGAACAAACGCCAACAGCTCCCGCTATTCCCAGAATAATTCCTATGATACCGCCAAGGAGGGTGATAATTCCCGCTTCCGCCAAAAACTGTAGCAAAACGGACGCGGTTCTCGCTCCGAGCGCTTTTCTGATACCAATTTCCCTGGTTCTCTCCGTAACGGACACCAGCATAATGTTCATAACGCCGATACCGCCTACCAAAAGCGAAATAGCCGCCACAAAGGAGATGAACACTGTGATAAAGCCTAAAATCGTATCATACTGAGCCGCCACATCCGAAAAGCTCTGCATCATAATCTGATTTTCTCCCCGGGCATTATGCCTGCTTTCCAACAGGGCAAGGGCTTTGGACGCCACCTCCGTACAATACTGGGAGGCTTCCGCCACCACATAAAATTGCTCGATTTCATCTATGTAATAGCCAAGCTTATTTGCCATAAAGGTGAGCGGAACTTCCGCCTCAATCGTCGTAACCTCGTAGCCGGAGGTCACAAGCGAGGACGCCGCGTCCTTTCGGATACCGATAACCCGCAGTTCCTGGGTGATTCCCCAGAAGGTTGCGTCAAAGGTCATCCCCACCACATCGCTGGTTCCAAACAGGGCCACCGCGCTGCTTTCCGAAATAATGCACACATTGTTTGCGCCGTCGTAATCATTTTGCGTAAAATATTTCCCTTTTACGATTGCTTCCGACGAAAGGTATTGAAGGCCGGTTGTACCGCCCGTCATCCTGATATCATAATCCCCTTTGGGCCCCTCGGCCGTCCCCCAGCTGCCATATTGCGGGGTTACGCCCTTTACATGCTCAACCTGCGTTTGAATCGCATCGAAATCTGACTGATCAAACATTACCGTGGTTTCCTTTCTGGTGCTGTCCACGTAAAATACAATCTGACCGCCTGCAATTCCTTCCAATTCTGAGTTCACCTGTCCCCTAACGCCGTTACCAATAGAAATAACCATGATAACGGATGAAATTCCAATAATGATACCCAGCATGGTGAGGATGGAACGCCCTTTGTTGCTTCTTATGTTCATCAAAGCAATCTTTATGTATTCCCATATCTGTGCCATAGTTCCCTCTTTCCACTGCCATGGATGATACGGCTTCGTATTCCTTTCACCGCCCTTACCGCTTTCTCTTTGCGCTCGGGCAGTCGCCGCCCGCTTTCCCCGCCCTATTGCTATCATAAGGCGATACCTCATCGGCCGGTTTTAAAACATCCTCAGGCAATAATACATTCTTGCTGTCAAGATTCCCTCTAAAGAGCGGCCTTTTTGGCTAAAAGATAAGGCCGCTCTCCGGTCGTTTTTACTGCGCCTGTGGCATTGCAATTACACTCATGCCCTCCTGAAGGTTAGCGGTTACGTCCGTTACAATCTGATCTCCTTCCGCCAGCCCTTCCGTCACCTGAACCATTGTGTCAGAGGAAATACCTGTCACAATTTTCTTTTTCACCAGAATATTTTCTTCCACCGCATATACAAACTCCCCTTCCATGTCCACATTAACTGCGGTCACAGGTATCAGTATGGCGTTTTCTTCCTTTGCCGTGCTGACAATCACTTTCGCTTCCACGCCAAGAATCACATCGCTGTCAGGGTTTGTAATTTTAATTTCGGTACCCACCACGGCTGCGCCGCTGTTGTTCTTTTCCGCCATCTTATTGATTTTGGAAATTTTGCCCTTGTATTCTTTGCTGCCAATGGTGATGGTCGCATTTTGTCCCACTGCAATTTTATCCAAATCATATTTCGTAACGGATATTTTTACCATGACATCCTCAGTGCTTTCCAGCTTGAGAAGCTGAGAGCCTGCCGCCACGGTTCCGCCTTCCACCGCATTCACCTCGGTGACAACACCGTCAAATTCCGCCGTCACACCGTTTTCCGCCGCTTCTAAATTCTTTAGCGAATCGGCCGCCTCAATTTCCTTGGTCTGCTTCTCCGCCTCAAGCTCTTCCCTGGCTCCCTGGGTCATTTTACTTGATTCCGCCGAGCTAAGCTGTGACTTCATTTCCGAGCGGTATTCCTTGTAGTCGGAGAGCATCTTGTTATATACTTCAAGCTCATCCTGCCATCCTTGGATTTCCTTGTTGTTCTGCTGCTCGTAGCTGTTGAGCTGTACCAATTTTTGCAGATTCATATACTCATCCGAGTCCGGCTGATCCTGCCAGTCAAGAAGTGAAATCTGAAGCAGAGCGCCTTCGTAGGCAAGATCATTTTTTTTCTTCTCAATCTTATAATTTAAGTTGGTTATGTACGCTTCCGTATCCGCAATCTGCTGATCCAAAACCTCCAGGTTTACGTTTGCTTCGTTCAAATCCCCTATTTTCTGGCTGTTGTTCTGTACGGAATTACGGTAATTTCCTTCCGCTGACTGAACCTTTAACTGTGCCAGCTCCTTTTCCCGGGCAATGGACTCTTCATCATAAGAAATCAGCACATCCCCGGCCTTCACGGCGTCTCCGGCTTCCACGGATACCCCGCTTATCTGAACGTCCACATCTGAGAAATAACTTTTTGTCTTTTCCGTTGTGACCGTACCACTGGTGCTTATGGTCTGTTCAATTTCTCCTACCATAGCCCCGGCCGTAGATACAAACGCTCCTGTCTCCTTACTGCCAAACGCTTTCATTACAACAAAAAGAACTATCGCTACGCCGACAATGCCAAAACCAATGATTCTTTTGCGCTTTTTCTTTGCCGCCCTGTCCAAAGGCTTTTTTTCTTTTTTGGCCTTTTTCTTCTTTTTTCCGGAGCCGCTTTCAGTCTCCGCACCCGCCGTCTTCGTCACATCCTCATTCAGTAAAATGGCTGTCTGCGTCTGCTCGATAATGCTGTCGGCTGTCGCAATATCGTTATCCTGATTCTTTTCCACTTTAATCTTTTCCTCTTTCACTTTTTCTTCTTTGTTTTTTTTCTTGTCTCCCATTTCTTCCCCATTTCTGCGCGGTGTTTTTTATGATTAGTCAAGTAGTATTCCTGAGCATAGAGCATAGATAAAAAGCACATCCCAAAGGCGATTGTCTTTCAGCCCGCCGAACCCTTTTGAAAAGCGCTCCGCAATCTGCATCTTCCATTTGCCAGCCCGGGAAATAGCGTTTGTGGATACCGCGCCCACACAAACTTTTTTGCAGTAAACGGCGTTAAAAATTTCGTTTGCCGTATCTTTATGAAAAAATTTATTCTTCAAATTTTTCATTTACAATGTCATCGACAATTTTGCCATCCATAATCCGTATAATGCGTTTCGCCGTGGCGGCAATTTCATTGTCATGGGTAATTAATATGACCGTCCTGCCCTCCGCATGCAGCCCTTTCAAAATATCCATGATTTCTCTGGTGGACCCGGAGTCGAGATTACCGGTAGGTTCGTCTGCCAATATAACCGGAGGCGCCTGGGCAATCGCTCTTGCAATCGCCACCCTCTGCTGCTGCCCGCCGCTCATCTCAGACGGCTTATGCTCCATCCGCTTCGCCAGGCCCACCTTCTCAAGAGCAATCTGGGAAAGCCGCAGCCGCTCCCTCCTGCCAACTCCGCGGTAAATCAGCGGGAGCTCCACATTTTCAAGAGCCGTCAGGCCGGCAATCAGGTTAAACCCCTGGAAAATGAATCCGATTTCCTTGTTTCTGATATCCGACAGATCGTCGTCCGTAAGCCCCGAAACGTCCTGGCCATTTAATATGTAAGTGCCGCTTGACGGCACATCCAGACACCCAAGCATATTCATCAGGGTAGATTTACCGGAGCCGGACTGACCAATGATTGCCACAAATTCATTTTCATCAATCTTTAAATTCACATGATCCAATGCACGGACCTCGTTTTCACCGGGATTATAAATCTTACACATATCCCGTATTGCGATTAATTCACTCATAGGTGCAGCACTCCTTCATTATTTATTTGTACTATTGTATTATAGTATTAATACAATATTTGTCAATACCTAAATACGAAACTGTTATTTGTAAAATATTAGTAGATTCCAATCACCTAAATATTATAACGAAGTATAAAAAGAAAACATTACAAGAATCTATAAAAAAATCTTAATTTTATCTAAAGATTTAAAAAAGAGCCGGCATATATTGCCAGCTCCTCAAAATTATTTTTAGATGTTTTTAGTGGGGTAATCAGCTCACCCACTGCCACCGGAATAAACAACTACTTATTTAACAGTCTCTGCTGTCCTTACCCTTTTCCCTATGGTTCCTTCTTTTAATATAGGGCTCAGTTTTTTATAAACCAGTACGGTTATCAAAGATACACTTCCACCTTTTAACAGATTAAGGGGCGCCACTGCAAAAAGTACAAGCGTATTTACACTGGTAATACTGCCGTTAACGGCCGTGCCCATGCTTACAATTGTGTCTAAAGGCATCCCATATAAAGCCGCAAAAGCGGGCAGCAAATAAATTGCGTTGAAGGCAGTACCGAACACCGCCATAATCAGCGTTCCCACAATAGACGCAATAATTGCATTCATCTTTGTTTTCTTAAACATGTAAATGACAGAAGCCGGTAAGATAAAGCTGCATCCTATTACAAAGTTGGCCAAGTCTCCTACAAAAGCCGTGCTTGTGCCTTTCATCAGGAGCTTTAACAGTATTTTGCAAAACTCAATCATAACGCCGGCTACCGGCCCAAAAGCAAAAGCCCCAATCAGCGCCGGGATCTCGCTGAAATCCAATTCATAGAAAGAGGGCGCAAAAGGCACCGGAAATTCAAACAACATTAAAACCGCCGAAATTGCCGAAAACACGCCTATCATTGCAATCTTACGCGTAGTAAGGATTCTCTCCGTATCGCCGTTTTTCTTTTGAATCAGCTTTTCCGCTATGTAGGCAATCAGAAAAAGCGCTGCCGCTATCCCTACCGATACCAACACAAATACTACATTGTCCTTGACACTCGTCCATAATCCATTATTCATTTTTTTCCTCCATTCCGAAGCGTTTTACGCTGAGGCGGCAAGCGAAATATCAGATTTCCCTCTGCCATCATAGAACTTGTGACGCTTCCGCACAAATTCTTAACACAAACTCTTTCAGAAAGGTTCCCGAGAAAAATAAGTAAAATAAGCGCAAAAAAACCGAATGCTTTTGATAAAACATTCGGGGTGTGTGCTTTAATGCTCTATGAATAGATACTTTTCCGTACAAATTTCAGATAAATTTGAACACAAAAATAACTACCTTCTTCTCTCATCCAGACTTTACTGTCGGTTTTGGAGTTTCACCAAATCAGCCGTTTTCCTATAATTGCTTATGAAAACGGGTCGCGGACTGTACCGCCGGTCGGGAATTTCACCCTGCCCCGAAGAACTTTTCTTTATTTACATGGGATAGAATATCACGAAAATGTAGGAAAATCAAGGGGGATTGAGAAATTTTCTTTGAAAAGCTTTTTGGGAAAACAGGCCAAAATCTACGTAAATCTTTATAAATCTATATACTTTTAAAATAAAACGTTGCTTTATTTGGCAGCGTATTTGTTGATTAGAGCATAACTTATTGTTTCAATTATATTTCCCATCATATCTGTTATTTCCAATTTCTCTACCAGCTTAAAATTCTCAACATCAACATAGTTCATCAATGATGACTGCTTCGAAATAAGTATGGTAAGCGGTACGAACTTCCCTGACTCTTGTCTAACACCAAGATTCATACCATTATTATTATCTAAAGTACGGTATAATATATAATTTACTTTAACATTATTGGTATTTTTTACTTTACCAGATGGAATATAAAATGCTTGCCCCTTACGCAAAGTATTATATATACAGGCAAACATAGAAATTCTTTTCTTTTGATCTTTAAATCTCGCTTTTACAGAATTATCCACTTTAAAATCGTCAAAGGTTAATCCATTATCAATTTTCTGAAAAAACTCATTGTTTTTTATTCTACTATTTATATGCTGAATTGAAAGCATATGGTAGATTCCCCATTCTGTAAATTCAATATTGATTTTTGAACCATCTGAAAAATGGTAGACAAATCTTCTTGGCAATAAATAACTCACAGAGAATTCCTTATACAGTTCCAAGGACACATTTTTTATAAGTGGTGGTACATCTAAATCCAATAATTCTTCTTTTGTAAGCATATTTATTCTCCAATGCAAAAGCGTCCAGTTTTTCAACCAGACGCTTAACAAAATCTTATTATTGGACAGCGTCCTGTAAAACAGGCTTATGCTATGGTAGTTTCATGTCCCCCAATAGAGAAAATGAGCTGTCCCATTCACCTTTACTTTGGAATTATCCAGGCATCTCTCCCAGAAATCAATTAGATTTCTTATTTATATTATACTCAAATCCACCCAAACATGCAACGAACATAAAATGAACACTTTGTGAACAGATGTATAATAAACTGCCTTGCTATCAGCAGGTATTACCTTTTGTAATTTGCCGCATGGTTAACAGTGCGAACGAATCACCATGCGGACTGTACTTCTGATAAAGTGCGGAAGCCTTTGACAGAATACCAATATACATTATGGAGATGTATATTGGGTTTGTACCATATAGCCTTCTTCCAAAAAGCTACATGACACGAGCATTGTTATTTGTGTGCCATACCTATCGTTTACAATCTTATAAGTCAAATATATCGTTACTCGTATATTGACTTTCCATTACAATTTCTTCTTTTAGTTTTTTACATTTACTGTAATCTAAAATCGCATAGCTGTGTTCAAAGACCGCACAAAACATATTTTCTACTATGATTTTGAATTTAGCCTTGTTTTCATTAATTGGATTATCAATATCATCCGTTAGCCTAACCTCTATGTCTCTTCCTTTTAATGGAGTATTTTTAAAATCCACATATATTTCTTCAAATAACTCAGGAAGCCTGACGGATATCAATTTATATACTACTGAATTAAAGTCTTCATATGCATATATAAATTTATCTTGATTTGTATGAACCATTTTTATTCTTTTATTTTGATCAAAGGATTCTCTACTCTTTTCAAACATCCGTTTTGCTAAGTTCATCTCTTTAGAATTTTTACTTTTTTTAGAGGCAATATATTGATCTATGTAAATATTATTTATAACATATACTTCAATCTTTAAAGCGGATATATGTTTCGCAATATTTAGAGCCTGTATATCAAATCCATTAAAATATTCATGCGCAAAGTGCTTTCTATACTCTTTAATATATTCTTCAACATATGGTAAAATAACATACTTTCGAAACCCAAGTATATCCATATCATAACAAAAATCTAAAACATTATAGAATTTCATTGCGTTCTCACTAGAAGCCATCGTTTTCAAGTACTTCTCTTCGGATTCTTTATTATCATAGCATATAAAACAGCTGGCAAAATATTCCATAAATGATTTATGAACCCATTTGTATTCGGTTCCATCTTTTTGAATAAATGGAACAGCATGTGTAATATCATAAATGAAGTCATCAACACCAATTTTCAACCATACAAATCTATCTATTGCCTGACTTAACAATTGATGAATTAACTGCGAAGAATATTCCACTTTGTCAACTTTCAAACATAAAAATCCAAAAGCTCTTAATATTAGCTCAAATTGGTACTTATCTAATTTTGTTTTCTTTTCATGAACATATCCGGAACCTTTCGTTTTATCATGGTCATTAAAAAGAGCCGCGTATACCTGTTCATAAAAATCTATTTTCTTATACGGAATTTCTTCTTTATACTCGAACGTTTTATATAGCAGTGATACTAAAAGTGGATTTTTCAAAAATTCATTCAAAATATCCATTGATGAATCTTCTTCTAATCTCTTAATTAACTTTTTAGAAATTTCTCCATCATTATCATATTTTTTTATTAGCTTATATGCCTCTTCATTGGTTAGAGATTTTATATTAACACATTTAAATTCTCCTAATGAATTTAAGTCATCTTCTTCCCTTGATGTAATTATGATTTTCGTATTATTTGCCTTACTTGTAAAATCTTGAATTGCATCCAAAACATCAGATTTGTTCTCATTTGCAATTTCATCGTAACCGTCAAAAAATACCACAAAATCCCCTTTCTTTAATATGGCTACTATTTCTGCTATTTCAATATTTTTATCGTAAGAGTTAATTTGTTTCTGTATATATTCTAATATTGTTTGATTTTTCTCTAATCTTCTTAATTCAATTACAATAGGAATACCCTTATCTAAATCAACACCCTGACAAGCAAAATATTTTACAATAGTAGATTTCCCCATTCCTGCCATATCAATAATTAGCACCTTATTGTAACTATCCAATAATTCATAACAGGCTTCATTAATAACCCACTCATCCTTTTCGCTCTTATCTTTTTCACTCTTATACTCTTCTAACGTCAATGGTATATATAAATCTTCTATTGTCTTCTGTATTCTGCCAAATACAATTGTTGTCATGATACTATTTTTCGCATAACACCTTATTAAATATTCGCTTAAACATTCTTCTAATTCGATTGATCTTGATTCTTCTTTTCCCCAATCAATAAATATAGGTTTAATCTTTGTTTCAATAAACGTCTTAACAGTCTCCTCAGTTAATTTGACTGCTCCTGCCTTAGTCAATTCTGCTAAAATAACCGGTATGCTCATCAAATCCCCCTCCTTCTGTAGTATGCTATAAGAATAATATCACATATAGAATAAAAGCTCAAACAACAAATAGCCAATCCAACTATTGAGAGATACATTTCATTGAAAGATTCCTTATATTTTAGGCATTTTTTGAAATTTGTTTATGGCCGTCACAACTATTATGAGCAGCAGAATGTTACTAAGAGCGGCCCAAGACCGTAAATAATAACAGCGGAGTAAAACTGCATAAACTCAAGGATTGTATAGATTTTACATTTTCTATTATAGAAAAACCAGTTTATACATGCTTGACACAAGTACAACACTGTGTTATATTTTAATTGTCAACATTTTGTTATACATCAAAAAGGAGAAAACACCATGGTACAAAAATTATCTGATGCCGAACTTGAAATTATGAAAATCATATGGGGAAACCCTGATAAGGTGACGCTGTTTTCTTATATCATAGACTCTCTGGCGTCCAGGGGAAAACCGTGTCAAAAAAACACATTGATAGTTCTTTTGTCAAGACTGATTAATAAAGGCTTTCTAAGTGCAAAGAAAATTGGACGGCACAATGAATATACTACTCTTATTTCAGAAACGGAATACCAGACGGCGCAAACAAAAAATTTTTTGTACAAAATCTATGAAGGAAATGTAAAAGGGCTGGTTTCTAATTTAATTTCAGGGGATTTGCTGACAGACGAGGAATACGATGAGTTGAAAAAAATGTTGGAGAAAGGACCCGAAAAATGAATTTAGTTTTGAAAGTATTTTTATCCATGTCTTTTTCCGGAGCTCTGCTCATCCTTGCGCTGTTATGTTGCAAAAGACTTTTAAAAGATAAAACCAGCCGGCAATGGCAGTATTATATTTGGCTCGTTGTGATTCTACGGCTTTTGCTCCCCTTTGGTCCGGAAATCAATTTGATGGGAAAACTTTGCTGGACGCTATGGCCGCAGTTGGAAAATACAAAGAAAGCCCCGGGGCTGTTACTTTAAGTGAGAATAAGCAGTTGTTAAAAGAAAGGTTAGGTGCAATTATGAATTTTAAGAAAAAGTCAAAAACGATCCGGCTTTCTTCTCCGTCGCGGTGTCCGGGTTACATGACCGAGGACGAGGTATCGAAGCTGCTGGAAGGTATGACGGATGACGATGATTGGGACGATGAAGATTGGCCGTAATACATTTTTATACCGATGATTGAGAGTGTGAAATTATTTCTTACCCCATTTTTCCTTGATCTTTTCCGGTTCCGAAAGGACTGCAGGCATAAAAATCCTCTTTTTCGATAAGAATTGTCATATCTTAATTCTTACCAAAAAAGAGGTATTTTTTCCAAAGGCACAAGCGATTTTACTCTACCTTAGTACAAAATTGCTTATTTTCTTACAAACACACTGTTTATCAGACTGCCTGAAAAAGAGAACTTTTTCGAAAGTCATTGGCAGGCAATAATTCAAATATTACGGTGGGACGCCTTCGGAGAACGCATTCCGCCGCTTTTTGTATCGGCTGCCTGTCGGCAATCCCTTTTCCGCTTCTCTTAGGCAAATTCAAATTCGTGTTCTTCTTCATCCTCGAATGCGGAATCAAATTCGGAATCTTTAACCTCTTCCTGTTCTTTTGCAGCATCGTCCGACGCCGGAGCCGCGGCATTTTTTACAAAATTCACTACCTGCTCTTTCTTCTCCTTTAGCCATTCAAGAAGCGCTGCCAGTCTGCGTTTTAACGGATGGTAAATCTTTTCCTTCATGACCGGAACAGCCTCATTGCTCACCCAATAGATAGCAGGGCGCAAAACATGATTGGCTACAATACCAATTACACTTGCCAGCGCAAATTTGACCTTTGCCGCCGCCTTCTCAAGATGCGGACGGCATTTCTCAAAGGCTGCTTTCACATGAGGAATCGCCGCCTTTATTGCTTTTGCCGCCTCCTTCCCGAGAGAGAGAAGAACCAATCCGCTGATCACGGCTGCGGAAATGCCAAGCTCTACGATACCTGCTGTTATCAGCGGCCAAACACCAAAAGCTATCCCCAAAAAAACACTTGCAAACCCTGCAACGCCCAGCGCCGCACCGCCAACCAGCCAGAGCAGGATAGCCGAGCTTTCCGAAGTCTGACTCACCCCAATGGCCGCAGCTTCTTCCGCTGACATTTCCGGATGCTCATTTAAATATGATACCGCAACCAAAACGGCAATATCTTTTCTTGCCTGATCGGTAATCCCACCGGCCGCGGCCTCCGCTTCCTTCAAAAGCGTATCCCATTTCTCATCCGCCGCCATTTGTCTGATAGAATCCCGGATTCCCTCCTGATCGTCCGGAAGGGCCATAGCCAGCTCTTCCCTCAGTGCGGCCACTTCCTCCACCGTTGCATTTGCCGCCATTTTCTGTTCTTCATCATGGGTTCTGACAAGGGCCTCACGAATAAATGCAATATCCTCTCCCTGCTCCTTAAGCCTTTCTTTTGATATCTCCAGATTTCGCAGGGAAGCGGCAAACTTCACATCTGAAATCCTGCAAAACTGTTCGGCAATGTCATCGCCGCATTGCTCGTCAAGTTCATGGAATACGGCCATCTTCAAATCCATTCCTGCATATTTTTTCTCAAGCCTGCTGATCTGATCTGAAAAATCATCGACCATTTCCTCAATTTCCTTACAGCGGCCTGCCATCTCCTCTCCCAGCGCTTTCCCGATAACTTCTTCTAAAGCAGATCCCTGATGCCTGTCCTGAACCATTTGTTCTAAATTTTTATCGATATTCGTCATTTGCTGTTCCTCCTTATATAGATTATTTATCTTATATTTGTATAATAATGCTTTAAATATATTTTGTCAATATTTTAATTGTATTTTATTTATATATTTATGGATATATTTTATCTTTTATCATCCTTCTATCGCTTTATTTCTTCTCGCTTTTTCTCGATAAAGTCCTGCAGGTTTTCATCGTACCTTTGTAAGTCCAGGTCCAAAGCATTTTGGGCTGACGACGCATTGATAAAATTTGATTCCTTCAGCGCCTTATCATATTGTGCTATTTCCTTTCCATTTGTCTCGCTGAAAACCTTCATTTTTTCAAATTCTTTCTCCATTACGCCAGCCAGATTTTTTCTATCGTACTCTTCCTTATCCGTTATCTCATTTTGTTTCGCAAAATCAAGATAGAGCCGCCGAAAGGCATTGGCAATCAATGCGCTGGCGTCCGCTCCTGTCATAAAACGTCTCTGCGCCTTTGCCAGCCGGATAACTCTGCCAACGGACTCTTCTATTACCGGCTTTACATGAGCGCGCCCGGGTTTTTGCAAATGTACATTTAAAATATCTTTAATTTCGCTCCCTGTCGGCATGGCCGTATAAAAGCAGCGGTCAAAGCGCCCCTGCCTGAAAAACTCCGGCGGCAGTCCGTCGATGCTGTTTGCCGTAGCGATGATATAACAGGAACTTTTCTTCTCCTGAAGCCATGTAAGGAAGCCTCCGGTCATACGCTGCAGATATTCGCCGCCGTCTTTTCCTTTTCCGCCGGCGCCTGCAAATCCTTTTTCAATTTCATCTATCCACAGAATACAAGGCGCCATTTCTTCCGCCTGTTTTTGGGCGATACGCAGATTCCTCTCACTGTCTCCTACATGTCCCCCCATCATTTTTCCCATTTCCAGCCGAATCAACGGCATTTTCAGGGTTGCCGCCGCATACTGGGCAAATAAGGACTTTCCTGTTCCTGGCAGTCCCATGATGCCCTTTGGCACCTCCACTCCTTTTTTCGCGGCGTCCTGCGGATTTCTCATAATCGTGCCGCTTTCCTGCAGATATTCTGCCAAAACATCCATATTGGCCATATCCACATGCTTTACCATTTTCCATTCCAGAAGCTGTTCTTTCTCTAACAGTTTTACTTTCTCATTTCCAATCAGCTCCAAAATCCGTTTATTCTTTTCATCAAAGGCTTCCATTCCATACAGCATTTCTGCCTCCCGGAAAAGATATTCAAATTCATACGTATGAAACCCCTGCAGGTAAGAAACGATTTCCCATTTCAGGCTCTCTCCGATCTCCAGGTTCCGTTCGGAAAGGATCTTCTCGACATTCTCCCGTATTTCAGTAATATCCGGTTTTCTCCCCTGTATCACATGCACATAGGGCAATAATTCCGACGGAAGATGTTCGCGCTTATCCACCGTAATCAAAATCAACGCGCCTTTCGCCTGATTTCCTGTCCGCAGTATTTTAAGAAGGGATGGCAATAGTTTTACCCTGTATGGCTGCTCAATCAACTGATAATGGTTGAGCACAATAAAGCCTACCCCGGGTTTTGTCATCGCGTTTTCCAGTGCAAGTGCAAGATAGCTGTCCGTGGAAACATTAGTAAGACCCAGCTCGTCGTTCTCAAGCCTGCGGGAAACAACATTCCCGATTTGATGAATGACCGGCGCATAATGAAGCTTTCCGTTTACTTCCTTTTTGTCATAATAAATATCCAGGCCGACCTGGGCTTTTTCTTTCCCTTTAAAGTATTTTTGCAGAAGAAGCCGAATCACCGGTTCCCATTCCTGCTTATGCTCCATTTCAAGAACAATACCTGATTTTCCACTGGAATATACCCGGTAGATCTCCTCCGCTATTTTTTCCGCCGTATGCATATCTATACCCCCTCATATATCGCAGGCAAAAAAAGAACTAAGAGCGCGAAAAAGATTAATACGGCGATAAACCAAAGTAACGCCCCCATATTATTTTTTTTCTGCCTTGCCGCCTTTAGTTCTTCCAATTCTTTTTGGGAATCTTTTACCTGACGCTTTAGTTCTTCCAGCTCCTTATCCGCCTTTTCTTTTTCCCTCTTCTTCCGCTCTTCTCTTTCCTCTAATTCGCGCAGTACGCTTTTCCCACTCTCTGCCCCTTTTCCATTGTAGGTAAGTTCCACATCCTCCATAACGGTAACGCATCCGTCGGGAAAAAGCTTAAGCAGCTTTTTTGCATCCTCAACGCTAATGATTCCTGTCATAACCGGCCGCCGCATGCTTTGGTTCCATAAGCTGTCGTCGTTTTCATTTGTACTTTTCCTGATATTAGGGCCAAATTTAGGGCCGTCATCCTGAGGGGACTGCCCATAGAAAGAAAAATCCATTCCTGTCATTTGTTTTTCTCCCGGCTCCATATCCCTGCCCGTCTGCTGGATTTCCCGCATAATATCTTTCAGAGGCTCGAACATCCTGTCACTTCTTTTATACAGCCTGACGTCCGCACCCGTAAATCCATAAGCCAGAACACAGTGCTGGCTCCTATATCCGTCCGGGGAAATATTAAGAAGCTCTTTCTGATCGCCGCCCATGGCTACCACATAAGTCTTTTCATCCAGATAACCGGCAAACCAGCAGACCTGTCTTTCCGCTTCTCCATATCTTTTATTTGTAGACAAAAGTCGATTCGATAGGAAAATCAAAATCTCTTTATAGCTCTCCAAGGCCGGATCGCATATTCTGACATGATAATCTTTTCTGTTTCCTTCCATTTTTGCATTTGCATAAATCCATCTATATACCGCCATTGCAATTCTCCCCTTCACACAATTTATCTGTATGCTGTCATTCATTTTTCAGTTTTCTTACCGTTTGAAAGAATGAAAAATTATACTCTAACGCCTCCTGTTCATTTCCCATATTTTCCGCCCATATTTTAAGCGCATAATATGTGTAACTTTCACCTTTCCATCTTTCTTTGTTATGGCGTTTATGCCAGAAGAACATGTAACCGTAATTCTCAATTTGTTCTAAAAAGCCGTCTTCCATTCTAAGTCCATTTTCTACCCGCAATTGTTCCATTACTTTTTCAATGCATTCCCTCTGCTCAGGGGGGATGCTATTTTTACACCATTCGGCACATTTATTCACTTTCCAGGTCTTTTCCTTTTTCTGTTTTTCTTCTTTCCGTTTTTCTTCTCTCTCTATATCCTTTTTTAACCGAAGATCTTCTCTCTGCATTCCCTCTGTTTTTTTCAAAAACCTTTTTAATACTTTCCCGCTTTTGCCGTTCTCTTCTCCCACATTCACTCTTATGATTTCCGGATTTTTACCTTTTTTTAAAGCAGGTGGTTCGGGCAACGATGAATTATTCCATACAACCCCCTCTTCTGTGACAAGTACTTTCTTCCTTTTTACATTTTCAGCGGTAGAGTCTATCCCTGCTTCCTCCTGTCTTTTGTCAACATTTTTTCCCTTTTTCTCGTAATACCGAATTTTCACATCTTCCATGACCGTAACGATTCCATTTGGGAAAAGCCTTAATAATCTTTTGGCATCTTCCACGCTTATGATCCCTGTCATAACCGGTCTCTGTAAACTGATTTTCCATAAAACACTGTCTGTCTCCTCAGTGCTCATTATAATATTATAGGGCTCAAAAAGTCCGGCTTCCGCACTGTTTTCACCCTCCACGGAATCGGCATACACGAACTGATTAAGCCCAGTAACGCATAAATTATCCGCTTTCCACTCTTCCCCCGTACGCTGGATTTGTCGCAGGATCTCTTTCAATGGTTCAAAAAGAGCCTCATCCTTTTGAAACAATTGAATATCATTTTCCGTAAGCCCATATCCAAGAACACAATGCTGATTCCGATAACCGTCAGGAGAGATCCCGAGCAGTTCCTTCTGATCTCCCCCCACCGCTATCACATACATTTTTTCATCTACATGACCGGAAAACCAGCAATTCTGTCTTTCAGCATCGTCATATCTTTTCTCCGTAGACAGCAGACGGTTTGATAAGAGTATCAAAGTCCGTTTATATTTTCCCAATGCCGGATCACATACCCTGACATGATAGTCTTTTCTGTTTCCTTCCATTTTTGCATTCGCATAAACCCATCTATATACTGCCATCTCTTTACCCCTTCATACTCCATACTAATCCCAAATCCTTATGAAAAATGCCTGTTTTTCAAGGCATTCTTCTGAAATAATTCATGTATCGTTTGTGCCGCAAAGCGGCATGTCGGGAAG
>ERZ777011.1712-NODE-1712-length-21279-cov-14.971023_pt1 | contig 21279 bp, 14 predicted proteins | sample MGYA00374964_ERZ777011 | MGnify/ENA primary metagenome ERZ777011 (study PRJEB29310, sample SAMD00008975) | mouse gut metagenome | study: EMG produced TPA metagenomics assembly of the Metagenome analysis of fecal microbiota from mouse which was promoted... | reverse complement strand
TTTTAAAAGAAAGGAAAAAGAAAATGTGTAAACAAAAGAGAAACAGAAGGAAAACAAAAAACGAATTTTTGAAACAATCAAAACGGAATAACAGTAATCGCATTAGTTATTTCAATAATAGTAATGCTAATATTAGCTGGTGTTTCTATTAATGCAATAATAGGCGATGATGGAATAATAAGCAGAACGCAATATTCAACTTTTCTAAGTGAAATGACAGCAGTAGAAGAAGCAGTTCAAATGTGGAAGGCTGGCGAAGCAATAGGACAAATGGGAGAAGATACTAAGGCAATACCAGCAAATGGACTTTGTACTGAAAATGATTTGAGTAGTACAGAAAGATTAAGTGGTGAAGTAGGATATTATAGAATATGGAGCATGACTGAAAAAATACCAGAAACAAGTGTGTTAAGCAATGCTATTGATTTTAACAATGAATTTGAAAGTGAACTGATAGCTTTTCCAGCAGGAGTGCAAGATTTATTTTATTTAAATAATGAAATATTAGGAATAGAAAGTAATAAAACTTATGTAATAGATATAGCAACAGGAATGATATATTCAATGTCAGGAATAAAGTTAAAAGGTATAAGTTGTTATAGTTCAAATATGGCAACAGCAGTAATGAGTGGAACAGCAAATGCACCAATATTTGCAGAATCAGAAGTAAGCGGGACAGGTACAGACGACAAACTAGCAGGAAATCAAGATGCACAATATGGTTTTCAAATATTCGCATCGCCAGGAAGCAATAATATTTTTAAACTTTATAATAATGGAGATTTATATGGCAAGGGAGTAAAAGGACCTCAACTTAATACTTCTAAAAAAGATATGGATAACATAAATCCAAATATTTGGAATGAATTGCAAAAGCCCAATAATATTGGAACTATTGTGAAGACAATAGTTTGCACATCTAATATATTTTATATAAATGATAAAGATGAAGTTTATGCTATTGGAGATAACACTAGTAATAAATTAGGGTTAAATGAAGAGCAAATGAAAGAATATACAACAAGAGAAGCAATTAAACTAGATTTAAAAGGAATGAAAGTAAAAAATATTTTTTCAACAACTAATACTACTTTTATTGTTTCTGATGAAGGCGAACTTTATGCATGTGGTAATAATTCTAGTAGTGAATTAGGTTTAGAGAAAAAAACTAATCCAAGTACATTTGAAAAAGTATCTACCTTTACAAAAGGCAGTAGTATAGTACAAGTAGATTCCACTGAAAATGGTACATTAATACAATGTAGTGATAATACTTTTTATTTTTCTGGTTTAAATTCTTATGGCTTTTTATCAACTGGAAAAAAAGGAGAACAATTTGATAAATTTGTACAAGTATATGATGGTAATATTGGAGAAGATATAGATCAAGATATTGCTATGTGGAGTGGTGGAATAAATGTAACTGTTGTGAAAAAAGATGGAACAGCATGGACTTGTGGATATGAAAATTTAAATGCTAAGCAATATGTAAGTAGTGGTTCACCTTATAATTTTAGGCAATTAACTAGAATTTCAAGATGTTATAAATTTTTATCTAGTGTCAATGGTACACAATGCTTTTTAACCAAGGATAATTCAAATAATGTATCATGTTATATTGTAGGATATGCAAGAAATACCGCAGGTTCAGATTTCAATGGAAAATGTTATACAGAACTTGCTGTATTACCAGAAGAATTAGTAAAAAGTGGAATAAAAGATGTAATGACTTCTAATGGTCAATTTTTCTTTATTTCAAATTCAGGTAAGTTATATGGTACTGGTGCTTATTCAAATTTAGGAATGAATAAAACATCTGGTAATACAAAAAGTATAGAATATATTGAAAAAAACAATGTAAATAGTTTTGCAAACGAATCACTTATATATAATCATGTTAATGGTGTATGTTATGTATTTATAAATTGTAATGATAGAATTGAAACTACTGGGAACCAAGCACTTATGTATGGAAATAATATTTTACAATCTAGATGGAAAAAAATAGCATCAGATGTTAAATATTTTCATGCTAATGCAAGTGCTTATATTACGAAAGATGGTAATTTATATGTTGCTGGATCAAGTGCAGGATTAGGTTTGGGAGAATTATCAGAGCAAGATATTATAATTCCACAATATATAAAATGTGAAGATGAAAATTTGGTGGGTAAATGTAAAAAAGTAGAAATAGTAAGAAATTGTATCTATGTATTAACAACAGATGATAAATTATATGCCGCTGGAAAATATGAACCTAATGGTGGACCAGATAATACACCAAATTTTGCAGGATGGAATGATGGCGAATCTAAATACAATTTTTTTGAACTTTTAGATGGAGTAAGCGATATTATAGGAAATGAAAGTGATAGTTATGCAACTAAATTAGCAATTATGAAAGATGAAAGTTGTAGAGTATGGGGTTCTAATTTTGGTGGTACTGTTGGTTGTACTGCGAACAGACAAACAACACCTTATGCATTTAATTTACCAGATAAAATTGGTGGTGTAGACAATATAGAAAAAATAATTTTGCCATGTTCTTTTAGAAGTTTTATTATTACGAAAGATCATAAAGTATTTATTGGAGGTAATTGGCATCAAGGTACATCTGGTGGAAATACTGTTAGTAGTGATTTTGTTGAATATACTTATGGTTTGGATTTAGCAGATGATGAATACGTTATTGATGTAGCCTGTCAAAATAAAGATAATACTGTATTTTTAACAAATAAAGGGAGATTATTTGCTTATGGTTATAGTAATGCAATAGGAATAGGAAACAATACAACTAATTATTGCAATACAAGAGAAGTATTTAATAGCGAAAAGGTTATTCAAATTTCAGCTGGTTCAGGTTTCTTTATAGCAGTTACAGAAAATGGAAAAGTTTATGCAACTGGAAGTAATATATATGGAGTATTAGGAAGATGGATAGGAATTGGACGTGGTGATTCAAATTCTAGATATAAAACAGCTCTTAATTGGGTAGAATGTCCAGAATTAGAATTATAAATATAGAATAAAAAAGAAGTAGCATAAACTACTTCTTTTTTATTATCTTTCATCAAGTTCTTTTTGAGATTGTTCTTGTTGGGAATTTGCTCTATTTTCAAAAGTTTGAGCAAGTTTTTGTGATTTTTGTTCATATAATGATACTGCATAAGTATCTGATTTTCCATCTTGTTTTTCATAAAAAGTACTCTTTATGAAATAAGTAAGATTTTGTACTTCTCCAAGTGCTCTACAAAGTTCTGGATCAAGTTCATGTGCATCAGATAGTAAATATGTTCCAACACATTCAGCTTCGGAACAATTGGTTTTTCCTTGTGCTTCTAAAATTTCACTTCCGGCATCTATATAAGATTGTATGTAAGCATTATTAGAACCACTTAAAACAATACCACTTCTTACAGGATTTCCAACACTATCTGTAATTGCAATACTTCTATTAGAATCATTTTTATCAATAATACAAGAAAGTGAAGATGTTGTTGGAGTAACTTTTGCACCAGTAGCTTCAAGTGCTTGTTGTAAATATCTGTAATTTGGTGCAGAGTGACCTTGTCCAGAAATAGTATATGTTTTTCCATTAAGTTCAACAATAAATATATTAGCAGAAGAACTATAACCAATTTGACTTTGACCATATCCAGACAAATCGATTTCGTCACCAGTATTATATCTATAAATATCGGAAATTTTTTCAAAATAATCTTTACAAGCATCTTCATAAGTACTCATATTTGTTATGCTATTAGTAAATATTGAAGACTGTTCAGCTTCTGGTGCAGGTTGAGAGACTTGTGAAATATCACCATTATTTTCTAAAACTGTTCCAGATACATGTGGTGTATTACTGCCATGAGAAACCGTTATATCTCCATTAAACATTGTATATCCAGCTAATAAGACAACTGAAAGAGCACCAGCTAGTGCTAATTTTATACCATTATTTTTTAATCTTCCTTTAAAATCTCTATTTAGACTTAAAGTTGTACGTTTTAAATTAAAAGCTCTGTCAGCTTTTGTAGTATATTCTTTATCTTTAATTTTATTTCGTTCTGCAATAGTTTCAGCCAACTTTTTATATGTATATCCTAAATGCATAGGTGAATGTGCTTGTATTCCTTTTGCAAATCTTCTAAAAGAAGGTGTATGTTTTGTTTTTGTAGTATCAAGAAAATCTTTTATATTAGCAGTTTGCATTGGAGAACCATATAATTTATCTGCAAAAGTACGATATTCTTCTAATGCTTTACTAAAATTTTTGATTTGAACACTTCTATGGTAGTAAGTTTTAAAATCTTTTTCAAAATCTTTATCTGGATTATAATCTTTAAAATCTGTTAAATCAGTTTTAATTAATTCAGATTCAGGAATAGGTGTATCATCAGATATGTTTTGATCTTCATGTTGGCTTCTATAAATTCCAGAAATAAAAAGATTTAAGTCAGGATTTTCATGTAAAAATTGTTCTTGGCTTTGAGATAGCTTTGAAATTTTTTCAGTAAGTTCTATTATTTTTACATGAGTGCATGAACGCAATAATCTTAAATTTTCATATTTTTTTAGTCTCATATTTTTTCCTCTCTATAATACAAATATACATAATTATTATAATATATATAAGGTATAAAAAGAAACATGTTACTAAAACTTAATATAAAAAATATAGAAATGTTACAGAATTTCTTGACACATTCGACATAAAGTAGTATTATAAAAAGGTAAACAGTGAAGAGGAAAAGTAAAATATAGGTTACTTTTAGAGAAAATGTGTCGTAGGCTGAAAGCACATTTAAGCAAACATATTTGAAAACTACCTTGGAGTTTCCAATTGAAAAATTGGCGTTGTGAGATTGCGTTACTAATCTTATTAAGAGTTAAATATTAGGGTGGAACCGTGAGAAAAACTTACCCCTATAAGCAATATGCTTATAGGTTTTTTTGTTATTATTTTGAAATTTCAAAAATCTATAAGTGTATGAATTTAATTTTTAAGGAGGAATAAGTTATGTTTAAAATCAAATTAGGTGGAGGAAGAACAGCAGAAGTTGAGGAGTCAATGTATTGGCATACAACATCACACATAATGGCACAAGCTGTTAAAAGATTATTTCCAAATGCAAAGGTTGCAATAGGACCAGCAATAGAAAATGGTTTTTATTATGATTTTGATGTTGAAAAGCCTTTTTCAGAAGAAGATTTAAAATCTATTGAAGAAGAAATGAAGAAAATTATTAAAGAGGATCACCCAATAGAGAGATTTGAACTTCCAAGAGAAGAAGCAATAAAATTAATGGAAGAAAAGGATGAACCTTATAAAGTAGAACTTATAAAAGATTTACCAGAAGGTGAAGTAATTTCTTTCTATAAACAAGGAGATTTTACAGACCTTTGTAGAGGTCCACATTTACCAAGTACAGGAGCAGTAAAAGCAGTTAAATTATTAAGTTCATCAGGGGCATATTGGAGAGGTGATGAACATAATAAAATGCTTCAAAGAATTTATGGTATATCATTTCCAAAAGCTAGTGAAGTTGATGAATATTTAGCAAAACTTGCAGAAGCAAAGGAAAGAGATCATAGAAAAATAGGTAAAGAACTAGATTTATTTATGACACATGAATTAGTTGGTTCAGGACTTCCAATGTATTTGCCAAAAGGAGCAACAGTTAGAAGATTACTTGAAAGATATATTCAAGATAAAGAAGTAAGTATGGGATATAGTCATGTTTATACTCCATCTCTTGCTAATGTAGCATTATATAAAACAAGTGGACACTGGATGCATTACAAAGATGATATGTTCCCAGTAATGAAAATGGGAGAAGAAGAAATGGTTTTAAGACCTATGAACTGTCCACATCATATGCTTATTTATAGAAATAAAATGCATTCATATAGAGAATTGCCAATAAGAATTGGTGAACTTGCACATGATTTCAGATATGAAGATAGTGGAAGTGTTTGTGGCTTAGAGAGAGTTCGTGAAATGTGTCAAAATGATGCGCATCTTTTTGTAAGACCAGATCAAATTAAAGAAGAATTTAAAAATGTTGTTGATTTAATTCTTTCAGTATATGAAGATTTTGGATTTAAAGATTATTCTTTTAGATTATCTTTGAGAGATAAAAACAATAAAGAGAAATACTTTGACGATGATGAAATGTGGGAAAATGCAGAGAAACAATTAAGAGAAATTTTAACAGAATCAGGTATGGATTTCTATGAAGCAGAAGGAGAAGCAGCTTTCTATGGTCCTAAACTAGATGTTCAAATAAAAACAGCATTAGGGCATGATGTTACAGTTTCTACTTGTCAATTAGATTTCTTATTACCACAAAGATTCGAATTAGAGTACATTGGCGATGATGGTGAAAAACACAGACCAGTAGTTATTCACAGAGCAATACTTGGAACATTTGATAGATTTTTAGCATTTTTAATTGAAGAAACAAAAGGTGCTTTTCCAACTTGGCTTGCACCAGTTCAAGTAAAAGTTTTGCCAATTTCAGATAATCAAAAAGAATATGCACAACAAGTAACTGAAAAACTACAAAAAGAAGGATTAAGAGTTGAATTAGATGACAGACAAGAAAAAATTGGTTATAAAATTCGTGAAGCACAACTTCAAAAAACACCATATATGTTAATTATTGGTGAAAAAGAAGTAGAAGCAAATGCATTAGGAGTTAGAACAAGAAAAGAAGGCGACATAGGTCAAATGCCAATTGATAAATTCATTTCTAGAATTAATGAAGAAGTAAATAGTTATTCTAAATAATTTAATAATAAGTATCTCATAAAAAGTTGTGAGATACTTATTATTTTTTATTGATAAAAATTTTTAGGTATGATATACTTTGCTTGTGAATTTTGAAAAAAATGGAGGATAAAAGATGTCAGCAAAAAAATCAGCAAACAATGGAGATTTAGAAACTAAGCTAGATTTTTTAGGCTTAGATTTAGATAAAGTACCAGAGTTTTTAAAAGATTTTAGTCCACTTAATTTTAATACTTCAAGACTAAATAATGACAAAGATCATAGAGTATATCGTTATGTACCAATTGATAAGATTGAAATTTTAATAACTCCATGTTTAAGAAGTGATGATATTAAAAAGAAATATTCTGAATCAGTACCTCTTGGAAGATTTTTTAATCCTATGGGTGATGAAGAAGATATTGAAAGATATGCAACATTACTTAAAATAATTAGCTCTATTTTTGTATCAGATATCGAAAATATTACATTACTTCAAAAATCACTTGAAAAAATAGAACCTTTTAAAGTTAAATATAATAAAGATCATTTATGGCAAATATATTATTCTCCAAGTACAAATAAATATTTTATGCTTGTATGTACTAAGGAAGAAACTTTTTCAGAATTTTTGTATTTATTGAAAAAGAAAATAGAATACAATTCTAAGAAAACAAAAACAGTGCCATCTATTTTTGTTCCAATAAATTATGTAAATTACAGTGAAGAATTTTTAAATAGAGATGAAATAGGAAATATTGAAAGTTATTTATGGCTATTCACTAAAAATTGGCCATTGATATTTGAAGTATATGATAAAAAAGATAATATGTCACTTCAAATAGTTGGAGATACTTATGTATATAATAATGTAAAAAGTAGTTATAAAGTTACATTAACAGATAAAGAGGAAGCTTTAAAATTTTATAAATTATTAAAAGCTTTATTTATCTTGCAAACAGAAATAAAAACTAAATTTGTTTTTGAGACAAAAATTGATAGCAAAAACGGATTAGAATTTTATTTTGAAGATTATAGAGTCACTTATGAAAACTTAGAAGATTTTATAAAAATACAATATAAAATTGCTAAAACTGATATATTTGAAGTAAAAGAAAAATGTGAAAAATTAGAAGAAAAATTAGAAAATTTAAAAGAAAAAGCAAAAGAAAAAGAAGAGGAATATTTAGAAAAGCAAAAAGAAATTTCAACATACTTAGAATATAAGAAAACTTTTTTTGGAAAAGTTAAATATTTTTTTAAATCAAATAAAAAAGTTAAATTAAAAAATGAAGAAGAAATTAAAGAAAAGAAGCAATCTAAAACGATAGAAATAGAACCAACTATATCACAAATAGATGATAAAAGATTTTATACAATAGAAGATGTTGTTGTTATTTATTCAGTTAAAGATAAAACTGATAAAAAGCAAAAAGATTTAGAACAAGATATAAAAGCACTACAATTAAAATTAGAAAACTTAAATAGTAAAGTGCGAAATGCAGAGCTTTATATAGAAGAAATTGATAAACATAAAAAGAGTATATTTGAATTTTGGAAGTTTGCAAATAAAGATGAAAAACTTAGCTTAGAAATGGGAAATGAAGATTCAAATAAAAATGAAAAAACTATTATTAAAAAAGCTTTTAATTTTGAAATGGATTTTGAAACTATGGGTGTATCAGTAGACAAAATTCAAAGAGTTAAGCTTTCAAAGGAAGAAACAGACAGTTTATACATTGCAAGTACAGAACTTATAGAAATAATAAATTTACTTCGTTCTGGAAAAATGGATAAACAGAAGATGGAAGCTGCACTTACATATTTAAAAGATGAATTTAATAAAAATAGATTGTACATAGAGAGTGAAGTTTTTGACATCTTCGGAAACATGGATAATGATAATAGAAAAATAAAATATATAGGAAGTAGAAGTCATAGAGAAAGTGAAAAAAGTAAGTTTAGAATTTTAAATATAAACAAGAAAATTGATGTTTTTGATTTCACAGAAAAATTACTTAGTATTTTATCGTATTTAGAGGGAGCAATTCCTAAAATGACGTCAAAATATGAAATGCCTTTATATAAAGTTGTTCCTATAACAGATAATATTCACGAAAATGATTTTTCAATATTTGATATAAATGTTGAACGTGAGTTAGAAAATTATACAGATTCTGGGGAAGGTGCAGTAAATCTTATAAAAGTTAATTTAAAAGAGGAAATGCCACTTTTATATTATTCAAATATTATTTTCTTTGATAATGCAAATAAAACTTTACCAGAAGGAATGGATTTATCTTCAAACGTTTTATTAGATTGTAAGAAATTTGATTTTACATTAGTTTCAAAAACTAAGTTTAGAACAAATAATTACTTTAATGAACAAAACAATTTGATTTTACCTAAATCAAAAGATATTTTAGTTTATGAGTATGATGTTTCAGTTAAAACAGATGAGGAAAAAGAAGATAAAAAATCTGATAACAATGATAAGATTGATATACAAGAAGAGAAATTAGAAAAAGCAGAGGAAAAAACATCAATTTTTGATGAAGATGATGATTTTAAAACAGAAGCAGTTGAAATAGATTTAGATTTTATTGATGATGAAGACGAAGAACCTATTGAAGAACCAATAATTGAAGAAAAACCTAAAAGAAGAATTGGCAGAAAGAAAGAAGAAAAACAAGAAGAGGTTATAAAAGAAAAGGTAAAAAATGAGAAGGTTAAGAAGGAAAAGCCTAAAAAAGAAAAAGTAAGTAAAAGGGCTAAAAAAGAAGTTGAAGAAGAGAAACAAATTGCAGAAGAAATTAAAGAAGAACCAGTTATAAATGATGTAAAACCAGTCAAAAGAAAAAGAACTTTGAGAATAAAAATAGAGGAGGATGAAGATGAGTAGAGTAAATATAATTGTTTTAGATAGCTTTGGTATTGGTGAATTACCTGATGCTAATAAATATGGCGATGAAGGAAGCGATACATTAGGAGCCATTTATAGAACAACTCCTCTAAATATTCCTAATATGAAAAAATTAGGTTTGTACAATATACAAGGAATTTCTATCCCAGAAAAAGAAGAATATTGTATAGGATGTTATGGAAAAGCAGTAGAGAAATCACAAGGAAAAAATAGCCCAGTAGGTCATTGGGAAATATCTGGATTTGTTAAAGAAGTTGGTTTTACTACATATCCAAATGCATTTCCACAAGAACTTCTAGATGAAGTAGCTAAAAGAGCAAATTTACCAGGATTTTGTTGTAATAAAAAAGGTTCTGGAACAGACTTATTAAAAGAATATGGTGAAGAAATTATAAATACTGGGAAACCTATGGTATATACTTCTGCCGATAGTGTTTTCCAAATTGCAGCACATGAAGAGTATATGTCAGTTTCAAAATTGTATGAAGTATGTCAAATTGCAAGAGATGTTATAGATGAAAAAGGCTACAATATTGGAACTGTAATTGCTAGGCCTTTTGTAGGCAATAGCCCAGGAAATTTTAAAAGAACATATAATAGAAAAGATTTTGAAGCTACAAATTTTGGAAGAACAATGCTTGATGTATTTGCTGAAAATGGGAAAAAAGTTTTAGCAATTGGAAAAATAGAAGATTTATTTTCAGGAAGAGGAATTTCAAGAGCAATTCATACAAAAGGAAATACAGATGGTATTTCAAAAAATATTGAGTCTTTAAAAACATCAAACGAAGATATGATTTTTACAAATTTAGTTGACTACGATATGCTTTATGGACATAGAAATGATCCAATTGGATATGCAAGAGCATTAGAAGAATTTGATAATAAATTGCCTGAAATTATGGATTCTATGAAAGATGATGATATCCTTATAATTACTGCTGATCATGGCTGTGACCCAGTTACACCATCAACAGATCATTCAAGAGAGTATATACCAATTTTGATTTATGGAAAAAATATTAAAGAAAATGTTGATATAGGAATTCGTGAAACTTATGCAGATATATCAGCAACAGTACTAGACATATTTGGTTTTGAAAAACTACAATATGGAACTAGCTTTAAAGATTTAATAATAAAATAATATTTTAATAATATAAGCCATATATTTATGGCTTATATTAAATTTTTAATATCTTCTGGTAAAGGAGCTTTTAAAGTTATATGTTCTTTACTTATAGGATGAATAAATTTTATTTGATAAGCGTGTAGAGCTTGTCTATCTATTAAATCCGATTTTTCACCATATAAAGTGTCTCCTAAAATTGGATGACCAATGTATTTGCTGTGAACACGAAGTTGATGAGTTCTTCCCGTTTCTAATGTGTATTTAACTTCTGCGTAATTTTCCAAGTTTTTAATAAGTTCTAAATGAGATATAGCAATGTCTCCAAATTCAGATACTTCTCTTTCCATAATACTATCAGCTTTTCTTGTGATAGGAGCATTTATTGTTCTAGATTGTTCATTTAAAGTTCCATTTAAAATTGCGATATATTCTTTTTGAAAAGTGTTCGATTTCATTTGTCGTATCAAAGCTTCTTGTATATATTCATGTTTTGCGAATAATACTAATCCAGAAGTATCTTTATCTAATCTATTTATAGGTCTAATTTTTCTTTGCAAATTTATTGAATCAAAATAGAATTTAATGCCATTTGATAAACTGTTTTCATAATAATTGCAAGATGGATGAACTGGAATATGTGCTGGTTTATTAACAACTAGTAAATATTCATCTTCAAAAATAATATTTAATTTAATTTGAGTTGGAACTATGTTATCAGAAGTTTCAACAAAATTCATATCAACTTTTAAATAATCTCCACATTTAACTTTTTCAGTTACATATACATGTTGATTATTCAAAAAAATTCTTTTTTCTTTTTTTAATTTAGTTAATAATCTATCAGAAATTTGAAAATGTGCTTTTAATATTTCTTTTACATTATCAAATTTGTTATCTATAATTTTATATTCTAAATTCATAAAAGCCTCCAATAATATTGTATCACAGTAATTTTAAATTTCATATAAAATAAAAGAAAAAAAGTTAATAAAGTAAGTTGAATTTATTCTAAATATGTTTACATAATTTTAGAAATGTGGTATAATATACTTGATTGCAAAAAATTGTAATTATTTTCCAAAACGCAAAAACAGCTACATTTAGTTTGCTTTTGGAGAATTGCTCGAACTAATAATTTATTTCAGAAAGGACAGATGAGCATGAAACTAAACATTAATATTTATACTGAGGTTAACCAAGTTATTTCACGGTTGAACAATCAGCACAGATGGATTTCCATGATTACGGAGCATAAGTATAACGAGTTGTCAAAGCAGGCACTGAACTCAATGATTTCCTATGTCATTGCATGTTATTGCGAAAACGATGGACAGGAGATTAAATGGGAGCGTTTTCCGCGGATTGCACTGTATAGGGCTTTTTATAAGTCATATGTGTCATATGCAACGCCAGAGCAGATTTTGAAAGAAATTTGTGAAATGGGCAATATTGATAAGAGTGCATTTGATGCTGCTACACGGGCAATTATCAGCGAACGAACAGATCGTGACTTTATGCAGTTTATTAGTCAGGATTGTGATACTTTTGAATATCGCATCTTCCGTGCTGCTACCAAGATTGCAACGCTTATAGAGCTTAAAGAGCAGGCAGTTTGGATTAGAAACAACGAGGAAATTTCTTTGAAGACGAAAGAGGTTATTAAAAGCTTGACGGAATTTTTGGACATAAAAGTCATAAGAGAACTTCTTCAAGAAAATAACTCCGTATTCAAGATTTTCCAGCGCATTTCCATGTTACGCAACTCCAATCGTTGGGCAGCATTTCCATACATTGTTCATTGCAATGTGTTAGGACATCTGTTTGATACAGCGATTTTTGCCTACTTTATCGGATTAGAGGAATTCGGGGGCAATGAGGAAATTGCGACCAAAATGTTCTTTATGGGGATTTATCATGACATTGCTGAGGCTTGGACGACGGACATCCCAAGTGACATAAAAGACCGCATAACCGGATTTCGTGAGGCTACGGAGAAATTCGAGGATCTCAAATTGCAGAAATATGTTTATGATGTAATTCCACATTTCTTAAAGCGTAAAATCAAAGAGGTTATGTTTGAGGAAGAGGACAATCTGCAATACAAAAAACTCATGAAAGGAGCAGATTATTTATCTGCTGACAGTGAGTGTTGGAGGCAGTTTGTTGCAGGTTCCAGAGAGACCTACTTCTTGACATCTCCGATAAAAGGATTTGACATACAGCTGATGAGTGGCTATAAGGCGAAGTTACCGCATCTTGCCAGAGAGTTGCATGACAAATTCATGAGATACGCAGAACAGATTGTGGTTATGCTTCCGGTTTTTTAAGTCAGAGAAAGTACAAGATAGTTTCACGTAGAGTGGCGAGCCGTTTTCGGTTTGCCACTTTGTGCTTTTTAATAGAATTAAAAAAAATTATATTTTATCAAAAAAATTTTTGCTAGGTTTTTTTGAATTCGTAGAATATGGTATAGAATTGTCAGTTCTATATAATATGTAGTCTGTACTCGTTTCATAAAAATTTGCTAATTTTATAAGGATATCTATTGGAATATTTCTTTTTCCAATTTCGTAGTAAGAGTAAGCGACTTGTGAAATATTCAAATGTTTGGCAACTTCTGTTTGAGTTAAGTCATTATCTTCTCTTAAATTTTTTATTCTTGTTATCATACAAAATTCCTTTCTAGTAAATAATATTGTATATAAAAATTATAAAATAAAACATTTTGTTATATTGTATTTTAAAACATATTGTTTTAAAATACAATTATAGTTATATTAAAAAAGGAGAAAATTATGAAAAAACAGAAGAAAAGACAAAAAGGTATAACCTTGATAGCACTAGTAATAACAATAATAGTCTTGTTAATCTTGGCAGGAGTGAGTATTAGCTTAGTAGTAGGAAACAATGGAATATTAGGAAGAGCAGAAGATACAGTTGACATACATCAAAAAGCTAAGGTTTTAGAAGAAGCAGAAATGATATTATCAGGTTGGCAAACAGATTATATTGTAGAAAAAACACCATATGAAGGAAGAACAGAAAATACACCAAGTGGAGCAGATGTATCATGTGCAGGTGGAAAAGTAACTGTAACAGACAATAAAACAGGAACAGTTTATGAAGCAAGTTTTTCAGAATCAGCAGGCTTAGGAGAATGGAAAGAGGTCGGAACAAGTGAAGTAACTCCTACTGTGCCAACAAATGTAAAAGTAACAGGGGTAGGATTAGATAAAACAAATATAATTTTATTAATAAATAGTACAAAACAATTAACAGCGACAATAGAACCAAGTAATGCTACTAATAAAGAAATATTGTGGCAGTCAACAAACGAAACAGTAGCAACAGTATCAAATACTGGTTTAGTAACAGCAAATGTAGAAGGTAATACAAAAATAATAGCAACAACAGTAGATGGAAATAAAATAGTGGAATGTTCTGTAAAAGTATCAGAAGCACAAAATTTGATATCACAAGTATCAACAAATAATTATGGAGATTATGTAAACTATCCAGTGGATTTAGGAATTGTAAAATCAGGAAATGCATTAAAAGATAAAAAAATACCTTTAACAGATTGGAGAATATTTTATAAAGACAGCACAAATACTTATTTAATATCAGCAGATTATTTGCCAGTAAGTAAAATTCCAACAGGGATAGTTCATAATAACGATGGAAAGTACAATGTATACTGGTCATCTGTACCAACAGCAACAACGCCAACAGTAGCATATAAAGATAAATTTTTGTTTAATGGTTTTAATGGTATAGCAACATCGAATGATAATTATAAATATGCAACATATTTGTTGAATACAGATTTATGGACAAGTATGGTAAATACTACTTATGCAGATGCAGCAATTGGAACTCCAACATTAGAAATGTTGTGTGCAAGTTGGAATGTAAAGACCCCAAGTGAGCCATTATACTTCGGAGTAAGTAGTAAAGGATATACAGCTGGTAAATCTGATAATAGTTTGAGTGAAATGTTGGTAAGCATAAGTGATTATACAGGCTATAACGATACTTTGTATTTTCCACATAATAATAAATGGAATTCATGTGAGGGGTATTGGTTAGCAGCTCCGTGTTCTAAGTATGAATTTGCTTTATGGGAGGTGTATCAACTAGGACTTCTTGATGTAAGGTTGGGTACTGAACAAATTCATTCAATTAGACCTGTTGTTTGTCTAAAATCTACTGCCAATGCAATTAAAGACGAAGATGGAATTTGGCAATTAAAATAATATTTTTTTACTCATAAAATGCTTATATAAAATTTGGTAATTATGAATTGACAATATATAGACAATAGAATGAAAAAAATTTAAGTTTGCTAGTATAAAATTAGCAAACTTTTTTTCTTTTAAAATATGCCAAAACATAAGCAAAAACGACTTGATTTTTATTAATAAATATTATATAATATATCAATATAATTATTATATTTAGAGGAGGGTTTATTTAATGGCTAAAATAATTGAAGATGTTTCAAGAACATTTAGTGAATTTTTACTATTACCAAATTTAACAGATGAGAGATGCATACCAAGCAATGTTAGTTTAAAAACACCATTAGTAAAATTTAAAAAAGGAGAAGAATCAAAGTATTATGCGAATGTTCCTTTCGTTTCTGCAATAATGCAAGCTGTTTCAGGAGAGCAAATGGCTATCGCTTTAGCACGTGAAGGTGGATGTTCTTTTATTTTTGGTTCACAATCAATTGAATCACAAGCTCAAATGGTTAGAAATGTTAAAAGACATAAAGCAGGCTTTATAGATAGTGATTCTAATGTAAAAAGCGGTACACCACTTCGTGATGTAATTGCAATGATAGAGAAAACAGGTCATTCAACAGTTACAATTACAGAAGATGGTAGTGCAAACGGAAAATTTTTAGGCTTAGTTACAGATAAAGATTATAGAATTTCAAGAGCAAATTTAGATGCTCCAATAGATGATTTTATGAGACCAAGAAAAGATACTGTATGTGCTAGAAAAGGAATAAGTTTATCAGAAGCCAATGATATGATTTGGGAAAACAAAATTAGTTGTTTACCAATATTAGATGAAAACGATAATCTAGAACATTTAGTTTTTAGAAAAGATTATGAAGATAAGAAAAATAACCCTGAATCTTTATTAGATGATAATAAGAGATATGTTGTTGGTGCAGGTATCAACACAAGAGATTATGAAGAGAGAATTCCAGCCTTAGTTGAAGCAGGAGTTGATATGATTTGTATGGATTCTTCTGATGGATATTCTGTATGGCAAAAAAATACTATTGAATGGGTACGAAAAAATTATGGAGATAGTGTTAAAATAGGTGCAGGAAATGTAGTAGATAAAGAAGGTTTCTATTATTTAGCAGATGCTGGTGCTGACTTTATAAAAGTTGGTGTTGGTGGTGGTTCAATATGTATCACTCGTGAAACAAAAGGAATTGGTCGTGGACAAGCTAGTGCTTTAATGGATGTAGTTGAAGCAAGAAACGAATACTATGAAAGAACAGGTGTATATATTCCAGTATGTTCAGATGGTGGAATTGTACATGATTATCATATTACTCTATCATTAGCAATGGGAGCTGATTTTGTTATGATGGGTAGATATTTTGCTAGATTTGACGAAAGCCCTACAAAAGTTGTTAAAAGAAATGGTTCTTTCTTAAAAGAATATTGGGGTGAAGGCTCAAACAGAGCTAGAAACTGGCAAAGATATGATTTAGGAGATAATAAAAACAAATTAAGTTTTGAAGAAGGTGTTGATTCATATATTCCTTATGCTGGTACATTAAAAGATAATTTAGCAATTACAGTAAGTAAAATTAAATCTACAATGTGCAACTGTGGTGCTATAACAATACCAGAATTACAAGAAAAATCAAGATTAACTCTTGTTTCAAGTGTAAGTATTAAAGAAGGTGGAGCACATGATGTAATGCTTAAAGATATTGAGAGTGCAAACCATTAATAAATATTATAAATAAAGGAATTTGATTTATGAAAGAAGAAGAAAAAATTTTAATATTAGATTTTTATGGACAATATAATCAATTAATTGCTAGACGAGTAAGAGAATGTAATGTATATTCTGAAATTGTACCATATACTACATCAATTGAAAAAATAAAAGAAATGAACCCAAAGGGAATTATTTTCACAGGTAGTTCTGCTAGTGTATATGCTGAAAATGCTCCTAAATGTGATGCAGAAATTTTTAATTTGGGAATTCCAATCCTTGGTATTTGTTATGGTATGCAACTTATGACAGATAATTTTGGAGGAGAAGTGCATAAAGCTGAAAAACGTGAATATGGTGTTATGAGTGTTGATATCAAAAATTCTTCAAAATTATTTAATGGTTTTGGAGATAAAAATAATTTCTTAATGACACATGGTGATTATGTTTCAAAACTTCCAGAAGGATTTGAAAATATTGCATATACAGAAGATTGTCCAAATGCTGGAATGCAAAATGAAGAAAAGAAATTATATGGTATTCAATTCCATCCAGAAGTTAATAATTCTGAAAATGGAATACAAGTAATTAGAAATTTTATATATAATATTTGTGGTTGTACAGGAACTTGGCAAATGAGTGCTTTTGCACAAGATACAATAAAAGCTATTCAAGAAAAAGTTGGAGATAGAAAAGCTTTATGTGCATTATCTGGTGGTGTAGATTCATCAGTTGCAGCATCTTTAATGAGCAAAGCTATTGGTAAAAATTTAACTTGTATATTTGTAGATCATGGTTTACTTAGAAAAAATGAATCAGAAGAAGTTGAAAAAGTTTTCGGAAATTCAGATGTAAATTTTGTTAGAGTTGATGCAAAAGAAAGATTTTTAAGTAAACTTGCTGGTGTTACAGAACCAGAAAGAAAAAGAAAAATTATCGGTGAAGAATTTATCAGAGTATTTGAAGAAGAAGCTAAAAAAATAGGAACAGTTGACTTCTTAGTTCAAGGAACAATTTACCCAGATGTTATTGAAAGTGGAGTTGGAACAGGAGCAACAATTAAAAGTCACCATAATGTAGGTGGACTTCCAGACTATGTTGATTTTAAAGAAATAATTGAACCTTTAAGAGATTTATTTAAAGATGAAGTAAGAAAAGTAGGACTAGAATTAGGTTTACCAGACTACTTAGTATATCGTCAACCATTCCCTGGACCAGGCTTAGCAATAAGAGTTATTGGAGAGATAACAGATGACAAATTGACAATTTTGAAAAATGCAGATTACATTTTTAGAGAAGAAATTGCAAAAGCAGGATTAGATAAAGAAATTAATCAATATTTTGCAGTTCTTACAAACTTAAAGAGTGTTGGTGTAATGGGTGACGAAAGAACTTATGATTATACAGTAGCATTAAGAGCAGTTACAACAACTGATTTTATGACAGCAGAGTGGAGTAAAATTCCTTATGAAATTCTTGAAGTAGTTTCTAGTAGAATTGTAAATGAAGTAAAACATGTAAATAGAGTAGTATATGATATTACAGGAAAACCACCAGCAACTATTGAATGGGAATAGGAGGAAAATAGTTTGAAAATTCTTGCAGTAGGAGATATAGTAGGCAAAACTGGGGTACAAATGCTTAAATATAAACTTCCTAAAATAATGAAGGATTATGATATAGATTTTGTTATAGTAAATGGCGAAAATGCCGCAGATGGTATGGGGCTTACAGAAAAATTATATAAGGAAATATTATCTGTTGGTACAGATGTTGTTACTATGGGAAATCATACTTGGGCAAAAAAAGATATTTTTAGTTTTATAGATGATGGGAAGATTATAAGACCAGCCAATTATCCAGCTAATAACCCAGGTAAAGGTTATAGAATTTTTGAGTGTAAAAACAAAAAAATTGCTGTTATCAATTTGATTGGTAGAGTAACAATGTCAGTACTTTCTGAAAATCCATTTTTAGAAGCTAAAAAAATTATAGAAGAAATAAAAAAAGATGTAGATATTATAGTTATAGATTTTCATGCAGAAGCCACAGCAGAAAAAATAGCTCTTGCATATTATTTAGAAGGAGAAGCTACAATTATATTTGGAACACATACACATGTTCAAACTGCTGATGAACAAATTTTAGGAAATGGCACTGCTTATATAACTGATCTTGGCATGACAGGTCCAAAAATTTCAGTAATTGGTATGGATGCGAAGGCTTCTATAAAAAGATTTGAGACATCTTTACCAGAAAAATATAGAATAGCAGAAGGCGAAGGAATACTAAATGCTTGTGTATTTGAAGTTGATGATTATACAAATGAAGCAGTTGGTGTTCAAAGAATTTATATAAAATAATATTTATAATTAAAAATTACATTAGAGTTATCTAGTGTAATTTTTTTTGCAAAAGTATTGACATTATTCTTTAATCGGTATAATATATAAATATAGACTGCTATTGTTCTGAACAAAGAACAATAGTAAAAAGGAGAATGAAATGGATTTTTTAACGGTAAAACAATTTTCGAAAATTTGGGAAATATCAGAAAGAAGAATTGTTAAATTGTGTAAAGAAGATAGAATTCCAGGAGCAGTTAAAAATGGTAAAACTTGGGTTATACCAGAAAATACAATAAAACCGGCTGATAAAAGAAACAACATATCTAAATATATAAATACAGAAAAAAGAATAGCAATATTTAATTTTAATACGAAATTTGGATATACAGTTATTTCTTTATTAAAACAAGCAGGTTTTTTAGTTGATGTTATAACTGAAAATAATTTAGATAATGTAGAGATTATAAAAATTGATAATAAAACTAATTTAGATACTTTGGAAAATTTAACTAATAAATATTATGATGGTTTAATCTTTTTTGAAGAAGAAAAACAAAATTGTAAATTTGACAAAATAGAAATTATAAAAATGTTTTCTCAAAAAATGAATTGTGAATCTAGTATTGTATTTGTAAATACGAAAAAAGACACAGAATTAACTTTCATTAAAGACTTATCGAAAGAATTAAAATATGATATAGGTTTAAGAATAAATGCTATAAAAATAAATATTCCTTTTGATAAAAATATTTTTGTAAATTATGATGAAATTTCCGAAGATATAGTAGAAATGATTACAAAATTTAAAAATACAACAGGTATGATAATTGAAACAGATGGAGGTTATTTAGAATTTGAAACTGATGGAAGAACGAAGATACTAGGAAATGGAGAGTTTTATAAAGCATTAGATAGTTGCTTGAAAAGTATGAATAAAAATTCATACTTTTGGAGTGCTTCTATGATGCTAGAAGATGAATGGACAGAAGAACCAAAAGAAATGAAGTTTAGAGTTAGTAACTTAGATGTATCAAATAGAGGAACGAAAGTAGAGAGAATATTTGTATTTAGCCATTCTAAAATAAAAGAATTTAAGAACAATAAAACTTTGAAAATTTTTATGCAAAGTAATATTAATACTATGTATGTAGATTATGATGAAATATTAGAAAAAGAACCAGAATTATTAGAAATAATAGGCAATGGTTGGGATGGAATTGATTTAGATACTTTAATAGTAGATGCTCCAGCAGACCAAGAAGGAAACGTAAGAGGATATTTAAGTATTAACAAAAGAGAAATAAAAAGAGCTTATGATTGTTATTTAAGGTTAAAAAACTATGCCAAAGATTTAAAGGAAGTATTAAAATAGGAGGTTTAAAAAATTTATGGAAGGAATATCAACAACTTATATTATTTCACAAGTATTTGTTATCATAATGTATACATTAGTATCTTTGACATATTATGTGAGTAATAGAAAGACTCTACTAATTATGAGCTTTTGTGCAATTGTATCAGAGGCAATTGGATATACTTTATTGCATGCATATACAGGGTTAGCAATGTGTTTTGTAGCACTTATAAGAAATGCAATATTTTTAGTGGATGAAAAGAAAAATGGAAAAACAGAAACAATAAGCAAGAAAGATATTGCAATATTATTAATTTTATTCTCAATAACAATAATTTCAAGCATATTTACTTATGATGGTATTTTTAGTTTGTTATCTGTTTTTGCAACAATGTTATATACATACTCAATGTGGCAAAAGAAAACTATAACATATAAAATTTTGCGGAATACCAGTAGGTATTTTATGGATATCATATAATATTTATATTAAATCCGTTTTTGGAATGTTATTAGAAAGTGTATTGTTAATAGCTTCAAGTGTTGGATATATTTTAGAATTTAGAAAAAATAAAAAAGGAGAATAAATAATGGAAAGAGTAGTTTTAAAAGAACATCAAAAAGCTTTAAGAAATCTTATTAAAAAATGCAATAACACAGAAGATAAATTAGAAATATCAAGAATTGCAAGAGGTGTTAAAGAAACACATAATCCATATTTAATTTGCGATTTTATGGCAAGTGTACCAAAGGCTCATACAAAAGAATTAATAAAAA
>ERZ777011.1711-NODE-1711-length-21288-cov-13.042246_pt1 | contig 21288 bp, 9 predicted proteins | sample MGYA00374964_ERZ777011 | MGnify/ENA primary metagenome ERZ777011 (study PRJEB29310, sample SAMD00008975) | mouse gut metagenome | study: EMG produced TPA metagenomics assembly of the Metagenome analysis of fecal microbiota from mouse which was promoted... | reverse complement strand
CGGATCAGGCTACTTTTGAAAAATTCGTAGCTCCCCTCTATAAGTATATCAATGAAACGGTGTCACGCGTGCCAATCAGCGACTGGCATCACACGGACAGTGGCAAATGGGTAGGATTCAAGGCGCGCTCGGTGATCGGAGGATACTGGATGCAGGTATTGATGGATAAAGTAAATGGTAGCAAGTGAAATTCTATTGCTTATACAATTTTACAAATATATTTAATCTAATTTATTATGAAACAAAAAGTAATGAAAGCCTGTTTGGGCATTTTATGGGCAATGTTTACATTGACCACTTTTCTATTACAGAGTTGCGATAATGGAAAAGAAGTCACTCCAGCTCAAGGAAGTGGTGGCAGTCCCTTTAATCCGCAGCTTCCTATTAGTGTCAAGGAAATCAGTCCGACTAATGGTGCTGCTGGTCAGAAGGTTCTTATTTATGGAGAAAACTTCGGCAATGATCCGTCTCTGATAGAAGTCACTATCGGCGGACAGAAGGCACCTGTGGTCAATGTACAATCAACTGTCATATATTGTATTGTACCAACAAAAGCTTATTCGGGTGAAATCCAGGTAACTATCAAACAAGGAGAAAATATCTATTCAGCCGAGGTATCCGAAGTTAAGTTTGAATATCAACGTCAAGTAGTGGTAAGTTCTTTGTGTGGTGCAACTAGTGAGCAAGGTTCCAATTCTGCAAAAGATGGTCCGTTTAATGATTGTGGCTCCATTACGAATCCCTGTTTTATGACTTGGGACCCAGAGGACCATAATTTGCTATATGATGCAGAAGACGCTGGAGACGCTGAAGGTGTAGGGCAAGGTATTCGTTGTTTCGACTTCACAAACAAGCAGGTCTATACAATGATTCCCAAGAACTCATTTGTAGGTTCACAGCGTTGCCGAACCATTGATTTCTATAAAGATGACAGTGGAAAATATCACATGATTGTAGGATTAGCACAAGGAAATGTGAATAGTACGGCTGTCATGATGTTCGACCGCATTGAAGGAGGAACAAAGCCTTGCGGATTCACATGGGGCAACGGAAGAGTGATCGTACAGAACCAAGGATGCCAAGCTGCTGCAATACATCCCACAACCGGCGACCTCTACTTCTCCAATTACCAGAACAGTCTGCTTTATCGGGTAAAGAAATATGTGATAGAGGAATTTGCAACAGGAAAGAGAACAGCTCCTGTCAAACCCGGAACAGCAGATGATGCCGCTCAAACAATATTAAAAGTGCAAGACAAAGAATGGGAGTTCAATATTATGATTCATCCAACCGGTAAATATGCCTATTTCATGGTCATCAACCGCAACTATATTCTTCGCTCAGATTTCAATGGGGAAACCTTTACCGCTCCCTATGTCATTGCAGGTGTTAATAGTGACCAAAACACTTATGTTTATCAGGATGGGGTCGGTAATCAGGCTCGATTCGGTAATCCCTACTCTGGTGTATTTGTAAAGAACCCAGAATATGCCGGAAATTCGGATGAATATGACTTCTATTTGACAGACAGACATAATCATGCCATTCGTATCTTGTCTCCTTTGGGGCAAGTGACTACCTATGCCGGACGTGGTAGCGCTAGTTTGAATTCAAACCCATGGGGGTATGCAAATGGCCGCTTACGAGAAGACGCGCGTTTTAACCGTCCTAAAGGTATTGCATGGGATGAGCGTGATAATACGATATATGTGGGAGATGCCAACAACTATCGAATCAGAAGAATTGGTCTTGAAGAAGATATTAATGAATAAACACCGTATAAAAGATGAAGAAACTAACAATTTTATGCATATTGTTGCTATGTGTGGTAACCGGCACAATGGCTCAGAAAACCATTACTATATCGGGTATTGTTTCTGACAGTAATAAGGAACCGCTTATTGGTGTAAATATTATAGTCAAGGATGTTCCCGGATTAGGTGCTATTACGGATATCAACGGAAAATATACCATCAAAGTAGAACCTTATAACCGACTGGTCTTCTCATATATTGGATATAAGACACAAGAAGTATTGATTAAGGAGCAGCGTTCGGTCAATATAAAAATGGAAGAAGATGTAGCTACTACTATTGATGAGGTTGTAATCACAGGTACCGGTGCGCAACGTAAATTGGTACAGACCGGTGCCATCACTACAGTAGACATGGAACATCTGATGGCTAATCCGTCATCTAGTGTTGTTAATGCTTTGGCAGGTAACGTCGCAGGTGTATTAGCTCGCCAAACTTCCGGTCAACCGGGACAAAATGTTTCAGAATTCTGGATTCGCGGTATTTCCACATTTGGAGCCGGAACCGGCGCTTATATTCTGGTAGATGGATTCGAACGTAGCATGGACGAAATCAACATTGAGGATATTCAAGACTTTTCTATCTTGAAAGACGCTTCCGCTACTGCGATCTACGGTTCTAAAGGCGCTAACGGTGTTGTGTTGATTAACACAAAACATGGTAAAGCCGGAAAAATCAAGATTGACGTAAAGGCACAAACCACCTACAACATGCGTACTATTACACCTGAATTTGAAGACGGAATATCGTATGCTAATTTATTGAATGAGTCACGAATTACACGTAACTACGAGCCTGTATATCAACCAGAAGAACTGGAGATCCTAAAAAACGGATTAGACCCGGATCTCTATCCGAATGTGGATTGGATGGATTTATTGTTGAGGAAAGGCTCATGGCAACACCGCGTTAACCTGAATTTAAGTGGTGGTGGTTCCACTGCACGGTATTACGCCTCTATTAGTTACCTTGACGAAGAAGGCATGTACAACACTGATAAAGCGTTGAAAGACGATTACAACACTAACGCGAACTATCGTCGTTACAACTATCGTCTGAATACAGATATTGATATCACGAAAACGACACTATTGAAGTTAGGCGTATCCGGCTGGTTGTCCAAGAGAAACAGCCCGGGACTGGGTGATGCGGATGTATGGGGCGAACTTTTCGGCTATACCGCCATTCGTACTCCTTTACTTTATTCGAATGGCCGTGTTCCGGCAGTAGGTACAGGCAACAAAACAAACCCGTGGGTAGCAGCTACTCAGACCGGATTCAATGAAAACTGGGAAAATGTAATTCAAACAAATGTTACACTGGAACAAAATTTGAAATTTATCACCAAAGGTCTGAAGTTCATTGGTCGCTTTGGCTATGACACCTACAACAACAATTATATCAATCGCCGTAAATGGCCTGAGCAATGGAGTGCCGAACGTTCACGCGATGAAAACGGAAACCTGGTATTTAAAAAGATTTCCGACAGTAGCAACATGCATCAAGAGAGTGGTTCCAGCGGTAATCGTCGTGAATTCTTGGATATGATGCTTAATTGGGAACGCGGTTTCAAGACTCATCATCTCAATGCAACATTGAAATATACGCAAGACTCGTACATCAAAACCCAAGGCTTAAGCGATGATCTGAAAAATGGTGTCAACAGACGTAATCAAGGATTGGCAGGACGAATAGCGTATAACTGGAACTATCGTTACTTCGTGGATTTCAACTTCGGCTACAACGGTTCGGAGAACTTCGCGAAAGGCCATCGATTCGGTTTCTTCCCAGCATACTCTTTAGCATGGAACATTGCAGAAGAATCATTTATCAAAAAGAATTGGAAATGGATGGGTATGTTCAAAGTGCGTTTCTCTTATGGTAAAGTTGGTAATGATAAGATTCGTCATAACGATGCGGATGTACGTTTCCCTTATCTGTACGCAATTGGCGAAGGCAATAGTTATGATTGGGCAAACTACGGTAGTTCTTATGGATTTACAGGATTAACTTACACAGAACTAGCTTCCGACCAAGTTACTTGGGAGGTGGCAACGAAGAAAGATTTGGGAGTGGATTTGGCTTTGTTTGATGACAAATTCAAATTGACTATTGATTACTTTGATGAGAGCCGTAGCGGAATCTTCATGCAACGCCAGTATTTGCCAGGTATGATTGGTCTGCAAGGAAAGAGTCCTTTTGCAAATGTCGGTAAAGTAAATTCCAAGGGATTCGATGGCAATTTCTCTTTCAAACAGAAGTTCAATCAGGTAAGTTTGACAGTACGTGGTAATATGACTTACAGTAAAAATGAGATTATCGAAAGAGACGAAGCTAACAATGTATATCCCTATCAGATGCAAAAAGGCTATCGAGTGAACCAGAACAAAGGACTGATTGCATTAGGACTGTTCAAGGATTACGATGATATTCGCAATAGTCCTACTCAAAAGTATGGTCCTGTAATGCCCGGTGATATTAAGTATAAAGATGTAAATGGTGATGGCGTAGTGGATGACAACGATATTGTAGCAGTAGGAGCTACTAATCGTCCGAATCTGATTTATGGCCTTGGGCTTTCCGTTAAATGGAAAGGACTTGATGTCAATTTGCATTTTCAAGGTGCGGGTAAATCGCAGTTTTTCTTGTCTGGGAAATGTATCAGAGCCTTCAGCGAAGGGCAATGGGGTAATATCATTAAAGGAACATTGGACAATCGTTGGGTAGATGCGGATACTGCCGAAAAACTAGGTATTGCAGCCAATGAGGATCCCAATGCTACTTTCCCCCGCCTAAGTTACACGGACCAAGGAAATGGAAATACGATGATTTATGCTTATACTAATAACTACCGCAACTCTACTTACTGGTTGCGTAACGGTTCTTACATGCGTTTGAAAACCCTTGATATCGGATACACGCTTCCTAAAGCTATAGTTAATAAAATACATTTTAATAATGTACGTATTTTCTTAACCGGCACCAATCTGCTTACATGGTCTAGTTTTAAACTTTGGGACCCAGAAATGGGTAGCAATAATGGAGAGAAATATCCATTGTCCAAATCCGTAACGTTAGGTTTAAGCGTTAACTTATAAATGATTAATGATATGAAGAAAATATATATACTATTAGTCGCAATTTTTGCGATCGGCTCCACTTCTTGTTCCGATTATTTGGATTCAGATTACATTTTTGAAGATAGAGAAACGATTGAAAGTGTCTTTACCGACTATAAAAAGACAGAACAATGGCTGGCACAAGCGTACACCTATCTGTTAGGACAATGCTGTGATGTTGCCAGCAAGCGTAATACACCTTTTGTTTTCGACGATTGCATGTATTATGGAGACGATGATGTAACTGTGGATGTAACCAAAGAAGGCACTTTATCCTATAACAAGTTTCGTGAAGGAGCATACGATGAAAACACCTTTCAGGATACTTGGAACCGTTGTTATAATGGCATCCGACAGGCTTCCATCTTCCTTCAATATGCAGATATGAGCATTGAGCATACTGCAGAGGAAATCATAGACCTCAAAGCACAAGCCCGCTTTGTTCGTGCCTATTACTATTGGTTGTTACTCCGGAAGTATGGTCCTATTCCACTGGTTCCGGATGAGGGTTTTGATTATAATCAGTCATACGAAGATTTGGAACTTCCCCGCAATACATACGATGAATGTGTGGATTATATCGCCAAAGAGATGGTTTTGGCGGCACAGGGTTTACCTTTGAAAAGAGACCAGCTTTCCATTACCCGTCCTACTCGCGGTGCCGCCTTAGCTACCCGTGCTTTGGCAATGCTTTATGCTGCGAGTCCGCTAATGAATGGTAACGATGATGCGTATGCACAGCAAATGACCAACCGTGACGGGAAACGTTTGTTAAATCCTGTATACGACAACAGTAAATGGGCTAAAGCAGCCGCTGCTTGCAAGGATGTAATGGAACTAGGCGTTTACCGTATTTATACAGCCGATTTCCGGTCGACTCATTCTATTGCTTTTCCTGCTACCATCGTTCCTCCGACTCACCCGGAATATAGTAATAAGTCTTTCCCCGAAGGTTGGCAGAATATCGATCCGTTCGAATCTTATCGTTCTCTATTCAACGGACAGGTAACTGCTATGGACAATCCGGAATTGATATTTACTCGTGGAAAGAATATTTCCAATGAACGCATCAAAGATATGGTCATTCATCAATTGCCCACTGTAGCTACAGGATGGAATACGCACGGTGCCACCATGAAACAGGTAGATGCCTATTATATGAACGATGGTAGTGACTGTCCGGGAATGAACTCTGAATATGCAGGTACTCCAGCTTATCAAGGACGCATAGATACCCGCGCTCGCGCAACGGGTTATACAACAAATGACACAGATCACAAACCGCTACCAAAGGGAGTATCTCTGCAATATGCTGACCGTGAACCACGTTTCTATGCGTCCATTGCTTATAACGGTATGTACTGGCATCTAGGTAATGAACCAGAAGTTCAGAATCAAGATCAACAAGTATTCTATTATCGCGGAGATGGAAATGGTTATGCAAATAGTATGTTCTGGTTGCGCACCGGCATTGGGGTAGCTAAGTATGTGCATCCTGATGACACCTATCATGTTAGAGATGCAGCCAAGGTAAAAGATAAAGATGAACCAGCTATTCGATATGCTGATATCCTGCTGATGTATGCAGAAGCTTTGAATGAATTGACTTCTACTTATGAGATTCCCTCTTGGGATGGCTCCACCACTTACACAATCAGCCGCAACGTAGAAGATATGCGCACAGGTATCAAACCAATACGCATGCGTGCCGGGGTACCCGATTATGATGCTGATACATATAGTAATCCGGTTAAATTTCGCATCAAACTAAAACGCGAACGTCAGATTGAGCTCTTTGCTGAAGGGAAACGCTACTATGATCTTCGACGCTGGAAAGATGCGGAAGCAGAGGAAGCAATGCCTGTTTACGGTTGTTATACATTTATGAGTAATGCCAATAAAGATCTGTTCCACACACCGGTTCCTATATCAAATCTTTCTGCTACTTTCTCACCGAAAATGTATTTCTGGCCCATCAAACACAGTGAGCTGAAACGGAATAAACAGCTGACTCAAAACCCTGGATGGACCTACAATGATTAATCTTAAAAAAACTATAGTATGAAATTGAAAAATATATTATTATATCTGTTACCCATAGCCGGCTTATGCAGTTCGTGCAATGATGAATGGGAAAATGAACAATTTACACATTATATATCATTTAAAGCTCCCATTAACAGTGATGGTGTGTCTCGAATCAATGTACGCTATAGATCTGGTGATGAAAAGACGACATTTCAGTTGCCGGTCATTGTCAGCGGATCTACAACCAATGATCGTAACATTACAGTGCATGTCGGCTTGGATACAGATACCTTGGCTGTACTGAACCAAGAGCGCTTCAACAATCGTACCGATTTATACTATCAACCATTACCAAAGAAATTCTACTCTCATTCGGAAACGGTGCAGATCAATGCCGGGCAAGATGTAGCATTAATGCCTATCGACTTTTCAATGGAGGGTATTGACTTGTCAGACAAATGGGTATTACCCTTGACCATTGAAGAATCACCTGACGGGAGCTATACCCCCAACTATCGGAAGCACTATCGGAAAGCATTGCTTCGTGTGATGCCATTCAATGACTATTCAGGAAACTATAGTGCCGTAAACTACAAAACATATTTGAATGGTTCAGAAACAGACGCACCATACGTGAAGAATTATGTCATGATGTATGTAGTTGACGACGAAACGTTATTCTTCTATGCAGGTTTATTTGATGAAACTCGTCAAGACAGGAAAGGGTATCGGATTAAAGCAAAATTCAACGACAATGGAATGGTAACGCTTTCTCCGGCAGATCCGAATAATAAAATGCAGTTTGCTCTCGGTAAAGATGATTTTAATAACGAGATCACTGCTTCTTACAGTATCACAGAGTCAATGGATGCTATCCGTCCTTACTTGATGCACCGAACCATTATTATCAATAATATCAACTATACGTTCAAAGACTATACAACGATTCCCGGTGTAGAGACTGAATTTCATGTAATGGGTTCGTTGACATTAGAGCGTCAAATCAATACTCAAATTCCGGATGAGGACCAAGCTATTGAATGGGAAGAAGGAGAATAAGTATTAAGAACAAAATATATTATCTTTGCAATTAAATTAGTGGGCGTGCCTATCATTGAATAAACATCAATGAGGCACACCCTGCTTTTTATCATTATCAATATGAACAAATACGCTTTCCTCTTTTTAATGTTTATTTTTTCGTACTACTCTTGCAGTAGCGCCGACGAGAATGAACTTGACACTCCGGAGATAAACAACAATGATACTCCGGTAGCAGTGCCTCCTGTCACTGAGCTGAAGGCACAAATCACGCAAAATCCGAACGAACTTTATCTGACATGGAGAAATCCGAAAACATGGGAAGGAGGGCAAATAATAGGTGTAGAGATTTACTACCGCCCGATCGGTACTACCGACGAAAAAAAAGTAAATACACTTCAATCGGGAGAAGGATATATTCTTAAACTACCGACAGCAGAGCCCTATTCCATTTCTCTTGTTGCCGTTGACAACCTCGGACGAAAATCCGAAAGAAGTACCATCACCGCATCCCCCTCAAGCACGGGCGTGCCTTTGGCAGATAGCTGTACGTATGTACTCATAGAACAGTTTATGGATAAAAACAAAGGAGTTTTTTGGAAATCTCCTAAAAATAAAATTCCGGATGCTTTCATCTATTGGCAACAAGCTCATGCGATCGACGTTGTATTGTATTCTTATGAACGTATCAAAGATAATAATCCTATATTGGCTGCGACATATAGAGAATATTTTGAGAGATGGTTTCAAAATCATGGAAATAATTATCATCATGACAACAACGATCCTACAGGCTTTTCAAATCCATATACTGATGATATGTGCTGGATTGGTCTGACTTTATTACGAATGTCAGAAGTACTAGACGATAATAAATTTGCCGATACAGCCAGGAGATTGTATGACACTTACATTATTACACGAAAATGGACGGATGATAAAGGGACTGGACTTCCTTGGAATAATGAAAATAATTCTAATGGGCGAAGCCGAAATACATGCACAAATACTCCCGGATGCCTGATGGCGGCAAAACTGTACCAAAAATTCGGGGACGAAAAATATCTGTCTGATGCAATGACACTATATCAATATGCAGTCAGAAATCTATTAAAAGCTGATGGCAGAATGGAAGAACCTCCTTTAACTTATACTCAAGGTACGTTCGGTGAAGCTTGCAGGCAATTGTATCATATCACAGGAGAGAAGCAATATATGCAATATGCTGAGAAAGTAATCAATTATACAATAACCAGCAACAGATGTCTCAGAAACGGCATTTTGCGTGACGAAGGAACGAGTATGGACCAGAGTATTTTTAAAGCGGTCTTTATTCCTTATGCGGTAAACTTAGCATTGGACAAGGATGCAGACAACACAATCAGGCAAAACTTAATCCTCTTCTTGAGAAAAAATGCAGATGTGTTGAGTGCCAATCTAAACAGAGGAGCTTATCCGGAAATGTATTGCAGCTATTATTGGGGAGAAAAATTCAGCGGGGGTGTTGCCTCCATGGGAGCGCAAGCTAGTGGTGCATCTTTACTGGAAGGAGTTACTCGCATGAATTTAGCTTTGGATAATCATTAAAGAACGTACGTTCAAAAAAGCACAGTTGTGCCAGCAGGTTAGCACAACTGTGACATACGGATGCTATCGACCGGAAAAACTATCATTCTACCATATTTTGTCCTTTATTGAATAGTTTTTGTCCTTACTTCTCCAGATTCTTTCCTACTTTTGCGAAAAGTCATTATGAAAAACTAAAGTTAATTAAATCACAATAATTATGAATCTGAAAAAACATTTACCCTGGTTGGGAGCTCTACTCCCCATTGCTAACACACAAGCAGAAACAAAACCTAATGTAGTAATTATCTATATCGATGATATGGGTATCGGTGACATAGGCTGTTATGGAGGTAAATTCGTTCCTACTCCTAATATTGACAAGTTGGCACAGGACGGACTATTATTTAACCAATATTACTCTTCCGCGCCGGTTAGCTCTCCATCCCGCTGTGGATTAACTACAGGTTTTTTTCCTCTTGAAGTGGGAATCAACACTTTCCTGAATGACAAAGCCGCAAATAAAAGATGCGAACAACGTAATTTCCTTGATGATAAGTTGCCTTCAATGGCACGTGCCTTCCAAAATGCAGGTTACTCAACAGGACATATCGGAAAATGGCACATGGGAGGCGGACGTGACGTGCACAATGCTCCTTCTATTAAGAATTACGGTTTTGACGAATACATATCAACCTACGAAAGTCCGGATCCGGATCCGGCAATCACTGCAACCAAGTGGATATGGTCGGATAAAGACAGTGTAAAGCGTTGGAGACGTACCGAATACTTTGTAGATAAAAGTATTGAATTTGTAAAAAAGCACAAAGACGAACCTTTTTTCCTGAATCTATGGCCGGATGATATGCATACCCCTTGGGTACCGGAGTTCAAACAAAAGGAAAGAAAAAGCTGGGAAACACAAGAAGCATTTGCTCCTGTACTTGCAGAAATGGACAAACAACTCGGACGTTTCATCAAAACCCTGGATGAGTTGGGAGTGGGAGAAAATACAATCATTATTTTCACTAGCGACAATGGTCCTGCACCCAGCTTTAAATCTGTACGTTCCGCTTATTTGAGAGGAACTAAAAATAGTCTTTATGAAGGTGGAATCCGTATGCCGTTCATCGTTAGATATCCAAAGAAAATTAAAGCCGGACAGGTAAATAACGAGTCTGTATTATGCGCAGTAGATTTATATCCGACTTTGTGTTCTATAGCCGGAATCAAAACAGAAAAAGGCTACAAAGGCGATGGACAGAACTACTCAAAAGTTCTTCTCGGTAAATCGGAAGCCAAACGCAAGACCGATTTAATGTGGGACTTCGGACGAAACAAACATTTTGGCTTTCCAGGAAACCCTTATGACAGAAGTCCCCATTTAGCTATACGTAGCGGAAAGTGGAAATTATTAGTGAACGGTGACGGAAGCGATGCGCAACTATATGATATGGAAAAGGATAAGTTCGAAAAGAATAATATCGCAAATGAGCATCCTGATTTGGTTGCAAAGTTGAGCAAGAAAGTATGCAAATGGTTTGAGGAAAACAAAGACAAAGGAAAAGAGTAATACAGTGAAAAACAAATTATAAACCAACATTAAATTTATGAATTCTAAATTCTTACTATTACCAACCACTTTGATGGTTGTTGGACATTCTGCAGTAGAGGCAAAAGGGAAAAAGTCCGATCAAAGGCCCAATATCCTGGTAATCCTTGCAGATGACCTAGGCTATTCTGACCTGGGATGCTACGGTAGTGAAATTCACACACCTAATCTGGACAAACTGGCAAAACAAGGAGTACGTTTCAATCATTTCTATAACACCAGCCGTAGTTGTCCGACACGTGCTTCCCTGTTGACAGGACTTTATCAACATCAGGCAGGAATCGGACGTATGACCTTTGATGATCACCTTCCGGGTTACCGGGGAACACTCTCACGCAATGCCGTTACTATCGCCGAAGTATTGAAAGAATCGGGATATGCTACCAGCATGGTAGGTAAATGGCACGTCGCTGAAACTCCCCTACGCAAGGATCAACGCGAATGGCTGGCACATCATGTTTTTCATGACACATTCTCCGACTTATGTCACTATCCGGTTAATCGTGGATTCGATTCCCATTACGGAATCATTTACGGAGTGGTAGATTATTTTGATCCATTCAGTTTGGTAGAAGGAGAAGTACCCGTAAAAGAAGTACCGGAAGGATATTATATTACACAGGCACTTTCGGATCGTGCAGCAAAAGAAGTGGAAGAGTATGCAAAGGATGATAAACCATTCTTTATGTACCTGGCTTATACAGCACCACATTGGCCACTACAGGCACTCCCTGAAGACATTAAAAAATACGAAGACACCTATAAAGTAGGTTGGGAAGCTATCCGTAACGCCCGTTATGAACGTCAAAAGCAGTTGGGAATTTTCCCAGGAATGGATAATTTCCTTTCTGAAAGACAATTCAATGACAAATGGGAAAACAATGTGCATGCAGAATGGGATGCACGTGCCATGGCCGTTCATGCCGCCATGATCGATCGTATGGACCAGGGTATAGGACAAGTTATCGATGCATTGGAAAAGACCGGACAACTTGATAATACGCTGATCTTATTCCTCTCTGACAACGGATGCAGTAATGAAAATTGCCAAAATTACTCTCCAGGAGAAAATGACCGTCCTGACATGACTCGTGACGGGAAGAAAATAATCTATCCACACAACAAGGAAGTAATGCCTGGTCCACAAACCACATACGCTTCTTTGGGAGCACGCTGGGCAAACGTAGCCAACACGCCATTCCGTTTTTGGAAAGCTAAATCTTATGAAGGAGGCATCTGTACTCCGATGATTGCCCACTGGCCGAAAGGTATCAAGAAGAATGTCGGCAAAACGACTTCCGAAATCGGGCATGTAATGGATATCATGGCTACCTGTATCGATATGGCAGGAGCCACTTACCCTACCAAATATAAAGGAAATGACATCATTCCATTGGAAGGCAAGAGCCTGGTTCCTATCTTCAAGACCGGACATCGTGAAGGACATGACTACCTTGGATTCGAACATTACAATGAACGTGCATTTCTTTCTAATGACGGCTGGAAACTGGTTCGTCCGGGAGAAAACGCTAAATGGGAATTATACAACCTGAATGAAGACCGAAGCGAAATGCATAATCTAGCAGCACAATACCCTGAAAAAGTAGCCGAAATGACAAAGGCTTACGAAACATGGGCTAAACGTTGTATGGTAGAGCCTTACCCGGGACAGAAAAAGAAATAGAGAACATTCGATTAAGAAAAGTAATCGATTAATTATTTTAACGTAAGTTCGATATAACTTCGTCCTTCGGACACCCCTCCTTCGGGAAGCTACCCTTTATACACATCTATTTTTTTAAGAAATAGCTACATAAAGAGTTAAATTAATTAAGGCTATTCATGGTAAGCATAGTCATTATTTAATTTTTTTCCTAATAACACCTTTAAATATTCCAATTTGTAAGGATTAAAAGATGTGTATAAAGGGTAGCTTCCGGAAGGAGGAGAATGAGGATAGAAACGACTTTTTAGACAGCCTCTTTTTTATATGCTTATCCCATCTTTATCAATCCTCACCTGAAATAATCGGAGGCTGACCTGTATATTCCTTAGGCAGTACACCATATTGCGCTTTAAAACATTTCGCAAAATAAGAGGAAGAAGTAAATCCTACCTGCTCTGCTACTTCTGAAATCCGGGTACCGTTCAGTATCAGTTCAGCAGCTCTATTCATACGAAGTGTCTTCAAATAATCATTAGGAGACATTTTGGACAGAGCCTTTATCTTCCGATAGAAATTAGAACGGCTCATATTCATCTGTTCAGCCAAAACGTCTACCGAGAAGTTTTCATCTGCCAACTGTTCGGCTATCACTTTCTGTATCTTCGTTATAAACTCACAGTCTTTTTGAGACACTGCAAAGTTCGTTGTCGAAACAGCAACCGTATCTCCCGACAAGTTCGCCATCCACTTATGGAAAGACTGTCTCAGCTTCAACAGATTCTCGATCTGCATGTGAAGTTGTTTAACAGAAAATGGTTTCTCAATATATACATCCGCTCCACATTCAAATCCTTCGACTTTAGACTCCAAAGTGGTTTTCGCTGTCAACAATATGACTGGGATATGTGAATAAGAGATTTCAGACTTCACTTTATCACAAAGTTCCATCCCATCCATCACCGGCATCATTACGTCACTCACTATTATATCCACATTTCCCTTTGCAAGCACTTTAAGTGCTTCACGACCGTTGGAAGCCTTCAACACACGGAACCATTTCGCTAACGACTCACGAGTCAAATTCAGCAATTCAACGTTATCCTCAACCAGCAAAACCGTAAACTTCTTTCCTGAATCCCCCAAAGATATAGTATCAGTATCCTCCACATGTTCCTCCGAATGTATTTCTACCATATCACCCGTTTTTTCCGTCTCCCACTCTTTGAACGGAAGAGACAATATAAACGAAGAACCACCTCCAATATTATCTTCCAGACGCAAATCTCCCTGATGAGCTTCTGCCAAAGATTTCGCAAAAGCCAATCCGATGCCAGTTCCTACAGCTGTAGCCACCTTATCGTCAGGAAGTTGATAGAAAGCTTCAAATATCTTTTGTTTCTGTTCATTGGGGATTCCGGGACCATCATCGTTCACTTGTATCTCATATCCCCCATCAGTGACAAGCAGCTTCAAGTCAATACGCGCATGAGCATATTTGATGGCATTTCCCATCAGATTGACAAGGATCTTGCTTAATTTGTCCCTATCCACCATAGACACTAGCTCTTGCTCGGGCACGATCAGTTGCAAATCAATTCCTTTTAATTCAGCAGGACTTGTAAACTGATTATAAACGTCACCGACAAGTCCTTTAATATCACTCTTTTTCAGATTCAGATGTAACGTACCACTCTCCATTTTCTGAAAATCAAGCAATTCATTAGTAATCCCCAACAGATAATTTACATTCTTATCTATCACGGACAAATACTTGAGATCTGTTCCTTCACGTTCTTTCTCTAATAATTTCTCCAAAGGAAGCCGTATCAGACTAAGCGGAGTACGTATCTCATGTACCAGATTAATGAAAAAGCTAATCTTCGACTTATAAACTTCCTTTTCCTTGGCAGTCTGGTATTTTTCCATCCGCCGTTTATACTTGCGTTTAACACGAAGATTCCATCGCCAAGCCATCCAACCGATCCATCCCAACAACATGAGGACATAAACGAAGTAAGCAAAGGTACTACGCCACCAGGGAGGAGTAATCACCACCTTTAAAGTGGTGATATTCTCGTTCCACCGGCGATCATTATTAGAGCCTCTGACTTCGAACAGATACTCACCGGGAGGTAAATTGGTGTAAGAAACCTGATTGTTATTTGTATTCATAATCCATTCCTTGTCCACTCCCCGAAGTATGTAAGAATATCGGTTCTTTGCCGGATCTTCAAAACTAAGAGCGACAAAACGGATGGAGAAGCTATTGTTTTCATAAGCTAAAGTTACTTCATCCGCCATATAAAGAGGCTTGTCCAACTGAAGCAACCTCTTTACTTCTTGCTCATCGGTCTGATAGGGCAACTGGATATCGGTCACATAAACCGGAGGAATATATTTGTTATCTACAAACTGTTCGGGCTGAAATACATTAAAGCCATTGATCCCACCAAAATACAATTTGCCTTCGGATGACTTCAATGAAGACCGGGCTATAAACTGATTCCCTTGCAAGCCGTCATTAATCGTAAACTGGCGAAAACGTTCTTTTGTAACAGGATTAATCTTAAAAATTCCGGCGTTACTGGATACCCAGAAATCACCTTCCTGATCTTGCTCAATCGCATAAATAACCTTGTTTGGTAATAAAGTATTATGCGGGTCAAACTCTATGAATCTTTTCTCTTTAGCATCAAAAGAACACAATCCTCCCCCATTCGTCCCAAACCACATCGTTCCTTCCGCATCTTCAAACAAAGTAATGACCGAATTGCAAGTAATCGTAGTCGAATCTTCCCGTTCGTGCTGATAATTTTTATAATGACCATTCAACGTATTGTAGGTGAACACGCCACTACCGGAAGTAGCGATCCAGAGATGATTGTACATATCTTCATGTATATCGGTAATAGAAATCATAGAACCAATATTTATGATGGGCATAAAGTTATCTTTAGCGGCATCATAACGACATAACCCCCAACTCGTTCCTACGTAAATATCTCCGTTCCTCCCTCTATAAAAACATAATACGTCGTTGCTACAAATCGTATAAGGGATTCCACGGGAATGAGTATAAACTTTCACAGCTCCGGTACGCAAGTTGACAATTCGGATTCCTCCGGCATAAGTCCCGATCCATAAATGGTCTCCGTCCAACAACAAGGAACGAATGTCATATTTTTGATTATTAAGTCCTCCGATTGGATAAGGAGAAAGCTCCCGGGTTACTACATTAAAGAAATATAAACCGTTTTGGGTTCCAATCCAGATATTCCCATCTTTATTCTCACAAAAAGGAGCAACGACCTTCCCCGCTCCCGGCAATCCGGACAGATAGGCAGGCGAATAATAATCAAAACGTTTAGTCTGCTTGGACATATAGTTAATCCCACCCAAATTGGTCAACACCCAAAGAGCCCCTTCGGCATCCCACATCATACCATTGATGGTCTGATCGCTCAAACTTCTCGGATCCGCCGGATTATCCGCCCGTTGGAATGTGTTTGTATTTTGATCGAACAGATAAAGCCCGTTATCCGTTCCTACCAATAGTTCTTTATCCGTATACTTCAATAAACAATGAACAGCTCCGAAATTAAACGCCGAACCACTATAATTGTCTATAGCTCCAGTTTGTTCATCCAAGCGACTCAGCAGATTACTTCCTGCACCAATCCAAATGTCTCCATCGATATTCTGAATACAATTCACCTTATAACTATCGGAGGCATTTATATCTAATGAAATTTCATACGTCCGGAGAAACTTGCCGTTTTCGTCAAAGCACAAAAGCCCTTCCTGTAAGGAAGATATATAGACCCTCTTCCGATCAGCGCTCTGACAGAGGTCCCAGACAAAAGACGTCTGAACACTATTTTGAGTCAGCACCCCCGTTTTCGGATCATAAATAAAAAATCCCTGTCCCAGAGTCGCAATCCAGATAAGACCATTTTCCGTCTTAATAATCTTTTTAATCTCACTGCTGATATATACATTATACTGCGTCGTTTTATCAAAGTAAGAGAAACGATCGGTATCGCGGTCATAAATATAAAGCCCAGAGTTTGTTCCAACCCAGAGATTCTTGTCCACCTCTATTAAGGCTTCTACAAAATTGTTTTCTAATGAATATTTGTCGTTGAGAACATTCCGGTACACTTTATTGCCCCGCCCGTCATAACGGTTCAATCCGTCACTGGTACCCAGCCAGATAAAACCATAACTATCTTGAAGGGCGCACCACACGGTATTATGAGACAATCCATCTTCTACCTGATATTTCTTGAACGAAAAATAAGGAGACGCGGATAGTGTTCCGGTCCAGAAGATCAGTAAGCATATTAGTATTTTAGTTAACTTCATTCTATGTGTTTTTTTTATTCAATTATCGGTTTAGCCAAGGTTCCGGGTTCAACTTTTCTTTCTCTCTACGCAACTGGAAGTGCAATACCGTCCGTCCATTATCCGTACCGTCAGAAAAGACCTGACCGATGGATTGCTTCGTCTCCACCGTATCACCAGCTTTGACGGATGCAGAAGAAAGATTGCAATAAACAGAAATATAATTGCCATGACGAATGAGAACATTAAATAATCCATTCAATTGGAATACAGCCGCCACCTTCCCATCAAAGATGGCACGCGCCTGTGCACCCGGTTTTCCCTGGATATCAATACCCTTGTTATCCAGTTTCACGTTGCGCAACCCCTCTACAGCATATTGTCCGTAACGGCTGGTGATAATATAAGCACCGGATATAGGCATCGGCAATTTCCCGCGATTCGCGGCAAAGTTACCTGATAATTCCCGATCCGCCTTACTCATGGTATAAGCCTCAAGAGGTTTCGATTTGGCGGCTGTTTCTGTTGCAGCAGATTTTCCCTCCTTACTTTCCTCTTTCTTACGGGCAGCCTCTTCACGACGAGCTTCTTCCTGCGCACGCTCTATTTCTTCCGCAATTAATTTATCGATGCGGGCATTCAGCTGATTGGCTTCCCTGCGTTTTTTATTAATCTCATTCTGCAATCCTTTCTGTTTCTTTTGCAGATTAGCCACTAACGTGCGTTTCTCTTTTTCCTGCTCTTCCAACTTCACCTTTTCGCTCTCACGTTCTTGCAGCAGGTTCTCTTTGGCAGTTTTCACCTGTTGAAGTTCCGCTTTCTTCTTGCGAATCTGATCCTGTTTCTTCAGGATTTCTTCCCCTTGCAGGCGTTGATAAGTGGCATATTCACGAACGTACCGCATACGCCGATAAGTCTGCCCCAAATTCTTTGCCGAAAAAATAAACATGAGCTTCTCCTCTATCGACTTATTCTTATACAAGTACTGGACAGAAGCTTCATATTTCTTCTTTTTATCTTTCAAATCCTTCTCCAGCCCATGCAACTGAAACTCCAATGAAGCCAGTTCACGCTGGATAGCCTCCACATCATTGTTGATAGCCATGATATAGCGTTTTCGCTCTTCAATCTGACCGGTCAACACAGCCAGATTATTCAACTGGCTTCCCACATCTTTCTTTGTATCCTTCAATATAGATTCCGATTCGGCAATCTGTTTTTGCAGTGCACCGCGTTTACTTTCCAGCTCACGAATCAACTTGTTCGATTGAGCGAAAAGAGGAACTGCCAACCAAAGGCAACTGATTAGAATAACAAAGAAACGTTTCATCATAATAAAGCTACCAGCATTTTTACTAATTCTTCCAAAGGAACCTGACGATATTTGGACGTCAATTCCGTCGGAGTCATTGCAAACTCTTGTGTAGAGAATTCATAAAGTTGGACTTTAGCCTTTTCTAATGAAGGAATTCCTATATCTTTTCCTGTCAGCTCTGTCTTTCCACCGGGAAGAGAGGCATCCATCAATATCTTTTCCAAACGAGAAAACTCCACATTCTTCGACAATACATTTTTCAATTCGGCTTTAGTGGCACGAACAAAGCGCTTATTCATCCTGTCTACCAATAAAACTTCGTCGGGAGTAACCTCTATACGTGCCACTTCCGTACGCAGAATAGGCATCAATAAAGAGATTTGTACTCGCTCATGAGTTTTCATCTTCATGGTTCCCCCTACAGACATGCTTCCCTTCTTGCTGGGAATAGTCAACTGAAGCTTGGAAGCCAGGTAACTGGATGTCGGAACCTTTGTTGAAGTCTTTGTTTCCGAGGTTACCAAGTGCTTCGAACTCTTACAGCCGGCCAACACCACTAGCAACAACAGTAGATAAACGATTCTTTTCATTCCGCAATATATTTCTTCTTCTCTATTTTTCGTTTCAACGTTTTCGACTCGCTACCCATTTCGAGTGCCTTCTTCCAATATTTCAACGCACCTTCCACATCACCGGTCATAAAATAAATATCCCCGCAATGTTCCACAATCACATCACTCTTCTCACCGTCATTCTTCAGTGCATTATCAATATAGATACGGGCTTCGGCATAGTTTCCCTTTTCAAAAAGAATCCATGCATAAGTATCGAGATAAGTCGAATTATTAGGTTCGGCTTTCACCGTTTTATAACTCATCTCCTCCGCCTTGTCCAAATCACGACGTTCCACAGACAGATAATAAGCATAATTGTTCAATGCACCAATATTGGAAGGATTGTACACCAAAGACGAATCGTAAGCAGCGTATGCCTCCGCCATCTGTTGCTTGGTATGATAAACATCCCCCATAATTGAATAGAAATCCGAAATGACTTCTTTTCTGGTATCGGCAGTTACATGTTCCAATGCCCTGCTGCAAACACTCAATACACTATCCGTCTGTTCTGCCTGATGATAAGCAATAGCCAGATAATAATAAAGTTCCAACGCATCAGGAGTGGCTTCAATACCCGGTTCACAGACTTTGATAATTTGCTTGTGATCTTCCTTCTTCATTGCCGCACTAACCAGCATCAATCGTGCCGCCTTATTGGCAGGATCCAGATTAACCACCTGTTCCAATACCGGCACAGCCTCTTGTTCCATATTTTTCGACAACAGGTATTGAGAATAAAGCATCGGAATCTGCGGATCATCCATATCCTGTTCCATCATCCGGTCGAACAAGGCAATCACTTGAGTGCTATCTTTGGCAGACGACTGTTCGTTTTCCACAATCACCTGTCTCATAACACTGATTTTGGTATCCGAAGCCACCTTCTTATTCAGCAATAAAGTATCCAGCTGCTGTTGATACAACTCTTTCTGACCGGTCTGTTCATAATAAGAAGCCATTGAAAAAAGAGCCATCGGATTGTCGGGCTCTACCGCCAGCACCTTCTGATATGCATCGTATGCTTCCTGTTTTCTTCCATTCTGAAGATATACATCTCCCAATATCACCTGATAACGCATATCCATCGGATACTCCTGCACCAGACTTTCTATTTCCTGAAATGCCTTCTTATCATCTTTCATCTGAAGGTAAATACGGAATTTCTCCATAGAAAGCTGCTCATTCTTACCCAAACGTTTCTCTAAACGGTTCAATGTAGAAATGACATCATTATATTTCTCCTGGCGACTGTAAATATCAAGCAGATTGAACAAAGGCTCCTGCTTTAACGGGAAACGGGTTACCATTTTCTCAAGCAACGTTACAGCCTTATCCAACTCGTTCTGTTGCTGATACAGGCCGACCAGCCCCTGGCTATACCAGAAATTATCAGGAGCATAAGCCACCGCCTGCTCCAAAGCCGCCTGACCTTGCGGCACCTGGCGGAGGAACATATAATACTGCGATATTTCATAAAGCGCCGAAGAGGCGTTCGAATTGATATCCAGACAATGCTGCAACAATCCAAATGCCGCATCATACTCATTCTTTTCTTTCATCCGCATGGCTTCCAAAAAGAAGTAGTCATATTTACGCTGTTGTTCAACAGGAAGCAATGACTCTTTTACCAAAAAGGATGCATCCGCCTTCACTGCTGTTTTTGCTGTACGCATAGAACGGGTTCCCCCACACGAAGTGAGCATCAATACCGTCACGAACAGCCATCCTATTTTTATCTTCATTCTATTTTCTCCATTAAGCATTCATCATACTCCGGTATGTCCGAAACCACCGGCTCCCCGTTCTGTTTCATCCAGCACCTCCACTTCCTGCCATACAGGTTGTTCGTGCTTTGCTATCACCATCTGCGCGATACGTTCGCCATCTTCAATAACAAAAACCTCGGACGAAAGATTGACTAAAATGACACAGATTTCTCCACGATAATCCGCATCAATCGTACCCGGAGAATTAAGTACTGTGATACCTTTCTTTATCGCCAGCCCGCTACGTGGACGAACTTGCGCCTCAAAGCCCTTCGGCAGAGCGATATACAATCCTGTCGGCACCAGACAACGCTGCATTGGTTCCAGTGTGATAGGTTCAGAAAGATTAGCGCGGATATCCATTCCTGCGGACAATTCGGTGGCATAAGCCGGAAGCGGA
>ERZ777011.1710-NODE-1710-length-21325-cov-3.120028_pt1 | contig 21325 bp, 18 predicted proteins | sample MGYA00374964_ERZ777011 | MGnify/ENA primary metagenome ERZ777011 (study PRJEB29310, sample SAMD00008975) | mouse gut metagenome | study: EMG produced TPA metagenomics assembly of the Metagenome analysis of fecal microbiota from mouse which was promoted... | reverse complement strand
CTTATCACCGCCGCCTCGGACGAGCTTCCGGAAACGCTGTCGTAGCGCTTTATCTCGCGCCGTATTTTATCCTTCACGGCATCGGAAGCGTCAAGCTCATCCACCGCCTTGCGGAATTCATCCGTTTCCTCCTCGATATCCTCCTCGCCGAGCTCCTCTCTTATGGCATGTATCTGTTCGTGTAAAATATATTCCTTCTGATTCTTGTCCACGCGTCTGCGGACTTCTTCCGAAAGATTCTTTTTAAGCTCGACTATCTCTATCTCGCTGCAGACTATGTCGCATACCTCGTCAAAGCGCATGAGGATATCCTCCATGTCAAGAACATCCTGCCGCTCCGTATACTCTGTGGTGCATTCCCAAAGAGATGTGTAAACTATCTCGTCAAGGCCAGAAATGGCGTTTACCCTCGCGATATTCTCACCCTGATTGCGTCCCGTCTCCATATAATAGCGATTCATCATTTCCTTCAGAAGGCTTATCCGCGCGTCCCTTTCGCTGTCGGGAAGCGTGTATTCGGTATTCGGAGTAACGACCACGTCGCCCGCAAGCATATCGTCGTCAACCGTAAAGTCCTTGAGCACTGCTCTCTCAAGACCTCTGACAAGCACGCGGACAAGACCACCCGGCATCTTCACAAGCTGCTTTATCTCGCAGACCGTTCCTACGTCGCACACCTCGTCCCTCGTCGGCTTCACTATATCGACGGACTTCTGCGTGACAAGGAACAGCTTCTGCCCGTTTTTCATGGCGTACTCCACGCTCTTTATTGATTTTTTCCTGCTCACGTCAAAATGAATGACCATATACGGCAGTATGGTCATTCCTCTCAGAGCGATAATCGGTAAATTGGCAACTACGTCACTCATGCGATTTCTCCGTTATTTTTTTCAAGTTTGTGCGTAACATTCCTGCGTGCCGAAAGCTCATCGCTTCTGTATTCCAAAAGCGGCGGCTCGCCTTTCTCGACGGTAGCCTCCGTAACTGTGCATTTGGCAATGGTATCGTCAGAAGGTATCATGTACATAACGTCCATCATAGCCTTCTCCATTATCGAGCGCAGACCCCTCGCCCCGGTCTTTCTTTCAAAGCTTTTCTTCGCTATGGCGGCGACTGCCTCGGGCGTTACCTCAAGCTCCACCTCGTCATACTCAAAAAGCTTCCTGTACTGTTTTACAAGCGCGTTCTTGGGTACGGTCAGGATATTTATAAGCGCCTGCTCGTCAAGCATATCAAGAGCTACCGTAACCGGGACCCTTCCTATAAATTCCGGAATAAGACCGAATTTGACAAAATCCTGCGGCAGAGCCTTTGAGAAAAGCTCCCCGATATTTTTTTCGTCGTGCTGCTTGACATCGGCGTTGAAGCCTATCGCTTTCTGGTCCATTCTCGCGTCAATTATCTTTTCAAGACCGTCGAAGGCTCCTCCGCATATAAAAAGAATATCCGTGGTGTCTATGGGAATAAGCTCCTGCTGAGGGTGCTTTCTCCCGCCCTGCGGTGGTACGGACGCAACGGTGCCCTCAAGAATCTTGAGAAGCGCCTGCTGAACGCCTTCGCCCGAAACGTCCCTAGTTATCGAGGTATTCTCGGACTTTCTCGTTATTTTATCCACCTCGTCGATATAGATGATGCCCTTCTCCGCCTTCTCCACATCGTAGTCGGCAGCCTGTATGAGCTTTAGCAGGATATTCTCCACATCTTCGCCCACATAGCCCGCCTCCGTAAGCGTCGTAGCGTCAGCTATCGCAAAGGGCACATTCAGTATCTTAGCAAGCGTCTGGGCGAGATAAGTTTTGCCTGAGCCTGTCGGACCGAGCATAAGAATATTGCTCTTCTGAAGCTCCACGTCGTCCTCGCTCACATCCGCGCCCGAAAGTATCCTTTTATAATGATTATATACCGAAACGGCAAGAACCTTTTTTGCCTCGTCCTGTCCCACCACATACTCGTCAAGAAGCTCCTTGATGCGCATAGGCTTGAGAAGATTGATTCCCTCCGTAAATTCTTCCGTGTATCCGGCGTTAAATTCGTCATCGACTTCATCGCCTATCAGTTCGTTGCATATATCTATGCATTCGTCGCAAATATATATCCCCTTAGGTCCGGCTATAAGCTTCCTGACCTCATTCTGGCTTTTCCCGCAAAAGGAGCAGCCGCACAATTCTCCGTCTTTTTTCCCTGGCACTATTATACCTCCATACTATTTACAGCCCCCGAAAGAATACCTCCGGGGGCTAAAAATCCTCGTTCCGGCAAAGCCCCTTCTTCACCGGCTTTATTCTAAGCCTTGCTACGCTCTTTTTTCCATGACGCTGTCAATGATTCCGTACTCGACCGCCTCCTGCGCCGTCATGTAATTGTCCCTGTCCGTATCGCGCTCGATTATCTCTATCGGCTTTCCCGTATTAGCGGCAAGAATCTCGTTGAGCTTTGCCTTGGTCCTGAGAATATGGTCGGCTACTATCTTCATATCCGACGCCATTCCCTTTGAACCGCCGCTGGGCTGGTGTATCATAACCTCGGCGTTGGGAAGCGCATAGCGCTTGCCCTTCGCTCCTCCCGCAAGCAGGAACGCGCCCATGCTCGCCGCCATGCCTATACAAGTGGTCGAAACGTCGCATTTTATATACTGCATGGTATCGTAGATCGCCATTCCCGCCGTCACCGAGCCGCCCGGACTGTTGATATAAAGATGTATATCCTTGCCGGGGTCCTCCGACTCAAGGAAAAGAAGCTGCGCAACGACTATGCTCGCCGACGCGTCGCTTACCTCCTCTCCGAGAAAAACTATCCTGTCTTTAAGAAGCCTTGAATAAATATCATACGATCTCTCTCCTCGGCTTGTCTGTTCAACGACATAAGGTACTAAACTCATACTATACCTCCTTAATATTCCCGCCGGTCACTGTATGCCGTACGGGGTTTTCATTTAAAAATACTATAAGATCACTCCGCCTTTGCGGGGGGCAGCTTCAACCGCCTTGTCCGCGATAAGCTCAGCGGCCTTCTGCACCGCAAGGTCTCCGCGTATCTGCTCTTCTTCCGCCTCTCCGAGCATTTCCTTTACCTTATCGGTCTCCATCTTGTACATCTCTGCCATTCTGGCGATCTCGTCTTCGTAATCCTTATCGGTAACTTCAATGTTCTCAGCCTTTACTACCGCCTCAAGAACAAGGCTGTTCCTGATCCTTGTCTCCGCCTCGGGTCTTAAGCTCTCCATGAATGCCTGAGGATCGGAGCCTGTATACTGTAAATACTGCTCAATGGAAAGTCCCTGCATCTGGAATCTCTGAGCCATTTCGTTCACCATATTGTTCACCTGAGCTTTGATCATTGCCTCGGGAATATCGATCGAAGCGTTGGCGACCGCCTTTGCTACGGCTTTCGACCTCTTCTCGTTCTTTGCTTCCTCTTTCTTCTTGTCCGTAAGCTGTTTCTTTAAATCGGCTTTATAATCGGAAAGAGTGTCGAACTCGGATACTTCCTTGGCAAATTCGTCGTCAAGCTTGGGAAGCTCCTTAACCTTTATCTCCTTTACCGTTACCTTGAAAAGAGCGGGTTTTCCCGCAAGCTCCGCCGCCTGATAATTCTCAGGGAAGGTCACGTTTACCTCAACCTCGCTGCCGATCTTCGCGCCGATAAGCTGCTCCTCAAAATTATCAATAAAGGAATGGGAGCCGATAGTCAGCGGATAATCCGTTCCCTTTCCGCCCTCGAAAGCAGTTCCGTCAACGAAGCCTTCAAAATCGATTATCGTCTGGTCTTTATCCTTAACAGCCCTGTTCGTAACGCTTACAAGTCTTGAGTTCTGTTCCCTTACCTTCTCAAGCTCCGCCTTAACGTCGTCAGCCGTAACCTTGGTCTCGGTCTTTTCGATCTCGACTCCGATATAATCTCCAAGAATAACGTCGGGTTTAAGAGTGACCTCAGCCGTAAAAATGAAGGGTTTGCCCTTCTCGATCTGAACAAGGTCTATCTCCGGCTGGGCAACTATATCGAGCTTACTCTCATTGGCCGCCTCCGAATACGCGTCCGGTATAAGAATATTGGCGGCGTCCTCATAAAATATTCCCGCGCCGTAAACTTTCTCTATAACCGCGCGGGGAGCTTTGCCCTTTCTGAAACCGTTAAGAGAAATCTTGCCCTTCTGCTTCTCATATGCCTTCTGGAGCGCTTTTTCAAACTCCTCCGCAGGTACCTCAATGGTAATCTTTGCCATATTTTTCTCTAAATTTTCTACTGTAAAACTCATCTTATAAATTTCCTCCTTACGATGAACGGACCGGCACCTTACCGCGCAGCGGTCATACAGTGGAGATTATACCACAGGTTTTTTATAAATGTCAATAAATGTAAGGAATTTCGGTTTCTTAAGCCGCAAAGATAATATTACTTGACGTTATAAAGAATATCATAATATAATGAAAAAAAATACTAACGGATAAATTTTCCGGACGGAGGTACTCTTATGTCAACCATGATCTGCCCTGTGTGCAAAAAAGAAATCCCTGTGGACGCAGAATTCTGCTCAAGCTGCGGAACAAGGATAGTCAAGCAGGCGTACATATACAATCAGCCTCAGACCGAGGTACGAAGGGGAGGCTGCGGCTTTGCGATAGCCGGTTTCATTCTGGCGATAGCGGCTTATTCCTTTTTCGCCACCGCCGCCGTGCTGACTGTTATTCTTTCAATACTAGGAATTATTTTCAACGCGATAGGCATGTCCAAAAGAAGAAGGCTTTACGGGCTTGCCATAGCGGGCTTTGTTTTAAGCCTTATCGCTCTGCTTTCATCGCCGTTCTCGTTCATGTTATCGTGCGTAAACGCCGCGGCGGGTCTTTGAACACAGGGTCAAAGCCGGACTGTCGCAATGCCGTTTTACAGTTAAGACTAAGCAAAAAAGCGGACTGTACAGAAATGTACAGCCCGCTCTTTTTGCTGTAATCCCTTACTCAACAATGAACTCTCTGCCGCCAATATAAACCGCCCTGACATTTTCGGAGTCTATCTGCCCTTCCTCCATAAACCATGCCCACATAACGTTATGATCCGTCAGAGAATATTCGTATCTGGGCGACACTGTTCCGTCCTTATAAAGCACCTGTACATAGGAATCATAATAACCGCTCTTTCCCGTCGATTCCGAAGAGGTTATCCTGTCCATCCATTCCTTCTCTGTCATGGCATTGTTAGATTTCAGCCTGCATTCCATCCGTATGCAGAAATCCGTGAGCGAAATCTTTTTGATGCTGTATTCCGCGTCAAATACGTTTACCGTTTTTTCCTCCTCCGGCTCAAGCTCCAGCAGATTAGCGGACACATTTTTCACGGCGATTCCCGTTTCCCAGCTGCCAAACGGCGCTTCCTGCCCGTCGGAAAAGCCGGATACCTTCAGCCTGACGGAATCCTTATATTCACGCATGGGCAGGTAAAACGCGCCCTTTATCATGCCGTTTCCGTCAAACTCCCCGTCAATATAGTAAGGTCCCTCCTGCCTGTCATCAAGCGATACTTGCAGATCCGGAAACGTCACGCCGTCATAGCCTGAAACCGTATAAGGAATATATATGAAGCCGCCGTAAAACGCCGCCCCCTCGTAATCAAAGGAGATCCCGCCGCTTACAGCCGACGCTCCCAAGCCCAGACCGTCAGCCGTCAGCCTTTCGCTCTTGTCGAACACGCTCTGTTTCTCGCTACCGTCAATTAGTCCCAACGCGCCCTTTGCGCTGCTGCTCACCTTAGTGCAGGAACTTAAAAGCAAGATTGATGCAAGAAGAAAAATAAGACAGATTTTTTTCATAATAGCCGCCTCCCGCGAAATTTTTATTTATAGAAAAGCAATATTCCTATATCGTAAGGAGAATATGCCGCGCTGTGCTTATACAATCCCGCCATTCCCCATTTTGATTTAACCTCGATCCCGATTCCCTGTTTAAGAGAAGAAAGATCGACTGAGCTTTGGGACGACACGATAGCCGAATGAATAAACCGATTGTTTTTATCCATGTACTGTGCCTTGACTCCGACAATATTATTAAAGTTTGTAACGGCGGAATAACTGCCGTCAGCAATATACAGCAACGCCTGCTCCGGCTCCATCCAGCATAAATTATACGCAGACGCACTGTACCATGCATACGAATGACAGTTATAATGTGCCGACGCGGGCGCAAAACGAACTGCATTAGGATACGTCGCGTCCATCTGTTTATTAATATACGCGGCTGCGGACGAGCTTACGAACTCATATTTCGTCAACGTCATTTTGGTCCCTTTAGGGGTATATACTGTTTGTGTCCCAACCGATTTTACGTTTGTTGATATATCTGTATCTATGATGTCTTTGATCGGCGCTCTTTTGATACCGCTGTTCAAATAACTTTCAATACTCAAATCGCGCAGATAATCAAAAGAAACATATCCTTCCGACACTACTCCGTCATCTCTTAATACTTCAATTTCTTTATAAACGTCCATTATTCTTTTTGCAGCGGAATCGCTGATATAATTTTGTTTTTGGTAAGTATAATCAATCAGCGTCATGCAATAATCACATTTCAGCCCAAAATCATCGCCGATTTTTTCAGCCCTCTCTCTATCTGAGATTTTTTCCAAATAGGAGCATATACCGTTTATTGCGTCATTTCTATCCAAAAGCTCGTTAATACCGTCAAAATGTCTCCCGACCGCCTCCATCCCCTGTTCCATACTGTCATATGCGTAAATATTCACCATAAGAGGATAATCCGCAACAGCCTTAACCAACTCTTCGGTATCCATACCTTTAAGAATTTCTATGTCAATCTGACACGCTTTATACATTTCTTCCGTGGTCTGAAAATCACTCCATTCCGCGTCATCCGGTGTAATTTGGTAATACATATTTTTTTCAATATTATTTTCATGTCAAGCATATGTGTTTACACCCATACTAAAACAGGATATAAAAAAGATATTAATAATAATAAATATTTTTTTCATATTTTTCTCCTGACCTCCATTCTCTCATTATATTTATCAAAATATTTTTACAAAACTCTCTAATATATTAAGATTTATGATATTATTATACTATTAGAAATATGTAATTGTCAACGTCCCATTTTGCTTGCGCCCTTTATTTTGTTGATAATCAGCACTAGATTAATATACAGAAACGCGCTCTTAATCGGAAATTTATGATTTATTTTATTAATGTAAAGCGTCAGGCGACACAGGCGCTGCAAAATGCTACTTGCGGGCGGTGGTTTTCTGTTCCGGTTTATGCCAAAATAAAAGTATGGCAAACGTCGGTAAACCGATGTAAAATAAAATATCAGGAGGATAATACCATGAGCTTAGGAAAAAACATTCAATATCTGCGCAGGCAAAAAAGGATCTCACAGGAGCAGCTGGCTTATGAGATGTCAGTATCGCGCCAGACTGTGTCCAAATGGGAAGCGGATGAAATCGTTCCCGAACTCGGTAAACTGACGGCGCTGTGCGATATTTTTTCCTGCAAGCTAGACGCTCTGGTCCGCGAAGATATGAAAGGCAGCGAAAAAATTTATTCCGAAATAACGACCAAGAAACTGAATGGATTTTATATGGCAAGATATGTGATGGTCACACCCAACCCCGAAAATGACGTCAACGGATATATGGATGCGTGGGCAAAACGTTCGGGACTGCTCGATACATATCCCGACGCCAAAAGGATCGGCTGGGATTTCATGGCCGTGTCTTCCGAGCTTCAGAACAGATTCGGGCTTAGAGGCTATGTCTCGGCTTATATACTGCCCGACGGATTTAAGACAGAATGCCCCGGCGTAGAATACGCGTACCAGCCCGACGCCGTATACGCGGCGATCACAGTGTACGACCCGTTTGCGGCGGCGTTTGAGAGGATTCCGAATGGCTACAAAAAAATTCTTGAACATTTGCAGACAAACGGATTCAAAGAAAATTCAAACGGCGAGGTCTCCTGCTTTGAATATGTATATGAGCAGAACGGACAAACCTGCATGGATATATACGTCAATACAAACTGCGTCTGCAAGACCGGCGCATTCACAAATTTTTCATGGCTTTGAGAGGTATAACGAAATGAAACTTGTAAAACAAATCAATTTTACTTCCTGCGGTCAGGCGTGTATCGCTATGATAGCGGACAAACCGATCGAAACTGTCATAAATGATATGAAAACCGACGGTCCGACAAGTATCGGTCAGCTGATAGACATTCTTGACCGATACGGTATCGACCACGCGGAAAGAAACACAAGAATATCAAAGAAAAATCCGGAACCGCATCCTTTTTCTATTCTCACGGTACATACCGACGGGGGCTATACGCACTGGACGCTTTTATATGACGGTAAGTATTACGACCCTGAATTCGGCTTGATCGAGGGCGAATATACTCACGGCAGGATCACGTCATTTCTGGGGATACTGTGTGAAAAATAACGGTACGGTAATTTTACAGAAACCCCCGCCCGCGCCGCGAAGCGCAGACAAGGGTTCCCGTCTGAAAATTTTTATACGAAAGTAAAATCTCTTAATTAAATTCCATATTGGAAAGAGTAAAAGTGATCTCAACTGTCGCGGGTTCGTCTATCGTCGAGAAATTAGCTACGTTTCCGCTGCATTTTACCTCCTCGACCGCGCTTCCGTCCCACGAATTCACTGGATCGTTCGTATCGAAGATTCCCGAATCCTTGAGCGCACTCTTAGGCTCCTTCTGCGTGACGGTAAGCTCCTGTCCGTTCACGACAACCTTGTCATACATTATATCGCAGCTTTTAAGCGGCGAAACCGAAGCGTTGCCTTTGGTAACGTCGTAATCCTTAATGTAGATCGCCGTAAGGTTTTCAAGATATTTCACGCCCGCGTCCGCTGCCGCTGCCGACAGATCGGCGGCACAGTCAAATTTAAGCGTATACTGTCCTTCTTTATCTACCGTTATAGTCTGCGAGCTTACCTCATTGTTGAAATAATTGTGCTTTGAATCGTTAAAGTAAACGTTGAGCGCAAGCGTGATCTCGGATGTCTTTCCGGCTGCCTTCACCTCAACGTTCACATCTGTGCTGTGACCGTCTGCGGAGCATACGGTTATGACCGCGCTTCCTTCACCTACCGCAAGAATTTTGCCCACAGTCGATACTGTAGCAACCTTATTATCCGAGGACTTATATGTAAGTACAGCGTCGCACCCGGCGTTTACCTTCGCCTCAAGATAAGCGTACTCGCCGACGGTAAACTCATAGCTGTCCTTTACCTCTATGCTCTCGCAGGACGAGGAAGCATCTGCCGCCTCAACCTTAACGTTTACGGTCTTCTCCACGGCTCCGCTCTGCGAAAATACCGTTATCTTTGTTTCTCCTATACCCTTCGCGCGGATTTTGCCGTTGTATACCGAAGCCACATAAGGATCGTCCGTCTTATAAAGAACGACATCGTTGTTTTCAGTCGGAGTCTCGGTCACTTTGAGCGTAATCTCGCCGCCGACCTTAATCTTTAAGTCAGAGACATCTACTTCTATACTTTCTATCGGGGTAACCTCTGTGTTTTTCTCAAGTCCGTCAAGCTTACCGCCGTTTGATTTAAAGAAGCCGCGCACCATAGCGTCAGTGACGATTTTTTCGACAGGCTCGCCTGTTACCCTGTCAAAAATCGTAAAGCTGTAATCCGGTTTCTCGCTTCTGTCGTACCAGCCCTGATCCCAGAAGATTCCGATAAGATTGTATTTGCTGTAAATCCTGTTCATTCCCTCAAGATAAAAAGCCCTCTCCTCGGGGTTGTCCTTATTTATACAGCCGTATTCGCCAACGATCACGGGAATGCCTTTCGACGTGAACTGCTCAAGCTTTTGAAGCTCTTTTTCGTTGGTGTTCTTTAGCTCGTCAAGCGTATAATCCTTATCGGCAGTACTCTCCGTACCGCAAAAGCCCCACGGAGTATAGCAATGCACCGACAGCATTATTTTATCCTTTTCATCATTGGGCAGTTCAAACTTGCCGCTCGGATTTACAAGGGAATCAATATAGTTGTAAGTACCGCATACGCAGAGCCATCTTTGCGCGTTATTTGAGCCTGTCGCCCTGACCGTATCGACGAAAATCTGATTCAGCTCCATTATAACGCCGTTTTGCTCTGCAAGATTCATATTTACTCCGCGCACCTCGTTCATCGCCTCAAAAATAAGATGCTCGTCGTAATCCTTAAAACGTTCGGCTATGTTTTTCCATACGCCGCCGAATTTCTTTCGGAGCGACTCCTTGTCGTCTGTCGCGATACGCAGCCATCCCGACTGCTCCGCCCCATCATGGTGGATATTAACTATAACGTACATATCCTGTTCGATTGCGTAATCCACGATATCCTGAACGCGGCTTATCCATTTTTCGTCTATGGCGTAATTATTTTCGTCGTCGATCATCGTTCCCCATGTCACGGGTACTCTCACGGTGTTGAAGCCCGCGTCATGCACCGCTTTGATAAGCTCTCTTGTAGTGCGGATATCCTGCCACTGAATTTCGTTCGGTGTAAATCCTGTATGGCCGTCCATCGTATTGCCGAGGTTCCAGCCCATTCCCATTTCAAGAGTAAGCTCCTCCCCGGTCAGGACCCTGAACGGCAACGCCGCCGCTCCTGCCTCCGCAGGTTTCTCTTCCGTCTGCTTCTCGGTAGGCGCTTCGGTCTGGCTCCCGGAAGTTTCCGCCGCCGTTTCTTTCTGAGTGGCGGACGTGCTTTGCGAACCCGAATCCTTGCCGCACGCGGCTAGCGGGAGCGCCATTACCAGCGCAAGAAACAGCGCCGTCAATTTTCTTTTCATAAAAATCAGTCCTCCTTTTTTATTTTATTGTACACATTTTGTTCCGGCTATGATATAATTTTTGTATTCTAAATATAATTTTTGTCCGAGGAGTTTATGAAAGAAAAAAATCTGGATTATTATATGTACATACAGCGAGAGGACTTGTTTTATCACCGCCCGTATGCCAACGAGCATGACTTCTACGATCTGGTCGCGTCGGGAAATACGGAGCAGATAATTGAGAATAAAAGAAAATACCCCCACTCCGACACGGGAAAGGGGCGGCTTTCGTGCGACCCTCTGCGCAACGAGATCTATCATATGGTCGTAAACGCCGCTCTTACCGCCCGGCGCTGCATGGACGCTGGTATGCCCAACGAAATCGCGTACACTCTGAGCGATATCTACATTAACCGCGCCGACCGCTGCCGCACCGTACAGGAGGTCAAGAAGCTGAATGACGAGATGGTCATGGATTACGCGGAGAGAATGAAGCAGAGTCGAAACTCGCCGCGTCTTTCCTCCGTCATTCTCCGTTCCGTCAACTACATATATCAAAACCTCCACACGCATCTTACCGGAAGTATTCTCGCCAAGCATGCCGGACTCACCCGCACTTATTTCGCCGCGCGTTTCAAAAAAGAAACCGGCGTTACCGCAGGCGGTTTCATCGCCCGCATACGCATCGAAACCGCCAAAAACCTTCTCATATCCACCGACTACCCGATAATCGAGATCTCCAACACTCTCTGCTTCGCCTCGCAAAGCTATTTCTGCCGTATTTTTCCCGGAAAATACGGTATGACGCCGGGGAAATTCAGGAGGATGTACAGGGACGTAGAGGAGTGATTTTCACCGCAGGATATTTCGCTCAAGGAAAATTAAAACCGAAAAGCCAATAATAAAACAAGGCTTTTCGGTCACTTTGTCTGTTAATTGCGCCCGGCGCGTTCTTTTTGTTATAAACTTCTTTTACCGCTTCTTTACAATGGGGACCCACATACGAAAGCCGTCCGGAAACCCGCCACTCTGAAACCATTTTTCAGAGAAAATATGTTCCTCGTAAAAGATGCCGGACTGACAATCAAACTCATATCCCCCGGTATTTTCTATAAATTCAACGAAAGCCTCGGAAGCCTTCATCATGCTGAGCGCTATATCCATTCTGTCATTTTCGTCAAACTGATTCAGTGCGACATCATTTACCAGAAACAGACCGGAAGGGGCATCCTCAACCTTCAGCCCGCAGAATTCTTTCTGCCCGCATTCCTCATCTACAAGAAACATCATTGCTTTGTAAGGGTGCTTTATATGCTCTGACGCGTTCAGGTGTCGCTCGCCGTCGGGGTGGTGACCCAATGGCGCGACTCCCACAAACCTTCTGGCAGTACGGTCGGGCACATTCTTTTTACACCATTCCGACATACGCCCCCATGCTTCGTTTTCCGGATCGGCACAATCCGCCGTGAAGCAGACGACTTTTTCATTCCTGTGTTCTTCAATTTTTACGATAGCGGTTTCATTCATAAACATTTCTCCTTCTTTTATCAGGACCCGGAAATTCAGTTTGGGAAAACAGACAGAAGAACCTTCTTTTCTGATTTCGCCCGGCGTATTTCCTGTAAAATTACGCACCGCGCGCGAAAATGACGCTGCGTTGTATCCGTACTTCATAGCAATATCAGTGATCTTTTGTCCGGTATCCATTAATTCTCTTACCGCGTATTGAAGTTTGCGTTTCCTGATATACTCATCCAAAGTCATATTTGCAATCAACAAAAAGAAACGCTGATAAGTTGACTTAGACATTCCCGCTATTTTGGCAGCCCTTTCATAGTCGATCTCTTCCGGCAGATTTTCTTCTATGTATGTAATTGACAGATTAAGTCCTTCTATATAATTCATTTATCGCCTCCTTCAGTAATTATATCCCGTCCATTCAAAAAATGCTTTACAATAAACGTCATTCGCTGCACATTAACATTTAACGGACAACAAGGTCTTTATGTCGTCAAAATGCTCCCTGCATGTAACGCGGTAATGGATCCATCCGCCGTCGCCGCAAGGAAACTTGTTGTCTATACAGTCTTGCGCATACTTTTGAAGTTTATCATAAACGGTTTTATATTGCTTATCCGATAACCTCATCATAACTGTAAAAGCATTGTCCTCGGCAAAAACATTGCATATGAGTCTGCCTTTCTTTTTATGCGCAACTCCCCAACCGTATTTGTTCCCATAAGGAAAAACGATCTTTTGCTCCGTATTGCAGGAAGATGTCAGCCATTCATTGAGCAAAGAGAATCTTTCAGAATTCTCGCCGCAGAATCCTGTCATTTCTTCTATTGTCGGTGTCGATCGTTTATCAAGCATTCTTTCGTACATAAGTACCTCCGTAAAGTTAAAAATTTGACTATTAAATTCTCTCATCATAAAAATTGCTTACTTATCAGCTCATATCCCCACACCGAAGGCTTCACATCACCCTCGGAAATCAACTTGTGGATCGTTTGCTGTTCTTCATACCGCCTTTTGAAACTGTCTTTGCCCACACAGTACAACTCAATATGAATATTCTGATTAACACGAACCAAATACAGTTTTTCGTTTTTTTGCTCAATATGTATCTTACCGGGAAGATACGTTCCTGTATATTTCTCAAGTTCTTCCGGCGGCAGAAAAATTTCCTCCTCTCTGTGTGAAACAGGCGCTTGTTTATTATGCAGGATCGCAGCAATGCCATTCCCGAAACGGTATTGATCTAACGATTCCGTGTTCGATATAACAATAATGCAAATATCTTCATCAAAATAATACTGTGTATAGGCAGATACACCAGGCATATCTCCGCCATGCGCATACTTAACAGTTCTCTCTTCCTCATATCGCTCTAACCCATAGCAATAGTTGTTTTTGTTTTCTGACAGATAAATCTCATAGGCATATTCCGATAAAATTTTCCTGTTTTTAAGGCACTCATACCATTTTTGCAGGTCGTCACAATTCGTAACTAACGCGCCTGCGCCAATACTATATAAATTATTTGTATAAGGTACTCTGACCAGTTTTCCGTAATCATGCATATAATTGCTTGCTTTGTTTGGAATAATATCCTGACCGTTATCGAACATAGTATTGTTCATTTGTATCTTCAAAAAAATGTTTTCCTGCAAAAACTCATTGTAGGTCTGTCCGGAAACGTTTTCAATGATCCATGCAAGCAAATTGTAATTAGAATTATTATATTCAAATTCTTTTCCCGGCTTCTTTATAGGCTCCCTAATAATCCAGTTTCTAAAAAATCGTTCCTTATCATAAGGTTTTCTGTCCTCGCCCACATAAAAATCATCTTCAAAATTATAATTATTATGCAGTCCCGATGTGTGCGATAAAAGATGATGCACCGTTATTTCCGAAGGGAGCTGCATATCCGGGGGCAGATACAGGTTTGCTTTTTCATCAAGCCGCAGCAATCCTTTGTCATGTAAGATCATAATCGCAAACGCTGTAAACTGTTTGGCAACAGAGGCAACCGTAAATTTTGTTTCCATAATGTTTTTAATACCAAATTCAATATTTGAATATCCGCGGCAAGTTTCAAATAAAATTCTTCCGTTCTGTATAATCCTAACGACGCCGTAAAAATCCCAATAGTCCATTTCTGCGGTAATATAGCTTTTCAAGCTTTTTTGAATCTCTGTCATAAATGATCCCCCGTGTGAATTTCTTTAAATTGATTTTACACAAGTATTGTAACACTTCCAAATTTCATTTTCCATTTAAAAATACAGGGCGTAGCAAGCGCCACGCCCTTTTCTTCAATTACATTATGTATATCTGCATCAGGTTATAGAATTTTGCTTTTTTGTTCCACCAAATAATCATCTAAATCTATTATATATTGGCGATAGCAATAGCCATCTTTGTAATACTCTACCAATATACTTCTTTTCCTAAGATTTATTTCATAATATATTCCTAATCCATATCCACAAACATTTTCTGGAAGCACCCTGCCCCCATAGCTCCAAACGTCCTGACCCGGACTTTTAGTTAAACACTCAAGCCTATTTCTATCACTCTCTTTATAGCACTGCTTTCCGGTTGACTTTTTCATCTCTAGCGCAATAAGATTGTCCTGAAATATATTCTGACCTCTGCTGTGTACAATTAGATCACAATTAATTGTCACAATTTTCTCGTCAATTCCTCGTATAGTCTTCTTAAATGTTTTTAAAGTCCCGCCAACATTTCTATTGTATTCAACATCTACAAAATATTCACAATATTTCGTATCTCTTATCACTTCATATAATTCTATCATCAAAGCACCACATAAAGTTCTCTCGGACACTTGTATTTCAAATAGCATTGTATTTTTTCTCAAAAACGAATCATTAGCTTTCTCGAAAATCTTTTCCAGTTCCTTTATCTGTTTATCCATATTACTAGACCTTCTTTTTGCTTGGTAAATTGATAAATTCTTCTATTCGTCATAATAAAAATTATTTAAAAATAACAAATGATTTTGATGTATCTGATTTATATCAATAAAACAATTTATGTTTATGTCGTTATTGATATTACATCAAATATTAAATGTTTTACAGGTCATTTGTTATCTAAAACAACAAGCGAAATGTCATACTACTCGAACTCTATCGTTCCCGGCGGCTTACTAGTCAGGTCATACATCACTCTGTTTACCCCTTTGACCTCATTGATTATCCTGCTCATGACCTTCTGAAGGACCTCGAAAGGTATCTCTGCACTTTCGGCAGTCATGAAATCGACGGTGTTAACGGCTCGAAGCGCAACGGCGTAATCGTAAGTGCGCTCGTCGCCCATTACGCCAACGGAACGCATATTGGTGAGAGCGGCAAAATACTGTCCGATGGACCTGTCAAGTCCGGCTTTTGCGATTTCCTCGCGGTAAATCAAGTCGGCGTCTTGAACTATACGCACCTTTTCCTCGGTGACCTCGCCGATGATGCGGATCCCGAGACCGGGACCGGGGAAAGGCTGACGGTACACAAGATTGTCGGGAATACCAAGCTCAAGCCCGGCTTTGCGAACCTCGTCCTTGAAAAGATCCCTGAGCGGCTCAATTATCTCCTTGAAATCAACATAGTCGGGCAGACCGCCTACGTTGTGATGACTCTTGATAACGGCGGATTCTCCGCCAAGACCGCTTTCCACAACATCGGGGTAGATAGTTCCCTGAACAAGATAGTCTACGGCGCCGATTTTTTTGGCTTCCTCCTCAAATACGCGGATAAACTCTTCGCCGATTATTTTGCGCTTTTGTTCGGGCTCGGTCACTCCGGCAAGCTTTGAATAATAACGCTTCTGCGCGTTCACACGGATAAAATTAAGCTTATACGGTCCGTCGGGGCCGAAGACCGCCTCGACCTCGTCGCCCTCGTTTTTGCGGAGAAGACCGTGATCGACAAAAACGCAGGTGAGCTGTTTGCCTATCGCCTTTGAAAGAAGAACTGCCGCAACCGAAGAGTCCACGCCGCCGGAAAGCGCACAGAGAACGCTGCCGTTTCCGACCTTTTCACGGATAGATTTTATCGAATTTTCCACAAAAGAATCCATCTTCCAGTCGCCCGAACAGCCGCATATGCCGCGGACAAAATTATAAAGCATTTTCGTTCCCTCTTTGGTGTGAAGCACCTCAGGGTGGAACTGTATGGCGTAAAGACCGAGCGCGGGGGACTCTGCCGCTGCAACGGGGCAGTCCGCAGTGCGGGCACATATGTCAAATCCGGGCGCGGGCTGCGAAATATAATCGTTGTGGCTCATCCAGCATATCGTGGTCGGAGATACGCCCTCAAAAAGCGCGGAAGAAGTATTCACACTAACCTCGATTTTGCCGTACTCCCTCACCGGAGCCTTCTCGACTTTGCCGCCAAGAACAAGCATCATTAACTGCGCGCCGTAGCAAAGACCAAGCACCGGAATCCCGAGATTAAAAAGCTCCTCCGTGCATGAGGGCGCGCCCTGCTCGTAGCAGCTGTTCGGTCCGCCCGTAAGAATGATTCCCTTAGGATTCATATCCTTTATTTTGGCAATATCGGTCTTGTACGAATAGATTTCACAGTACACATTGCACTCGCGGACACGGCGCGCCACAAGCTGGTTGTACTGACCTCCGAAATCGATCACGATTACTTTCTCTCTCATATCCTTAATTTTCCTCCGGTTTAATTTTTCTTTTGAAGGTGCCAGAAAATCACCGCACCCGTTCAATATTTCCGTCGCTTATCTTATATATCTCTCCGAAAAATTCCTGTCCTTTGTCCGAACAAATGATAACGCTGTCGTCACATAATCCGTATATAACATATTTCCGTGACAGATCCAGAAGCTCGGGCGAAACCCTGTCCCTGACAAAATGAGGTTCGACCGAAATATCCACACAGCCCAGCGCGTCATATATCTGCTGTCTGTCATGCCCGCATGACGCCGTGCATACGGCAATCCGCGCCAGATTAATTGAACCTGCGCTCATTCCGATAACAACTCCTTCATGCCGCCTTATAACACCGCACAGACCGTACTCCCGCAAATATTTGAACTGCGCCAGAGTATCGCCTCCCGAAAGCCAGACCACGTCAGCCCGCGTCACAGCGTCCTGCGCCTCTTTGGGCGTCATTCTTCCGTCAACAACAAACGCCTTCTCAAAACGGATATTTTTTTCTTCAAACATATTCAAAAACCGTTTAAAATAAAAATCTGTTTTATCCTCAAAATTTCTGAACTCCGACGCGACAAACGCAAAACTTTTTCTGCGCGCTATCCTCTGACGGAAAAGCTCGGCAATATCGTCAGGAAAACCGCTTTCAAACATACTTGTAAGTATATATAAGCCCAAATTCTCTCCACGCCTTTTGATTTATTTGTACCAGTATATCAAACGGCGCGGCTTATGTAAAGTAAGCCGCGCCGATATTTTTAGGATTTATGCGATTATTTTCGGCTGTCAAGGTATCTTTTCACATACTGTCCGGTATATGATTTCGGGCACGCGGCGATCTCCTCCGGAGTGCCCTGCGCTATCACGGTGCCTCCCCTGTCGCCGCCCTCCGGACCGATATCTATGATATAGTCGGCGGTTTTAATAACGTCAAGGTTATGCTCAATAACCACGACAGTATTGCCGCCTTCGGTAAGCTTGTGAAGAATATCGACAAGCTTGTGTACGTCCGCGAAATGAAGTCCGGTCGTAGGCTCGTCAAGAATATATATCGTCCTGCCGGTGCTGCGCTTGCTTAGCTCTGCGGCAAGCTTGATACGCTGCGCCTCTCCGCCGGAAAGCTCGGTGGACGGCTGTCCGAGACGGATATACGAAAGCCCCACGTCGTTGAGGGTTTCTATTTTGCGGCGCACTGCCGGAACATTCTCGAAGAATTTCACAGCCTCCTCAACCGTCATATTAAGCACGTCGTAAATGCTTTTTCCCTTGTATTTGACCTCAAGGGTTTCACGATTGTAACGCTTTCCCCCGCATACCTCGCAAGGCACATACACGTCGGGAAGAAAGTGCATCTCTATTTTGAGCATACCGTCGCCCGCGCACGCTTCACAGCGCCCGCCCTTTACGTTAAAGCTGAAACGGCCTTTCTTGTAGCCCTTTGCCTTTGCGTCCGACGAGGCGGCAAAAAGATCTCGTATAAGGTCGAATACCCCCGTATAGGTCGCGGGATTGGAACGCGGCGTTCTTCCGATAGGCGACTGGTCGATAGCTATGACCTTGTCAAGCTGTCCGATCCCTTCTATATCGTCGTGAGCGCCCGGAATGCATCTCGCGCGGTTCAAGTCCCTTGCAAGACGCTTGTAAAGTATCTCGTTGACAAGCGAGCTCTTGCCTGAGCCGGAGACCCCGGTCACCACCGTCATTATTCCCAAAGGAATATTAACGTCGATATTTTTAAGGTTGTTCTGACGCGCGCCCTTTACGGTAAGCCATCCGGCAGGCTCCTTTCGACATTCCGGAACGGGGATTTTCATTCTGCCGCTGAGATACGCGCCCGTTACCGAATCCTTGCACTTCATTATATCCTCGGCAGTTCCGACGGCTATGACCTCGCCGCCGTGCTCGCCCGCCGCGGGTCCTATGTCAACTATGCAGTCGGCGGCGCGCATGGTATCCTCGTCATGCTCGACGACGATAAGCGTGTTTCCAAGGTCGCGCAAACGCATAAGCGCCGCGAGCAACTTGTCGTTGTCGCGCTGATGCAGTCCTATGCTCGGCTCGTCAAGGATATACGCCACCCCGACCAAGCCGGAGCCTATCTGCGTCGCAAGACGTATCCTCTGCGCCTCCCCGCCCGACAATGTAGCGGTAGCGCGCGAAAGCGTAAGATATTCCAGTCCGACATTGTTGAGAAACCCTATTCGTGAGCGTATTTCTTTTAAAATCAGATCGCCAATTTTATGCTGCATATCCGTAAGCACAAGCTCATCAAAATACCCGACAAGTCTGCGGACTGACATCTCGGTCACTTCGTATATATTTTTGTCACAGATCGTTACCGCCAATGAGGACGCTTTAAGGCGCATACCCTTGCAGACCTTGCAAGGCGTTATCCGCATGAACTCCTCATACTCGCGCTTCATAACCTCAGAGCCTGTCTCCCGGTAACGTCTCTCCATATTTTTGATAAGACCCTCAAACGCCACGTCATAAACGCCGACTCCGCGCTGTCCCGTATAATGCACCTTGACCTCGCGACCGTTTGTCCCGTGTATCAGCACATCCCTGACCTCCTGCGGATAATCCTCAAACGGCGTGTCAAGCGAGAACTTGTACTCCTTCGCCAAAGCGACAAGCAGCGCGTTGGTGAAGCTTTTGGAATCGGTGCACGACTGCCAGCCCATCGCCTGTATCGCTCCGCCAGAGATGCTCAGTTTCTTATCGGGTATGAGCAGATCCTCGTCAAATTCCATTTTGTAGCCCAGTCCGAAGCATTCGGGACAGGCTCCGAACGGATTGTTAAAAGAAAAACTTCTCGGCTCTATCTCGTCAATGCTGATGCCGCAGTCGGGGCACGCAAATCCTATGCTGAAATTCATCGTTTCCCCGTCAACAACGTCAACTGTCATAAGTCCGTCTGAAAGCTTCATAACATTTTCGATCGAGTCTGTAAGACGACGCTCTATTCCTGGCTTTATCGCAAGACGGTCGACCACCACCTCAATATTGTGCTTTATATTTTTTTCAAGCTTTATGTCCTCCGAAAGCTCATAAAGATTTCCGTCCACGCGGACGCGGACATATCCGCTTTTGCGCGCGTTGTCAAAAACCTTCTGATGCTCGCCCTTGCGTCCGCGCACAACGGGCGCGAGCAGCTGGAATTTGGTGCGTTCGGGCAGAAGCATTATCTGATCCACCATCTGGTCTATCGTCTGTCTGCGTATCTCCCTTCCGCATTTCGGACAGTGCGGCACGCCTATCCTCGCGTAGAGAAGCCTCAGATAATCGTATATTTCGGTCACAGTTCCCACCGTTGAACGCGGATTGCGATTGGTCGATTTCTGGTCTATCGAAATCGCGGGCGAAAGCCCCTCAATGCTCTCGACGTCAGGCTTCTCCATCTGCCCCAGAAACTGCCTCGCGTACGAGGAAAGCGATTCCATATAGCGTCTCTGTCCTTCGGCGTAAATCGTGTCAAAAGCGAGCGAACTCTTGCCGGAGCCGCTCAGTCCTGTAAGCACGGTAAAAGAATCCCTGGGAATATCAACATTTATATTTTTGAGATTGTGCTCGCAGGCACCTCTTATTTTGATATACTGTCTCTTAAACTCAGCCATTTTCGTCCATCGTCTTCCTTATCTCTGTTATTCTGTCGCGTATCTGCGCCGCCTCCTCGAAATTCAGGTCCGCGGCTGCGCGGTGCATCTTTTTGTTCAGTTCCCCGATAAGCTTCTCAAGCTCCTTGTTGCTCATCGACTCAATATCCTTGTCAAACTTTATACCGCCCTCGTTTGCTGCCTTCGATATCGCGATAAGCTCCCTGACGGCTTTTTTAATCGTGGTCGGGGTTATATTGTGCGCCTCGTTATACTCCTGCTGAATACGCCGTCTGCGGTTCGTTTCGTTTATAGCGTTACGCATCGAATCAGTCATGGTATCCGCGTACATAATAACATGTCCGTCGGAATTGCGGGCGGCTCGCCCGACCGTCTGTATCAGCGACGTTTCTGAGCGCAAGAAGCCCTCTTTGTCCGCGTCGAGTATAGCCACAAGCGTTATCTCCGGAATGTCCAGCCCCTCACGGAGCAGATTTATGCCGACAAGCACGTCGAACACGTCAAGTCTCATATCCCTGATTATCTCAGCGCGCTCAAGCGTGTCTATATCCGAATGGAGATAGCGTACCCTTATTCCCGCCTCTTTCATATATGAAGTCAGGTCCTCCGCCATTCTTTTTGTCAAAGTGGTTATAAGAACCTTGTTGTGATTAGCCGTTTCCTTATTGACCTCGGCGATCAGATCGTCGATCTGCCCCTCGACAG
>ERZ777011.1707-NODE-1707-length-21400-cov-3.875709_pt1 | contig 21400 bp, 16 predicted proteins | sample MGYA00374964_ERZ777011 | MGnify/ENA primary metagenome ERZ777011 (study PRJEB29310, sample SAMD00008975) | mouse gut metagenome | study: EMG produced TPA metagenomics assembly of the Metagenome analysis of fecal microbiota from mouse which was promoted... | reverse complement strand
CGTGAAGAGGGCGAGAACAAGGTTTTACAACTTATGCAGAAACTTATGGAGGCCGGTAAAACCGGGGAAATGAAGCGCGCCCTGTCCGATCCGGCATATCGGGAACAGTTGTATCGGGAATACGGACAGTAATAGTATATACTGATAGATGTTGCGGACGGCAGTCCAATGAAGAAAGGGGACCCGGACAAAAGACAGCATTTATGGTTTGGAAAAATGTATCCAAAAATGCTATACTGGAATCATCATTATTGTGCCTGCGGCTCAGATTTGCAGGTTACGGAAAGGCATGGTTATGAATATGAAAAGAGAAGAGGCAAGGCGCAGAGCCGAAGAACTTGTAGGACAAATGACGATAGAGGAGCGGGCTGCGCAGCTGCGGTATGACGCACCGGCGATCGAGCGGCTGGGGATTCCCGCATATAACTGGTGGGGAGAAGGGCTGCACGGTGTGGCAAGAGCAGGCACCGCTACGGTATTCCCACAGGCGATCGGCATGGCGGCGGCATTCGATGATGCACTGCTTGAGAAAATTGCGGACTGTATTGCCACCGAAGGCAGGGCGAAGTACAATGCTTATACGGCGGAAAATGACAGGGACATATATAAGGGGCTTACATTCTGGTCACCGAATATTAATATTTTCCGTGATCCCAGATGGGGGCGCGGACATGAGACCTATGGGGAGGACCCCTACCTGACGTCGAGGCTCGGCGCCGCGTATGTCAAAGGGCTGCAGGGAGACGGGGCGGTCATGAAGGCAGCGGCGTGCGCGAAACACTTTGCGGTGCATTCCGGTCCGGAGGCGCAGCGGCATTCCTTTAATGCGGAGGTGTCGGCAAAAGATCTGGAAGAGACGTATCTTCCGGCGTTTGAGGCTCTGGTAAAGGAAGCGCATGTGGAAGCGGTCATGGGAGCGTATAACAGGACTAACGGTGAGCCGTGCTGTGGAAGCAAAACGCTGATGCAGGATATTCTGCGCGGCAGATGGGGATTTGAAGGGCATTATGTATCTGACTGCTGGGCAGTTCAGGATTTTCATGATAAGCATATGGTGACATCTACGCCGGCGGAATCGGCAGCGCTGGCCATCAATGCGGGATGCGATTTAAACTGCGGGGTGACTTATCTGTGCCTGCTGGCGGCATACAAACAGGGCCTGGTCACGGAGAAGACAATTACGGAAGCGGCAGTGCGGCTGTACACGACGCGGTATCTATTGGGAATGTTCGAGCAGACAGAGTATGACGCGATTCCTTATGAAGTGGTAGAGTGCGAAGCGCATCTGGCGCTGGCGGATCAGATTACAAAAGAGAGTGTTGTCATGCTGAAGAATGACGGTATTCTGCCACTCGATATTAACCAGATCAAAACCGTTGGCATCATCGGCCCCAATGCCGACAGCAGACGGGCCCTGGTGGGCAATTATCACGGGACCTCTTCCGAGTATGTGACGGTATCCGAGGGCATCCGACAGTACGTGGAAGGCAGGGCAAGGGTACTGTACTCGGAGGGATGCGCATTATTTGAGGAGCAGACGGAATCCCTTGCGATGAAGGGAGACAGACTGGCGGAGGCAAAAACTGTTGCAAGACAGAGTGATGTCGTGATACTGTGCATCGGCTTAGACGAGACGCTGGAAGGAGAAGAGGGTGATGCAGGCAACAGTTACGCGTCCGGTGATAAGCCGGATCTGCTGCTGCCGAAGCCCCAGAGAGATCTGATGGAAGCGGTTGCTTCTACGGGCAAACCGGTGGTATGCTGTCTGATGGCGGGAAGCGCGATTGACTTAAGGTATCCGGCCGGGCACTTTAATGCGATTATGCAGCTCTGGTATCCCGGTGCGAGAGGAGGCAGGAGTGTTGCCGATCTATTATTTGGAGTGGTCTCTCCCTCCGGTAAGCTGCCGGTTACTTTCTACCAGGATCTGGAAGGACTGCCGGAATTTACGGACTATCGTATGCAGAGCAGAACTTACCGCTATCTGGAGGGCGAGGCGCAGTATCCGTTCGGATTCGGCCTGACGTATGGCAGAGTAGCTGTCGCGAAAGCGGAACTGGCCGGCATGTCGGAAAAGAAAGACGAGTTTGGCCTTTCGGACGTGAGGATTACCGTTACGGCGGCTAACAGTGGAACATATGACACGGACGACGTAGTGCAGATCTATATGAAAAATACGGACTCTGCCTATGCCGTGAGGAATCCGGCGTTGTGCGCGTTCCGGCGAATTCATGTCAAAGCGGGGCGGAGCGTTACGATAGAACTTACCGTTGCCGGGCGGGCGTTCTCGGTAGTGGACGATCAAGGCGTGCGCAGAGCGGACGGCAATCATTATAAGCTGTACGTCGGAACGACGCAGCCGGATGCAAGAAGTATTGCTTTGACGGGGACGGAACCTGTGGAACTGCAGGTATGTCTGCCTGATCTGACTTAAGAAAGCGGAATATTCTCAGTGATGACGCCGCAGCCGATCTTGACACCGGAATTACCGGACGGCTGTGTGGTAAAATCGTCAGGAGCGCTGTGAATAATCAGAGAACGGCCGATGATTTCCGGCAGTTCAAACCGGTCGGTGTAGAAGACACTGTACGCGTAGCCTTCGTTGCCCAGAAGCGGCAGCAGGTCACCGGCGTGTTTTGGGTGCGGCAGCCCGGCGGGATTATAGTGGTTGCCGGTTTGATCAAATGGAAGAGCACAGTTACCGGTCTCATGGATATGCATACCATAGAATTGACTGTAAGGCGGTATATTATCGTACGGCAGACCGTACACTTCCGTTTCGATCAGTACGCCGCCGAACGGAACCGGGTAAAAGTAGGCGATCCCGTGCAGAGAAGGATGATCGGTATTACCGGCAATCTTTGCGTAAGCGCTTGGGTATGAATATTGTCTCATGGTTGACTTCCTGTTTGCTATATAGAAGATTGCTATATGATATGTGAAACGCAGGAAAAGGTGTCTGGTAATCTAAAGGGGAGGAAACAGCGGTGGGATATTTTCCTTTTTTTATGGACATAGGCGGTAAATGCGGCGTGATTGTGGGCGGCGGCAGGGTTGCCGCAAGGAAAGTGGAGAAGCTGCTTGCATTCGGACCGAATCTGACAGTGATTGCGCCTGAGATCGAGGTATGTATCAGAGAAATGAAGGATAGACTGACAGAAGATCAGGCTGCTTCGCTTATACTGCAGGAGAGGCTGTTTCAAATGTCAGATCTGACGGGCGCGGATTTTGTCATTGCGGCGACAGATGATGATGTGTTGAACGGACGCATTTCAGAATATTGTATGGCAGAGCGCATTCCCGTTAATGTGGTGGACAGCAGGGCGAAATGCTCTTTCTTTTTCCCGGCGTTGGTACAGGAGGGAGACTTGACGATCGGTATTTGTACGAACGGCAAGTCTCCAGCAGCAGCGGCGTGGGTGAGAAATGAACTCTCACAGGTACTCCCCGATGGACTGGGAAAAGTGATTGACTTAATGGGTCAAATCAGGCCGTATATTATGGAGGCAGATATGCCGGAAGCAGCCAGAAGGGATATTCTGGAGGAGCTATTTGCGTATTGTATAGAGCACGGTGGAGAAATATTATTGGAAGAATTGAAAGAACGGATGAATATGGAAATGCAGAATCCTGGCTATGGATTTTGAGATTCCGCTAAGGGGAATGAGCGTATTATGAAGAGGATTCGGATCGGAACGCGGGGCAGTAAGCTGGCGCTTCGACAGGCGGCGCTGGTGCGGGAAGCGATAGAGAGGAAGCACGGCGGGACAGAAACAGAGATTGTTGTTTTACATACACAAGGTGATAAGATATTGGATAAGCCCTTGGTCGAGATCGGCGATAAGGGCGTTTTTGTGTCGGAATTTGAACAGGCGCTTCTGGCGGGGGAGATCGATCTCGCGGTACATTCTGCCAAAGATCTGCCAGAGAAGCTGGCAGAGGGACTGTGTATTGCGGCGGTACTGCCGCGGGGAGATGTGCGGGATGTGCTCGTGGTCCCGAAGGGCGGAAGAGTACCCCGGGCTATTGGGGACAGTATGGAGGCGGAAGAGAATGAAGGCGAAGCAGAAGAGGGACAGCACACCTTTGTGATCGGTACCGGCAGCAGACGGCGCAGGCAGCAGGCGGCGGCTCTCTGGGAGAACGTCATTTGCGCAGATATCCGCGGGAATGTGGATACGCGTCTGCAGAAGTTGAAAAGCAGCAGTAAAAATGCGGCGGAAGGTGACAGGGCGGTTGGCGTTGACACAGAGGACAAAGCGGGAGGGACGAAACCGGGAAATACATATGAGGCAGGTTATGATGGTCTTATACTGGCAGGGGCTGGGCTTGGCCGGTTGGAAATCATGTCCCGTTACGGGAATGAATTTGACTTCTATCCGCTTGCACCGGAGCAGTTCCTGCCGGCGGCCTGCCAGGGCATCATTGCAGTGGAGGCGGTGCAGGATTCGGATGTCGCCGCGCTGTGCAGAGAGGTGACGGACGCGGACACGGAACTCAGTTTTCTGGTGGAGCGGGAAGTGCTGGCGAAGCTGGCGGCGGACTGCAGTGATGCCGCAGCTGCATGGTGCAGGCAGGAGCAGGGGAGTCTGGTTCTGGATGTGATGTATGCCGGAAACAGGCATCAGGTTATCCGGCGGGAAGACTGTCCACCGAAAGAGGAAGTGCAATCCCGAAAGGCGGCAGCCCACAGCGAGGCGCTTCTTCAAATTGGGCTGGCAATGGCAGAAGAAGCGGTAAGATTATTGAAAGGGAAGAAGATTACTTGAAAACGGGAAAGGTATATCTGACAGGCGGCGGCTGCGGGGATGCGGGGTTCTTGACCTTGAAAGCGCTGGATGTCCTGCGAGACTGCAGTGTCGTCGTCTACGACAGTCTGGTGCCGGAAGAGTTGTTAGAACTGACCAGAGCCGGCTGCGAAAAAATATATGTGGGCAAACGATACGGAAATCATGCCATGAAGCAGGATGAGATTAATGCCCTTCTGGTGCAGAAGGCGCAGGAGGGAAAGACGGTGGTCCGCTTAAAAGGCGGCGACCCTTATGTGTTCGGCAGAGGCGGTGAAGAATTTCTGGCGCTGCAGAAGGCGGGGATCTGCTGTGAGGAGATACCGGGGATATCCTCCGCGATCGCGGTTCCGGCGGCAGCAGGCATTCCGGTTACACACAGGGGACTTTCGGCGAGCGTTACGGTAGTCACGGGGACGGCGGCAGACACAGAGGGACAGGAAAGTCTGCAGATGGATTTTGATACGCTGGCGAGGCTGGACGGCACGCTGGTGGTTCTGATGGGGATGCACCATCTGCAGGAGATTGCGGACGGGCTCATAGAGGCGGGCAAAAGTCCGGATACGGCCTGCGCTGTGATTATGGAGGGAACGACGAAGCGGCAGCGATGTATGAGAACCGTGCTGTCAAGGCTTCCGGCGGAGGCTTCTACACAAGGATTCACCGCGCCGGCAGTCATCGTGATCGGGGCGGTGGCCGCGCTGGATCTGCGCGCCGGGAACGGAGAAATACCGGAAGAGCAGAAAGAGGAAACGCCGGCAGGACAGACAGAGGATGCATGGGTGACGAAGGTGACGTTTGCGGATATAGTGCCGGAAGAGCAGATGGCGGACAAGGCATGGCCGCATAAGAAAGTTACCGTGGGAGTCACAGGGACGCCGCATTTTGTACAAAAAATGTCGGCGGCGCTCGAAGAATTGAATATGCAGGCGCGTGAAAGATACAGTGAAGAAGACGAGGATATGCAGGCGTGTGATGAGAGCGCCTCGGCATGGACCGGCAGCTTTGCAATACGGGATATGGGATTTATGGAGATTCGACCCAATGATAAACCGCTTCCGGATATGAATGACTGCAGATGGCTTGTCTTTACCAGTCCAAACGGCGTTCGGGTCTTTATCGATAAAATGAAGCAGGAGCGAAAAGATCTACGCATACTTGCCGGGAAGAGAATAGCGGTTATCGGTCCGGGAACGGCGGCGGCGCTTGAGAATAACGGGTTGTTTGCAGATTATATGCCTGAGGTTTACGATGCGGCGCATCTGGCAGAGGGTCTGACACGGCGCATTATGGCGGAGCGGCAGGCGGTTTTAGCGGCGGAGCGGACGCAAGACGCTGCGGGAGCATCTGCGGCGCAGTGTGTGGATGGAGAGGCTGTTCGGACTCTGTTTCTGCGGGCGAAACAGGGGAGTGACCAGCTGCCCCGCATTTTCGAGGAAAAAGGTATTCCTTATATAGAGTATCCGCTCTACGAATTAGAAGTTCGTGAGGAAAAACGCGCCGTAGTGATCGCGAAGCAGCCGGATTATATCGTATTTGGTTCGGCCATGGGGGTGCGGGCTTATTTCGAGGGCATGGAAGCGGCAGGAATGTGTAATGAGAAGAGCCGCTATGTCTGTATCGGTCCTGTGTGTGCGGAAGAACTGCGGAAACATACAGAAAGGGATTTTCTTGTGGCTGAAGAGGCAGTCGCGGAGGCGGTCGTGAAATGTCTGTATGAAGATATTGCTATGGCAGTATCTTGAAAAGCTTGTCATAAACCATACGTTATTATGATATCAATTGGGCAGACATGATCTGCTCAATTTAATTATATAACAATATATGTATTGACTATTATGCCGCATAATAATATGCTTATAAGCATAGAAGTCAATAGAAAGCAGAGGATTATTGTGGGAGCAACGGAAGAGATTATTAAGATGGCAAAAAAGAATAATGGCACAGTTACTACTGCAATGGTGGTTGCGGCAGGCTTTTCTCGCGGGAACATCAAATATCTTGTTGATAAAGGCAGGATTGAGAAGTCCACAAGAGGCGTTTATATTTTACCGGAAGTCTGGGATGATGAGATTTTCAATTTGCAGAGTCGATTTAAAAGAGGAATTTATTCCCATGAAACGGCATTGTTTTTGTGGGATTTAACAGATAGAACACCAAACAGATATCATATGACTTTTCCGGTGAATTATAATTTGACAAAGCCAAAGGAAGATGGGGTTCGATGCGCACAGTGTAAAAAAGAGTTATATGGTTTGGGAATAACAGAAGTGACTACGCCGGGGGGAAATACGGTGAGAACATATAACGTGGAGCGGACACTTTGTGATATTTTAAGACCTCATAGCCGTGTGGATATTCAGGTAATGACGCAGGCATTTAAACGTTATACAACCGGGTATGATAAAAATATTCCGATTTTATCAGAGTATGCAAAAATTCTAAAGGTTGAAACAAGACTCAGAACATATCTGGAGATATTGTTATGAAAATGCTATACAATTAAAGGCAATAATTAAAAATCTTGCAAAAGAAAAACATGTATCGGCACAACTGAGTAAATGGGATTACCATGAAAATGACATAATGGAAATCTTTTTGAGTCGTTTATCGGGGAGTGATTATACTCATAAATAAGAAGTAATTTTCAAGGCTCTAGTGCTTAACTGGTTTGAGACAGAACGGAGGTTTTGCTATTAATGATATCTTTAAAAATAGAAACTCTATTAGAGGGTAAAGTGGTAGAAAAGAATAGGGTTGAATATAAGGAAGGATGGAATCCTTCGGATATTACACATTCAATCTGTGCATTTGCAAATGATTATGCCAATGTGAATGGCGGATATATTGTTATAGGTGTGAAAGATGATAATGGAGTCCCAATTTTACCACCTAAGGGTATACCCAAAGAACGGTTAGATGGTATACAGAAAGAAATTTTTCAGTATTGTAATCTGATTGAACCACGCTATATTCCACAGATAGAAGTTGTAAATTATCCAGATAAAAATACGCATTTGCTTTATTTGAAATGTTCAGCAGGTGATGCAGGTCCATATAGAGCACATAAAGATGTATATTCCAAAAAGACAGGGGAAAAGCCTGATAAAACAATGTGCTATTGGATTAGACCAACTTCACTTACAACGATTGCCAAACAAGGAGAAATTGGAGAGTTATTTGAAAAGTTCAATGCCATTCCGTTTGATGATCGTGTGAATCGCAGAGCAAATATTGATACTATTAGAAGGGGATATCTCGAAGACTTTTTAAGGGATAGTAATAGCTCATTATCGACAGAAATAAATAATAGAAATATGGACGATTTATTGTTAGCATTAGAAGTGGCGAATGAGACAGATACGGATTTAGAACTAAGAAATATTGCGATATTAATGTTTGCTGAAAGGCCAGATAAGTTAATATCTGGGGCACAAATTAATCTTGTCAGGTTTAACACGAGGGAAGCAGAAGCTGGTAATATTATGTTTGAAAAAACATTTACCGGTCCGATATGGAAACAGGTAACAGATGTATTAGATTATATAAAAACAAATGTAATAATTGAGAAGACTGTCAAAATTGAGAATCAGGAGAAATCTGTAAAATGTGTGAATTATCCGTATAATGCATTGGAAGAAGCGATTGTTAATGCGGTATTTCACAAATCCTATAGAGAGGATGTTCCAGTGGAAGTGCGGGTATACATTGACCGAATTATGATTATAAATTTTCCGGGTCCGGATGGATATATGAATATGGAAAAGTTTGCTGCAGGAAAGGTAAAAGCACGAAAATATCGAAACCGAAGAATTGGTGAATTTTTTAAGGAGATAGACCTTTCTGAAAAACAAGGGACTGGCATACCTAAAATTTTGAATGCATTATCAAAAAATGGTTCTCCAAAACCTTTGTTTGAGACTGATGAAAGAAGAACTTATCTAGAAACAACAATTTTTATTAGAGAAGGGTTTGATGAAAGCGGAGAAATGTCCGATAAAATGTCCGATAAAATGTCCGATAAAATGTCCAATAAAATGTCCGATAAGGAAAAGGATAGGATGAATATTATCATAATGTATCTTAAAGAACATCATGAAATATCAAGTAGCATTGCGGCGGAGTTATTGGATGTAGAGGTCAAAACTGCGAGCAGATTGTTAAGTAAGGCAGAAAAATGTGGAATTGTTCAGGGTGAAGGTAAGAATAAGACTAAAAAATACTTATTATCGAAGGATAAGCTGTAATAATTGTTAATTATGATGTATTAAAGCGTTAAAAATACTTATATTATCTATAAAAATTAAATTTTGAGGAATGGTGAAAAAGTGGAAAAATATTTGGAGCAGTATAAAAATATAAATAAGCAATTTGAAAAAATTATTAGTCAATCTCTACAAGGAGCTAACTTGCGAATTCATGCGAAAGCTGCTGTTTTTACAGAAGACTATGAACTGTGGATAAAACTTGCTAAGGATTCATATGAAGAAGATATATATAAACAGGCATTAGAACAATATAAAGCAATGTTGTTATTTTGGAATATGGGATTGTATAAATACGCTTTTATTGCGTTGCGAGGATATTTTGAGTTGACATTATTTGCCATTCAATTGTCAACGTGTGAATTAGATTATAGGATGTGGAAGAATGGAGAGTTGGATTTGTATTGGTCTGATATCACTGATTGTAATAAGGGGATATTTAGTCCGCAATTTGTAAAGGCATTTCAACCAAGTTTTGTTGAAACATCAAAATTAATGATTAATATGGCTAAATGTGTTTACAGAGAGTGCTCGGAATATATTCACAGTAATTATATAACATCGGAATTCTTACCTGAAGAAACTTCTTTTAATCAACAAGTGTTTGAAGATATATCGAATAAAACGGAGACTATAAATAAGGTTATTACATTTGGGTTTACTACGAGATATTTAGAAAAGATTATCAAACAAGGGAAACTACAATGTTTTGAAAATAGCATAATGGTGAACATAGGTAATATACCATGCATTAGTGAAATATACAAATAAAGGAGAAATTTGAATGAGTAATTATATTATAAGAACAGAAGAACTGAGTGATGATCAGATTAAAGAGTTTTATGTACCGACATATAATGACAAGAAAATATTGGAACAACTAAAATCGCAGTCGCCAGTTTTGTTGGTAGGAAGTCGAGGTGTTGGTAAATCATTTTTAACAAAAATTTCACATATGGAATTGCAGGAAAAATATGATAGAGACAAAATATTCCCTGTGTTTATTACATTTAGAAGTGTATCATTAATTCAATCAGGAAATAAAAAACAATTTGAATTATGGATGCTGAATAGAATTTGTACAACTATTATAAGAGAATTGAAAAAGGCTGGAATAATAAGTGGAACAAAATGGAGATTTGGAAATATTTCAAGTGAAGATTCAACTAATAGTAAAAGCATTGATATGTTAATGGATATAAATGATAAATTTGAAAACACATGGAGAAATCCAGGTGAAATGGTGGAAGTAAACAAGCTACCGACAATAGATGAATTTATGGACGTGGTAGAAGATATGTGTCTAGAACTGGGAATAAAAAGGATTGTTTGTTACATTGATGAAGCTGCACATGTTTTTATTCCGGAACAGCAGAGACAATTTTTTACACTTTTTAGAGAAATTCGTTCACAATACATAAAATGCAATGCAGCTATATATCCAGGTGTGACTTGTTTTGGAGATAATTTTGAGCCTATGCATGATGCTGTTGTAATCAATATGTGTAGAGATATTAGAGAAACAGATTATGTAAAGAATATGAAAGAGATGGTAATAAAACAGGTTAATGACAGTGAGATGCTGAAGGGTATGATGGAGAATGGGCAAAATTTTTCTATACTTGCATATGCTTCAGGTGGAAACCCTAGGCTTTTGTTAAGGAGCTTAGAAGGAGTGAATAAACTTAACAGTAATGCTGTAAATAACATTTTTCGAGAATTTTATAGAGAAGAAATATGGTCAGAACAGTCTGGTTTGACAGAAAAATATCCGGGAAATTCAATGTTTATTGATTGGGGAAGAAAGTTTATTGAAGGAACAGTTATACCAGAATTAAAGGATAAAAATGATAGATTTTTAGTTAAAGATAAGTGTACAACAGCATATTTTTGGATTCATAGAAACAGTCCTCAAGTAGTGAAAGAAGCTTTGAGAATATTAGAATATACGGGAATAATAAAGCAACAAGCATTAGGAATAAAAGCAACAAATGCGGAGATAGGTACAAGATACGAAGTAAATATAGGTTGTCTACTTGCGTTTGAAACTGCTCCACAGCAAAGAGCAATGGAAATAATCAACAATTTGGCACTTGGTCGAATGAGCGAATATGGAGCAAATAGTAAAGTCTATGGTGAGTTGCTAGAGAAAGTACCTAAATTTACAGAACCAGATATGTCGGAATGTTTAAAAAAGCAATTAGATAAAAATATTGATGTGTTAGAAATAACGGAATGGCAAAAAAGTAAATTAAAAGAATTGAATATAAATACAATTGGCGATTTATTACAAAGTACAGAAAGTAAGCTTATGATGGCATATTATGTTGGAGAAGTAAAAGCTAGGCAGATGAAAAATGCAGCCATGGCGGCGGTTTTTGAATATTTATTTGGTTAAAAATATTGAAAAAAGGATCATTCAGATAACAAATGTGTTGCGAAAAAACATGAAGATATTATACTTTAATAGTGGGATTGTGGTTCTGGCTTTGTTTGAAAAATTCAACCTGCAAACCACTCGAACTATCATGAGTAAAGAAAATAGCTATTGGTACTGTTTTGGTACTAAAAGTTTTTGAAACGAGATGGATATAGAAAAAATATAGAAATATTCAATACAAAAATGTATGGCAAGATACGAAATAACACGCTCTGTTAAGCAGAACTTTGCGAGTCAGAATAATATTAAGCTGTCCCCTTCCTTGATAAAGGATTTAGGGCGCATAAGCCTCGATATTGAAATGGAAACCGGAACAGGTAAAACATATGTATATATCAAGACAATGTTTGAATTGAATAAGCATTATGGCTGGAGCAAGTTTATTGTAGTTGTTCCAAGTATTGCTATTCGCGAGGGTGTGAAGAAAACTTTTGAGATTACCACGGATCATTTTATGGAGCATTATGGGAAAAAAGCTCGTTTCTTTATTTACAATAGTTCAAATTTGAATCAACTTGATAATTTTTCATCAGGAGTTGGTATTAATGTAATGATAATCAATACACAGGCGTTTGCTTCTTCACTTAAGGAGGATGGACGAAGCAAGGAAGCTCGTATTATTTATTCAAAGCGTGATGAGTTCGGTTCTAGGCGACCGATTGATGTGATCAAGGCAAATAGACCAATTATCGTTTTGGATGAGCCGCAAAAGATGGGCGGAGATGTCACACAAAAAGCACTGAAAAATTTTAACCCGCTTTTTAGCTTGAATTATTCAGCTACCCATGCAAAACAGCATAATCTTATTTATGTGTTAGATGCATTAGATGCATTTAATAAGAAGCTGGTTAAAAAGATCGAGGTCAAAGGCTTTGAAGTAAAAAACTTTAGAGGTACGGACAGTTATTTGTATCTTGAGCAGATTGTGTTGTCGGCGAAGAAACCGCCAATGGCGAAGATTGAGCTTGAAATTGGTTACAAGAAATCTATAAACCGTGAAACACGCATTCTTGGTGTCAATGAAGATTTATATTATACTTCACAGGGAATGGAGCAGTATAAAGGCTACACTATTTCTGAAATTGATCCCCTTCTCGGGACTGTTTCCTTCACAAATGGTGAGGTTATTAAAGCCGGGGATGTTATGGGCGATGTATCGGAGAAGGATATGCGTCGTATACAGATAAGAGAAACTATTCTTTCGCATTTTGAGAAAGAAGAAAAGCTCTATAATATGGGGATTAAGACGCTTTCCTTATTTTTCATTGACGAAGTTGCGAAGTATCGTCAATATGATGAGGATGGAAATGAAGTTCTTGGCGAATACGGAAAGATGTTTGAACAGGAATATATTACCGTTCTTAACGATTATATAACTTTGCTGGACACTCCTTATCAGAGATATTTGAAATCAACTTGCAGTGATGTAAATGCTATTCATAAAGGGTATTTCAGTATTGATAAAAAGACTGGCCAGAGTATTGACAGTCAGTTAAAGCGCGGTAGTGAGTATTCTGACGATATATCTGCCTATGACTTGATTCTGAAAAATAAAGAAAGACTACTTTCTTTTGAGGAGCCGACGAGATTTATCTTTTCTCACTCAGCACTTCGTGAGGGATGGGATAATCCGAATGTATTTCAAATATGTACTTTGAAGCATTCTGATAGTAATACGGCAAAACGGCAGGAAGTAGGCCGCGGGCAGCGTCTTTGTGTAAATCAAGATGGCAACAGAATGGATGTGCAAAATTGTGGAGACTCCGTGTATGACATTAATACGTTGACCGTTGTTGCAAGTGAGAGCTACAAAACATTTGTATCTGATTTACAGTCAGATATTAAAACAGTTCTTTATGACAGACCAATATTTGCGACCAGCGAATATTTTAAAGGAAAGTATGTCAAAGCGAATGATGTATCCATCTTTATTGATGAAGATAAAGCGAATCTAATTGAGTTTTATTTGATTCAAAACGGATATGTGGATGTGAAGCGTAAGGTAACAGATAAGTATCGCCATGAGGTAAGAAATGGTACAGTTGCTGAATTCCCGGAAGAACTGCAACCTGTGGCAGAAGGCATTCATACCTTGATTCAGGCTGTTTATGATGATAGTGTTCTGAAAGATATGTTTACGGACGGACATGAAACCAAAATTACAGAAAATCCACTTAACGACAATTTTGCCAAGCAGGAATTTCAGGCTCTTTGGAAAGAAATCAATCATAAGTATGCTTATACTGTTGAATTTGACAGTAATGAGTTAATTAAGAAAGCAATTTCTCATATAGATGAAAAACTGTTTGTATCTGAACTTCAATACACAGCAACTGTTGGCCGTCAGAAGTCAGAGATGAATGAATATGAGATTGAACGAGGAGCTTCCTTCACCGGCGAAAGGACAAAAACGCAAACGCTTAAACATGCCGAGACGAGTCGGATTAAATATGACCTTATTGGTAAAGTGGCAGAGGGAACAGTGCTTACCCGCAAGACGGTATCTACAATATTGCAGGGTATCAGAATAGATAAATTGCATATGTTCAAAAATAATCCGGAGGAGTTCATTATTAAAGTCGTAAAACTGATCAATGAACAAAAAGCAACCATGATAGTTGAACATATTTCTTATGATACTGTTGATGGGGAATATGACAGTACAATTTTTACAGCGGAAAAACATACACAAAGTTTTGACAATGCTTTCCTTGCAAAAAAAGCAATTCAGGATTATGTGTTTACTGACGGTTCTGCGGATAAGAGTATTGAGAGAAAATTTGTGGAGGATTTGGATGGTGCCGACGAAGTGTGTGTTTATGCAAAGCTTCCGAGGACTTTCAAGATTCCTACTCCGGTGGGTAATTACTCTCCCGACTGGGCGATTGCTTTTTATGAAGGTAAAGTAAAACATATTTTCTTTGTTGCTGAAACAAAAGGTACAATGGAAAGCCTTAATTTAAGACCGATAGAGCAGGCGAAAATTTCATGTGCAAAGAAGTTGTTTAATGAGATGTCCACGAGCAAGGTTAAGTATCACGATGTTGACAGCTATCAAAGTCTGCTTAATATTATAAACGCTATGTAAGATTAGTACTGTTATGGGAATGAAATCAAAAATTTAATTATTATATGTTTTAAAATAAGCAGTAAAAGGAGAAAACCATGTACCGATTCAGAAGGCTGCGCAGAGACGGGCGCATTCGTTCCATGATGCAGGAGACAAGGCTGCATCCGAAAGATTTCATCTATCCCGTCTTTGTGATAGAAGGGGAAAACATCAAGAATCCGGTGGCGTCCATGCCGGGAATCTATCAATATTCCATCGACCGTCTGGAAGAGATTCTGGAGCAGATAAAAGAGGCGGGAATCGGCGGTATTATGCTTTTCGGGATTCCGCGGCACAAGGACCCGCAAGGGAGTCAGGCATATGCGGCGGACGGGATCACCCGGCGGGCAGTCCGTTATATCCAGGAAAATTATCCGGAAATATACATTGTAGTGGATATCTGCCTGTGTGAATATACTTCTCACGGACATTGCGGTATGGTGCACGGAGAAGAAATTCTAAATGATGAAACGCTGCCTTATCTGGTGAAGATGGCGGTGAGCCTTGCCGAAGCCGGAGCGGATATGGCGGCGCCTTCCGACATGATGGACGGGCGTGTGGCGGCTATACGGGAAGGACTGGATCAGGCAGGATTTACACAGATGCCGATCATGACTTACAGCGCCAAATTCGCGTCTGCTTATTACGGGCCTTTCCGCGATGCAGCCCACTCTGCGCCGGGCTTTGGCGACCGTAAGAGTTATCAGATGGATTTTGCCAACGGACAGGAGGCACTCAGGGAGATCGCGGCGGATATAGAGGAGGGCGCGGATATTGTGATGGTAAAACCCGCGCTGGCATATCTGGATGTGTTAAAAGAGGCGGCGCTTACTTTTAAAGTGCCGCTGGCGGTATATAATGTGAGCGGCGAGTATGCCATGGTGAAGGCGGCAGCCGCCAACGGGTGGATCGACGAGAAGCGGATCGTAATGGAAAATCTGACAGCCATGAAGCGGGCGGGGGCACAGATCATCATTACATATCATGCGCTGGATGCGGTGAAGTGGTTATGACATACGGCTGTGATATCAACAGGCTGAATTTACCGGAAGCTTTCTGTGAAAGGAAAGTATAGAACGGCGGCGGGAGTGGGGGACCACAATAATGATTACAACGAGGTCGGAACAATTTTTTAGAAAAGCAAAGACGCTGATTCCCGGCGGGGTCAATTCTCCGGTACGGGCTTTTGCGGCAGTAGGCGGACAGCCTTTCTTCGTGGAGCGGGCCGGGGGACCGTGGCTCATGGATGCGGACGGCAACCGGTATCTGGATTATGTCTGTTCCTGGGGGCCGGGGATTCTGGGACATGCACACCCTAAGGTGATCGAGGCAGTGCGGCAGACCTGTGAGAAGGGTCTGACCTTCGGCGCGCCGACTGCCGGAGAGGTGGAACTGGCGGAACTGATCTGTACCTGTGTGCCTAATGTCGAGATGGTGCGGTTAGTCAGTTCCGGAACCGAGGCTGTGATGAGTGCCGTGCGGGTGGCGAGAGGATATACGGGCAGAGATAAAATTATTAAATTTGCGGGCAACTACCACGGACACTCTGACGGTCTGCTCGTGAAGGCAGGTTCCGGGCTTATGACGCAGTCGGTACCGGACAGCGCGGGCGTACCGGCAGGTTATGCGGCGAGCACACTGACGGCAGTATATAATGATCTAGAATCGGTGCGAAGACTGCTGGAAGAAAACAGAGGGCAGGTGGCGGCGGTTGTGGTGGAGCCGGTGGCAGCCAATATGGGTGTGGTGCCGCCGAAGGATGGTTTTCTGCAATTCCTGCGAAACATCGCGTCAGAGCATGGCGCGCTGTTGATTTTTGACGAGGTCATTACGGGATTCCGGCTGGCACTTGGCGGCGCCACAGAGTATACGGGCGTTGCGGCAGATCTGTACACCTTCGGCAAAATCGTTGGCGGTGGCATGCCGCTGGCGGCTTATGGAGGAAGAAGGGATATTATGTCCAGCGTGGCGCCTCTGGGATCGGTATATCAGGCGGGAACATTGTCGGGTAATCCCGTGGCAGTGACGGCGGGGATTACGACGCTGAAAATATTGATGGAAGATACGGCAATCTATGAACGGATCGACAGAAGGGCTGCGAAGCTGGAGGCGGCTTTCCGGCAGACAGGCCTGAGCGTAAACCGTGCAGGTTCGCTGATCTCGGCATTCTTTGCACCCGGCCGGGTAACGAATTATGAAGACGCATGTCGATGCGACAGAGCGGCTTTCGCGCACTATTTTAACAGGATGCTGGGGCGGGGAATCTATGTGGCGCCGTCTCAGTTTGAAGCTATGTTCGTATCGGATGCCCATTCGGATGAACTGATAGACAAGACCTGTGAGGCAATTAGGGAGAGTGTGGAATCTTAGATTCCACACTCTCCCGGCCAATGGCACGGGGTGATCCACACCGTGCCGCATTATCCGTATAGTATCTTCCGCCGTTCTAAGGCATAGTGCTAAAAACTGTGCCCGCCGCCACCGCCGCTGCGGCATCCGCCGCCGCCACCGCCGCCACTGCTTCCGCTTCCGCCGCTGCTGACAGGATTGTAGGTGCTGCTTTCCCGGACGAAGAACGCCTTTGGCTGCGTATAATGAAACTGATTTTGTCCGTTACACAGAAGTTCCTTTCTGCCAGGTTTCCTGATTCTTGCGAAGAAACTTACCAATCCGTAGTTCAGCAGCAGAGCAAGGATGAGAGCAAGTAAGACATTGCTGATATATTTCATGGGCTGCGCGATTTTCTGCCCCTTCAGGAGTGTCAGAATCTGATCATATACCTGTGCCGCGCAGTCGTAGTAATCGCCGTTGGATGCATGGCGGTAAACATTGTCTGTGATCGTATTGGCATAAGAAGTAGTAATCACTTTGTAGACGGCGCCGTCGCTGTGAATCCATATATTACGGTTGTCCATATCAATGAGAAAAAGGGTTCCGCTGGCTGTGCCGAACTGTTCCTGATAATACCGGCGGGCATAAGATTCCGTACCGCCGCCGTTACTGTCTATTGTCTTAAAAGCCACGTTTCCGTAGGCTGTGATCTCCTGCATCAGCGCGGCAAGATCCTGCATTTCCTCATCATTAAGAAGCAGTGCTTCGTCTTCGATCATAACGCGGTAGGATGTTTCGGGGTTCACATACATTTCATATGCGGCGGAAGAATCCTGGTAAACCGCCTCCTCTGCGTAATATTCCGACAGACTGTCTGTTTCATCAGCATAGTAATCTTTGATCCTGTTATGCGCATGCAAGACGCCTGCAATAACGGCGGCGGCCGTTGCCACAATTACGATCAGTATACTGAGTTGAATAACATGATTCCTACGCATTCTCATCACCTCCCCGTCTGTTAAACTGCGGTAATTTACGCGTGGTCAGTACGTTATATCTTTCGATGATATCCATCAGTGTCCAGATGACCGCGCCCATGGAGATAACCGCTCCGCTGTAATAATACAGATCTGAAACGGGGTTCCATATGCTGATCACAATAGCAAGCAGGATTGAGGCGGCGGGCTTAACCAGTACCGGCATCATTTCCTTCAACATACCTTTCCGCATATATTTTGACAGTTTATTGGATGATATCATGTATGTAAAAACGGCAAAGACTGCGAAAACCACAAACAACGAGACTGCGCTGCCGCCGCAAAAAGCCACAATAATCATAACAATGGGCATAACAACGGTAAATAGCAGGACGCTGATCATAATCTGCATTATTTTGGTTACGCCGGCGGACTTCACGTATGGTTTTGGCTGACCGGTTTCGGCATAATTGACCCAGCTGCCGGCGGCGGCGCTGTTTTCCTCTTCATTTTTCTGTTTCGAAAAGAGGTAGCCTTTATCATTCTCTCTGTTTTCCTTCTCCTTGATCCGGGCCATCTGAGAGGTGGAGACGATCGCGCAGACGAAAGCCAGCAGCGCAGACAGCATCAGAGTAACGCCGGGAGTAATGGTAAACCCGAGATTGAGGATCAGAAATAACGGAACCGCCAGCAGCAGGGAGCCGATTATGTATTTTTTCCTGTCTACGGGCAGGTCTGCTGCCGCTTTACCGGTCTGCCCGTTGACTACGGCGTAGGCTACCCGGTCCCCTTTTCTGTAAGACAGGAACCATACCGGGAGCATAGCCGATTCCGAAGCGGTACATTGAGGGCGTAAAGCTTTTTTCAGGTAAGGCGCATTTTTGTAATCCTTCACATGATACTGGGAACATACGCTGTCGTCCGTCAGTTTGCTGAAGCAGTCCTCGGTCGCCAGTTCACAGGCGTCGTCTTCGTACACGTGGCTGTCCACATCGCTGAGATCTGCATAGAAGCCGCTTAGAAACGATGGCGTAAAGCGCTTGCTTTCTTTCATATCATATGGTGCGATAGCGTTGCTCAGGTCATCGGAAAAAGAAGCCGCGGCGTCATAGGAAATCCCCTCATAAGAAGCCTCTATTTCGCTGACGATATTATAGTGCTTTGTGATCAGATAATCGCCTTCCTGATGACTTTTACTGCCGCGGAAGGTGATTTTTCCCTGATTCTCAAAAGAATAGATCCAGTAAGGCATATAGATTCCGCGGAATTTCTCGATATATTCCTGTTCTTTCAGTTCGGACGGCGCGAAGATGGCACGCCGCATCATCCGGGCATAGGAAGCCTTGCAGTCCTCTTTTGTCTTGGAAAAGGGAATAATATGAACAGGGCGGCGGCTCTTGCCGATCCTGCTGTCTAAAATAGCTGTAGAACCGCAAAAGCTGCAGAAAGTAGCGGCGGTGGTATCTTCACTCAAAAGCTCGGCACCGCACTGTGAGCAGCTATAGATCGTCACGTCGTATTCCTGGCTTTCCTCGGCGGCATAATCGCTCTGAATACTGTACGGGTCTACAGTAGTGTTGCAGTAACTGCATAGCATCTGCTGGGCGGCAATATCAAATTTCAGGTTACTGCCGCAGTTGGGGCATTCGTACATGTATAAACTCCTCCTCCTTGTGTATATCTTTTTCTTATTTTAAATATGTCAGTATATGCTTTGCATTTGCATATATATCCTAAAAGTAATCTGAAAAATATGCTTTCTCTACGGGAATGATGCGTTCCAGCCATGTGAGCATATAGTACTCGGTCTGAATTTTCTCGTGTTCGTACAGATAGGATGGCCTTTTGTAGCCCATCAGCATAGTCGTCAGCGTGTTGACCGACAGTTCTACCACGTTGATCGACTGGTTGTCATCGACGCGCTCGCAGATGGTCCTGCCGTCGTGCCATGAGACGAGATAGTCACCCTCATTCCATGGTGCCATCTCATCATGCACCCTGAAATGAAGTTTGAGATCTTCGGGCTGTATCTGAAAAGGATACTCTGACAGGAACTCCCTGACATCTATAATCCGCGCCATGATATACGGCGAGATCGTCTCGGTGATTTCGCTGTCTTCGAACAGATATGCCATCGGCTCGCCGGAATAATTGTCGCCCTGTACCTGGGTGATCATGGAGAAATGTGCACTGATATAGTTCCAGAGCCCGTGATTGGCCTCTATATTCAAGTAGACCATTTCCTTGATGTGAAAAATCTCATTTGCGATATAGTATACCACATAACCAAGCGGTTTGTGTTCTTTGCTGTAATAGACCGCAGCGATGATATCTTCGTTGTCCCAGCGCCAGTATTCCTCCCATGCCAATGCATCGCGGATCAGCGCGCCGTGTTTCTGCAGAGCAAAATAGGAATGTACATTACGATAATCCTCGGAATCCAGGCTGACACGCTCGACCATACCGTCCACAGGGATCGCTTTCGGAAGCTGTGTGTCTTTGACGGTAAAGGAGAGTTTGTCGGATACGATCTCCCAGCCCATCTTGCGGTAAAAAGGGATGGAGTAGGGATAGAGAAAAGAAATCAGCATCTTCTGATCATGTATGTAATTCAGCGCGCGCTCCATCAGGGAGTGAATCAGACCGCGGCCGGTGTATTCCGGATAGGTGGCGACGCCGGTGATACCGCCCATATCCATGATTGTGTCGTGAATATTGACTTTCATGGAGTAGACGACGATCATGGAGGCCAGTTTGTCGTGATAGAACCATCCGATCACGTATGCTTCCTCCAGAATCGGCCGTTTGGCATATTTGATCTCATCCTGTTCCCAGCCGGTCTGGAACAGATCGTAAGAAGTGACCTGAAAAGCATATTGTAACAAGGCATTAAACTGTTCCAGATCTCCCCGGTCCAGTTCCCGCATCTTAAATTCTCCGTCGGTTTCTAAATAAGTGTAAGTGTGATGCTCATCCATATGAAAACTCCATTTCAAATGTGCTCAGTCTGTAAAATATTTTGCGAATTTACCGTCGTCTGCATCAAAGAAACAGAAGCCGACGATCCCGCGACCGGTGTGCGCACCGATGGCACAGCCCACGACAGATACGACGGTCTTTTTCGGATGAAAGGCCTCCTGTACCATATTATTCACGAAATTAAGGGAATCCATGTCTTCACCGTGACAGAGCGCGATCGTCTGCTGCCCGGGCTGATAGATATGTTCTTTGGCGTAGTCAATGAGATAGCGCAGTGATTTCTTCCTGCCGCGGACAGTCTTGATGACGGCAAGTGCGCCCTCTTCATTTACGATCAGAACGGGTTTCATGTCCAGCGTCTCCGCCAGTGTACCCTTAAGTCTGGTGAGCCGGCCGCCCTTGATCAGATAGGCCAGAGTCTCAACCGTAAAGACATGTCTGATATGAGAGATAAAATAGTCTGCGGCTTCTGTGATTTCTTCTTTGGAAGCCCCCTTCTCCAACATGGTCAC
>ERZ777011.1706-NODE-1706-length-21402-cov-15.611749_pt1 | contig 21402 bp, 29 predicted proteins | sample MGYA00374964_ERZ777011 | MGnify/ENA primary metagenome ERZ777011 (study PRJEB29310, sample SAMD00008975) | mouse gut metagenome | study: EMG produced TPA metagenomics assembly of the Metagenome analysis of fecal microbiota from mouse which was promoted... | reverse complement strand
ATACACTTAAAGTGTCTCATGCGGCATTTCTTTTAAAAAGTTGTAAAGTGGTGTTGTATTTTTGAAGAAATATCATTCCATGAACATGAATATGAGTCCATTCAGAATCATTTAAATAAACAAGGGTATTGTTATACCACGAGGGTTTATAAAGAAACCGGCAAATTGGTAATTTTATAAGTGGAGGAGTGAATATGTGGGACGAATTAGGAATAAGCGGAGGAACAGCAATCATTGTTCTGATCGCACTATATTTTATCATAAAGTGGGCAGTAAAAAATGGTGTAAAAGAAGCCTGTGAGGATATTAAACTTATGAAGACGTTGAAAGAGATACAGGATCATTTGGGTAAATTTTCAGATAAAGAAAGAAATATCACAGCTTCAACCTCCGGTTTGCAGGATAAGGACAAAGGATGTCAGGGCAATTGATAATAAAAAAAGAGCTAAAGCCGCAATCATCCCGCACTGCATCTGTGCTTTGTCTGACGCTTCCTGCTCTGCTTTCGAAAATTCTTCATCGTCACCGTGAAATTGGATTTTCCCTGTCCTAAAGAACAAAGAAAAAAGGGGAAGGGGTAACAAGAGCAAAACTCCCCACTTTGAACCATAAGCTCCTGTCCCGACATGAAAGACGGAAGTGTTATGGAATGTGGATGGTAAAAAAAGCCAAATAATAAATGTAACAAGTATCCCCGAAAAAATGAAAACGTTTCTCAGCAATTTGTATTTCAACGATGTCATTCCAATAACCCCTTTAACGTATCTTACATACTTTTTATTCTGATATGAATGCCAACAAAACAAGTATACAGTTTGATGATCGTCTCATAATACTGCCTGTCCCCGAACGCAAATTTATGATCCGTCGCAAGCCAGTCGGAAAAAAGCTCCTCGGCACGTCCCGCATCCCAGATCAAGAATCGCATCGTCAGGCGCAAGCCGCAGAGGATATTTATCCAACAACTCCGCCGGGATCCTTACACTGTTTGGTCCCATCATCGTTTCCGCAGAACAATATTCCTTAAACTGATCCATATTCATACAACATTTCTCCTACTTTCCATTTGAATTTACATACCCTCCCCATGCTTGCAATAACTTTCTTTGACAAAAACAGGGGAAGCGCAATTCGGCGCTTTTATCATATCACTTTCCTTACTGTGAAGCAATCGCAAGATAAGCTGCGATTACCGTAAACTCCTGATGATTGCATAGACTTTTTCTCTCAATTATGCTATCCTTACATCATAATTATCTATTGAAATCATTCTATTCAAGGAGAACAGCCATGAAGAAAGTAGCGCTATTTTCAGATGGATGGAAAAGACTGATCACCTATGCCTGGGTAGACGGCATCATGCAGTATATCAAAAACAGCGAGGAAGATATCGCGCTGTATCAATATAACTGTCACGGAAACTGGAGTCTTGACGAAAAGCACAATTATGGAGAATACAATATTTACACTTTGCCGGACTTATCCGAGTTTGACGGCATTATTTTGGACTGCACCAATATCCGCGTAAGCTGCTATCTGGAAAAGCTCGTTGCCATGATCCGCAAGGCAGGCAAGCCGACGGTAAGCATCAGCCAGTATATAGAAGGCTTCTATTATACCGGAATCGACAACAAAAAGCCCATCGCGGAACTCATCGAGCATCTGTATCAGGTGCATGACTGCAGACGGTTCGTATTTGCGGGCGGTCCGAAAGACAATTATGAAAATGCGCTGAGAACGGCTTCCTATCTGGAAACCTTAGAAAAGCTCGGCCTCTCCGCGGCAGACAATCCGGTTTGGTACGGAGATTACGACTTTTCCACGGGGCTCCGCTATTTTGATGAATACCTCAAAAGTTTTCACGGTCAGGATATCGTGTTCCCTGACGTATTTGTCTGTACAAATGACAACATCGCGGCCGGCATCTGCTATCAGGCGCAGCAGTGCGGTTATGAGATCCCCAGGGATTTCAAAGTAACGGGCTTTGACAATCTGGATAAGGCGGCTTATTTTGACCCCCAGATCACGACAGTTGCCCATATGCGCGAAAATATCGGAAATAAGACCATGGAGATTTTGGCGGATGTGTGGGCAGGCAAAGAAGTTGCGCAGATCCATTTCATGCCATCTGTCTGTTACTATTCCGAAAGCTGCGGCTGCCCGAACAGCGGCCTGCTTGATTACAGAAAATATGCAAAAGGCCAGGTGATTGCCGAAATCGACAAACTCAACCGGGAAGAGACGCTGATCAAACTGGAAAGCGATATCGTCAAGTGTGCCAATTATGATGAGGTCTTTGAACAGATCGGGGAATATTTTGCCACTCTGGACTGCGACGGCTTTGCCTTTGTCGTTGACAGGCGGATGTATGAAGGTACGGACGAGAGCTGCTTTGGAAAAGACGGCTATGATTTCGACAACCTGACCGTCGCTTATATGGCGGAAGGGAAAAAGCGCCTCCCTATCAGAGACATATCGGAATTTTTCAAATATTGTGACGAGCGGGGCGCAAAAACGGCCTATATCTTTACCCCGATCCATTTCAGAGAACATGCCGTCGGTTTCAGCATGCTCATTAACACCCGATTTTTATACGATAATCCGTATTTATATGATCTGCACAGCACCATCACCAAAACGCTGGAGAATTTGTATAAAAAACTGCTGCTTGAGGTTGCCAACAAAAAGCTTATGGATATCTACAACCGCGATCAGCTGACGGGGCTGTACAACCGCATTGCCTATACGGAAATGATCGAGCCGGAATATCGAAAGCACTGCGATCTCGGCCGAAAATGTGTGGTCAACTTCGTTGATGCCGATCATTTCAAACAGATCAATGACACCTACGGCCATGAAAAAGGCGATATCATTCTCAAACGAATCGCAAATGTGCTGCGCGACAAATGTCCTCAGGAAGGCTATGTCTACCGCTACGGCGGAGATGAGTTTATCGCATTTTTCCCCGTCGATGAGGATGCGCAGATCGAAAAATTCCGCACGGAAGTCATCCGCGAACTGGAAAAAGATCGCATAAGTGTCAGCATCGGATACGCAATTACTGACCCGTTATCAGATAAGACCTTTGATGCGTACATGAAACTGGCAGATGCTGAAATGTACCGGGTAAAAGCCGCCAGAAAGCGGGTAACCTGTTAATAGCCCTGCCTGCACCATACCATCACAGCCTGTTGGACCACCAGCAGGCTTTTCTTAAATGAATAACCCACAAAATCATGGTAGTTCCCTGCACTGATTTCATCCCCCAACAAGTCTGATTTGCAGGAGCGTTCTCAAAAAATTTCTTCCACAATTTTCGTATCTTCATCAAATCTTTATTTTTTCCTGCTACGCTTTCTATAAACAATAAACAGGAAAGAAGGAATCCCTATGGAAATGATACTTCAAACCACGGACCTTAGCAAGTCGTTTCACAACCAAAAGGCGGTAGATCACGTTTCCCTCCATATTGAAAAAGGAACCGTTTACGGACTGCTGGGGCCAAACGGCGCCGGGAAATCCACTACTTTGAAAATGCTTGCCGGCGTTCTAAAACCGACTGCGGGCAAGATCTGTTTCGATGGAAAGCCGTGGATGAGAGAAAGCCTGTCTGAGATTGGCGCACTGATTGAAACCCCGCCCCTTTATGAGAATTTAACCGCAGGCGAAAATCTGAAAGTCAGATCGTTACTGCTGGGAGTGGACGAAAAAAGGATCGACGAAGTATTACAAGTCGTCTCCCTTGCAAATACAGGAAAAAAGAAGGCCGGCCAATTTTCTTTGGGGATGAAGCAGAGGCTTGGCATTGCCATGGCATTGTTGGGAGAACCAAAACTTCTGATCCTGGATGAACCGACAAACGGGTTAGATCCAATCGGAATCGAAGAACTGCGCGAACTGATCCGCTCCTTCCCCGCGCATGGAATCACGGTCATTCTTTCCAGTCACATTCTCTCAGAAGTACAGTTGATCGCGGATCATGTCGGGATCATTTCCAACGGTATCTTAGGATACGAAGGTCCGCTGGCACAGGGACAGGATCTGGAAACCCTTTTTATGGATGTTGTCAGAGGAAAAGGAAAGGCAGGTGAATGCTGTGATTGACATTGTGAAGGCAGAATATCAAAAAACCAAACGATCGATGCGGCGAAATTTGATTTGGGCATTTCCCGCAATCACCCTGGCTTTGGCCTTTATCCTGACTCTCGGAATGACAAACTCCTATGCCGAGAGCGTCTGGAACTGGTGGTACACGCTGCTGCTCCCCGGCATGCTCGCGATCGTCTGCCACCTGACGGTGGCGCAGGAGAAAAAGACACATTATTATCACCTGACGACACTTCCTATCAGTAAAAAGAAATTGATGACGGGTAAGATCATCTGGCTGGGCTGCGCGATCCTGCTTGCAAATAGTATCGTATTTGCAGGCGCCTCCCTAGGCGGACTTCTCCTGACGACCCGTGTGCCCTTGCGCGGCGCAGCGATCGCCGTATTACTTCTTACTGTCACACAGTTATGGGAGATCCCGGTCTTCTTATTTTTCAGTGAACGCTTCGGCATGATCGCGGAATTACTGCTTAGCCTGTTTGTTACGGTCGGCGGTACCATCATCGCCCCAAGCAAAATATGGTATTTATTTGTTTCCGCGATCCCCATGCGGATCCTGTGTCCCTATCTGCACATATTGCCAAACGGTCTCCCGGCAGAAGCGGGTGAGCCGCTGTTAAATCAAAGCGTCGTTGTCCCGGGGATCTGCTTATCCGTTTTGTGGTTCGCTTTGACAAACGTTCTATTCTTAAAATGGTTTGAAAAAAGAGAGGTACAAGTGTAAAAAATCACACTGATGTGCTGATTTTTTACACGCAAATTTGTGCAGGAGCATCACAAATTTGACTGATAGCAGACGCAAATCTGAAATTTGCGTCGCTCCGTCGCATAAATGCTCCGGAAGGGAGAATAAAATGCTTAGAAAACATCTCCATGCTGACATTCTAAAAATGAAGGGCACTCCTGTGATCCTTGCACATATCCTGATCCCCATCATCACAAGCGGGGTGTTTTTGCTCTATTATTCCTTTTCCGCCTGGAATGATGCGACCAAGATCATGGCCTTTTATCAGGCCGTCGGAGCAGGATTTCCTGTACTGATCGGGATATTTTGTGCAAGCGTGGCAGCGCAGGAGAAAAAAGCCGGCGGCTTTCAAAATCTGCTCTCCTTACCGCACAAGACAACGGCATTTTGGTCAAAGGTATTCCTTCTCCTCCTTTTTGGTATGTTCTCTATCCTGTTTACCGCAATCCTGTTCGGTTACGGTTTTTGCAGGACTCCCGGGTGCAGCATAAGCATTGGTCTGTGTATCACGATGGCATTGATCATGTGGTGCAGCAGCATCCCACTCTACCTGTGGCAGATGATTCTGGCGTTTCAGTTTGGAGAAGGCGTGTCTGTCTGTGCGGGAATTGTGTCAAGCCTCGTCAGTGCGTTGATGCTCACGGGACTTGGGAAATTTATCTGGAAATTTACAGTGATCTCATGGACCGCCAGAATCCCCTATACCTTCCTGAAGCTGGTGTTTGGAGAAGTCGGCGCGTATGATGAATTAAAAGCTGTGCTCCCACTCTATGCTATCTTTACCGTGATCAGTATGCTATATTATTTCCTGTGGGCATCTTACTTTGAAGGCTGCAAACTATCAGAATAGAGGGAGCTTACTATGGCAAACATCTTAGCGGTCGATGATGATACGGCCATTCTTGACATGATAGAAACCGTTTTAGGCAAGGACGGCCACACCGTCACGAAAGTGAGCGACCCGCTTGCGCTCAATTTGGAAAAACTGCATCATTTTGATTTGATCCTGCTAGACATTATGATGTCCGGGACGGACGGATTTACCTTATGTGCCAAAATCAGAAAGCTTGTTGACTGCCCCATTTTATTTCTCACGGCAAAGACCGAAGAAAACAGTCTGGTCAACGGTCTGGCATTAGGCGCAGATGATTATCTCTTGAAACCCTTCGGGATCAGGGAGCTCCGTGCGAGGATCGCCGCGCACCTGAGACGGGAACGTCGGGAACATTCCGTAAAAATGGTGTTCGGCCGTATTTGTTTCAACCTGTCTTTTAAGCAAATGCTGATCGACGATCAGGAAATCCCGCTCACGAAATCGGAGTATGAAATCTGTGCATTTCTTGCACAGCATCGGGGACAGGTTTTTTCCAAGGAGCAGATTTTGGAACAGGTATTTGGCTTTGACAGCGAAAGCAGCGACAATACGATCATCACGCATATCAAAAATATCAGAACGAAGCTTGCCGCTTATGAGTGTATGCCGATCAAAACTGTTTGGGGGATTGGATATAAATGGGAAAGTTAAGAAAAAGCGATACCCTGCGCGGGGTCTTCATCCGATATGTGCTGGTCCTTCTTTTCGCATTGTGCGCCTTTGGCGCAGGTATGGTTGTTTTATTCAATCTCCTGGTAAACACAGGGCTGGTATATCCGGCGAATTATGCCGAGCGCAGCATAAACGAATCCTATGATCTGCTGCAGACCGCGGATACCGTGACAAAGGATATGATCCCCCCGCTTTGTCATTATGCCATTTTTTCTTCAGACGGCCAAACCCGCGGCACGGATATGTCAAAACAGTCTCTGGAAGTCGCCCGTCAGATCCTGGATCACGGGACTGCATCGGGAAACGATTTCTATAAGGTGATTCCTCGGGCAGACGAGTATCTTGTCCTGCAGTACAGCCTGATGCCCCAATTCCATTCCGTATTTTTAAGAGAACACTTTATCAATCCACAAAATCTGCTGACAATCATAGCCATCCTTGGCGGCATGGCGATCATTATCCTTTCCTCCGTTCGTTTTGGGAAAAAGATGAAAGGGAAAATGCAGCCGGTCATGGAAACAATCGAAAAAATCAAGGAACAGGATCTTGAATACATTACGTCTTGTTCCGGTATCAGGGAATTTGATGACTGTCTGTCATCCCTAGACGATATGAGAACAGCCTTGAAAGCTTCACTGGAACAGCAATGGAAAACAGAACAGGAGAAAAACAGACAGATGTCTGCCTTGTCACATGACATCAAAACACCTCTCACCGTTGTGAGAGGAAATGCTGAGCTGCTGTCTGAAACGGAGCTGACGAAAGAACAAAAGAACATGATCGATTCTATCATAAACAGCACCGCCCGCATCCAAAATTATGTGCAAAAACTAATTGATATCACCAAATCGGCGGATGGCGATCAGGGAACACCCGAAGAAGTGCGCACAAAAGACCTTCTTTTTGAAATCCAAAAACAGGCTTCCGAATTGGCAGAAGTTTGTCGCCTTAAAATCGACTGGAGTGAACAGTGGCACAGCCAAACGGTAACGGTGATGTATGATCAGGTGATCAGGGCCGTTATCAATATCATTCAAAACGCCGCAGAGCATACGGGGGACGGCGGCGCCATAACCGTTCATGTGAAAGAAACAAACAAAACGTTATCCTTTACCGTGGAGGATGACGGCAGCGGATTTACAAGGGAAGCCCTGATGCACGGAACCGAACCGTTTTTTATGGATGATGCGGGCAGGACGGGCGAAGCGCATCATGGAATCGGTTTATATTTTGCCAAAACAATAGCCGAACAGCATGGCGGCAGGATCGTTCTCACCAATTCGGAAGCAACCGGAGGCGCAAAGGTAGTGATTTGTTTCCACTCCCTTATATTGTCTCCATGCGCTTTACCACATCCTCGAACACCTCAAAGTAATCCTCAAAGGTCTTTCTACAGCAGTCAGGATTGGCAATGACAATCCCCTGACTGCGCAGACCTGTCAGGGAAAAGCCCATTGCCATGCGGTGGTCTTCATAGGTCTCCACCGTAGTCGGCAAAGGCGTACCCGGCCAGACGGTGATGCTGTCCTTTCGTTCCTCGCACCTGATGCCCATCTTTGTAAGCTCGGCGGCGATGGCAGCGATGCGGTCGCTCTCCTGAAAGCGGATATGGCCAATGCCTGTGATGGTGGTCGGACCTTCCGCAAAAGGCGCAATGGCCGCCAGCGTGATGGCCTGATCGGAACAGGCGGACAGATCGGCTGTGATGCCGTGAAAGATGCCGTCTGTCGGCGGCTCTAAGAGGATGCCCTTTTCAGTATCTGTTGCCTTACAGCCCATTTTTTCCAACAGTCTGATAAAAGCCACATCTCCCTGCATGGAATCAAAGTGCACGTGGCTGACCCTCACCGCACGACGTAACAGGGGGCACATGGCATAGAAATAGCAGGCCGCCGACACATCCGGTTCGATCTGATAATCCAGGGCCTGATAGCGCTGCCCTGCCCCCGTCACAAAGGCGCTGTCAGACAGTCTCTCCACGCAGACACCAAACTGCTCCATCATCTTTAAAGTGATTTCGATATAGGCCATGCCGTGCGTTCCTTCGATATGAGTCGTAAAGTCTTTTTCGCACAGGCAGGAAACAATGAGCAGCGCACTCAAGAACTGACTGCTGCGGTCAATATTGACAGAAATCTCCTCCCTGCCAAAGCCATGCCCTTGCAGGGTAAAGGGGAAATGCCCCTCTTTCGCTTCTGCGTCGTAACGGATCTCGCAGCCAATCTCCTTAAGAGAATGCAGGAGGGGAGCCATGGGCCGCCTGCGCATCTGCTCGGAAGCATCCATATGATATACGCCGTCTGACAGCCCCAAGAAAGCTGTCAGAAAACGGGCCGCAGTTCCGGCGCTGCCCACATACAAATCCGCCTTACTGCGGGGAACCGCACCGCCAAATCCCCGCACGCGCACCACGCGCGCCGCCTCGTCCACCTGCGTCTCAAAGTCTAAGTCCTGCACACATTTGAGAAAATGTCTGGAATCATCGGAAAATAATACCCCCCGCAGGGTGGAAACACCCTTCGCCAACGTCGCCAAAAGAAGCGCACGATTGGTGATGCTCTTGGAACCGGGAACGCTTACCTCTATGGGGCCGGAAGGAACATCCTTTGTCTGTATAGAATCATAAATGCAGGGAACGGCATAGGTCAATCTGTCTGCTGCTTTATTCATTGTGTACCTCCTCATGCTTTTTTATCATAACGCCTTTTCCAGACCATAAATTTCCCAAAGAAGCGCTCTGCCTGTCTTTGTGCGAAAAACCTTTTCATACATATTTCTGATATTGTCCCTATGATAATGGCTCTCATCGGCATTGACCAGATAATCCGCCTCAATCAGGATCTGGTAATCCATCCCCTCAATCTGTGTCAGGGTATGATGGTGTCCTACCAGATAGGAAACCCGCTCGATCAATTCTTCCGAAAAGTCGGTATCTTTCAAAAAATCCGCCGCCAGCACAGCCCCCTCCTGTTCCTGATACTTCCCTTCGGTATTACCGTATTTCTCCCGGCACAGCGGGCAGGCGATGTCATGCAGCACCGCCGCCACTTCCAACATAAGCTGCGTATTCTCGTCCAGATGCTCGCATTCCCCGATCGTCTTTGCATAAGCGTACACTTTCATAAAATGAGCAATATCGTGCAAATTTCCTTTCGAACAGGCAATCATCTTCCTAATCAATTCTGAAACCGTCATTTTTTCTCCATTTCTTACTTCCTGCGCCACATCGACATCCCGTCGCCCGAAAACTCGTTTGGTCTCCTCTTAAAACCAAACTTTTCATAAAAGGGCTCTTTCCCCTGCGCCGCTCCCAGAATGAACATGATCCTTTCCCCCGCAAACGCCGCATCCATCGTTTGGTCGATCAGACTCTGCACGATCTGTCTGCCGATTCCCTGCCCCTGATACTCGGGACGGACGATCACGTCGCCCAGATACGCCGTATAACCAAAATCAAACAACATCCTCCCCATGCCGACGATTCGCTCTCCGTCTCTTGCCGCCACCAGAAACGTCGTGTGCGCAAGTCCTCTTTCGGCCTGTCCCTCCGTGATCGGACGCCACTCTACGCTCACACGAAGTTCATTGTATTCCGCTCCTGTCATCTTGTCCGTATATCGCAAACTCATGGTGATCCCTTTTCCTTTTATAGCATATCTTTTATTCTTCCAATGGTTCTCTTTTCCTGCTGTTTCGTAATAGCACCTGCGCTGATAGCTGGCTGGCAGATATCATATGCCTTGGTTTTCTACAAAGTGTTGCAAAACTCTACCCTAGTGGAATAGTCTTTCTTATTTCGGTTCTGTTGAATTTTTCACTTTTATCATGCGTACGCTCCCGTCATTAACAACAATGCTGTAGTTGTCTAAAGAGCTTCCATCCGGATCGGATACTTCATAGTAAGTGTACCCAAGAGAATTATCTGTCTCGCAATGGAAGTTTGCCGTCACTTTCTTGACCGCTTCCTCAGAATCGCCGACCTTGATACCGCCAGATGTAACTGCCTTCCTAATCATATCATAAAAGCTGTAAAAAGGTTACAAATAATTGACAAGTCTCAGATTCCGTTTGAACTGCGTTTTCGGGTATGCTATGATAAGAATACTGCAAAATCAAACTGGTGCGCCTACGCAGCTTCTTCCCGAATGCTCTGTAAAAGGCGCTCCGATACGGAGGTAAATATGACCACAAAAAAGAATCACAAAAAGAAATATGCTGTCCTGTGTGCTGCCCTGCTGCTCATGAACGCCGCGACAGGCTGCGCCGGCTCACCCGACAGCAGCAAAGGAACGGAAAATGCAGCCTCCTCTCCTGCCGCTGACAGCACTCCGGCAGAAGGCACACAGGGAGAACAGGAAAATACTGCCAATGCCGCATTTCCCGCCTTCACGGCGACGGATTTAGACGGCAACACCGTCACGGAAAGTATTTTTGGTGAAAAAGACCTGACCGTACTCAATATCTGGGGCACCTTCTGCGGACCCTGTATCGGGGAAATGCCGGAGCTTGGCGAGTGGGCCAAAGAAATGCCGGAAAATGTGCAGATACTCGGACTGATCATAGATATCAACGGGGAAAAAGACACAGAACACCGCGACCTTGCGGTTGACATAACACATCAGGCTGGGGTAGCCTTTCCCAATCTGATCGCCAATGCGGACTTCGCACCCATTTTAGAGGATGTGATCGGCGTTCCCACCACCCTTTTTATCGACAAAGAGGGAAATCTTGTGGGCGATCCGATTATGGGTGCGAATGTGGACAGCTATAAAACCTTTGTGGAGGATTATCTAAGTGAACAATAACACGAAGTTGAGCTTTTCATCGCTTTGTCGCACGAAATATTTTGAAATACCGAACCGCATGAAATTACCGCTTAGAATCGCGTGCCTTTTCACCGCCTGCGCCTTTGTCGTTTTCGGCGTCAGACGGGGCGAAGCGCTCGTGGTTCAAAACAAGGCTGTCAATATCTGTCTGGAATGTATCGGGTTGGGATAATATGAAAATAAATTTACAAATCAAACGAAAGCTGCTCCAATTCATCGCCTTTGGCTGCTCCAACGCGCATCTTCTGAATTTTAAGGGCGGAAAACTCTATACGGGAAAGTGGAAACAATTCTGTAATCCGGGCTTAAACTGCTATTCCTGCCCGGCGGCGGGTTTTGCCTGCCCCATCGGCGCCCTGCAGGCAGTGACCGGCTCCAGACAGTTTTCTTTCAGCTTCTATGTGACGGGGTTGCTCCTTGCCTTCGGCGTGCTGCTTGGCAGAGCGGTCTGCGGCTGGTTGTGCCCTTTTGGCCTGTTACAGGAACTGATTCACAAAATTCCCTCACCGAAGCGAAAACTCAAAAGAGGATTTCTCTATGTAAAATATATCGTTCTGCTAGTCTTCGTTCTGATCCTGCCCGTCGCCGTCACAGACTACATGGGCATGGGCAAACCCGCCTTCTGCCAGTACATCTGCCCGGCAGGCACGCTGGAGGGCGGACTCTCTCTCCTTTTGGCACACGAGAGTCTCAGAAAAGCAGTCGGCTCGTTATTTAGTTTGAAAATGACGATTCTTGTCTTGACACTGATAGGCTGTGTATTCTTCTACCGTTTTTTCTGTCGGACGCTCTGCCCTCTAGGGGCGATTTACGGGCTGTTCAATAAAATCAGCATCCTTCATCTGGAAGTGGACAGCCACAAATGCGTCGGCTGCGGAAAATGCAAAAATGTGTGCGGCATGGAAGTGGACCCCGTACAGACGCCGAACGCGGCAGAATGTATCCGCTGCGGCGCCTGCGTGGACGTGTGTCCGACGGGGGCGGTATGTCTGACATGCAGAACAAAAAGTTTACGGACCCCGCCTTATTTGGAACAGACTTGAGCCGCAATCTGCTCTATGACCGCAATATCTTCCTCCAATTCCTCCGCGATTTCCGAAAGCGTTTTTCCTCTGGACAGTTTCTTCTTTACTTTTTCCCGTATCAAAGCGTCACGACCCCTGCTCAGTCCGATCTCAATTCCTCTCTCCATGCCTTCTTTTATGCCTTCTTCCTTCCCTTCACGAAAAAGTGTCCTGAAGTGTTTCTTCTCATCATATTCTGTCAAAATCATATGCAGCACCTCCGCTTTCTGTTTGATCAGGATATCCTGAAGAATCCCTCTTTCAATGCAGATGTCGATTGCCGTATGAATGGCCTCTTCCCTGCGCATTCCCTGCTTTATGTTCTCCTCAATCTCTGCGGAAAATTCCGAATACTCCCAAAGCCTATGGCATTTTTCAAGAAGTACCTGATTGTAGCCGCGGTTGATATTCAGTACCTCACAGGTACATTCCAGACAGCCGCTCCCCCTCCCCGTAGAAAAAGAGTCCGACAGGTAGAGCATCAGGTTATCTGTCTGCATCCCTCCGCCGTTATAAAAAACAATGTATACAGGCGTGGGCAGTTCTACGCGCTTTTTACCGTAAATGTCATCGTTTCGTGAAGTGTGTTTCGTTTTACCATAGATTTTCCTCCATTATATCACATTTTCTGATGCCATTACAGTAAAATATTTAAGTTTTATACTGTTTTTGTGAATTGAATACAAGAGGATTCCCGACAGCTGTGGCAAAACATATGAGACCATATAAGAAACCTGTATTAAGCAATCGTTCTTGTGATTCTTTTCACATAATAAATAGTAAGGAATCATTTCCGACAATCGGAAAGAATCTCTCAGATGGAGAAATACATTCATGAAACGATTTCTCCGTTGACAGAACAGAACTCTGTCAATGTATGGATTATTATAAAACAAGTCCTCTGTATATGCAAGATGCTTTTTTGAACGAATCAGGTTCCCCTTTTTCAATCCGATTTCATTTCCACGGTTTCACAAAAAAGTCAGGCTTTCCCAAAAATACGCTGGCAAACGCCTAACTTTCTCCTTTTGGTTTTTCTACAAAACGTGCCAAAACTCTACTGTAATGTAATAGTTTTTCTATTTTCCGACAAGATAACAGAACCCGTACCCCGGCAGTGAAATCTTCCCCGGGAGCACCTTCTTTTCCGTGATCATGTCCTGATAGGCTCCTTCCACGCCTTCTAGGGACAATTCTTTGTCGTACTCACTGAAATTGAAAACGCCAAGAATCTCCTCATCCCCGTAAACCCTGCCGATTCCGAGCACATTATCATCCCCTGTCGCAAGCGTCCTCGCGTCCGCCTCCACCGTAAACGCCTGACTGGATCTTCTGATCTTTTCCAGACTGTCGAGCTGTGAAAAAATCTGTCCCGCCACGCTTTTTTGTCGGCAACCTGCGCTGCCTGCTCCCAGTCCATCTTTCCCCGGTGCAGGTATCGGGAATCCGCTGCCTTGTCGGGATCGTCCTTATAACTGTAATCGTTCACCTGCCCGACCTCGTCCCCGCTATAAAGCACGGGGATCCCGGACTGCATGAACATATAGGCGTGAAGTGTCACATCCCGTCTGATTGCCCGCTCCATGGCCACGGCATTCTGTTCTGCGCCTGCCTTCTCGACACCGCACATGGACGCCGTGGTACCGCAGAATCTGGCGTCCCCAGAAACGTTTTGTAAAGGACTTTTTAATCAAGTTCACAGAAAATTTACATTTCAGGGCAAAAAAATAAGGCCAGGAACCTGTTTTTAGATTCCCGGCCTACGGTTTTGTTTTATGCTGTCCGTTCTGCTTTCAATTTTTTCACTTCGTCAAGAGGAAGTCCTGCATATTCCGCAATTTTTTCAAGTGTCAACATTCCATCTGCCAACATTCTTTTAGCAACCTCTTTCAAAGATTCTTTTCTCATATCCTCCATCATTTTACACATTTCCTGAACTCCTTTCGGGTTTTCCTTCAAATATCTTGTTCGTTCTGCCATCAGTTCATAATTCATATCAGCCGCTTGGGTACAGTTAAAATCGTGCATGAGTTTTCCTATATCGGATTCTCCACGATATTCACCATTTACATAAAGAATATGCTCCCCATCTTCAAAAGATTTACCCGTTGCAAGGTTGATTCGCTCAATCGGATAAACTGCTTTACCCTGACCATAAAAATCTTTTTCAATGATAAAGATTGTATATGTGTCTGGCAATTCTTTAAATTCCTGACCTGAATGGAGATTCTCTATATCCATTACACTTGAATGATACCTTGCCCTGTGTGGGTCTGCTCCCTTGTCTTGCCTCTGGACTTCCAAATCGTATTTTTTCCCAACTGAATCTGTTCCATATGCGTCCAAACAGATAGAACGTGCCCCAGCCAATCTTTTCATATCCTTCTGTGTTTCACAATCAGTAATAATTAAATCGGGTTTATCTGTGATAATGCGCAACACAAATTCAGCCAGTGGAATATTGTCTTTAAAAAGACAACGCATGAAATCATCATCGATTGGTCGTAAACCTCTTAAACGCTGTAAATCTTCCTGATATTGCTGTTCCGTCACTGTCAATCTTCCCACCTGCTTTCCCTTCTGTTTTCGTATCTCCATACTACCATAAACCTCCTGATTTTACAAGCCGGGAGCCAGCGCATTTCTGATTCCCGGCCTGTTTCTATTATCGTTTTTACATCTGCTGTATCTCATTTTTCAGCATACGCTTGATTTTGTCGCTCATGGTTTCCTTGCTGGTCTTGCTGAAATGAACCCGCACAATGTAGGTAGTCCGGCCAATCTTCTTCACCAGTGCGGGAGCGTCCTTAGCCGGTGTCGTGGTGGTAATGTCCTCTGTGATTTTCTCGCTGCCCATAAATTCTCCTTTACATACAATCAGGTTTTGTTATCCCTTACTCACAATCTCTTTCGCCGCCGCTTTGGTCGCCCTGGCTCCTTCCTCCCGGAAATTCTTTCCAGAAAAGAGAACCGGCGCACACCGTTCCAGTATGCGGTCATAAATCCTTGCGTGGGCAAGGTCTGGCGGGTTCTTGATTTCTTCCAGTTTCAGGTTTGTCGTGACAATCAGCGGCTTCTTACTCCGATACCGGCTGTCAATGACGGTAAACATCTGCTCCATGGCATACTCGGTATTGCTTTCCACGCCTAAATCGTCAATGACAAGCAGGCTGTAATCGTCCAGGCTGGCGATAAAGGCCGCCCTGTCCTCGGCAAACACGCCGGTCAGCCGGTTCAGGATAGACGGGAAATTTGTCATCAGAACCGGCACGTCACGGTCAAGCAGGGCATTGGCGATACAGCCGGCAAAAAAGGATTTCCCGGTTCCCACGTCACCAAAAAGCAGAAGGCCGGCATTGTCCCGGTATGCCTCCTTCCAATGCTCCACATAGGCGTGGGCTTTCTCCATGACGGGATTCTGGCCGTTATCATTGGCAAAAGTGTAATCATAAAGGTATCTGTCCTGAAGCCCCTGCGCCTTCCGGCGTTTGACACGCTCCATGCGTTCCCTCTGTTCCTCCATGGCTTTCCGTTCCTCCTGCGCCTTCTGCTGGCAGGGGCAGAGGCAGCGGGGCATGAAATAGCCGGAGCCTCCGAACCTCGGCACAACGGTCTGGCGGCTGCCATGGCATTTCTTACAGTGGATAAGCCCGTCAGCCGGTTCTATGTATTCGTCCCCGGCAAGCTCCATATCCCCGGCGGCCCGGTCAATGGCCGCCCGGACTTCTGCGGTAATCTCTATCATATGGTTTCTCCTTCCTCTACGCTGTAATCCCGGTTCCGGGCAGGCGGTTCCTCTTTCTTTTTGTCGGCGTTCGCCCAGCGCCGGATTGTGGCGGCGTGGTTTTTATATCCTTTTCCGCTGGATTCCATGTACTCGGACAGCCGCTCAATGTACTGTTCCCAAAGAGAGGGAAGTTCCGTCTGGAGTTCTGCCAGTTCTGCGGAAGATAGAAATACATTCCGGTATCTCCCATAGGCGTGTGTCTTATCCCCCTCTCTATTCTCTATACTCTTATCTCTAATCTCTTTATCTCTATACTCTAATATAGGCGGACATTTGTCCACCCGGCCATTGGACGGACAAATGTCCGTTTCCCCGGACGGGAGCAGGTTCTGGCGTTTCAGCCTCATGCGCTCCTTTTTCTTCCGCTCCCCCTCGCTGGACGACTGGCCGATCAGCAGCTGGATGTCGCTCATGTAATAGGCCCCGTCCGTCAGTATCTCCACAAGGCCAAACTCCTGGAATATCTTCAAAGCCCGCTCCACCGTGCCTACCTGATGCCGGGTAAAGGTGGCTATGGTCTGCACGGTATGGGGCAGGCAGTTATTCAGCAGGAGTACGCCGCTGCTTTTCAGCGACATTAAATACATCTTGAGCAGGAGATTGGAGTACAGAAGGCCGTCCTGCATACTCTCCAGGATGACCATAGTTTCGCTGTTATAAAAATTCTCTTTCAGCTTGAGGTAATAAAATCGTCGGTTCTCTGTCATTTAGTTGCTCCTTTTGTTCTGAATAGCTTTTTTAAGCCTCTGTACGCATTTTAAAGGGGCTTTGGGAGTGTCAGTGATAAAAAGTATTGCCTCCCCTCCGACACGCTCCTAAAGTGCTTGATTTACAAGGCTTTTTCCGCTCCTAAATGCGTAGAATCATGGTATCTTTTCCGCTGGCGTTCTGCCTCTTTCCTCCGGCGCACCCTGGCGGCACAATCCTTACAGTATTTCGCCCGGTTGGAGCCGGGCAGGAAAAGAGCGCCGCACTCGCTGCACCGCCTGCTTTCCAGCCGGTGGTAAAGGGCCGTTTCCAGCTGGTGGTCTAAAGGCAGCACCGCCGCACGGAACCAGCGGCAGAGCAGGGAGTGGGAAATGCTCTGGACACAGACGCACCCGTCCCCCTCGTCAAGCACCATACACTGGCCGTTGTCATAGTTGCAGCACTCACGCACCAGCCGCCTCGCCCTGCGGTACTGCCGGTAGTCCATGGCCGGGATTCGCTCATGCCGCCTGTTTCCCATATCTCACCTTGCATCGGCATAAAGGCGGCTGCCCCTCCCTGAAAAGGAAAACCGGCTCCGGCACTTTCGCCCCCGCAGGCGCTGGCGGCGTGGGCGGCACGGGTATCTTTACGGTGATAGTGATTGTCATGGTGATAAACTGCTGTGTCATAATTCCTGTTCCTCCTTCTTTCTGGCCGGTTCATTTTCCGTCCTGGCCAACTGCTCCGCTGTCTTTTTCAGGTTCTCCACCGCCTTGATGTCCTCCCGCATGGATTTCATTTTCTGGTACTGTACCGATTTCTCCGCTTTCAGGCGGTCGGCCTCGGCCTGCCATTTCTTCGGGGTGATTTCTTCGCCGTTGGCTTTCAGCTTTTCCAGATACCGGACGGCGGCCTCATATAACGCCAGTTCCGCACTGTGCTTCTGCTCAAACTGCTCCTTTTTCTTTCCCGGCTTCATCTTGTCGAACTGGCGGCGGGTTCCTTTGTTCCTCTCGTATTTCTCCCACATGGAGAGATGTTCGTCCAGCACTTTGATACGCCGCTCGGCGGTGACAATCTTCCCACGAAGGGAATAGTAATCTTTGTTCATGGCGGCCACTTTTTCATAAAGCTGCTCCATGGAAGTAATGTTGTTGCCGTTCAGGAAATTGAACAGGGCAGCGCTTTCTTTCAGGTTCCTTATCTTCCCATACCGGGAGCCGTGTTTCCCTGTTGACAACTGTGCCTCGTAAAGCTGCGCCATGATACTGTCTTTTCCTTCCGTTTTTCCCGCCTGCTCCTTTGTCCAGTTATAGAGCCGGGTAATCCGTGCTTTAATCTCCTTCAGCAGCTTATTGTCGGCAGCAATCTGGCGGTTGACATTTCCCTTCTCCGTGGCAATGCCTTTCCGCTCCATCTGGCTGGCGGCAACTCCTAAATGAATGGAAGGTATCTTGTCAATGCCCTGACGCTCGTAGGAGCGGTGGTCAATCCGTTCCGGCCTTCCCACCGCCTCCAACGCTTTGTTGGCGTAGGTAGCCCAGGCAGCCCTCCACTTTTCTACATTTCCTTTATCATTCCAGTCAGTGGTGTCCTCCCGGTGGTTCTTCCAACCGCCTTTGCCATTGGGGATTCGCTGGCCGTTTTCGTCCAGTTCATATACTTTCCTGCATTTCGCTCCCCATTGTCCGTTCTCTTTAAGCGGTCTGATAGTGAGCATGACATGGAAATGGGGATTGCCGTCTTTCTTGTCATGGATAGAGAAATCCGCACACATACCGGCGGCGACAAAGGTATCGCTGATGAAGGAGCGGGCAAGCTGTAATTGTTCCTCCCAGTTCAGTTCTACTGGCAGGGAAATTTCTATCTCACGGGCAAGCTGTGCGTCACGGGTCTTTTCAACCATCTCCACACTGTTCCAGAGAGTGCTGCGGTCTTGAAATTCCGGCGGGGCATGGGGCGGCAGGATAATCTCGGAATGGACAACGCCCCTCTTTCTGGTGTAATCATGGGTAAGCCCGTCCCATTCGTTGGTCATTTTGGTTCCGCTCCGGTAAGCGGCAGCGCCTACGGCAGACTTGGCCTTGCTACGCTTGATAATCTGGACGGGCATATGGAAGATGGCTATGGCGGTTCGCCTCCTTTCGGGTGGGATATATCGGCTTCGCTGAAAAGGGCAGACGCAGAGCGGGTGTCCTTTCCGGCGGAACATACAAGGGGTTTGGGGAGTGTAGCTCCCCATTGCGTCCAGAGGACGCCACGCCCCCGGCAGGGCGCACACACCGGAACGGTGTATAAGTGCGCCGTTGGATTTCTAAGATTGCTGCATGCCTTGGCTTTCAGGCTCGTTTTTCAGCAACCGCATGACTTCCGGCAGGCGGGAAATAGCGGATAAAAATGCTTTGGCTTCCTCGCCGGTCATGGCGGTAGTGGCAGGGAAGATATTTTCCAGAATCGCCCCATGCTCAATCAGGCGGCGTGTCCTGGCCTTCCGCTCTGCGTCCGTTTTCCGGTTCAGGAGAATCTTCTGGCGGTTCTCCAACTGGCGGATTTCCGTCTTTACTTTTTCCTGCTGGTTTTTCAGCTTGTCTATATCTGGCATTTGTAATCACCTCCTTCGGGCGGCAAAAAAGACAACCGTTTCCGGTTGCCCTACTGTGATTTGGATTCGATTGTCTGTCACCGTTCCTGCGCCGGCGGCTTCTTGTCCAGGTAGAGTTTCCCGGCCATGACTGCGGCATGGTTCCTGATTCTGATTTCTCCCCGCTTCTCACTGGCTCTGGCGTTTTTGTAGCCCTCATCAGAGAGGAAAAAGCGGTATCGCTCTCCGGGGAATCCCACCGGACTGTCACTGTTCAGAATATCCACCGTTACCATATGCCTTGTTTCCGGCAGGAACCGCTCCATGCCTGCCAGGTCATGCCCCAGCAGAACCGGCTCCCCCTTCCCGGCTTTGGCGGCGGCAAGCCTCTGGCGGATAGAATTATCATGTTTTTCGATAAAGGCCGCCCAGTTATCCGCAATAAACTGGCTGCACTCTGGCTCTGTCAGTTTCTCCAGTTTCCGTATCGTGTTCTCAACAATCACTTTTGACAATAAATCGTCTTTCTTTTCCAGAACCGGCACAATCTCTTTCAGCCCGGCAAGGGTTTCTTCCTTCGTTGGCGCGGCATACTGGTAGAGCGTTTCCAGTTCGCTTTTGGTAAAATTCATTTCCCTCATTCCCTCCATTTCTTTTTCTCAAAATAGCCCCGCATTCGCTTTAATACACTCTTAACAGTCTGCTGTACCACCGATACGCTCACGCCTTCCTCTGCGGCAATCTCAATCAGTTTTTTGCCAAGTATGTAGCGGGCATGGATACGCCTTGCCTGTATTTCTGTCAGATTCCCCATGGCCTTCGCCAGAAGTTCCAGCGTGGCAAGGTAAACCTGCTCTTCCTCACGTTCCACAAGAATTTCCTCCGGGGATTTGACGGTAAAATCAAAGGCGCAGTTTTCAATCCCGTCCTCACAGTCAAGGGAATAATACGCCTTGTGATACCAGATTTTATGGGTGCGGTTGTTTTCTTCCCTCCGCATAAGCAGCAGAGCCTCGGCCACCTCGTCCGATACCTCAATAAATGTGTCCGTGACAAAAAGCGGGTAATAATACTTTTTCAGGTTGATTGTTTTCATGGCTAATCTCTCCTAAAATGCGGAGAGGACAGGCAGCGGTTTCCTGCCTGTCCTCCCCGGTAATGTGATAGGGAAAAAGTTCCCTTCACTGGTTAGCCCGAAAACGGCCAATCGTAGGGTCTGTATCAGAAAAATTTTTTGATTTTCTTCCGTACTGCCTCAATGCTGTCCTGTATGGCAGCTTTGGAGCAGCGGCAAAGCCCGGCAATCTCGGCATAACTCAAACCCTCCAATGCGTAGAGCAGGAACCGGCGGCGCTGCGCCTCGGTGCAGAGCGCAAGGGCGGCCTTAATCTCCAGCATGGTTTCTTTCCTGCATACCCACTGTTCCGGTGTCTGATAGTAGCAGGAGCGCCCTTCGGTGAGGACTATGTACTCGTCAAACTCCCGGCTGTCCCAGTGCCGCCGCTTCTCATGGGCAAAGTTTTCTTCCTTGTGGTCTGCTCTGTCCAGGTATTCGTATACTTCGACTGTGACCTCCACGGACAGGGCTTGTCCGTCTATGTTGATGGTGACTTCCATCCGTCTTTCCTCCGTTCAGATTTTTTGCAAAGGTTTCTGAACGGAGTAGGGCGGGGAGCGGCAGCCTGGACGGGCTGGCATTTGCTTTACCCATAGGCATATAAAAACACCCGGCTGTGTAATGCAATCGGGTGTAATGGAACTGTGAACAGTATTTAATTGGCTTGACAGTGCATACTTATGGGTAAAATATCCCCCAGCCAAGATCAGGCTTATTTTGATAAGTCAATGACTGCCTGATTTTGTCGATATAGTATGTGCTTCATGGCGGCTACCTCCTTTAGCCGCCGCTTTTAACAGTGAAACCGCGTCATTCCTTGAGAAGATAAAAAAGAAACGGCGGCTTTGATCTCTCAAAAGCCGCCGTGTATGAATAGGCGTGTGAAAATACCTCTGCTGTACGACGGCTTTTTTTCTTTTGCCGTCGTGCGGCAGATTA
>ERZ777011.1705-NODE-1705-length-21414-cov-11.417669_pt1 | contig 21414 bp, 11 predicted proteins | sample MGYA00374964_ERZ777011 | MGnify/ENA primary metagenome ERZ777011 (study PRJEB29310, sample SAMD00008975) | mouse gut metagenome | study: EMG produced TPA metagenomics assembly of the Metagenome analysis of fecal microbiota from mouse which was promoted... | reverse complement strand
TATAAAATAAAAGGCTTTTCGGAAGCACTAGACTTTTTAAATGAAAGAGCCGTGGTTATGCGTGCCTACAGGAATGTATCTGTTGCCGAATTTGTGAAAAAGTAGTACCTTTGCATATTAAATATATAATAATATGTCACGAAGAAGAAAACCGCTCCCGGTGCTTGAGGGAGTTACAATATGCGATGTGGGTGCCGAAGGCAATGCCATAGCGAAAGTCGACGGTATGGTGCTGTTCGTGCCATTTGCCGCCCCAGGCGATGTTGTAGATGTGCGCCTGCGTAAGAAAAAGAAATCGTATGCCGAGGGTACAGTGCTGCGTCTGGTCGAGGCCGGTCCGGTGCGTATAGCTCCTATATGCGAGCATTTTACGGTATGCGGAGGATGCAGATGGCAGCATCTGCCATACGACTTCCAGCTCAAATGCAAGCAGCAGCAGGTGGTCGACGCTCTTACCCGTATTGCCAAGGTGGAGTTACCCGAAATCAGTCCTATTCTCGGCTCGAAGCAAACCGAATGTTACCGCAATAAAATGGAATACACATTCTCGAACCGTTGCTGGCTCACCGACCAGCAGCTGGCTTCGGGAGAGGAATTTCCCGACCGTGATGCCGCCGGATTCCATATTCCAGGTGCATTTGACAAGGTACTTGATATAAATAAATGTGTGCTGCAGGACGATTTCTCCAACCGTCTGCGCCTGTTTATAAAGCAATACGGCAAGAGCCATAATCTGCCTTTCTACGACCTGCGCGCCCAGCAGGGACTGTTGCGTACACTTATGGTCCGCATGGCCTCGACAGGGCAGATTATGGCTGTGATGGTGTTCGGCGCCAACGAACCAGAGGCTATCGCCGGACTGCTTGATGCCGTACGGGCCGAATTTCCCGAAATCACATCGTTGTTGTATGTAATCAATACCAAAGTCAACGACACTATCGGTGACCAGGAAGTGCTGTTGCACTCGGGCAGCGAATTCATAGAGGAAGAAATGGAAGGTCTGAGGTTCAGAGTAGGGCCCAAGTCGTTCTACCAGACCAACTCTCTGCAAGCCTACGAACTCTATAAGGTTACCCGCGACTTCGCAGGACTGAGCGGCGACGAACTGGTGTATGACCTCTACACCGGTACCGGAACTATCGCCAACTTTGTAAGCCGACGCGCCCGCAAGGTCGTAGGCATCGAATATGTGCCCGAGGCCATTGAAGACGCAAAAATCAACTCGCAAATCAACGGTATTGACAACACTCTGTTCTATGCCGGCGACATGAAAGATGTTCTTACCGACGAATTTGTGGCCTCGCACGGCAAGCCCGACGTGATGATTGTCGACCCGCCACGCGCAGGTATGCACGGCGATGTAGTGGACGTGATACTGCGCGCCGAGCCACGCCGTATAGTATACGTGAGCTGCAACCCGGCCACACAGGCACGTGACCTGGCTCTGCTCGACAGCAAATATAAAGTGACTGCTGTTCAGCCGGTGGATATGTTCCCTCATACGCAACATGTGGAAAATGTGGTGCGTCTTGACCTTCGTTGAATCATTATGAGCGAGATAAAAAAACAGATACTGCAGCTACGCAGCGAACTCGACCGCCACAACCGACTGTATTACGTTGACAACAATCCGGAAATAAGTGACCGCGAGTACGACGATATGATGCGCCAGCTGGAGCAACTCGAGCGCGAGCATCCCGAATACGACGACCCGTATTCACCTACACGCCGTGTAGGCAGCGACATCACCAAGGGATTTACCCAGGAGGCTCATATATATCCGATGCTTTCATTGTCGAACACCTATTCGATTGAAGAAGTCGACGCCTGGGTAAAACGTACCGACGACGCCCTATCAGGCCAAACGACTGAAATCATAGGTGAAATGAAATTCGACGGCACCGGCATATCGCTTATTTACGAGCATGGACGCCTGGTGCGCGCCGTAACCCGCGGCGACGGCGAAAAGGGCGATGTGGTTACCGACAATATAATGACCATACGCAGCATACCCCTGCAGCTCAGTGGCAGCGGATGGCCCGATAAGTTTGAGATAAGGGGCGAAATAGTTTTGCCCTGGAAAGCTTTCGAGCGGCTGAACCGGGAACGTGCGTTCAACGAGGAACCTCTCTTTGCCAATCCGCGAAACGCTGCCGCAGGAACTCTGAAACTGCAAAATTCGGCCGAGGTGGCCCGACGCGGCCTCGACGCCTATCTGTACTACATGTTAGGCGAAGACCTGCCATGCGACAACCACTACGACAATATGTTGCGCGCCGGCAGCTGGGGTTTCAAAGTGTCCGACGCCATGACCCGGCTGCACAGCATAGCCGAAATCGACGCATACATACAGCGCTGGGATACAGCACGCCGCGAACTGCCCGTGGCAACCGACGGACTGGTATTCAAGGTCAACTCGCTTCGCCAGCAGTTGAATCTGGGCTTTCGCGCAAAATCGCCCCGCTGGGCGATTGCCTATAAATTCCAGGCCGAGAGGGCGCTTACAAGGCTGCGTTATGTGTCGTTCGACGTAGGCCGTATGGGCATTGTCACTCCGGTTGCCAATCTTGAGCCTGTACCTCTGTCGGGAACCATAGTGAAGCGTGCGTCGCTGCACAACGAAGATATAATCAAGACTCTGGGCATACACGAGCACGACATGCTGTATGTGGAGAAGGGCGGCGAAATCATACCCAAGATTACCGGTGTGGATATCGATGCCCGCGAAAGCGACGCTACTCCGGTACGGTTTGTTAGCCATTGCCCCGCCTGCGGTACTCCGCTGGTCAGAGTAGAGGGCGAAGCAGCCTGGGTCTGCCCCGACAAATACCATTGCCCGCCACAGATTATAGGCCGTATAGAGCATTTTGTAGGCCGCCGCATGATGAATATCGAAGGTATTGGAGAAGAAACGGCAAAAATGCTTTATGATTGCGGTCTTTTACGCAACATCGCCGATTTATATAACTTGAAAACAAGCGATTTGAGCGGGCTTGAAGGCTTTGGTCAGAAAAGCGCCGAACGGGTAGTAGACGGTGTTGAACGGAGCAAGTCGATACCGTTCGACCGTGTGCTGTTCGCCCTTTCGATACCTTATGTCGGAGAAACTACTGCAAAAAAAATCGCCCGGAGTGTTCGTTCACTCGACCGTCTGATGGCCCTTAGCCAGCCTGAACTGGAGGCTATAGATGATGTGGGCCCGCGCATAGCCGAAAGTATTGTAGAATACTTTGCCAACGAGTGTAACCGCGATATTATCAGACGCTTGCGCCAGGCCGAAGTGCAGTTCGAACTGCCCGAGGAGGATGAAAGCGAAAAAAACGACTGTCTGGCAGGCAAGACTATAGTAATCAGTGGTGTTTTCACACTCCATAGCCGCGATCAGTACAAAGAAATGATAGAGCGCAACGGAGGTAAAAACAGCGGTTCAATCTCCAAGAAAACCGACTTTGTCCTGGCAGGCGAAAACATGGGCCCCGCCAAACTTGAGAAGGCTCGCAGCCTTAATATTCCGGTAATCAATGAACAGGAGTTCCTGGATATGCTGTCGTAATTAGTAATCCCCAAATAAAACAGGAGCCTCGGAAAACCCGAGGCTCCTGTTTTATTTGGGGATTGTTTAGTCTTCGGTGTTCTTTTCAGCGTATTCCTTGAGGAGTTTGTCCTGAACATCGCCGGGAACGAGTTCATATGAGGCAAACTTCATGGTGAACGACGAACGTCCTCCTGTAATGGAACTGAGGGCAGTTGAGTAGCTCGACATCTCTTTGAGAGGAACTTTGGCGCTGATTTTCTCAAAGCCATTCTCGCTTGACATGCCCATGATTATGGCACGACGGCCCTGCAGATCGCTCATCACATCGCCCATTACATCGCCGGGCACAAGGACCTCGACATCGTAAACCGGTTCAAGAACCTTGGGATTGGCGTTGCGGAAGGCCTCGCTGAAGGCGTTGCGGCCGGCCAGACGGAAGGAGATTTCATTGGAGTCAACCGGGTGCATCTTACCGTCGTAGATACATACTCGCACGTCGCGGGCATACGAACCGGTGAGCGGGCCCTGCTCCATGCGGTCCATCAGACCTTTGACGATTGCAGGAATGAAGCGGGCATCGATAGCACCGCCTACTATACAGTTGCACACCACCAGTTTACCGCCCCATGCCAGAGGTATCTCCTGGGTATCGCGCACGCTCATCTTAAATTCCTGGTTGCCGAAGCGGAAGCTGTCGGGAGCAGGCATGCCCTCGTAGTATGGCTCGACAATCAGATGTACCTCACCGAATTGTCCGGCGCCGCCCGACTGCTTTTTGTGTCGGTAGTCGGCACGCGAAGCCTTGGTGATAGTTTCGCGATAGGGTATTTTGGGTTCTTCGAAAAGTATGGGGAGCTTATCGTTGTTTTCCACACGCCATTTGAGAGTGCGCAGGTGGAATTCGCCCTGACCGCTGAGAATTGTCTGTTTCAGTTCTTTCGACTGCTCGATAACCCATGTGGGGTCTTCCTCGTGCATGCGGGTAAGAATGGAGTTGAGCTTCTCGGCATCGCTTTCGGTCACAGGTCGTACAGCACGCTGGTATTTTGGCGCAGGATATTTTATGAAGTTGAATTCGACTTCACAGCCTTTTTCATCGAGCGTATTGCCTGTGCGAACGTCTTTGAGTTTGACTGTAGCGCCGATATCGCCGGCCATGAGTTCATCGACCGCAGTTTTAATCTGGCCGCATACACAATATATCTGCGCCAGACGTTCCTTGCCGCCGCGGGTGATATTTTCAAGGTCGGCACCGGCCTTGAGAGTGCCGCTCATAACCTTGAAGTAGCTGACTTCGCCTATATGTGGTTCGACGGTAGTCTTGAACATGAACACGCTCAGCGGGCCGTCGGGGTCTGGTTTCACTTCATTTCCCTGAGTGTCGGTCGGTGCGGGCATATCGCTCACAAAGGGTACGACATTACCAAGGAATTCCATCATGCGGCGCACTCCCATGTCTTTTGCGGCGCTGACGCAGAATACCGGATAAATCGAGCGGTCGATCAGACCTTTTCGGATACCCATACGCATTTCGTCTTCGGTGAGGTGTTCCTCTTCGAAGAATTTTTCCATAAGGGTTTCGTCGTTTTCTGCAGCAGCCTCAACGAGAGCTTTATGCAGTTCGTTTGCGCGCTCGAGTTCTTCGGCGGGAATATCTTCGATGGTGGGAACTCCGCCATCGGGCCCCCACGAGTATTTCTTCATCAGAAGCACGTCGATCATGCTGTTGAAACCGGGGCCGGAAGCGAGGGGGTACTGTATGGCCACGATTTTAGGACCGAACACTTCTTTCATCTGTTCGATTACGTTTTCGTAATCGGCTTTTTCGCCATCGAGCTGATTAATAGCGAAAATAATAGGTTTGTTGATTGACGAGGCGGTGCGGAAAATATTCTGAGTGCCTACTTCCACGCCATACTGACCGTTTACCACAATCACACCTGTATCAGTAACATTGAGGGCGGTTATGGCGTTGCCCACGAAGTCGTCGGCTCCGGGGCAGTCAATCACATTAAGTTTCTTGCCGAGGAATTCGGCATAGAACACAGTAGAGAACACACTTGAACCGTACTCTTTTTCTACGGGGAAATAATCACAGACAGTATTACCGGCTTCTACGGTACCACGACGTTTTATAACTCCACACTCGTAGAGCATTGCTTCAGCGAGTGTGGTTTTTCCGGAGCCCTTGCTTCCGAGCAAGGCAATGTTTTTAATCTGGTCAGTCTTATAAACTTTCATGCTATTAGGGTTTTACTGGTTAGTGAATCCAACACCGGAATAATCCGGCTATGGTTAATCAGATTTTTCGCTTGCAATTTAATCCTTTTTTTCAAACCTACCAAGCAAAAACTGTATGTTTAACAACATAAAATCAATATTTGTAAATTCCAGGCAGAAATTATGTATACTGATGCCTAAATGTACATTTTCATAATTGGATATTTTTTTGTAATTTTGGCATCGCTTTTGCATGTAGATAAACTACTCGAAATCCGTAAGAATAATATATGTTTTCAGATAATAACGATGATGACAATAAAGTGATGACTATAGGACGTATAGACATAGACGCAAGCAAGTTTGTAAAAAAGCCCGACTTGAGCGGTCTGCCCATACTCGTCACAAAAAATCTGGTATTGTTTCCCGAAGTGGTAGTGCCGGTGGCCCTTGGCCGCGAATCGGCCATAAGGCTGGCTTCGCAGGCAAGCAAGGACGCCACCCCCATAGGTGTGGTATGCCAGCTCGACAGCAACGACGAGCATCCGGACCTTAGCACCGGACTGTGCAGTTACGGTGTGGTAGCCGATGTGCTGAATGTTTTTGACCTGCCCGACGGCTCCAAAACCGCTTTGCTCAAAAGCCGCAAGAAATTCAAGATTGAGCAGATTGCCGACAGTGGCGATTTTCCGGTGGCCAAGGTACGCATTTCGGGTGATCGTGTCACCGACCCGGACAGTCTGCGTATGATTATGGAGTCGGTGCGCAATGCCAACCAGGAAATTCTGAGCGCTGCTCCCGACGGGCCTGTTGAAGAAATAAAATCGAACATGAAGGCATACACCGACGATGCCCGGCTGCTCGACTATCTCTGCACAGTTTCGCCTGTAGAAACTTCCGACAAGATGGACATGCTGGCCAGCGGCAGCTACAACCGTCGGGCCGAGCTTCTGCTTAGTTGTTTGTTCGACCGCCTTGAAAAAATCAAAATCACACGCGAGATTATGATGAAGGCCAAGGAGAACATCGACAACAACAACCGCAATGCCTTTCTGCAGCAGCAGATGGAAACCATACGCGAGGAACTGTATGGCGACAGCGACGAAGCTGACCGCCTGCTTAAACGTGCTGATGAACTCAACCTGCCGGAACAGGCACGAGCTGCATTCGACAAGGAACTAAGCAAGTTGCGACGCCTCAACCCGACATCGCCCGACTATGCCGTAGCCTATAGCTATATCGAAACTCTGCTTGATTTGCCATGGGGCCGTATGACAGATTTCGAGCCTCATTTCGACCATGCCCGAGAGGTTCTCGAAGCCGACCATTATGGTCTGGAAAAAGTCAAAGAACGAATACTCGAGCAGCTGGCACTGATTATAAATAATCCGGGTGGCAAAGCCCCTATTTTATGCCTTGTAGGCCCTCCCGGCGTAGGCAAAACCTCCCTTGGCAAATCGGTGGCCAAGGCTCTTGGCCGCAATTACCAGCGGGTGTCGCTGGGCGGTCTGCACGACGAGGCCGAGATACGCGGACACCGCCGTACCTATATCGGTGCTATGCCTGGTCGTATTATCGATGCCATTAAGCGCGCCGGCAGCAGTAATCCGGTTCTTCTGCTCGACGAGATTGACAAAATCGGGCGTGATTTCAAGGGTGACCCCGAGGCCGCTTTGCTTGAAGTACTCGACCCGGAGCAGAACAAGTTTTTCCACGACAATTACATTGACATCGACTACGACCTGTCGCATGTGCTGTTTATTGCCACGGCCAATACGCTCAGCACCCTGCAGCAGCCGTTGCTTGACCGTCTTGAAATCATAGACCTCAGCGGCTACCTGCCCGAGGAAAAAATTGAAATCGCCCGCCGCCATCTGCTGCCGCGTGTTCTGAACGAACACAAACTCGACGAATCGGAACTGAAGCTGAGCGACGAAGCCTACAATCATATAATAGAGGAGTACACCGCCGAGAGCGGCGTTCGTCAGCTTGAAAAAAAATTGGCGGCATTGGCCCGCAAAGCAGTGCTGGCAAAGGTTAGTGGCGGCACATTCTCCGAGGTTGTGGATGTGAAAGACCTGAAAGAATTGCTGGGTACACCAATATATAATAAGGATCGATACGAGGGCAATGACTTTGCCGGAGTAGTGACCGGTCTGGCATGGACTCAGGTAGGTGGAGAGATACTGCTTGTGGAGGTAAGCCTCTCGCCAGGAAAAGGCGACCGCCTGACTGTAACCGGTAATCTGGGTGATGTGATGAAGGAATCTGCCTCGATATCCCTGCAGTGGGTAAAATCGCATGCCGAACTCTGTGGAATCAGTTCTGACAGATTCGACCAGAGCAATGTACATATTCACTTTCCCGAGGGTGCGATACCCAAAGACGGTCCGTCGGCCGGCATCACCATGGCCACGGCGCTTGTATCGGCATTCACCGGCCGCAGAGTCAAGGAAAGAATAGCCATGACCGGTGAGATTACCCTGCGCGGCAAGGTTCTGCCGGTGGGCGGCATAAAGGAAAAAATCCTTGCGGCTAAGCGTGCCGGCATAGAAACTATAATTCTTTCGTCGGAAAACCGCAAAAACGTGGAGGATATTCCGGAAGCTTATTGCAAGGGCTTGCAGTTTGTATACGTCGATACTGTAGCCGATGTGATTGAGTCCGCTTTAAGCCACGAACAGGCACCTATACGATAATAAGGTCGCGCATTATGGCATCGGCCATAAGCCAGAAACGTTCAGGAATTACGATTCTATCATTCTGATATACAAGCATCGAGCGGTTGAGCCACTTGCGGGCCGACCGCTCGACTTCGTTTCGGAAGCCGACAGGCAAAGCGACCGGGTCAAGTCCGGTATCGGTGCGTAGTGCTGTTATGATGATGTCGTTAAGACGGTCGGCTGTGCTTTCGGATTCCACTTCGAATGACGGCATCTGCTGCAGGTATTTTTTTACCGATGCCGGATTGACACGACGAACCGAACCGTCGAAGCTGTGTGCCGAGGGGCCAAGGCCGAGGTAAGGAGTAGAATTCCAGTAGGACGAATTGTGTATGGCCTCAAAACCAGGCAGTGCGAAGTTCGATATTTCATAGTGGTGGAATCCGCGTTCGGCCGCCATGGCGGTAAGCGATTCATACATCAGGGCCACGGTATCGTCGTCGGCCGGAGTTACACGGCCCATAATCATACGTGCATACAGCAGTGTGCCTTCTTCGTACGACAGCGAGTAAGCCGACAGATGACTAATGCCGGTATCGAGAAGCCGCGACAGAGAGTCGCGCCACGATTCAACAGTTTGTGTCGGAAGGCCGTATATGAGATCACAGCTTATCTTGCCGAATCCGGCCTGCTGTATCATATCAATAGCATCGAGCGCCATAGCCGCACTATGTCGTCGGCCTACAGCCTTGAGTTCGGTGTCGTTCAACGACTGAACGCCCATGCTTACGCGGTCAATGCCGAGGGCGCGCCAACAATCAAGCCGCCGGGGATTTATGTCCTCAGGATTGGCTTCGATTGTAAACTCACACAGCGATACACCTGCAGGCCGTACTGCCGTCACAATGCGGGCAAGTACGGCATCGGGCAGAATCGAGGGAGTGCCACCTCCTATATATATGGTCTGCAGCGGTTCGTGGAGTTCGGATTTCCGAATGTCGTATTCACGGGCAATGGCGTCGGCAAGCATATCGATATTTCCGTTGTCGGGCCGTGAATAGAAGTCGCAGTAGGCGCACTTGCTGTGACAGTAGGGGATATGTATATACAGTCCGGCCATATTATCATCTTCCGCAGAGATCGGCGAACGAACAGTACGAACAAGGGCAGCCGAATGGCGAATACTTGCACTGTTCGAACGGTGTTTCGGGATCGAATATCTGCCTTATTATTTCTTTGAGCTGTCCTACATAGTTGTCGCGCATCGTCTGGTCGTAACTGGTAACCGGTTTAGATGCAATGGTTATAGGGTCAATACGGCCATTGGCGGTAATGGAGGTGAAGTTGTACACCACCGGCTCAATATCAGTATTTTCGTCAACCATAGTTTTGTATGCCTCGGCGTAGAGCAGCAACTGAAAGATGGCGCTGCAACGGTAATTGGTAAAGAGCGAACCGATATTAGGTGCGCTTGTAGCATCGCCACCTGTCTTGTAGTCGATAAAACGCAATTTTCCGGGCCGCACCTCGTCAATACGGTCAATCAGCATTTTGAAGTTTATCGACAGGTTATCATCGATTTTCCACGATGACACCACCTTGCGTTCAGCACATATATAGCGGAACGAAGGGGCGCAGTATGTGTCGCGTTCGTTTTTAAGCACATTGACCACAAAATGATGAATTACCCTGCAAAGAATCTGCGATTCGGTATTCATCGGCAGGGGTGCTTTGCCACGCTTTATTCGGTCGCGGTTCAGAAAGTCGCTCATCACCTTCTGCACAGCGTTCATTATAAAGCCGGGGGCATTAAGTATCGAGTTTATTATTATGCGGGTAATATACTGGCCCTCGTATGGCTTATAGATATGCTCCATAACACTGTGTACCACGGTGCCATAGTCGGCGGCGTTGAGATATGGTTTGACCTCGTCGTCGGTCGATAGGCGCCGGACTTTTTCAAGATAGAATTTGAGCGGACAGGAGAAGTACGTCTTTAAAGCCGAAGCTGATAAGTTGCGGCTGCCACCGGCCTTGAACTCGTTGAGCAAAGACATAACCTTGTCGTCTTTGCACACTGATATTTCACGGCTGCTGTCGCTCGCCGAAGCCAGCTCCATCGAGGAGAACACAACATTTTTGTGGCTGTGCAGATGCTTCAGCTGGCTTATATAGCGCGATACCTCGCCGGCGCCCAACGATGCCGGACGGTTGTCGTAAAGCAGCTTCACATTGCGGGCTCCGGTAATCATACGGTAGAAATAATATGTGTATGCGGCATCGGCCTCCGACTCGGTATTAAGGCCGTAGTCCCGACGCAGATTGTCGGGTATCATTGTGCGGAGATAGCTGCGGCGCGGAAATATGCGTTCGTTCATCGACATGATTATCACGCGGTTGAAGTCGAGAGCCCTTGTTTCGAGCACACCCATCACCTGCAGGCCTCTCAGTGGCGAGCCGTGCAAGTCGATACGCTTTGCCGACAGAAGTCGCTCGAAAAGAGTAAAGTAGGTATTCTCGCTCATGCTGACTCCATACTTCATTATCAACCGGAACAGTTCATTCAGCTGGTCGCGGAAATATGTAAGCATCCTGAATTCAATCAGCTCTGTATTGTGCGCCAGATTCCTGAAAGCATCCTCAAGAACGTCAATCATTTCAATAGTGAAACTGTGAATTTCACCGATGTCGCCGAGATTTTTCACCGGCCGGAATAATCCGCCAAATTCCTGCAGCATTTGCTGCAGGTCGGACGCGGCCACATTATACATCTTGCGGGCTGAGATTTTACGCAGTACTGAAGAGGCTTTTTCGCCTGCGATAGTACGCAGATGCGGATGTGACAATATGCGCTCCACATCCTCGAAGAAAAAGTGGAACTCACCGTGGATAAGCCTTGCCCGCAGTTGCATTGATATGATTCCGGATAAAAGCGAAGCAAAGGTAGTGCTGCGGTAGGGCAGACGCAGGGTTATGTTCACAGCCTCAACTTCGTGCGGCAGCGACAGCACCAGGGTAGAAAGTATGCTTTCGTCGGGTACCACCACGGCGGTGTCGAGCATTGTATCTTCCGGCACTCCGGCATTGCCCTGCTGTTTGTAGCTGTTATTCCATTGTCGCAAAGCGCCTGCAAGATACTTGGCCTGGCCATTATTTGACGGAACTGCGATACATTCGATTTTTTCGGGCCATTCGGCCGGCACTAACACAAAATCAACGGGCGCCGGCAACGCCTTGGCCAGACCTCCGAAAGCTCGAAGTATGGTCGAAAGCGAACCTTCGGCCGGGAGCATGCCGAAATCCCAGAAAAAAGTTGCCGCACCTTTTTTACGGAGCGTATCCATAAGCGCGAACTCGGCTTTTGTGACCGTGGAAAACCCCACGAACGCGTATCGGCGACGGAGTGCCCTGCCGCTCCTGGCGGCTTCTACTGCCATGCGCTGCTGCAGGCCTTCGGTACAGAGCCCGAGGCGGTGGAGTTTCTCGTGAAAGCGCATGTAGAGCGGTCCTAAAAGCTGCCACAACTGAATGAATCTCGACTTCATTACCGATTGCCCACTGCTATTTTCGAGGTGTAGCCAGAAACTGTCGCTGCCGCTGCGGGTGTAAATCGAGTCGCCCCACAGCTTACGCACGATTTCTTTCTGATCGTTGGTGAGGAAGTCGGCGGCAATCTCTTTCATGCCCTTAAGGTTGCGGAACACAGCCGACGCATCAGCCAGCGAGCTGTCAATATCGTTGAAGTCGTTGATGATTATATCGCCCCAGAAAGCAAAGCGGTCAAACTCACGGGCCTGCTGCTGTCCGCCCATTTCTGACAAAACCTCGCAGTATGCCTCATACAGCAGAAACAGCTGTTCGTTGCGCGGCATACATGGACATTGGGCAAAGTCCTGTACCAGACGACCGATGGTATGGAAACGCGGCAGCATCACCGGGCGTTCACGTCCGGCAAGTTCTCGCTGGAAGTGCTTTTTCAGAAACAGACCGCTGCGGCGGTTCGGCACAACCATTACCAGCTCGGCCATGTTGTCGATAGTGGAGCGGCTGCTGAAGTATGCGGCAACCTGACGCAGAAATTTAATGTCGGTCATAGAGTAGGGCGGTTGATTGCGTTTAATCGCGCTTGAGTAGTAAAATCACTTGGATTGCGACGTCGAAGTTCACAATCTTGGAATTTGCGTTGGCTGCGATATCGGTTGCGGCTTTGCCGAAGGTATCAAGCAGGCGCATCACATTCAGATTTGTGATGAAACGCGCAAAGTTTACGCTGAACTGCATTTCATCGGTAGTAAGGAATACCAGGTCGGGAGCCTTGAGATTAAGCACGAAATTCTCGCGAAGCATCCGCGAACAGTATTCATAGAACTGAATCTGAGGTTCACGCCCCAGCGCCGCGAGATCCGCGCTCCATTGGCGCAGTTCAATAATTTTGCGCTGATAGGCCTTGCGCATAAGGTTTATGAAAAACTCAAGAAACTTTTTTCGCTCCTTCGATACTGACACCAGCCGCAGGGCCTCGTTGATGTTTCCGTTGGCCAAACGGGCTATGATTGCAGCGTCAGCCTCGGACATCGACGCCTTGCGGCTGATTATTTCAGCAACTTCGGCATCGGTGTAACGGCGCACCATCACTCGCTGCGTACGCGAATAAATGGTGGGAAGCACCAGCTGCGAATTGTTGCTTACCATCACGATAATGGTGTCAGAGGCCGGTTCTTCTACGAGTTTCAATAGTTTGTTGGCAGCGTCCTCTTTCAGGCGTTCCGGCAGCCATATTAGCGATGTTTTGAAGTCGGAGCGTCGCGAAGTAATGGACAGTTTGCGTATAAGTAACGTGGCCTCACTGACATATATCAGTGGCTGTGCGTTGATATTGTCGAGCCGTCGCAGCCACTCCTCGAAGTCCATATAAGGATAGTCGCGGACATAGTCGCGGAATTCTGCCAGATAGTCGTCGGAGGTATCGCCTCGGCCGCTGCGTTTCACTACCGGGAAGGAAATGAAAGTGTCGATATGGTTCAGCGTGGCCGACAACTTACATTCGGGGCAACGGCCGCAACTGTCGCCGGCAGAACGCGCCGTACAGTGTATATACTGCAGAAAAGCACGCGCCAGGGCAAATTTCGCCGAGCCCTCCGGTCCTTCAATCATTATGGCGTGAGGCATGCGGTTCTCGTCGACCATATCGCGCAAGCGCTGCTTCACGTCGTCATGTCCGCTGATGTCGGCAAATCTCATTGTTCCCGGTCTTTTTGGTAACGGCCGTTGGCATTCACATATCTGCGTACCTGCTGGAACAGCTCGGTAGCGAATACAAAGTGATTAAGGGCTTCGTTGGCTGTGTTGTATATCTGGTTCATGTTGCCGACCCACTCGCGATATCCCTTGTTGATGAACACTATGTTCTCGCCTATACCCAGCACCGAGTTCATGTCGTGTGTATTGATTACGGTGGTGATATTGTACTCGTGGGTAATGTCGTGCAGCAGTTCATCAATCAGTATCGAGGTCTTTGGATCCAGACCCGAGTTGGGTTCATCGCAAAACAGGTATTTGGGATTCAGGGCTATCGCACGTGCGATAGCAACACGTTTCTGCATACCTCCCGAGATTTCCGACGGAAACTTGTTTTCGGCTCCGGTCAGATTCACGCGACTGATACAGAAATGTGCCCGTTCGAGCATCTCGTCACGACTCATACCGGTAAACATCACCAGCGGGAACATAACGTTGCCGAGTACGGTTTCGGAGTCGAACAGCGCACTTCCCTGGAATAGCATGCCTATTTCCTTGCGCAGGTTCTTGGTTTCATCGCCGGACATTTTAAGCAGGTCCCGACCGTCGAAAAGTATCTCGCCTTTTTCGGGTCGCACCAGCCCCACCAGCGACTTCATCAGAACTGTTTTACCCGAACCGCTCTGACCAATAATCAGATTGGTCTTGCCGGTTTCGAAAGTGGCACTGACTCCGTGAAGAACAGTGCGGTCTTCGAACGATTTGGTAATATCTTTAATTTCAATCATTGCAGCAGAAGTTTGGTGAGCAATACATCGAAAAGCAGAATCAGAATGCTACTGGATACAACACCGTCGGTACTGGCCTTGCCTACATCGAGAGCGCCGCCTTTGACATAGTAGCCGTAGAACGACGATACCGAAGCAATAATAAAAGCGAAAACAAGCGACTTAATCAATGCGTACCATACGTACCACTCGGTAAAGAGGGCCTGAAGACCATATACATAACGCGATACTGTGATTATATCGGTGAATACGGCAACCAGAAAGCCTCCAAGCAGCGATGTGCCCATGCACAGAACCACCAGAATGGGCATAAAGCATACCAGCGCTATGATTTTAGGCAGTACCAGAAAGTTTGTAGAGTTAACTCCCATGATTTCAAGAGCGTCAATCTGCTCTGTAACTCGCATTGTTCCTATCTCTGAAGCTATATTCGAGCCCACTTTACCAGCCAGAATCAGACAGAGTATGGAGTTCGAAAATTCGAGCAGAACTATATCGCGTGTGGCAAGACCTACTGAATAAGCCGGAATTAGCGGCGACGAAATATTAAGCTGCATCTGTATGGCTATAACCGCACCAATAAATATGGATATAACCAGTACGAGCGGAATCGAAGCCACACCCAGTTTCATTACTTCATCAATTGTACGGCGTGCTGAAACACCCCAGCGATCGGGTAGGGAAAATGCCCTCTTGATAAACAGACAATAACGTCCGAATGTAGCTAATGAGTTGACTATTAGCATAGTGGAAATTCGTATTAGTTAGGGTTGAGTCTTCAAAAGCAAGGCACTGCGAAGCAATTGCGCCATAAAACGCTGCTGCACAGTGCCTTGTTGAATTTTAAGCCTTTTCAGAAGGGCAGGTCTTCCTCGGTAGATGCCGCGGGAATCGGGGGAGGAGGCACAGCACCCGGAGCAGCGGCAGCCGGTGCGGCAGGCGCGCCGTAAGCTGCAGTAGGAGCAGCAGCATAAGGGGCTGCCGGAGCTTCGCCGTCTGCAGGGTCAACTTTCCAGCCTCGTATTGAGGTAAACCAGCGGCCATTGTATTCGCGCGATTCGATATCAAAGCTCAACTTGATATTCTGTCCGACCTGAAGCTGGAATTGGTCGGCTTTTTCGCCGAAGAAGTCAAAATGTATCTTGCGGGGATAGCTTTCAAATGTTTCAAGTACGTATTCGCGTTTCTTCCAGGGATTGCCGGCTTTCGAGACACCGGTCATTTCCGGAAGAGCGAGAATGATTTTTCCTGTTACTTCCATTATATATTATTGTATAGTGTTTCTTAAACTGCCGAAGTCGGACCATAGCCACTCCTTCGGCTTTTTCGTTCCCACAAAGTTAATGAAAATTGTTGGACTATCGAAATCCGAGGCGAAAATATTTTGCTCAAAAAGTAATTGGACACAATTCTGAGGAGAAAGCGACATACGCTATGGACGTTTGGAGCCGGGGCGCAATAAAAGGGCGTATAGTAAAGAATCTGTGTTTACCGAATAATCTTACAGTTGCTATCAAAATCAGATAGCAACGAATAAGTGCAAGCAGAAAACAGTGCACTCTAATTTGTATTCTGCATATCGAAAAATTCTCCCCAAAAATCTTTATGGAAATCCCAATAAGGAACAGAATAATCCGAATGGGGAACAATGTGACATAACATTCCAAATCACCCCTTAATCCTATTTAACATAATATCAATTGTCAAAACTTTTAACAAGCGTTTTTCTTTACCATAAAGTTAGCACATGCAATTATGATTTGGGCCACTTAATAGATGTTAATTTGTATTGCCGTCAAAATATCGCTGACAGAATCCGCACGACTTTTTTGGACCGGCATGTTTCCGAATTATTGAGAAGTGCGCGTAATGCAGGAAATGCAGCACCGCACAGATTTAATCCGGGCAACAACAACAGGAAGAGGTTTGAAGAAATCTCAATATGGTCGGTCGGTCCGAGAGAACAATAGACTCCCAAGTTCAAAAGCCCCATATATTAATGTGTGAATTTAGATCGAAGCCATAGAAGCAAACAGCACTACTGAGGGCTGAAGCAGACGGCCTCGAGCTTAATCACAATTATATGCCTGATAAACAAAATATTAATACTTATTAAAAGAATATATCCACAACAATAGCGTTTTAGCTTGCAAATTTTTAACAGAATGATTTTCACTATGTTAAATCGCGCGAATTCCTCAACCATCTACATTTAAGCAGGTTATAATTCTATAAGGGCATCAATTCGACACCATTTGCAAGTATACAAACACACATCGGTTTGCATTTACATCAGCTTGCCTTAGCTCCGAAATTTACAAGTTTACGTCTATCCAATGGCATTCCGATTAACAATTGCTCAGCTCAGTGCAAGAAGAATTCACCTGAAATTTAATATTGTATTAGCATCTAAATTTGCATTAACATTCTAAAACATTTTCAGAAATTAAATGTAAATACCTTTTCACATTCCCTGTATCTACCTAAAACTCATGGATATTACATTCAAAATATCAAGCACTGCTCTAAGCTATGTGTGCAATTCTGTAATGCCGGACTATGTTAATCAATTTTATTAAAGTATTGCGGCATATCTATGGATATATCATACAATATATTAGATAATTAATAGTATTAGAATACCTCTAATTTGCATTCGCAACCAGTCTTTCTGAGTGCGATTGCAAACCGTGAATTTACATTTGCACATAGGGTAAAATTTGCAATTTACAAAAATATTATTTACTTTTGCGTATTGAAAATTTACAATTACGACTATACACAAACGCATAAATGGACTTCGTTTCCCGATTAAAAAGATACATAGAGTGCAAAAATCTGCAGAACTCACAAGTTGCCGACATGGCAGGTATACCCCGCCCTACTCTGTCGCAATTGCTCACCGGACGAAATAAAAAAGTGAGCAACGAACTTATCGAGAAGTTGCACCAGGCATTTCCATCGTTAAACGTGCTGTGGTTGCTTTTTGGCGACGGACCTATGGAGGTGGGCGGAAATATTGAATTCTCAGAGCCTGAAAACGAGTCCGAATCCGACATTTTTTCATCGCAAATATCTGAAAACACGAATACTTACGACACCCTTCAAGCTGGTAAAGATAATGCAGCTGAAACCGATCAGAAAAATGAATCAAGGCATATGACATCGATTCAGCTTGGCGATGGCTCGAATTTGTCGCCCGAACGGCGCGTACAGTCTATAATGGTGTTCTATTCCGACAATAGTTTTGAAGTATTTGAACCTGCACGAAAGTCTGTCGACGACTGACCCACATTTTCGAACTGTTAATAAACAATGTCACCGGATTACCAAATTTGGTAGTCCGGTGACATTGTTATAATTGCTATATGTCTTTTAGAGGGTGTTTAATAATAAATGTTAATTTCCGGCCGAAAATCACGTGGCGAATTTTGCTCTGAATTGAAGGAGCATAGCGAGCTATGTGACTGAAATGAAGAGCTAAAGGCGCCCGTGATTTTCGAGTGGAATGGTAATTTCTGTATCAACATTATTTTTTGAATTAATGGATTTTTAAAGTTACCCCCGCCTTGGCGTATCTTTTGCTGAATTGCTAAAAGATACGCCACCGGGAATTTAACATTTATATTAAACGCCCTCTTATTGAGAAGTCCCGTAGGGGGCAGGCATTTACATCGAATCCATCTCGGCAACGCGTTGCCGAGATGCCGCCATGGCGGCATCCTCAGGCACAAAGTCGATGAGGAACTGCACAAGGCTCGTGTCGGAGGCAAGGGCCAGCTTCTTGCGCAGACGGTAGCGGGCGGTTTCGACTCCACGCACCGACAGGTTGGTGAAACGCGATATCTCTTTTGTCGAAAGATTCATGCGCAGCAAAGCACAGAACTTGAGGTCGGATGCCGTCAGAGCAGGGAATGCCTTGCGCAGATTGCGGAAGAAGTGCTCGTGGATAAGGTCGAAGTTCTTTTCAAACACGTCCCAGAATACACGGCTGTCGCCTTCGTCGCTGATTTCGCGCAGCACACGCTCGGCATTGCGCGAGGGGGTACCCTTGAGGCGCTGGTCGGCCAGACTTGCGCGCAGGTTCTCCACAGCTTGCTTGCGAGCGTAATTGCCCAGCGCCATCGAAGCCAGTTCCTTGCTTTTTTCCGACAGCTCGCTTTCCAGCAACCGCTTCTGCTGCTCGGCTATAATCAGGGCCTGCTCGCGTATACGACGGTCCTGCTCGGCCTTTGCCTCGTCGAACTCCCGCTGGCGGCGCTTTATGCTCCGCCTGGTGTTAAGATGAGCTATCAGAGCAATCAGGGCCATCGTAATCAATATATATGCGGTAATGGCCCACCAGCGCAGAGGCCACGGCCTGAGTACCTCGAAGCTGTAGCAGACGAGGTCGATTTCCTTGCCGGCGGGGTCAAGCACGGCACACTCCAGACGGTGGCTGCCGCCTCCGAGGCGGGTATATGTCATTTCGGGCAAGACACTCAGGGTGTCGGACTGCTCGTCGCCGTCGATTCTGAAACGGTAGCGGTACGGCGTATGGTCGTAGTTCGGATAGCTGAGTATGAGCTGCATGTTGTTGTCGGCCAGCACTGGCACTTCGTCGGACTTCAAAGGCAGCCGTACGAACTTGCCTTGGGCGTCGTATGAGCCTATAGCCTTGATTCGCAGTCTGAATGCAGGGTGCGGAGAGTATATCGAAGCCATATCAACAATGCCCAGACCGTCGTTGAGCGTAAACAGGCAGGTGTCGCCGAAGTGTGTTATACTGCAGTTGTCGCCGTTGCTCTGCCGTGGAAATATCGACACCGGTATGGAATACAGCATATGGTATTCGCCCCGGGCGAACTCCACAAGGTTGTACGAGTCGGCGCACGACAGCCATAAGCGGCTGTCGTCGACAGCTTCGGCATGCCTTACGGTGGAGTGGCCGGCCAGACAGCGGTTCAGCTTGTCTTCGGGGCGGAATGAGTCGCTGTCTTCGTCGTAGACATAGAATCCGTTGCCCTGCGCGAACACTATGCGGCCCCTGATTTTCATTACAAAGCACTGCGCAGGCACGCTGTCGCCGCTTACATTGGGGTAGAATCGGCAGGTGACGGATGGCTCGCAGCCGCCGCGTGGCGCTGTGATATGCGCTTTCAGCACACCGTTGGTAAGGTGCGAGCACCAGATGGTGCCGTCGGCGTCGACTTCGAGCTGACGTACCGGCGCGTTTAGCCCGGATATGGGCGCTGCGTACTGCCAACGGCCGTCGTCGTCGCGCAGATACGACTGCAACGGGTAGTACGACGACTGCAGCAGCATGTCGCGGCCATTTATGGTGGCTTTTTTGATGTCGGTACCGCTTATCGGGCGCAACAGCATCGTGCCCTCGGAATCGATGGCGAGAGTGCAGTCGTTGCCACCTATGAAAGTCTGGCCGTTGAAGCTGCGCACACACCAGTTTTGCCCTTTGGTACCGGGTATGAGCGAGAATTTACCGGCCTCCGGGTCAAAGTCGTATGCGCCTTGGTTGGATGCGACTATCAGGTGGCCGTTATGACGCCCTACACTATACACCATGCCCAGATAGGGGCCACCCTGGCCGGTGCGCAGTATACGGTACGGCAGTCCTGTGTGTATCAGCGATATGCCGTCGTCAAGTGTTGCCCACAGGTTGCCGCCTGAATCGGAGCAGAGGCCCAGCACCGAATTGTTGTGTAGCCCGGTGGATAAATCGAAATGACCCAGCCTGCGTCCGCTACGGTCGATATGGAATATGCCGTTGCCTACTGTGCCGACATACAGTGTGCCGTCGGCAGCTTCGGCCACTCGGTTTATGCGGCAGAACTTCAGTTCGCTGTCTATTTCGGTACGCAAAGCGCGCGGAAAGCCATCCTCGACGCGGAAAATAAGATGATCCTGTGTAAAAATCAGAGTTCCGTCGGGCACTCTGTCGCAGTGGTCAGGCACATCGTCGGGAACACTCACAGCCATGATGTGGCTGCCGAATGCGCTCATGTGCCAGTATCGCCGCCAGCCTCCGCGTTCGTAGCGGTAAAAGCTGCCGTTGGTGCGCTGCACGTACAGCCGGCCGCAGATGTCGAAGCAAAACAGCGGACGCATCGTGCCGTCGCCCTCAAAATCAGGACGTTCGGATATCTCGCTCTGCAGCACTTCAACCTTGCCGCTGCTGCTGTCGTAGCTGTAAATGTTGACAAAACTCTGGAAATAAATTTTGCCTGCCATACTCCGTATGCTCCATATTTCTTCGTTGGCCATGTTGAAGCCCATGCCGCTGTCGGCCAACGGCACATATCGCATGGCCCCTTTTTCGTCGCGATGAAAGTAGCCGAAGCTCTCGAAGGTGCCGGCATAAATGCGGTCGCCCTCGCACAGTAGCGCGCGCACTATAGTACCTCGTGGCAGCTTCGAAAGCTGCCAGCGGTAGCCGTCGAAACTGAGCATACCGGCATTGTTGCCGAAGTGCATCACGCCGCACGAATCCTGAACGGCGCACCAGTTCTGTAGCATGGCACCGTAGTCGCTGTCGTTGTAGTTGCTCACCACCGGCAGGAAATGCCTGTCGAGCGAAGCCCCGGCAACAGTAGCCCAGCAGAGGATAATCAGTTGCAGAATCAGTTTTTTCATAGCCGCATAAGTGGCGCCGCTGTGGTAGGCGCCTTGGCTGCAAAGTTAACAAATAAAAAATAACCCTGCAAGTTTTTTACTGAATTTTTCAGTCGGTAATTATCGGTAATTCAACATATTGTAGCATGGCGAAGTAGTAAAAACGTAGTATTTTCGGGCTCTGACGTATCATTGTAGTAGGTGAAAAATTGCTAAGAAATGCATCAATATCTAATTTTGCCGTCGAATCTTTTGCCCGATTATGGCGGGCTGCAAATATTCTATACCAAAAGGAAATAGTTAATCTAATTTAAGTTTCGCAAGTACTGATTTCCAGAGGTAAAGTCATAAAAAAAACGAC
>ERZ777011.1703-NODE-1703-length-21426-cov-56.288335_pt1 | contig 21426 bp, 21 predicted proteins | sample MGYA00374964_ERZ777011 | MGnify/ENA primary metagenome ERZ777011 (study PRJEB29310, sample SAMD00008975) | mouse gut metagenome | study: EMG produced TPA metagenomics assembly of the Metagenome analysis of fecal microbiota from mouse which was promoted... | reverse complement strand
GACTGAAAATTAAGTGTTTAACAGCATAAATTTAATTTTTGTCATCTACTAAAATTTGATTTACAAAGATACAACAAAAAATATCAATATTTGGTCAACATTTCTTAACATACATTTTTGTTCACATGTTTTATGGCAAAAAACACCATTTTCATCTATTTTACGTGCAAAAATATGTTAAATAGCATAATTCTATTGTGCGTAATCAAAATATAATTCTTACATTTGCATGTGTGTTTTTCATAGTATTAGATTAAGATAAAGGTTTAAAAAGGAAAAGAGCTGTCGCGAGACAGTTCTTTTTTTATTTTATAACTCTTATTATCACTTATTTTTTCATTTTTTTAGTAAAAAAGTTGCAATTCGGCGTCAGATACGCTAATTTTGCGGTTTGAAATTTATCTGTTATTAATATATGAAACATCTTGACCTTATCCTCGCAGAAAAACTCTTGAAGATTAGTGCCATAAAGCTTCAACCTGAAAATCCTTTCACATGGGCATCCGGTTGGAACTCCCCTATCTACACCGACAACCGTAAGACTCTCTCATATCCGGATGTTCGCAATTTCATCAAAGTAGAACTCAGCCGTATCATCCTTGAGAATTTCGGCGATGTAGATGCAATTGCCGGTGTGGCTACAGGTGCCATCGCACAAGGTGCTTTGGTGTCTGATAACCTCGGACTCCCTTACGTATACGTACGCTCCACTCCTAAGGATCACGGCTTGGAAAACCTCATCGAAGGCGACCTTCGTCCCGGTCAGAAAGTGGTAGTGATCGAGGATCTTGTTTCTACCGGTGGCAGCAGCCTTAAAGCTGTCGAAGCTATCCGCAACGCAGGTTGTGAGGTGATTGGTATGGTAGCTATATTCAGCTATGAATTCCCCGTAGCTACAAAACGCTTTAAAGATGCCAAAGTAAACCTCATCACTCTTTCAAATTACTCAGCTCTTATCACCGCAGCACTCGAAACCGGATTTATCCGTGAAAGCGATGTTGCCACTCTCAAAGAATGGAGAAAAGATCCTTCTGTTTGGGCTCCTGCCACTACTGAAGAATAATCCATTCATATTTGATATATCCACATACTCAGAGCCACCAAGCCGAGCCAAGCGCCCACTTGGTGGCTCTGCTTAAACAACACCTATACTATCACTATTTTTATATAACGACATGTCTACCTATTCAGGAAAATCAGTTACACTCCCTCGCCCCATTGAGGATATATATGCTAAGGTATCAGACCTTTCACAATATCAACCCCTTATCGACCAATTACCCGAAGAGCAAAAAGCCAAGCTTCAGGGTGTGGAGTTTGACGGTGAATCAGTCAAAATGAACGCACCTTCAATCGGACAGTTGGTTTTCAAGATCACCGAGCGCACTGCTCCAACACATGTTGGATTTTCAGCCGAAGGTTCTCCGGTGCCTTTGAAGCTAAGCCTCGACCTTGCAAATGTGACCGCTGATTCCACATCGCTCACTCCTAAAATCGACATTGATATTCCTGCCATGCTCCGACCCTTCATCGGCGGAAAAATTCAGGAGGCTGCCGACAAATTCGGAGAAATGTTCACATCTCTGTTCCATTGATAACCTCCTCTATGCGAAAATCTCTTCTCCTTTCGCTTCTTATTGTCATTGCTACGATTATCACGGGGTGCCACTCCGTGGACGATAATCGCATACCATATTCGGAAGTCCATCTGACTTTCCATACTGTGGGCGACTGGAACATCTACGGCGTCAAAGGTGCAGCTGCCGACCATCGCAGCTACATATTTACACGCACCGAGCGAATTCCTGCCGATTTCCCATACACGGCACTTGACCGCACAGGCTATGGCGGATTGCTTCTGGTCACAGATGTGATCGGTGAGCTTGTGGCATACGATCTTGCCTGTCCTTACGAAGCACGCCCTAACATACGTGTCACGGTGCCGAACGGTCAACTTAAGGCAGAATGTCCCGTATGCGGGAGCACATACGACATTTTCACCAACTATGGCAAACCAAGTTCGGGACCCGCAGCCGACAAAGGCTATAGCCTTACCCGCTATTCAGTAGTTTCCGGAGGAGCTACCGAATATCGAGTTATAACCCGCTAAAAGCTATCGCTAATCTGTAAACTTATATGAAATATGCACTACATCTCTACTGAAAATATTCTTTTGATTGGCTCCACGCTGCTGATGGCAGGTGTACTGATGGGTAAAACAAGCTATCGCATCGGCTTGCCACTATTGTTAATATTTCTTCTGGTAGGGATGGCTTTCGGGACAGACGGACTTGGAGTCCAATTCAGCAACATGCACATAGCGCAATTCATCGGTATGATAGCGCTATGTATCATCCTGTTTTCCGGAGGTCTTGACACAAAGATCTCATCTATCCGACCTGTCATAGTGCCGGGATTGGTACTGTCTACCGCAGGTGTACTTCTTACGGCATTGCTCACCGGACTTTTCGTGTGGTGGCTATCCGGCATGTCGTGGACAAACATACATTTTGCGTTCTTCCCATCATTACTGCTTGCAGCTACAATGTCATCTACCGACTCCGCATCGGTATTCGGCATCCTCGGTACGCAGCGAGTAAATCTGAAACAAAACCTACGCCCCATGTTAGAGCTTGAAAGCGGATCGAACGACCCGATGGCTTACATGCTCACCATCATCCTTATTGAAACCATACAGCTTGGCGGACACCTGTCGGCATGGACACTTCTGTGGCAATTGGCATTGCAGTTCGGAATAGGCGGTGCAGCCGGATGGGTCATGGGGATGATTACACGGTGGCTCATAAAATGCTATCGAAAAATAGGCTCACATGGCGACACAGAAGTCAAAGAGGATGTTGATCAAGCTTCGTCAATGATATCCATCCTAACTCTCGCATCGGTATTTTTCACTTTTGCAATAGCGACAGCTTTACAGGGGAACGGCTATCTCGCCGTGTACCTATGCGGTATATATCTCGGCAATAAGCGGGTTCCTTGCGGACGCGGCATAGGAAAATTCATGAACGGCATGTCATGGCTTTCACAGATAGTCGTATTCCTTATGTTGGGACTTCTGGTAAATCCCCACGAAATGCTGACAGTGGCTCCCGTTTCATTACTCATAGGCATATTCATGATATTCTTAGGGAGACCTCTTGCGGTATTTTCCTGCCTTGCGCCTATTCGCAAAATCACCTTCAAGGCTAAATGCTTTATCTCATGAAGAGGAAACAAATACATCGTTCCGAACGGGCGCATCAACCTGCAGAAGCATGATGTGCTTCTGATCATAAAGGAAGATTAGAAGGGATGGGAGATTAAATGTGCTCAGATGGCTTAATCATCCATCTTCACACCCTTGAACTGTCCGAGCAGATTGAATTTCAATTCGACCCCATCTGAAAGACCGATTTCGTATCCGTTGGATTTCTTTTTGATCTTTACAATCTTCACGTCGCTGAAATTCTTGCTGACATATTTGCGTATGGGGTTTGTGACGAGCCCTTCAGGGACAGCTCTGTTTTTACAGTTAACAGAAGTCCATTTACCCGCATTATTAAACTCAATAGTGGTTCCGTTGACCAAACGCACATCATAGTCAGTCTTTTTCAACAGATGCTTGTCAACTTTTATCATTCCGATTTTTGCTTTGGGGAAATATTCCTTAAGCATCTTCTGAGCCTGCTCCGGCAAAGCGTCACGATTAATGGTATACTTATCAAACGCCATTGCAACACCTGCAGTAACAAAAATCATAAGTAACGCTGCTATAAGTTTTTTCATAATTATTTTGTTTTGGATTAGTATTACTTTCAGTTATAACAATTACTATTGAAAAAAGTACCTTCACGCATCTTATTTATATATAGAACTGATTTAAACTTTTTATTTTTTAAGATTTGATGCTATTTTCGAGATGAATTATTAGCTCAATGAGGGAGCTTAGCGAGCTAAGTGACCGAAGAGAGGCTGATAATTCAGCCGAAAAGAGCTTCAAAGATTGAAAACATGGTAATTTTCAGCCTGAGTTTAACATTTTATAAAAAGTTTAAATCAGTTCATAACATCTCAGTTATTTTGCATAATTTTGCATAGCCGAAATCCAAATCAGGAAAAACGGAGAAATGATAATTTTGCAATGGGTAAAATAATTTTAATCACCGGAGGTCAGCGATGCGGCAAAAGTGAATTTGCCGAGAAATTGGCGCTCCAACTCTCGGAGCATCCCATATACATCGCTACAGCATATCCCGGCGATGAAGAATTCCGACAACGCATCATACGCCACCAACTCCGCCGAGGGAAACAATGGACCACGATAGAGGAGGAAATCTATCTCAGTCACCACAACGTGGTGAGCAGGACTGCCTTGGTTGACTGCGTAACCCTTTGGGCAACAAATGTGTTTTTCTCAAAAGAAGAAAAAGTTACCGAATCATTGTCAATGTTACGTGATGAATTCGACAAATTCACCTCTCAGGATGCTACATTTATATTCGTCACTAATGAAATCGGTCTTGGAGGTGTGAGTGAAAACGCAATGACACGCCATTTTACCGACCTGCTTGGATGGTTTAACCAATACATAGCCGCACACGCCGATGAAGTATATATGCTTCTATCCGGTATACCTGTAAAAATCAAATAATCATGAGAAAATTTGCCATATCACGTCCTAATCAGGATATACGCATAAAGCTTGAGGATAAAATAGATAATCTCACGAAACCGAAAGGTTCTCTCGGGAAGTTGGAAACATTAGCTGTCAAGATCGGTCTTGTGCAGCAAACTTTGACACCAGAATTAAGAAATCCCCACAATGTCCTTTTCGCTGCCGATCACGGTATCATAGAAGAGGGTGTCACTGTTTCACCCAAAGAGGTGACTTGGCAACAGCTGAGCCATTTTTCTCACGGAGGTGCAGGTATAAATTTCTTATGCGACCAGCACGGATTTAAGCTCATACTTGTTGATGCCGGGGTTGATTACGACATACCAGAGGGAAGAGGTATAATAGATATGAAAGTGCGAAAATCGACCCGCAATTTTCTCCATGAACCGGCTATGACATCTGATGAATTTGATTTGTGTATCGAACGTGGAGCGCAAGTGGTTGATTCGATACATGACAACGGATGCAATGTAGTAAGCTTCGGCGAAATGGGGAGCGGAAACACCTCTCCGTCATCTATGTGGATGCATATCCTCACCGGGATACCTCTCACTGACTGTATCGGAGCGGGAGCCGGACTTGATAACTCAGGTATTAACCACAAGCTTAATGTGCTCACAAAAGCATACGAGAATTATAGCGGTGACGGTAGCGTGAAGAACCTTCTTGAATGGTTTGGCGGTTACGAATTGGCAATGGCAGTCGGTGGGATGCTTCGTGCCGCTGAATTAGGAATGCTTATAATTGTCGATGGGTTCATCATGACAAGTTGTGTTGCTGCTGCCGCGCACTTCTATCCGGCAGTGCTTGATTATGCAGTGTTCGGGCATCAGGGGGATGAATCAGGGCATAAACTTATGCTGCAAGCCCTTGGCGCTGATCCAATACTCCATTTAGGATTACGCCTTGGCGAAGGTTCAGGTGCTGTGTGCGCATACCCCATACTGCAATCGGCTGTCAACATGATAAACCGAATGGATTCATTTGCCGACGTGGCTGTCACCAAGTATTTCTGATCCGTATACTCATCTCTAAGTAACGCCATGAAAAAGCTACATGCTGCATTCATATTTTTCACTCGCCTACCCTTCTGGAGATTGGGGGAAGTGCCTCCCGGCTATTATAAGCGAGTTGTGGATTGCTGGTCAATCACCGGATGGCTTACAGGTGGTGTCATGGCTATTACCCTATGGCTTGCAGCCCAAGTGTTTCCTGCGCCTGTAGATGTAATACTTGCATTCCTCTCACGACTTCTTATCACAGGTGCATTGCATGAAGACGGCATGGCTGACTTCATCGACGGCATGGGTGGCGGTGTGAACCGTGTGCGAATACTGGAAATAATGAAGGATTCCCATATCGGAACATACGGAGTAATCGGCCTTATAATCTATTACATCCTCGCCATCAGCCTTATTTCTTCAATCACGGATCTATATATCGCCTGTGCCATTTTGCTTGCCGGGGACACATGGAGCAAATGTTGCGCATCTCAGATTATCAACTTCCTGCCATACGCCCGAAAAGAGGAGGAAGCGAAAAACAAGACCATCTATGACCGCATGAGCCCTTCGGCAATGATAATAAGCTTTATATTTGGAGCGTTGCCACTGTTCCTACTTCCTGTACAACTAATTTTTGCGGCTATATTCCCAATCATCACAGTCGCCATACTTATTCTGTACATGAAAAAGAAAATACAGGGATACACCGGCGATTGCTGCGGAGCCACATTCCTCTTCGCCGAACTATCATTTTATCTCGGAGCAGTTTTAATCTACTACAACGTATGAAAATTACTATGATAAGGCATACCTCGGTCGATGTCGAGCCGGGAATCTGCTACGGGCAGACCGATGTGCCATTAAAGGAGACATTTCCAAAAGAAGCCGCAGAAGTAAAGCGGAAGTTAGGTGAAAAGCATTTCGATGCTGTATACACCAGTCCGCTCACCCGATGTGTGCGGTTGGCGGACTTCTGCGGTTATCCCGATGCCATACGTGACAACAGGCTCAAAGAACTTAATTTCGGTGACTGGGAAATGCAGCGGTTTGATGAGATAACCGATCCAAGACTGCAGGAGTGGTATGATGACTATTATAACGTGGCTCCTACCGGCGGAGAATCGTTCTACGACCAACGCCTAAGGCTTGAGAGTTTCCTCAATGAAATTAAAGCAATGGGAAAGGAGTCTGTTGCCATCTTCGCACATGGCGGCATATTGCTTCAAGTCATGCTTATCACAGGACAAATTACTCTTGACGAGACATTCGACCATCAACCGCCATACGGAGGAATCATAGAGATAGAATTCTAACCCCGCACACCAACACAACCATTAAAATCTCAGCCACACGGTTTATTCTTACCGCAATCTTCATATCACCTGTATTTACAGACCTTGCGGTAGTCCCTATATATGGCTTGTACACACTTTCGCCGAAGTAATCATGACTTCCTCCGAAACGGCAGTCAAGTATTCCGGCTAATGCGGCTTCGGGATAACCGGAATTAGGACTCGCATGGCATCTGCCATATTTTCTTACGAAAGACAATACGCCCAACCTACCGGAAGCCACCGCCATCAGAAAAGCCGTTATTCTTGCCGGGATATAATTGGCAATATCGTCAATCCGTGCTGCAACACATCCAAAATCATGATATCGTTCATTCTTATACCCTACCATTGAATCAAGAGTATTGACCATCTTGTAAGCCAACATTCCCGGGACACCGAGTAAAGCGTACCAGAATAGTGGTGCTATCACTCCATCACTCAAATTTTCCGCAAGCGTTTCAAGGGCTGCAGTACGTATCTCCTGAAGTGAAAGATTTGCTGTGTCACGACCCACTATTCTTCCTACTTGCCGTCTCCCCTCTTCTGTTGACTTATCAACCGCAAGGAACACCATCCGCACCTCATCTATCAATGTGGTTCCGGCGAGACAGTAATATATCAATACTGACTCCACCACAACTTTTATCCAAATATACTGACCGAGGAGGTTTAACGCCACTAACGCTATAACAAATACACTTCCGATAAGTAACAATGCCGTGATTGCTCCTTTAGCCAATCTGTGATTCCCTCGGTTAAGACGATGTTCACATATTGATATCAACTTACCGAATCCGACAACAGGATGTGGAAGACACGCAGGGTCTCCTGCAATCATATCTAATCCCCATCCAAGAAGTAGTGGCAATATAGCTATAAAGTAATCCATTCTTTGACAGCTGAAATTAATATATCGTTTGCGTCCTGTGTCTGCGCCGCAACACGGAAATAAGCGCTATCCAACCCACGGAAATTCGAGGCATCACGTATCAGTATCCCATGTTTCAACGCAAGATAATCTTTTAGCTCTGAAGCACATCCTACCGGAAGTTTACATAGTATGAAATTACAATCGGTAGGCTCCACTGATATACCCAATCGGAAGAATTCATCAGCCAATCTCAATGCTTCGCAATGCAGACCATTAACATCTATAGTGTAATCTGTTATATGATCAATCAGGTACTTGGCTCCAGCCATTGCCGGACCGCCAACCGACCATGGTAATCTGTAAGACTTGACACGTCGTACCAAGTCCTTATCTCCGACCATATATCCCACTCTTAAACCGGGTACTGAAAATCGTTTTGTGAACGAACCCAACAGAAGCACATTTCCATCCTTTACTGCCTCACTGTCCGACACGACCGGACAAACCGTATAATCAGCGTATGCCTGATCTATCACAAAAGTTATATCCTTGTTTGATTCGATCACCTCCATCAGTCTACCTTTAGGATACACTTTACCGGTAGGATTATTGGGATTACACAACCAGACCACAGAAACATCATCAGGCATATCATCTATTGAAGTGACATACTCTACGTCATGATCATACATAACACAAGCATCTTCATATTCGCTGAACGACGGTATTACAACGGCAGATCTATCATTTTTAAATGAATGTGCAATCATATAAATTGCTTCCGTAGCGCCATTAGAGACCATCACATTATCCCTATTTACACCAAGACAACCTGCAAGTTTCTCTTCAAGGCTTATAACGTTCGGTTCAGGATATGAATCCAAGCCCATCCCGAATGAAGCCATATAATTTGTAAGCCTACTATGGTCAACTCCCGAAAATATATTAGAGCTAAAATTATACTTTATCTTTCCTCCGTAAGAATACAAATCGTCACCGTGTCCTTCAATCATGATTACCTCCCATTATTTCGTATAATCGTGGTATATTCACATATTCTCTCATTCTTTCAGCCAATAGATTGTATTGCTGCTCCTTATATTCTCGATAATTCGGCAAATCAGATATATCGCTGTTACCGATATAAGGTCTGATTAGATAATCTACAATCTCCTTATTATCGAGTATACCATGTATGTACGTACCCATACAATTTTCATCGACCACACAACCGTCATTCGAACCATCCTCCAACCTGTTCATCGGCATATAATCACCTGTCGGAACTGTATCTCCGGCATGAATCTCATACCCATCATTAACCATATCACCTCCAAGGAAACAGAAATGGACCTGCCGTGTAATCTTTTCCCTGCCTATCACCGTACGAACAGGCAGCAATCCCAATCCGGGCAAAACGGATATTTCACCTTCCACACTGTCAGGATCACAGACTTCCATCCCCATCATCTGGTATCCGCCGCATATACCAAGCACCCTTTTCCCATTTCCATATGCATTGCATATCGCCTGCGCCATTCCGCTTTTCCTAAGATAATATAGATCGCTAAGTGTTGATTTTGATCCCGGCAGAATCACGATGTCGGCATTTTCCAAATCCGCAGGTACGTCTGTATAAAAAAGTCTTACCATCGGATTCCGTTCAAGCATATCGAAATCTGTAAAGTTAGATAAATGTTTCAGTAACACCACTGCAATTTTCACCTTCCCACACCCGTTATCCCCGATAGCTTTCATACTTAATGACATGGAATCTTCTTCCTCGATATGTATGTCGGTCATATAGGGCACAACTCCGAGCACAGGTACGCCGCATATATCCTCCATCATACTTATCCCCGACTCAAACAACCGTATATCCCCTCGGAATTTATTGATTATAATACCCGCAATACGTTTACGGTCATCCTCTCTTTGAAGCATTATGGAACCGTATGCACTCGCAAACACCCCTCCACGGTCAATATCTGCCACCAATATTACCTTCGCATCGGCATATCTCGCCATTGACATATTCACAATGTCGCTTTCACGCAGATTCAGTTCTGAAATACTTCCGGCTCCCTCCAACACTATCGGATTATACCGTTTCGACAGTCTGTCAAATGCCCTATGAACCTCACGGCGCAGTTCTTCCCTACCTTCACGACAGAAATATTCGTAAGCGTCACGATTGCCAATCGGTTTACCGTTAAGCACCACTTGCGAAGTCCGCTCTCCTGATGGTTTCAGCAGCAATGGATTCATATCGGTGCAGCATGGTATCCCAGCTGCTTCCGCCTGAACCGCCTGTGCTCTTCCTATCTCAAGTCCGTCAAGTGTGGCGTATGAGTTTAAAGCCATGTTCTGTGCCTTGAATGGAGCCGGAGCATAACCGTCCTGCAAAAATATTCTGCATAGACCGGCAGCCAAAAGGCTTTTCCCGACATCGCTTCCTGTACCGGCAAGCATTATCGGTGATAAATTTTTCCTATTTTCATTCATACAACCTTTTCCAACACTTTCTCAATTGTATCTACCGGAGTTCCGTTAACAAGATAGTCAGACTCTCCGAGTATCTCTATCACGATGTCGCAGCCCGCGGTATCATCACACACCTCTATCCGGTTTCTAAGCAAAGCTTTGCGCAGCATATTATATGCCCTACCCTCTCCTATAAGGCAAACGTTCCTGTCAGCAAAACTCCTGATTCTAAAAATACCATTCTGACTATCAAATTCCACACCCTCACGTTGAAAATATCTGCCCATGTCGCCATTCAGCGACAAATCTTCAGGGGTCCCAATTTTCACCCCTAATATTTTATCCATCAGCCAAAGCTTATCGGCTATCTGCAGTGCCAATTCAAGGTCATGGGTGGACATGAACACAGTCTTATCCTCCTCATGCGCAAGTCTGTGAAGCAGCTGCATTATTTCTACCTTGCTCGGATAGTCAAGAAACGCAGTAGGTTCGTCAAGGAATATAACAGGTGTCTCCTGTGCCAACGCTTTAGCTATCATCACTTTCTGACGCTCGCCATCACTGAGTGTGCATACAACTCTGTCACGCAAATCTTCTATACCCACAAGAGCGATTCCCCTCTCAGCCATATCCTTGTCTTTGTCTGACAATCTTCCCCAAAAACCGGTATACGGGCTTCGCCCTAACTCTACCAATTCCCTTACTGTCATATTATTTAGGCTCATGCGCTCGGTCAGCACCACACCTATCACTTTTGACAACTCCGTATCAGGGTATTCACCCAAAGATTTCCCCGCTATGCTGATTTCCCCGCTAATAGGAGGCTGAAATCCCGACAAAGTGCGAAGCAATGTTGATTTTCCCGCACCGTTAGGTCCCAACAGGCAGGTCAGCTCACCGCTTCTAAGCGTTGCGCCGAACTTATCTGACACTTTTGTGACTGTCTTATGACTCCTATAGCCTGTCACAAGGTCATATATCCTTATCGTCTCGTGTCTGAATGTGCTTTTCATCTTGACCTGTGTTTAAACAATACCCAAATCACCACCGGTGCGCCGATTAAAGGGGTCACAGCATTAAGCGGTATCACGGAGTTAGCCGGTAACACGCACAACAGATTACATCCCAACGCGATAGCCGAACCGGTCATCAATGTGCCCGGCATAAGAATACGATGGTTGTCTGTACGGAATATTAGCCTTGCTATATGTGGGACTGACAGTCCTATAAACGCCACAGGTCCGCAGTAAGCGGTAATAACTGCTGTAAGTATGCCCGTTGCCAGCAGCAGCATATTCCTTACCCTCCGTAAGTTCACTCCGAGATTTTGCGCATACCCGTCACCAAGCAGCAACAGATTGAGTGGTTTCATCAACGACAAAGCGACAGCCAACCCGGCAATGGTCACGGCAGAAAACAGTGGCAACTGCTGTAACGACACTCCGTTAAAACTGCTCATCCCCCACATCACATAACTCTGCACACCTTCAGCCGTTGACATGAAATTCAGAAGCATTATCACCGACGATGTGAGATAGCCTATCATTATACCTGTGATAAGCAGCATCAGTGTGTTCTTTAAGACAGTGGATAGAAACAGGAGCACACCCATTATCAAAATGCTACCCACAAATGCACCCACCATTACCGCAGCATAGCCTCCAAGTGTATAACTGCCGGCAGAAATTGTCCCGCCTAACAGCAACATCACCAATGCCACTCCAAGACTTGCACCTGAGTTTATACCCAACACCGAGGGTCCTGCCAACGGATTGCGAAAAGCAGTCTGCAACATAAGACCCGATACCGCCAGTCCTCCACCGGCGAGCAAAGCCGTCACAGCCATAGGGAGTCGGCTCCCGGTGACTATGAATCCGGCAGCGCCATTCCCTTCAGCCCCAAGAAGAATGTCAAGCACCTGACGTGCCGGTATATCTACCGAACCAAAGAACAGATTCAGCAGAAACAGCAACACTATCAGCACTGAGACAATTACAAACTTCATGGCTCAAATTTAGTGAAATACCGGCTGGTAGGTTCCACACTCGACAGTTCCGGGTGGAATATGGCAATCATTTCCCTCAACAGCCATTGCGGATGAAACGGCACATCCTCATAAAAAAATACTTTCGAGGTATTGCAGCCGTACACTCTATTATCTTTAAACGCTTTAAACTGCGGGTATATTGCATTATCCAAAGCCAATTCACCCATAGTTTTATCGGAGTCTTGCGAATATCGGACCAGCCAAACATCAGCATCACCGGCATTAAACAATACTTGTTCGCCTGTAAGCCCCACGCTTCCACTCCTGTCATACGAATCAAACGGGTTGACACCACCGGCATCCTTTATAAAATACCCCATGGTGGAATTGGCTGCCGGGACATACCATGCCTGTCCGTAAAGCCGGTCAACCAACACTTTCGGCTTATCGCTCAGATTCGCAGTAAGCGATTTAAGGGTATTATATTCCTTTTCAGTTTTCTCAAACATCCGATTTGCCTCATCCTCTTTTCCAAATAACATTCCGTAGAATTTCATCCACTCGGCACGCGCCAAGGGAGATGTCTCCATATAGTCGGCACATTCGATAATCGGAATACCCAACTGCCCGACTTTGCCGTATGAACCTGAATTTTCAAACGGAGAGAGCATAATGCCATCTGGATTCAGACTTATGATCTTCTCTATGTTGGGAGAAGTGCCTATGCCGCAGTCAGTCACTCTGCCGTCAGCAATGCGGTCGGCAAGTTCCTTCTGATGGATGTACTGAGCATCACAAACCCCGGCAATGGCATCTATCGCACCGAGTTCCGACACAAGGCTGTTATGCACCGATGAGTATATCAACGCCGAACACAGTGGTGTGCGTACCACTGTACCCTCGGGCAGATATGCCGGCAAGTCTATACTGTCGGGTACAAGCAGATATGTGTGGAGTGTTGCGGTAGTGTCCCACGGATTCCTCACCGTAGCCTTTACATAATCATGGTATCTGACCAACGAAAGGTTATCGGCATACGCCAAATGCAGGGTATCACCATCTTCGGTCGAAACAAGAGCATTGCCGCCCTTGCATGATACAAGGAGCGGCAACACCATCGGCAGAAATAGACTGAATAAAGGTTTGATTGACATCTATAATTTAATATTTCCTTATTTTGCTGATTTATAGAGCATATCACATTCTTAGTCAAAGAAAACCGCTCTACGAGGGTTCTGACCGCCGCAGTCAAATTTCTCTACGAAAGTACCATCCTTCTTAAAGCGATACATTTCACCATTGCTATCGGCATAGTGGGTAACACCCAGATATATGTCACCGGTCTCATCATCTACAACCATCATATAGATACTTGCTGTTCCAAGCTCAACAGGGGCATTTTTCAAGAAAGAAGTTTGATTTAATTTTCCTGTTTTAATGTTGTATGTGCTGAATGTATTATGAGCGGTCCACGGTTTTGAAGAATAATCTGTACGGGAATCCACGATGTACAACATATCGTTACCGCCTGCCATCTGTGTGGCATAACAAAGTTCTTTCACACTATTGTTAGCCGCAGGATCAATCATCTGGAGCACATAGCTCTCTCTGCCATAATCATGTGAAATAACAAACACTTTATCATCCTCTTCAATGACGTCATTAGGATTCTTCACCACTGTAAGAGTCTCTTTCTTTGTGAAAGTGCGCAGATCAATCACGAAAACATCAGTGAAATATACATATCCGCTTTCTCCCTGAGAATATGAATTTGCCACATAAAGATTATCGTCCTCTATGGCAACACCTTCAAGATTACTACCGACATGAAGTTTAGCCTCTACCTGAAGTGTTTTCGCATTAATTTTGGCGACAACACCTCCATGGAACGAAGCATATATATAACCGTCCTCGGCAGCCATATATCGAATTCCTGCTTGAAGATCAGGATCGCCGATAAATGACACACGTGTCTCTTCAACACATGCCGCATTGAGCTTGGCAAGATAATTCGATCTATAGACAGCCACATAAATGTTTCCTTTATACCCGATCATATCTTGGGCGGTGTCACCAAGACGCACCCCGTTCTGCTTATAGAATATATCATCAATGATATCCGCATCTTTCTTCGGCGCATAAAACTCAATACATGCATTATTTAAATTAAAGCTTCCCTCATTAAGAATAAACATTCTATGCTCAGGAAGCACAACCTTCGAGCCATCGTCATTCCATTTGGGATCATCGTCATCACTACATGACACTGCCGCAAAACCTACGGCACACACAAAAAGTAAACTGAAAAGATTCTTAATTTTCATAATAACTTTTATATTTGATTGTTTTAAAATTTCACATTAGCTACCAACCGCCAAGAGCGACCCGGCATCGGATAATATTTTATCACGTCATACTGCTTGTCGGCAAGATTTATAATCTCACCTCTTAAGCCCAAACGACACTTTTCGAACTTAAACTCATGTCCGAGAGTGAGGGTTTGCTCAACATACCCGGCAATCTCGTTGACAGGTATATTCTGGGCGAGGTAATATCGCTTGCCGACACCCACAAGCGAATAGCCGAGTGTGAGCCAAGGCGTTTTTACGGTCACTCCCGCATTTCCGGAATGCTCGGGAGTATACGGAAGCTGTGCCTTATAGTTTTTTGAGCTCTTGTCTGTAAGATCCAAAGCTCTCTGCCATGTATAGGCGGCTGAAAGAGCCAAATTCACATTATAAGGCAGTGAAAAAGCCGTGGCAAGGGTTATATCTATACCTGTGATATGCACTTTACCGAAATTAGCCATTTTCCATGCGTAGGTTGTCGGGAAAGCCACAATCTTATCATTCACGTTGTTGAAATATCCGTCAAATGTGACCGAGAAATAGTCCATTGCCGGGAAGAACGAGCGGCTCCATGTCACACCCAAGTCATATTCGTTGGCTCGTTCCGGACGCAAGGTGCGGTTTCCGATACGGTCATAATAGAGGTCATTAAATGACGGTGTGCGGAAGGTGGATTTATACATAGCCCTGAAAAACAGCATCTCACTACTCCAAGGCTGCACACTCAGTGCCAAACTCGGAATAAGCCGCTTCAAATCCTCAGGTTTATCGCCCGATTTGACATGCTCGGTGACATAGGTCCCGGAAAGCGTTCCGTTGGCAGTCAGAATTCCATGTCTCCATCGGGCACTCAGAGCTGTAAGCGATGTGTAGCGGGTCGGGAAGGGACATCCGCCAATAGTGCTTTTGAGCTTATTGATAATGCCATCCTGAGCCAAAGCTATCGACAACCCATCGGCAGGCTTATACTCAGCCGACGCCGAGAGATAATACTCATTCTGTGTGTGGAAATCCTGATACATCCCGCCTTCGAACTGATTCCCATATTCCCGGTCACGGTTCCAGCCGTAATTATATTTACCTATCGCCAGAAACCGCCATTGCGGAGTGAATTCCTTGCGATATTTAGCCTGCACAAAGCCGTTTTTGTCCCACAAGGTCTCAGTGGATATAGGATTATAGAGCGTGACCGCCCCGGGCAATCCGCGCTTCGAGTAGAAATAGTAACCTTTCACCTGAAGCTCTCCCCCATCAGCCATGTCGTAATATATATTTGCCTCCCCATGCCATGAGTCTATAGCTGAATTGGAGCGGCGTTCCCTGGTGACATGCTTCCCGTTTACCAATGTGAAGGGATAATTGCCGTCGGCACGCATGAAGTTGCCGTCAAGCGATGTCCTGACACGGTCCCCTATCTTCTGCCACCATCTCACCATCGGGTTGACGTACCCGAACGACCCTCCTTTCATCTGCACCTCAAATGCCGAACATCTGTCACCTTCAAACTCCGGGGTCGCAGTGATAATATTAAGCACCGCCGCCGAGGCATAGAGCTTAGCCGGCTGCAGCATATCCTCACTCTGACCTATCGCCAACGAGAGCATAGACACATTGTCGAGCGAGAAACGACCTATATCTATCTGTCCCCCCTGACAGTTGCTCACGGGTGCGCCATCGTAGCTCACGCCGGTATGCTCCGCACCCATATTCCTGACCGAAACGGTTTTCAATCCGCCGATACCACCGTAGTCCCTGACATTGGTCCCTGCAAAGCGCCTAACAGCGTCAGCCATATTCTGAATACCGAGTTCCGACATGCTTTCCCCGCTTATGGCTTGCACAGGCATGGCTGCCGACACTCTCACCGGTGATTTGCGGGCAGTCACGGTGACCTCACCTACTTTTTGCTCCGTACCGGTGGTGATAGTATCGGGCACAACAGTTTCACTGTGTCCCCTCAGCGGCGACACAGCTGCAATAATTGTCAGAAATGATAATAATAAGTGGTGATACTTTCCCATCAGCGATCGAGTAGATTATTTTAGGTGCTTCACAGCAACTCCACAACTCATCGCTCCTCCCACATTTGCCGAGATGGCATAATCGGGGATTTGATCTGGGATGTTTTGTCGCTTTATTGCCCGAAAACTTCAAAACTTAACTTCATCTTGGCAGGTCTTCTGACTTATCCTCTCACCGGTCGCCTTCCCGAAGGATCAAACCTCAGTGGCTTAGTGACTGATGAGTTTTGTAGGAATCACAGCAGCGGGTCTGTCCGGGATTCTCACCCGGTTCCCTTTTCATCGCCCGAAAGGCGACACCAAAACTGTCGGCAAAATTACAATATTTTTATTTCTCAAACAAGAGTTTCCACCAACTTACAAAAATTTCTTCCACCGGTCAAGCACCGACAGGCTTGGGGTCGATAAATCAGAAGGAATATTTTAATGTGGCAAGAAATTCCAGCGGGCGGAGGGCGAATGAATAGGAGTAGACATCCGAATCAAGCAGGTATGTGTAATCGTAGCTCTTGGAATTGCTCAGATTTTTCGCCGTAAGCTCTATGTCGAAGCTCCTGAAATGATATGTCACCCCGCAATCCATAAACAGACTGTTTTTACCCACGCCATTGCCAAGCTCACTATAATTGAAATATCCTCTTGCGCTCAGCTCCAAGTTCTTTACGGGAAATGATGAAATGAACAGATTGCACAGCACATCATTCGACTTGTTGTCAATATCAGCCATTTTGACCTTCTGGTTAGTAGCCGAATACCTTACTTCCAAGTCCATATTCAGATAATCGCCCACAGGGCTGCTGTGAATAGTGGTTTGCACCACATAGTTGGTAGTCCTCATGCCGTAATTCCTGTTCTGACGTATCATATCCTTGTTCAACCGCTCCCAATTCAGATTCAAAGCAAACGAAGTGTTCCACGGGAATATCTTCTTTGAGCCTGACCAACCCACATTGATCATGTCATTGTGGTTATCACGGCTGACAGTCGATGATATCACCTCGCCCGGAGTCACATCCATGCTGCGCAACTGATTGGAAGTGCCACGCCGCCAAAGCAGATTGAGGGATGAAAACAACCCCTCTATGACACTTCTATACGACATATTGGCTGTGGCATAGTAACTCTCCCTCTCGCTCAGATCGCCAGTTCCGCGGGTAGTCCTCCGTCGGAAAGTGATATATATAGGCTCAGTGATATAGTCAGTCATCCCGCCAAGAGTCGTGCTCCTGCCGGCGCTTAAATTTGTCTTGATATTCCAAGGTGTGGTATAATTGACAGATGCCCTCAGGTCCACATCCACACGGTCGACAGGATAGCTCTTCCCGGTCAGCCGGTTGTCAAATTTAAGATTGGTAATCCTCACCGGGGCTGAGAGATTGAATGTCAGCCCTGAGTTGAATTGATACTGATATTTCGGCGTTAAGGTGGTGGTTATATCATACCCTCTCACATGGTTTTCATACGAGTTTTCACCATCGACCACCGCATTTGATTTAAACAATTCATACGATGTGTCCAACATACCCTTAAGCGAGATGGACGAATGAGAATTTATAAACCATGAATACCCTAACTCCTTCTTCGTCTTGAATGACAGACCTTTGACCGACTGGAATATGGGGAGCAAGGTGTCACCTGTAGCCGTGAGCCGGTTGACAGGCGTATTGCTCACATGCACATCCGACTTAAAGTCAAACATGCTCTTGGATATGCGCAGTATCGCTATGAGCTGGTTCCTGAAATTGTAATCGTCGGTCACGACTCCCTGATTCACCGTCCCTCCGTTCTCTATCCTGTAATCATTGGAGTTAAAATGCCCGGTAAACGCCAGTTTATCCGACAGAAATCGCTTCGTGGCATTGTTCTCAATACCCAATCTCAGCTTTGCTTCACGCAGATGCGGATTATTTATAGCCCGCTCGTTGAATCTTATCCCGGTATTGGTATAAGTCACATCCTCGCTGTTGGTATATCGGTTATCCTCATCCGAATAATCAGCCGCCACATTAAGGGTGGTGAACTCCCCCAACTTTGTCACGGTGCTTACCGATCCGGTATACGAACGGCTGTCATAATACCTCGACACAGGTATCTTGACCGAGCCGAACGGAGTTTTCGGGAACGTGCCGTAAGCCTCGGTCTTATTGTCGGCGCTTCCGTCGGAAATCATCACCTTTGTCTCGTTCATATATGATAGTCCGGCGTCATTACCTTTGGCGGTGACGAGTGTCTGATGCTTGGGAGATATTAGCATTGCGAAAATTTCTCCCAGCCATTTCATGTCATTATCGGTATCGACCCCTATGCCACCTCTGACATTCCCTATCGGTTTCAACATACGTTTGTTTTTCAGTTTCAGATTAAGTGCTGCGTTCTTACTGAACTCCACATCCTTAAGCACTCGTTTCGGCTGATGGTTTTCATAGACATTAACCGACACCACATCGTTGGGCGAAATGTTGCGGGTAGCGAGCGTGTAGCGCCCCGACAATGCGTCAAGTCCTTCGATATAGAACTTATTGATAGTTTCTCCGTTGTAATATATCCTCCCCTCGTCAGTGACTCTTATGCCCGGAAGTTTCTTTATCACATCCTCTATATTGCGGTCGGACGCGCTGCGAAACGATGCCACATCGTAAGTCAGCGTGTCACCTTTTGCATTAATCGGCGGCACTCTCACCACTACCTCCTTAAGGTTAAAAGCCTCCTCGTCCATTGTCACATCCAACCGGCTCTTCACTTCACTTAGAGGATATGAGACTGTGCGGAAACCGATGCATGAAAATTTCACACAGCCATTCTTTAACGCTGCCGGATATTCCAATGAATATTTCCCATTCTTATCGGTCACCGTATAGCTTTGAGGCTCGTCACTGACATTCCTGACCGTAACCATCACCCCGGGCATAGCCTCCCCTCCTCTTTCCCTGACCGTACCTGTCACCTTTCTTGTCTGAGCGTGAAGATCCACAGCCATAAAAAGCAGTAATGCTATAAGCGATAATATTTTACGGTATATATTCAATGACAAATCCGTTTAAGTTTTATGTAGGGACGCACTATTCTAATTCTATCGGATTGAAAAACAGGCGGTCGTTCGGCATATCGACTTTACCGTTGGCATCAGTCGGCAATGGAATATTGCTGTTACCCATAAGGAATGAACGGGGTGTAGTTTTGTAATCGGCAAGGGCTTTATTATATTTCTCTCGGGTGGTTTTTTCTCGCTTAAGCTTTATTAATCCGAATTCCTTGTCACTATTTCTTATTTGTATTGCCTCGAAAATCTGCTCCTTTTTGTCATCCTCGACTTTAAGAATCAAGCCGGGAAGATTGCAAAATTTCCATGGTCCATTGTTCTGCGGTATGTCGCTATACCATGCCGTCCAATTCCGTCCCCTAAATCTTGCTGTCGCCTTATGGCAAACTTGACCGCATATAGTTAAAGTGCCCGGTTCTAATTTCCATGATATAGTTGGGAAATCCTCGCAATATTCATAGTCATCTATAAATACATAATCGTATACATTTATTACTTTTTGTTCTAAATTTTTTACCACAGATTCCAGTGTAGGATTACGTCCTTGCCTGAGATAATAGTATTCATTTTTTGTCAATCCATCAGGATAATGGAGCTTTATGATCGAATCAACCTGATAATATCCATAACTTGAATATTGAGAATATTTATTCCCAATCTCAAGTATCTTAAATTCTTCTCTTGTTCTGCCATCTATAGGATCATGAACCTTATAGGAATAAACACATTCCATAAAACTTCTATCCAAAGGAATCCGTTTGCCTAATTTTGCCGGTTTATTGCCCAAAGAACCCACATATTGAGCTTGAGCTATCAAACCCAACATTGCTATTATTATTGTAAATACTGTCTTTCTCATAAAAATTTAAATGTGATTTATAATGATGAACCTATTGATAAAATCCATGTCTAAAGGAGCGCCAAGCATTTGCAATTAAAAATACAAATGCTCAGCATCTCCATGTAACATCATAGACTCATATAATTAGTCTAAAATTGATAGTATCAAGGATAGATCGTATAGTCCTTGCTCCTTTTTCCACAATAGATTTCATTAAGCTCTTGATAATAGTCATCTGCAGCTGAAGACGCTTCCAAAGAACCCTCTTCTTGGTCTTCACTCTCAAAATAATCCTCTCCAACGGTATAGACCTGAGCTCCGCATGATCCGACCCAAAGGACTGTTGCGGAAGCACTTAAAGTTAAAGCTGCACAAGCAAGCACTAAAAACAATTTTTTCATGATGTTTCTTTGTTTTAAGTTAGTTAATCATACTCACTCCAATGGTTGCAACACATTGAAGCTTCTATCACTGATTTGTTGACAACAAATTTTTCTAATCAAATAGTCACAAAACCGCTAAACACGGATCCGTCATCAACCGTACACCTTATATAATATTGTCCGGCAAGTAATTCCTGTTCCCATGTAGGATTCATATTATCAGCCTCACCTTGATATGCCATACCTGACGCAACTTCTATCGCATCTATATATATGTGGCTGACACTGCAAGGCAGAACAAAATAACAGATACCCTTTGCAGTATTGTACGAAAACATAATTCGGACATTTGACGGTGCTCGAGGTTTATTACTTGGTTTTTCTTCCCTTGAAAATAAAACAACAAAGCATAGTATTGGATGTCACCAATTTATGATT
>ERZ777011.1702-NODE-1702-length-21435-cov-16.366324_pt1 | contig 21435 bp, 26 predicted proteins | sample MGYA00374964_ERZ777011 | MGnify/ENA primary metagenome ERZ777011 (study PRJEB29310, sample SAMD00008975) | mouse gut metagenome | study: EMG produced TPA metagenomics assembly of the Metagenome analysis of fecal microbiota from mouse which was promoted... | reverse complement strand
GCAGTATCTCTGCTTTTTAAATATTCAGTTGTAACATATGTATTGTAATCCTACAGTGAATTTTACAAAATTCGCAAATAGGTCTTGATTTTATATTCAAAACACGGTATAATAACGTTCGTGTCACGGGGTGTGGCTCAGTTTGGTTAGAGCGCTGTCTTAGGGAGGCAGAGGTCGCAAGTTCGAATCTTGTCACTCCGATAAAGAGTCCGGTATGTTACCGGACTTTTTTGTTATGGCTGGGTTTAACAAAACAATCTTAACGATAAACTCCTTTTCATCGCATTTCAGGGTGAGGCTTCCTTTATATTTGTCCGCAATCCTTTTCATGATGTCAATGCCGTACCCATGAAAACGCGTATCCCTTTTTGTGGTGGCGATGCCGTTATTGCGGACGGGGATTTTTTTGCTGACCGGATTGGATATTTTGATTACCGTGTAATGGGTGACAGCGTGTATTTTTGTGTGGATATAAGCGTCGGGCAGCGGTATGCACGCTTCAATGGCATTGTCATATGCGTTTGCAAAAAGGCCGCAGATATCAGGCGCCGCCATGCCCTGAAGCTGTTGAAGGGCGCCTTCAAAGGAAAAAGAAATTCCGTATTCGTCGCATATTTTTTTTCTTGAGGAAACCACCAAATCGGCTGTGTTGTTGCCGGTGAGGATTCTGTTATCCGGCAGGACAAAGCAGTCGCTTAACTGTTCGGTATACCTTTGTACTTTTTCATAATTTCCTTCCTCACAAAGGGCATGGATAAGCGCCAGATGGCCGGAAAGGTCATGGCGCATTCTTTTTACGTGCTCTTCATTTTCCTTTATATTCTGCAAAGAAGACAATTGCAGCTTCAGGTACTCTGTCTCGTTTCTTTCAACCGCCTGATGGTAAATCCTTATATGAAATTCCACTATGCTGTACAGATAATATCCCACGCTGAAAACAAACGCACCGATGAATAAAAGGGCAAAGGCATAGTAGGGGAGCGGCTTTAGGTTGGAACGGTTGAGCAGCATGACAAGGCCCACGTCTATGAATGAGAAAAAAAGGAGCGCAATGCCGCCCAGAATTTCTTTGATTCCGTAATGCAGGGTGATGTGGTATTTGTGGAACAGGCAGCCGGTTATGATTAGGAGGACAAGCAGGGTGACGTCGGTTATGAGAAAAAACAGGGTCATGCTGCAATCCTGAAACGTCAGGTTTATCTGGTTGGACACCAGTTCATCAAGTATGCACTGGGAAGCAACCGTAAGGGTAAAATAGATTGCGGCGGCGGGAAAAAAACGCAGCAAATCCGCCACTTTAGCAGAACTGAACAAAAGAACGGTCAGGGCAACGGAAAATACCATGTGGAAAATGACATTATAATATTCGGGGCACAGATAGGAAAAACCTGCGCCGAGCAGGTTGATACCCGTGCACAGCAATATATTTTTCCGGCTTAAGCGTATGTGTGCAGAGCAGATATACTGCATAAGCAGGATAATTATCCAATATTCCATTAAGTTAATGACAGGTTGAACCGGCAAATTACATATCTCCTTCTATGTAGGCTTCCAATGCAAGGCGGAAGGCCCTGCCCATTCTGCGGCTGATGGGAAGGGAACGCCCGCAGGAAAGCGTAAGGCGCGTCCCGTCAAACTCCCGCACATGGGCCAGATTGACAATATATTTACGGTGGATGCGGAAGAAAAACGCGGCGGGAAGCTGCTTCTCCAGCTCGCTTAATCCCTTCCGGAAAGAAATCAAATCGTCTTTGTAATAAATAACGGAGCTTTTGTTATCGGCCTGCAGATATTGGATATCCTGCAGACGCAGAAGAAATTCACATTCGGGAGTTCTGAGGAAAAGAGTCCGCGATGTCTCCAGTTCCATGTAAATATCCTTCATGGTCCGGGACAGCGATTCCTTTGTTACCGGTTTTAGCAGATAGCGGAAGCCGTTCACCTCATAACCTGCGGGGGCATATTCCAGATAAGCGGTCAAAAACACTAAAATGGCCTGTTTGTCATAGGCGCGGATGCGGGAAGCTGCATCGATGCCGTTTATGGGCGACATGACAATATCCAGAAAAACCACGTCGTAGCGGCTGCCTTCTTCATATTTTTCCAAAAGCCGGACAGGGGAGAGAAAACGCTCCACGGAACAGTCCGGCTGCTGCCATAAAAAATGATATATTCTATTTACAAATACCTCTTCATCGTCACAAATCGCTATTTTCATACAAATAACTCTAGCATACTCCTTTAGTCCCGTCAAGGAACGGATGCATATGGGCGTCCTCGCCTTGCACGTCGCCCATATGCATCCGTTCCCTTAAAAACCGCTTACTCCCAAATAACTGCCGTTCGCGCCTTTTTTGAAAAAATAATGTATTTTCTGGTAGAATTTACTACAGATTGATGACGGGAGGAGAATTATCAATATGAAAAAAAGAGTATGTTTGGGAATGGCAATTGTGGTTTTGCTTACAGTATTAACGGCCTGTGGGAACCATGACGAAGCATTGCCGCCGCAAAGCAACGGCAGCGGGGCGGAAACATCAGGACAGGAGGAATCCGACGGGGCGCGGTCAGAGCAGGTTGAAGCCTCCGGGGGGATTGGGACGAATGACGCAGACAGTCTGGCGGATGTGCTGGCGAATGCAGGGGAGGATACGGAAGCAGTCAAAAAGCAATATGCGGCAGCCATTCTGGAAGCGTTCCAAAATCTGGATGAAGAATCCCTTAAGCCTTTTTTGAATGAGGAGGATTATTTGGAAGTAGCCACAGTGTTCACGGCAATTAAAGAGGTTCCTGAAGACGTGGAAGTATGGAACCGGACAATCGGCACTATGATATATCTGCCCGGCTCTGACATACTGATTGGAAAGAGTTGCGACTATGTGACTGCAAAATGGTATACGGACTGCTGGAAAAACAATGAAGAGCTTCCGGCAGATGAGTCTGTGGGTTTCCCAAAAGAATATCTGGAGGCAATATACGAAAATTATTATAAGGACGCGCCTTACCAGATGTTAAAGCATGATTTTTCCAAAATTGTTGGTATTCATGAAGATGGTTCATTATGTTACACGAGCACACTTTTTGACGCTCTGGATATAGACTTTAAATTTTACAGCTATAAGCCGGAGGAACTGCACGCCACCGTTATTTTAAATCAGGAAAAATTTTTTAATTTTGGATATGAATATATTGCCGAGGATATCCCTGAATATGAGGCCCTTATGTCCAAGGACCTTGAAAAAATGCTGGAAATAGTGGAAGGCTGTGATGATTGGGAAGATATGAAGAACAGGTATCAGGATTATTTATTGAATGCGGATGCCAGGGCAGCTATCCAGACATTTTTCAACGAAGAGTGCGAGGTGTACAGGAACGTAAGCCAAATTATGTTTTATTTTCCGGTTGACGTGGATAAAGTCGGCTATTACAGTTATTTATTTACAGAGGAGGATAAAGAAACCGTCAGACAGTTGGAGGAAGGTTTTGTGGATTGGGGCGGCTTTATAGGGAAGTTTCCGGAACATCTGGGTAATAATTTTCCTTATTCAGAGCTGATAGATTATGCAAAGGATTTTGGCATAGTGGAATAAGCCATATGCTGTTTTGCTCGTGGGAAAGCAGTAAAAAAGAGGGTGCCTGATGCGTTCCTGCGGCAGACATCCTCTTTGCAGACGGGAAAATTATGCTTTACTGTTTAATCGCCCGTTCAGTTTTTTTATTCTGATTTTCCAGAAAAGATACTGCATAAGCCATATAAAAAAGAAGATAACGATAAAAATGGCGGCATATGACAGCAGGCCTTTTACGCTGTGCTCCATCCAGTATGCGAAGTATGCCACAAAAAGCATGACGGGCAGGGTAATCAGCAGGTAAAACAGGGTCTGCTTTGCGATGCTCCATGCGTCGATGCTCCAAATAACGGAAGAAGCGCCAAACGCGATGCCGAGCAGGATATCCAGAATGGTCTGCACAATGACGGCGCCGGTTTCGGTTCCCACGGCGTCTATCAGTTCAGGCACACAGGAAATGTAAGCGCCCTCCCCAAATAAGAGTGAAATGCCGATTGTGATAAAGTAGCCGATAACGATGCCCAGCAATGCGCCGATAAAGCCTCTTACAATAATCTGTTTTTTCATATATTTTCCTCCATTCTTTTTCGGTTGCCCCAAGGCAGTCAGATACCGAGGGCAGCCTTGATTTTTGACACGTAACGTCTTGACACATAGGTTGTGGCGCCATCCGAAAGCGTTACGCCGATAGTGCCGGCGTAGCTTAAGTCAAAGTTTTTTATTTTGGATAAGTTTACGATTTCAGAATTGGAAATGCGGATAAAGCCATGCGCCGCCAGCCTGTTTTCCATTTCATACAAGCGGGAACGAAGCAGGTACTCCCCTTTTGGGGTTACCGCATACACCTTCTGATTGGCTGCATACACCCGGAAAATCTCGGCAGGCTGCAGGATTTCCAGTAAGTCCTCCTTAAATCCGGCAACGACCTGCGGTGTCTCATCCGACAGCTTCTTAACGATTTTTTCCACGTCTTCAGACATCCTTCGGGCGATAATGATTACTGTTGTTTCCTGAACGGTTTCCTCCAGTTTTACTTCAATTTTCATGCTGTCACCTGCCTTTCACGCCTCTCTTTGATGTATTCCTACTATACAATATTTCCACAAAATGCGCATCTGATTTCCCGTAAGTGGTAATATGGGCATATAAGTGGAGTAAAAGGAGTGGGTTTCCGTAATTTGCATTGCGGCAGCCCGGTGTGCATTTGTTCCAACAGGACACGCTTTCGCAATGCAAATTACGGAAACCGGAAAAAGAGATTGAAGAATGGTATGCGGTATGTAATAATGGAAAGAAGTGGATTATATTTTCTGAAATTCGGAAATTTTTGTGTGGAACTGGCGGTATCCGGAAATGTGAAAGGAGACTTATTTATATGGAAATACGGGTATTACATTATTTTCTGGTAACTGCAAGAGAAGAGAATATTACGAAGGCTGCGGCGTTTCTCCATATCACACAGCCCACTCTGTCTCGCCAATTGATGCAGATGGAGGAGGAACTTGGCGTTAAGTTGTTTAACAGGGGAAAGCATAATATTATGTTGACAGAGGAGGGTATGCTGCTGCGGCGGCGTGCGCAGGAAATCGTTGATTTGACGGAAAAAACCGTAAAGGAGCTGAGATGCGGAGAAGAAAGTATTTCGGGGGAAATCTCCATTGGGTGTGGAGAGACACGGAACATGAAGCCGCTTTCTGAAATGATGGTTTCTTTTCGGAAGCTATATCCGAATGTAAATTTTAATATTTATACTGCCATTGCAGATGATGTGAAGGAGCGTCTGGAAAGCGGTGTTCTGGATATGGGGCTTTTGCTGGAACCGGTGGAGATTAGCAGATACCAATATGTGAGGATGCCGTTAAAGGAAAAGTGGCAGGTACTGATGAGGAAGGATGCAAGGCTCGCGGAAAAACAAGGAATCACCCCGGATGATTTGGCAGGTATCCCATTGATTATAGCAAGGCGCCGTTCCATACGAAATGAATTGGAAAACTGGTTTGGCTATGAAAAAGAAAAGCTTTACATTGTATCGACTTGCAATCTTTCCCATTATAATCAGTCCATTATGGTGGAGAGCGGTATGGGCATGGCGTTAGTAATGGAATTTTACTGTAATCAGGATACTTTGTGCCTGCGGCCGTTAGAACCGGAGTTGGAAAGCGGCTGTGTTCTGGTCTGGAAAAAGAATCTGACGCTTTCACCGGCGATGCAGAGATTTATAGAGTTTGTAAAAGAGTATTTGACTAAAACGGTATACTAAAACAGTATAAAAAAACTGTTGCAAATAGCAGAATGGCTGTTCGCAGCAGTTTTTCTTTTATAATAACATGCTTAAAAGGCATTTCTTATAATGCAATATAGGTATTAGACATTTGCTTAAATTATTTTAAAATATAATTAATACTGAGGAAAGTTCAAATTTTCAGGTCAGGAAGGGAGTATGCTTATAAAATGACGATGAAGGAAGCAGGTGAGCGGTATAAAATTCCTCTGAAAATACTAAAAGAATATGAAAGCTGGGGACTATGCGACGCAGTAAAAAAGGTTATGGGGGTATGGCGGTATGATGAACAGGATATAGAACGGCTTGGTATGATTATGACGCTGCGTGACATAGGATTTAGCAGCAGGGAAGCGGAAACGTATATGCGTCTTACGCTGGAAGGGGAAAGTACACAGCCGCAGCGGATAATGATGTTGAATGAGAGAAGGGGAAAGACACTGGAGGAGATTCATTTAAAGGAAAAGCAGATAGCGTATATGGATTACCTGCGGCATGAAATGCAGAAAAGCAAAAAAACAGATTGATGCGAGGAGTGATGAAAATGAAAAAAATAATAGCATTCATTATGGTTGGAATACTGGTGTTTTTGGTGTCAGGATGCGGAAGGAATGGAACGGAAAACAGGGGTGACAGCGCGGCCGCAAATGAAAGCACGGCAAAACAGGAAACAGCAGGAATAGAGGAAACTGCTTCTGTGGCGGCATCGGAGCCGGGAGCAGATGAATCAGGAACCGAAACTGCTGTAGCAGGGGAGGGAAAAGCGTTGGTTGTATATTTTTCCTGGTCCGGGAATACAGAAAATGTTGCAAATGCCATTGCAGCCCAGACGGGTGCGGATGTATTTGAAATTGTTCCAGAGGAGGCGTATATCGACGATTATAATGCGCTTTTAGATATTGCGAAAGAGGAAAAGGAAAGCAAAGCCCGTCCGGCAATTGCGGGAAGCATAGAAGATATTGCGCAGTATGACATCGTTTATGTGGGGTTTCCCAACTGGTGGAGCGATATGCCGATGATTTTGTATACTTTTTTTGACAGTTATGAGCTTTCAGGTAAGACGATTGCACCTTTTTGCACCAGCGGAGGGAGCGGACTGTCAAATACGGTGAATAGTATCAAAGAACTGGAACCGGACGCAGTTGTCCTTGAGGGGCTTCATATCGGCAGTTCGTCCGCATCCAATCCGGATAATGCGGTAAGTGAATGGCTTGCGGAAAATGGAATTGCGGCAAAATAAAAAATGAAAATATTTAGAAGGGAGAGATATATTATGAAGATTAGCAGCAAGGAAGAATTTGACAGGCAGAACGTATTTGGACTGGGACAGGAGAATACTGCCTTTGCACAGTATTTTATCGGTAATTCTTACCTGAACCCGCTTACGAATCCGAAGGAAACGACGGTGTTTCTGGCAAATGTCACCTTTGAGCCGGGATGCCGGAACAACTGGCATATCCATCATGCAAAGAGCGGCGGCGGGCAGCTTTTGATTTGTACGGCAGGCAGCGGCTGGTATCAGGAGGAAGGAAAAGAGGCAGTCAGCCTTGAACCGGGTATGGTTATCACGATTCCTTCGGAAGTGAAGCACTGGCACGGCGCAAAGGCGGACAGCTGGTTTTCCCATATCGCGGTAGAAGTTCCCGGAGAAGAAACAACAAATGAGTGGTGCGAGCCGGTGGATGACGAGGCGTATGGAAAGTGTGGCAAGAATTTCTAAAGACGCACCGTCACAGGACGGCTTCTCACAAAGCCTGTTATATGAGGAGGGCATATATGAAAAAAACGGTTGTAAGTCTGATTGTTACGGTTATGCTGGCTTTTTTGACAGCCTGTGGAAGCAAAACAGCTAGGGATGCAGAACCTGCAAAAGAGCCCGTGGTGGAAAGCAGCAGTGTATCATCTGCAACAGAGGAAACAGACAGCAGTGCAAATCATATGGAGGACAATACCATGAAAATAACGGCAGGAGATACTACATTTACGGCAACGCTTGCAGACAACTCTTCCGTGGAGGCATTGAAGGAACTTCTTGCAGAAGGGCCGCTGACAATCAGCATGAGCGATTACGCAAGCATGGAAAAAGTTGGCCCCATCGGAACGGATTTACCGAGAAATGACGAACAGATTATGACAGGAGCAGGCGATATCATTCTGTATCAGGGAAATTTGCTTGTGATTTATTATGATACAAATTCATGGAACTTTACAAGGATAGGAAAGATTGAAGGCGTGACGGGAGAGGAACTATTGAATGTGTTTGGCAATGGGGATGTGACGGTTACGTTTTCTTTGGAATAGCGTGGAACTTTAGTTCCGTGGGATTATGTGTCGCGGCAAAGCTGTAACAAAGTTGATATAAAAGGAGAATCGAAAAGTATGGATATTTTAGTGATTGAGAGCAGCCCGCATAAAAAGGGTTCGTCGAATCTGCTGGCAGAATATTTTATACAGGGTGCAAAGGAAGCAGGGCATAAGGTGACGGTTTTTGACGCCGCTCGCGCCAACCTTCATCCCTGCCTTGGGTGTGACGCCTGTGGGATGTCCGGTTTTACAGCTTTAACGGGGCTCTTACAGGCAGGAACCTGAAAACGGCGCTGATTGTGGCGGCATGGGACAGTAAGGAATGGACGATGAAAGACATAAAGTCCCATTATGAAACCCTGTGCGGGTATCTTAATTTTCAGAATCAGGGACAGATTTTGGGGACAGGATGCGGTACGGTTACCATGACAAAGAATACAGAGTTTCCTAAGAGGGCATATGAACTGGGGAAAAGTGTTTAACATAATTTTCAATCGCGGGATTTGTGCCTGCGCGCTGCTTGCACAAACTCGAAAGCCGTATGGCTTTGCACAATAAAGCAGCGCAGGAATGAGGAAAAATGGCGGATTATTATGAAACAGATTCAGAATTTATGAGGATTATAGAGCATTTTACCTTGGAAGAAGTGGTAAAGGAACCCGGTCGGGAACTGCCGGAAGATATACGTTATCTGGCGATTCTTGCCACGTTGCTGGGCTGTCAGGGGCTTGAGGTTTATAAAGATATGCTGCCCAAAGCGTTGGATGGCGGACTGACGCCAGTCATGGTGAAAGAGATGGTCTATCAGGCGGTGGATTATCTTGGGCTTGGCAGGGTCATGCCGTTTTTAGCTGCTACCAACGATATTTTAACTGCGCGGGGAGTCAAGTTGCCGTTGCCTGCACAGGCAACGACAGATATGGAAAACAGGCTGGAAAAGGGAGCAGAGGCGCAGGCGGTGATTTTTGGGGAGCATATGAAGGAAGCGTGGAAAGCAGGACACATCAACCGGTGGCTGGCGGCAAACTGCTTCGGAGACTATTATACAAGGGGCGGCTTGGATTTAAAGCGGCGTGAATTGATTACATTTTGTTTTCTGGCAGCACAGGGCGGCTGTGAACCACAGTTGACAGCCCATGCAAAGGGAAATATAAACCTCGGAAACGATAAGGATTTTCTGATTCGGGTGGTATCACAGTGTCTGCCGTATATAGGTTATCCCCGCAGCCTGAATGCGCTGAATTGTGTTAACAAAGCATAAAGAATGTCCTGACGGCATTTCAGGGATTGCAAAAAGGAGGCAGTATGAAAACGAAGGCAAAAATAAAGTGGACGCTGGATGTCCTGATGACAATCGTACTGTTTTTTCTGTTGGGCTATCAATTCTGGGGTGAGAAGGCTCATGAATGGATTGGGGCAGGGATGCTTGTGCTGTTTATTACCCATCAGGTTTATAACCTGAACTGGTATAAAAGTCTGTTTCGGGGAAGATATTCACCCATGCGTATTTTGCATTGCCTCATTAACGCCTTGACGCTTGCGGCAATGCTTGCGCTCATGTATAGCGGAATTGTCATGTCGAGACATGTGTTTGCATTCCTTCCGATACAGGGAGGGATGGCGCTGGCAAGGAGGCTGCATATCTTAGGCTCGTATTGGGGTTACCTGCTGATGGGCCTGCATTTAGGTCTGCACTGGGGAACGGTTTGGAATGCGGTTTTAAAAAAGAACATACGGCACCGTAAGTATCAGATTGCGGGTATTATCATAAGTCTGTTAATTGCAGCTTATGGAGTCTATGTTTTTATCAAAAGAAATTTTCTGACTTATATGTTCCTGCGCAGTGAATTTGTCTTTTTGGATTATGGGGAATCAAGGCTTTTGTTTTTGGGGGATTACTTTGCGTTGATGGGGCTTTGCATTTTCATAGCGCATTACGGCGCAAAACTGGTTAGATGGGCAGGAACCGGAAGAAAGGCAGGCGGACAATGAAAGAAAAACGGAAAAGATGAAGGCGCGGTGGATTTGGGAAACTTGCGGATTTTGCGGAGATTTTAAAGTCCGGCAAACGGACCTGAGCTAAGGACATACCCGTACACAAAGGCTATATGTGTACGGGTTTTCTATTTTCAAATTATAAAGACAGTTTGATACGAAAAAAGATGCCAACGTTTACTTGACAGTAACGAAGGAACATTGGACATGAAAAAGAGATTGAAGAACGGCATGCGGTATGCAATAATAGAAAGAAGTGTAAAGAAAGGATTGGATGCCATGCAGGGATATAATTGCATTATGATATATGATAAGTCTGGGGAAAAACTGCTTTTTTGCAGGCGACAGAAAGAGCCTTACAAAGGGAAATATAATTTTGTGGGCGGAAAGATAGAGCAGGGGGAAAACGGGTTTGCGGCGGCTTACAGGGAATTGGAGGAAGAAACCGGAATCACAGGCAGACAAGTCGTCCTGCGGCATATGATGGATTTTACCTATTACAATCAGGGCTGTTATGTGGAGGTATACGTCGGCAGGCTGAAGGAGGAAGTCGTCCTGCGAAGGGAAAAGCATCCGCTGGAATTTTTAAATGTGGAGGGGCAGGATTTCTTTTCTTTGGATAGGTTTGCGGGGGAAGGCAATATCGGACATATGGTACAGCAGGTAACAGATTACGGGGAAGGGATAGAAGAGGAGCAGGCATGAATAAAAAACAGAGTGGGCAGGCCATCCGGAATAAGAAACAGAGTGAGCAGGACAGCCGGAATAAGAGGCAGAGTGGGCAGGTGTGCCAGAATCAGAGCCAGAATAGGCAGGACAGCCGGAATCAAAAACAGGATGGACAGGTCAGCCGAAATCAGAAACAAAATGAGCAGGTCAGCCGGAATAAGAGGCAGGACGGACAAATCAGCCGGAATCAGAAACCGGGAGAAAAGGACGCGCCCCGGAAGGAAAAAAGGGAGAAGGTCTGCCTGGCAGAAGGAAAGTGTGGCGGCTGCAAGTGGCTGCACGAGCCCTATGCGCAGCAGTTGAAAAAGAAAGAAAAACTGATTGCTGAGCATTGCGCCGGATTTGGCAGATGGGAATCCATCATAGGGATGGACAACCCTTACCATTACCGCAACAAGGTTCATGCCGTCTTCGGCGAAGACAGGAAGCACAATATCATTTCCGGCACCTATGAGGAAAAGACGCACAGGATTGTGCCTTTGGACACCTGCCTTCTGGAAAATGAAAAGGCGGACGCCATTATTGTGTCCATACGCGAACTGTTAAAGTCTTTTAAAATCCGTCCGTTTAATGAGGATACGGGATACGGACTGTTCCGGCATGTGCTGGTCAGAACCGGCCTGCATACGGGGCAGATTATGGTAGTGCTGATTCTTGCTTCTCCTGTGATGCCGTCCAAAAATAATTTTGTGAAGGCGCTCCTGAAGCTGCATCCTGAAATCACGACGATTGTACTGAACGTCAACGGTAGGGGAACCAGCATGGTGATGGGGGAAAAAGAGCATGTCCTGTACGGAAAGGGATACATAGAGGATGTTTTGTGCGGAAAAACCTTCCGCATTTCCCCGCAGTCCTTTTACCAGATTAATCCCGTCCAGACGGAAAAGCTTTACGCAAAGGCAGTGGAATATGCAGGCCTGAAGGGCAAAGAGGTTGTGCTGGATGCGTACTGCGGCATCGGCACCATCGGCATAATCGCAAGCGGCAGCGCAAGGGAGGTCATCGGTGTGGAACTCAATAAGGCAGCCATCCGGGATGCCAAAACCAACGCGAAAATCAATCAGGCTTCCAATATTTCCTTTTATGAGAACGACGCAGGCACTTTCATGGTGCAGATGGCGGAGCAGAAAGCCCGTGTGGACGTCGTCTTTATGGACCCGCCGCGCGCAGGAAGCAGCGAGGAGTTCCTTGACGCCCTTGTTAAGCTGCAACCCCCAAAGGTGGTTTACGTTTCCTGCAACCCGGAGACCCTTGCCAGGGATTTGCGGTATCTGGGTAAGAGAGGATACCGGATGATGAAGGGCGTGGGAGTGGATATGTTTCCGTGGACGGGGCATGTGGAGACGGTTGTAATGCTTTCCCACAAAAAACCTGATAGCGTAATTAACGTAAAAGTCGAGTTTGGCGAGGGTGAGGGCAAAGTGCCGCTTGATAATATCGCCAAGAGAGCCGAAGCGTACAAGCCGAAAGAGCGAGTTACATACAAGATGATTAAGGAGTACATAGAAGCGAAGTATGGCTTCAAAGTACATACCGCATATATCGCAGAGGTAAAGAGGGAGTTAGGATTGCCGATGTATGATGCTCCTAATGCGGTAGAAGAATTGAAACAGCCGAGGAAACATCCGACGGCAGAGAAAGTGGAAGCGATTAAAGAGGCGTTGAAGCATTTTGGGATGACATAAATAGATATAGATTATTAGTGTTTTATGGATGAATGGAGGGAGAGCCATTTTGAATTCTTTATTTCCTGATAAATTGTGGAACTATAAAAATTTTAATATGGTTACAGAGTTAGATATTGCAGGCGAATTTATTTATGATGGGGTACATATGCTCAATCAGATAGAAGTGATAAATCAGGATTCAATGTTATTTTCTTTTTTATATCATGTATCTGTAGGAATAGAACGACTGCAAAAAATTGTATTGGTACTTTGGGAAAAAGTTGAATTAGATACACATGAAGAGTTTGAAAAAAGTTTAATTACGCATAGTCATATTGCACTTAACGAACGAATTTGTAGAAATGCAAATTTGAAAATGAATATTCGTGAAAATGATTTTTTGCAAATGCTTACTATTTTTTATAAATCTGCGAGATATAATCGTTTCAATTTAGAATCTCAGTATAGTAGAGAACAAAAAATGTTGGCGAAATTTATTGAAAAATACATTTCTTTAGATAAATTACAATATCATTTTATAACGAATAAAATTTTGATTTCGAATGATGTAAAAGAACTTTTATGTAGGGTGATTGGAGGACTTTCGAAAAAGTACTACCAGTTGGTATATGAAGGCTGTACAAAGAATCAAACATATACTTATGAATTACGTAGTGGTTCGAAAGCAGAGAGAATCTTTTTATCAAACTATCCGAAAAATTCTTTGCAAAGGCAAAAAATGGACGAAAGAGTCGCATTGAAAGAATTGCTATTGTATTTTAGAAATTCTAAAGATAGTAATTCTTTCACAAGATTTATTGATGGAATTGAACCTTTAGAATTAGATATTGGCTTGGTGAATGAATATATTCAAGAAATATGCAAAGGTATTGTTCCACAATCGTTAATAGATGAGGTAGAATATTTGTATGGGGAAAATGAATATTCCGTGGAACGATTGGAAATGGTTGATGCCATAGGAAATACAGATATAATATTTGATATGCAAGATATTCATCAATGTTTTTTGTTGATGGATGATTTAGTAAATGGTTCACATAATTGCAAAAAATTTGCTGAAGTATTTCCTGATAAACTTAAGATGGTAGAAGATGAGTGTATAGATGAAGTGTTAGATGGAATAGTTGAAATTTGTAAGAAGTTTCTTGAAGGTAAGATAGAATCAGCTTCTTTCATTATTGCAATAAAATCTTATTATACTAAATTTGTAAAATTTTATAATTATGAACAAGATGATGCGGATATATAATTTTAAAGGAACTGTTTTAAAATATATGAAGTCGGATAATGAGAAGGAGACAGTTTGATGAATCAAAAATTTTATGATGAAATCAAAAATATTTTATCTTCAGCAAGAAATAAAGTTTATCAAACCGCCAATTTTGCAATGGTTGAAGCTTACTGGAATATAGGAAAGTCAATTATTGAAGAACAAGGTGGTAATTAAAAGCAGAGTATGGTACAGGATTATTAAAAGAATTATCAAAACAAATGACCCAGGACTTTGGAAAAGGTTTTACAGTAACAAATTTGAAGTATATGAGACAGTTTTATTTGACATTTCCAAATGGTCACGCATTGCGTGACGAATTAAGCTGGACTCATTATAGACTTTTAATGAAAGTGGAAAATGATAAGGCAAGATAATTTTATATGCAAGAAGCTGTAAAATCTCAATGGAGTACCAGACAGCTTGAGCGCCAGATAAATTCTTTCTTCTATGAAAGGTTATTATCCAGTAAAAATAAAGAGCAAGTTGCAATGGAAATTCAGACAGTGGAGTCAGTGAAGGAGCCAGAGGATGTTATTCGTGACCCGTATGTGTTGGAATTTCTGGGGTTGACACCTAATGATGACTTTTATGAAAGTGATTTAGAGCAAGCGTTAATTACACATTTGCAGAAATTCCTTTTGGAACTTGGCAGAGGATTTTCATTTGTCTCAAGGCAGAAAAGAATAACGTTTGATGGACGTCATTTTAGAATTGACCTGGTATTTTATAATTACATTTTAAAATGTTTTGTTTTGATAGATTTAAAAGTTAGAGATTTAACACATCAGGATTTAGGGCAGATGCAAATGTATGTTCATTATTACGAACGAGAACTTATGAACGAAGGAGATAATCCGCCGATTGGCATTGTATTATGTGCGGATAAAAGCGAGTCTGTAGTTAAGTATACGTTACCTGAAAATGAAACACAGATTTTCGCTTCAAAATACAAATTGTATTTACCAAGCGAGGAAGAATTACTGCGAGAATTAAATCAGGAATATCAGGCTTTGGAAGCTGGTAAGACAGAAGAAAAGAAGATTGGTCGTAAAAAAAATTTTGCATCAGGATGGTGCAAAATTGATGCAACATATATTTTGTGGGAAAAGGGTTGCACGAACGGTATTAGTATTGTATAAATATTGCCCATATTTCCGTGATTTTGTGGGGATATGTTCTAATTTGGTATTCATGTGGAGTGCGTAGTATTGCTGTCAAAGGTGAACCCTAACAAGTAAATAAAGTGTAGTGAAATGTGCAGATGAGATGGAAGAACTAAGGCAGAAGAAACAACTGGAACTGGTAAAGCATGCAAATACGGAGGGATAAGGTAACGAATCAATGAGCTTGTAGTCTATGTCGATTCGCAAGAAACTTAAATCAGCGAGTACGATGACAAGTTGGTAATAAAGTACATTGAGCAAATAAAAGTACATGATGATAGATTCGAGGTTTGTTTTAAGACAAAGATAGAAATTAATAAAAAGATAATATTATAGATATTAATGGCATCCAACAGAGTGTTGAATGCTGTTATTTATTTTAAAATTATTTTAGAAATAATTTTAAAATAAATGGAGAATATTGACAAATACTGTTAAAACAATTATAATATAATCAAAATAAAACGAAAAGGAGAAAAATATGGCTGAGTCAAAACACGATAAATTTATAAGAGTTGCTGAGGCTAGAACGAATAAGATTATAGATATGATAAGACTATTGAGCAATTGCTCAAATACTGCAACTTATGAATATACCGATGAAGACGTAAAAAAGATTTTCTCTGCACTAGAATCGGAATTAAAAGCTTGTAAAAACAAATATCAAGATAACAGTAATAAAGAAAGTAAATTTTCGTTGAGGTGATGCAAATGACTAATGAGTGGAATTTTCCGCATAATGGATTCGGACAAGTACGTGGTGTATCGGATGCGGGGATTGAGACTTTTACAGGAACAGAAATACAATCGTTAGCACGAGAGATTTGCCAGAATTCGTTGGATGCAGCAGTGGAAGATAAAAATGCGACTGTCAGGGTTGAATTTGAACAGTATAGAATATCTTCATCAGACATACCTGGGTATGAGCAATATGCATCTAAAATGAAAAAAGCATACGATTACTGGTCAAAAAAGAATAGTGAGAAAGCAATCAAGGTGCTAACTAAGGCATTGAATTCAATCAAAAAACAATCTACAACTGTACTGCGTATCAGTGATTTTAATACAACTGGACTGAGTCATCCGTATGAAGATAGTGATGAGGGGTGGAATGCATTAACTAAACTTGATGGTGGCGCAACTAAAACAGGTGATAAAGCTGGAGCATTTGGAATAGGAAAAAACGCCCCTTTTACTAATTCAGACTATAGATTGGTTTTTTATAGAACTTTGAATGAAGCACAAAAAACTGCTGCACAAGGAGTGTCTCGTTTTATATCTTTTCCGGAAGATTTAAGCAATAGTATGAACACAATGACTACCGGAATAGGTTATTATGGAAATCCACAAGGAAATTTGCCAGTCAATTCTATCAACGAATTGGAACAACTTTGCAAAAGAACTGAGATTGGAACGGATGTTTTTGTGTATGGATTTAATGCCGGTGCGGAATGGGATAGGAATGTTATTAATGAGGTGCTTGAAAATTTTTTGATGGCGATTCATAAGAATTTGTTGAGCGTAACGGTTGCTGATAGAAAAATTGATAGTTCAACATTGTCAAGATATCTTGATACATATAATGCAAAGATTAAAAATGCATATTGGTACTACCAAGTATTGACTCGCCCGGAAACAAAAGTATTTACAAGAGATTTTCATGGATTAGGGACATTGAAGCTCAGCGTATTAGTTGACTCATCGGAAAATTTAAATAAAAAAATTTTGATTACAAGATCTTCGGGAATGAAGTTGTTCGCACTTGGAAATATGTCAAGAATCATTTCATTTTCCGGCATACTTGAGATGGAGGGGAGAGAACTCAATGAGTTCTTTAGAGAAATGGAAACCCCTGCACACGACAGGTGGTTACCAAGCAGACACTCAACGAATGTACCATTGGCGAAAGAATATAATAATGAATTAAGAGATTGGATAAGAGATTGTATTCAAACTTTAGGTGAACACTCTAGTGATGATGAAATTGAGGTCGCAGGATTGGCAGGAGTTCTTCAAAAAGAATCAGATAAGGCTACTCAAAGTGGAGATGATAATAAGGAAAGTCTTCAAGATACAATTGGTTCTATTACAATTCAACCCAGAACATCAAAAAACAAACCAAAGGGATTGTTTTACGGAAGTGAAGGAAGCGGCAAGTCGAAGAGTACCGATACGGAAGGAGTCGTGGGGGATGATGGCAGCAATCCAACAACACGTAATTTGGGCGGTACGAGACATCGAAGTAAAAAAGACACACATAGGGGTATAGCGACAACAGGCGGACATGACACCGTACATAAAAGATATGGAGGAGATATCAACCAAGAACTTAAGAATGTTAGGGTAATAAAAACATCAAGAAACACATATAGAGTTTCCTTTATCTTGCCACGGGATATTCGTACAGGACACGTTGAGATTGTTACGGTTGGTGAAAATGGTAAATCAAATAAGCTTGCAATCTATTCCGCATCAGAATTGATGGGGTGTACGGGCATAAAGAAGAGTTCTGAAGGTGTCAGCTTCTCTGGTATGAAAGGAAATGAAAAAGTCCAGTTTGAAATTGCGTTGCTTGATAACCGAGATTATGCAATGGAGGTAAATGTATATGAACATAACTAAAAGATTATATACATATCCAGTTTTAAGCGAAGAAAGAGATGATTATGTTAATTCCATCTTCGATGCTGAAGTGCAGTATAAGATGAATGGTGTGAATAATCTCCAGTTTGATTTTGATATTGAGATGGATAACAAAAATCTCCAGAGTATGATTTTGACAGGTGATGCTGAATATGTGATTCATATTGAGTGTGCTAACACATCTTTCAGAACTGCGATTCATGATATTTCAAACCATGTCAGTAAGGAAATCCCAGTTGGAAGAATCAATGGAAGAATTGAAATTATCGTTTTAATAGTGATAAAAAAAGATATTTCTCACTTTGTAAATTCCGATTGGAACGAAGATTACCTGGGATTGTCATTTGAATTGTCGAAGGGAACTATCCTTGCGTATAAAAATGTGCCAGCAATTGACATTGTAAAAAATTACGAGGAATTTAACAGTGCAAGTTCCATTTTTAAGGTGTATAAGCGATTAACATCTGAGCCAAATCCGATGGAGATAGATCTTTCAACGGCACAAATCGGTATTGGGTTAGGATTGCAGGAATATGAGATATATTCTCGTTTCTGCGATAAAGAAGAACTTCAGCCGATATTGAATTCTATGATGGTTTTTCCGGCACTGGTATATGTTTTCGAAGAATTAAAACAAGAGAATGGTATTGATAATTACTCGGGAAGAAATTGGTATATTTCTTTGTCCAAGGCTTATGAGAAACGTGGAGTCGACTTGGAAGATGAACTGTTGAATTCGGATAAGACATCTGTTCAGCTAGCTCAAGAAGCAATGGAGTTACCGTTAAATGCTGCATTAAGAAAATTTGCAAATTTGTTTGGGAATGGTGAGGAAGAGGAGGATATCTAAATGAAATTATATTTTATGAAAAAAGAAGCATTGGACATCCTCAAATCCAATCTTGATATGGTTTATAATATGTATTTCACAGAAAAAGATAATAAATGGCTATGGAAAGTCTGCGGAGGAGATCCATTTGTTGAGTTCAAAGAGATACAGGATTTCCAATTAGCACCTATAGATTCTGATACGTCAAAAGGTGAAGTTGAGTTTGCTAACTGTAAAATTATTTATGAGAACTTGTCATTTTTAACAGAGTCACAGGCTTGTGATGAAAGGTTGTGGGCAGGAATGTGTCACTCTGTCTATTATGGTTATCTGAGAAAAAGATGGGATTGCGATACAAAATTTCCGAAAAATCAGAAAGAGGCGGTATCAAATATAAAATCGAGATTTTTCTTTTCTGGTGGTACAAGAGCTGGATTGTTTAGAAATTCTATAGCGAAGTGTTGGTGGGTTGGCAGAAATACGTATGATCCGAGTAATGCAAACCCATTTGAAAAGCTTGATATTATAGGAAGCAACGATATTAGTAGTAAAATTTCAGACATTTTTTATAGTAATAATTTCTCTGCAAATCCGATTATTTTGAATGGTATCGTTAAGGCATTCAAAAATTTTCAAGAGGAAAACATACAACTATTGCCAAAGGAGCATATAAGACCATCATTGCAGTTTTTAAATGCAGTAGGTGGTGGAGTGGTTTTGGATTGTCTTGATGAAGATGAAATTGCAGACATGCTCATTGATAATATTTATGGTATTATACAAGGGGATCAGCAAGGTGTGGAAATTGAGGATGAATCCGATGAGTATGAAGATATGGACATTGATGGCAATGAGATATCAGAGGAGGAAGCATCCGAAGATAGTGCTCAGGATGAATATGTAGTTATTGGTCAAAAAGTCAATGTACGTATTAAAGAAACTGATGAACAAAAAGTAATACTCGTAAACTATCTTCCGAACTCTACAAAAATTCCTCCACTGGCCAAAATGCTTCTAGGATGCCGTATAGGTGATGAAGTGTCATTTCAAGGAAAAACGTATTTGCTTGAGGAAATAATTTAAAAGGGTTGATTGAAAAAGTAAATTTCAGTGAAAAGAAAAGCTAATTGTATTGTATTTTGCGACACAAAAGGGTATAATAAAGAAAAAAAGAAAGGCGGCGGCAATATGGCAACACGAAGTGCAAATGTAAATGTCAGGGTGGAACCCAATGTCAAGAAACAGGCGGAAGATATACTGGATAAACTTGGTGTATCTGCATCGGCTTTTATTAATATGACCTATAGGCAGGTAATCATGAAAAGGGGGATTCCTTTTTCCATTGAACTGCCTTCGGAAATTAAGACACTTGATACAATGTCCGATAAAGAATTTGGTGAGATGATGCAGACCGGACTGACACAGGCAAAAAAGGGAGAATCAGTTTCTTATGAAGAAGCTTTTAATCAGCTTATGAAGGGGCTTTGATTATCATGAAAAAACAATATAAGGTAAAAATCACAAAATACGCCCTGACGCAGATGGAAGAAATAAAGGATTATATTGCGAATGAACTTCTTGCCCCGCAGACGGCATATAACCTGCTTTTGGAAATGAAAAAAACGGCTGCTTCATTAGAGAGCATGCCGGAGCGAAATCCGCTGGTTGATGTGGAAAAATGGAGGGAGCAGGGAATCAGAAAAACAATGGTAAAAAATTTTATCATGTATTACTGGACGGATGAGGAATATCAGACGGTCCATATAACGGCGGTTGCATATGGAAAACGGAACCAGTTAACGGAGCTTGGGAAAATGGAACTGGAATAGCACAATATATCTGAAACTGAAACAGGAAAAAATACAGGGTGTTACGGATATATGAAGCACTTCTTCGGAGGTGCTTTTTTTGTACCCATTTTTAGGAGGTATCATATGGGAATTAAAAGTTTGTTTGGTTTTGGGCAGGCAAGGGACAAACCGAAGGATAAGGCGGCGGATGCGGGATATTCCTTTCCGTTCAGAAGGACGACAAGCGGGAAGCCCGTTAATGAGAGGACGGCGATGCAGACCACGGCGGTTTATGCGTGCGTGAGGATTCTGTCAGAGGCAGTTGCATCCCTGCCGCTTCATGTATATGAATATCATACGGATGGCGGCAAAAAACTGGTGCATGACCATCCGCTTTATTATCTGCTCCATGACGAGCCAAACCCGGAGATGACGTCATTTGTGTTCCGGGAAATACTTATAAGCTATCTGCTGATATGGGGAAACGCATATGCGCAGATTGTAAGGGACGGAGCAGGGCGTGTGCTTGGACTGTACCCGATGCTTCCGGACAAAATGGACGTGCAAAGGAACGACAGGGGAAGCATTTATTATGTGTATTCGAGAAACAGTGATGAAAATCTGATGTTTAAGGATTACGGAAATATCCGCCTGAAAGTGGAGGAGGTGCTGCATATTCCGGGGCTTGGATTTGACGGCCTTATCGGGTATTCCCCGATAGCAATGGCAAAAAGTGCGGTGGGAATGACGCTTGTCTGTGAGGAGTATGGTGCAAGTTTCTTTGCAAATGGTGCAAATCCCGGAGGCATGCTTGAACATCCGGGCGTGCTGAAAGACCCGTCAAAGGTACGGGAATCATGGAATGCCGTGTACAGGGGCGTAAACAACGTCCATAAGATTGCCGTGCTTGAGGAAGGCATGAAATACCAGCAGATTGGGATACCCTCGCACATGGTCGGGGATTTGGAGAAGTCGAGCTTTTCGAACATCGAGCAGCAGTCCCTTGAGTTTGTCAAGTATACGCTTGACCCATGGGTAATACGGTGGGAACAGTCGCTTCAGAAAGCACTCCTGCTTCCGGAGGTAAAGAATAAATATTTTATCAAGCTGAATGTGGTGTAGGATTACAATACATATGTTACAACTGAATATTTAAAAAGCAGAGATACTG